>OLGI01001515.1_pt1 | contig 19816 bp, 20 predicted proteins | sample 1605221 | NCBI WGS metagenome assembly OLGI01 (sample SAMEA3888915, study PRJEB22519) | human gut metagenome | biome: human gut; feature: human-associated habitat; material: faeces | place: Denmark | collected 2010 | reverse complement strand
AAGCTGTTCGATACTGATGTCAGCAGGGAGAATTAGTGTCACACCATTGGGATAGCTTAATTTTAAATAAGGATTGCGATGGTTGCGAGCATTTGCAGACTCACGCATCTCCTTCGCCTCATTGTCACCGATTACAACCTCGGCGAACTTTGGCTTGCTGTTTAATTGTTTCTTGCCTTGTACCATAATTTGAATAATTTAAAATCACGGTGCAAAGGTACGAAACTTTATCTAGGCACACAATACGGCTTTCGCCGAATACTTACTGCCTATCATGTAGCACTCGAATATCACGACCAAGAACCAGAGGTGACTTACTCCGTAGAGCATCTGTTCCATGTCTCTATCTTGTAACAGGCAGAGGAATACTCCGACAATGAGGTATGGCAATAGCACTCTCTTCGTCTTGCCAAGCACAAACAGCCGTTCTCGGACGGGCTGGGGGGGGGAGGTTGCATAAATCTATTTTGTTGGTATATTAAGGGAATTACCATCTTATCTATTATTGATGTAAAATTTAAACATACGAGTAAAGACATTATCAATCATACATAACAATAAGATACGTGTGAAATAATTGTCCGAGCCATCTACATCTTTTGTAAAATCCAGCAATTTGGGAACATTACTTTGATACGACAACAAGTTATGAGCGCATCTATTGCGATGTCTATATAGCTTATCAAATGCTTCGTTTAAATAATTATCACCACCGAAAATACTTTTTAAAGTAAAATAACCATCTCTTTTGTATCGTATGTTACTTGAAAATTCAATAAATCGGGAATATTCTCGAGGCAACCACTTCCGAAATACACTTGTTTCAAATTTTGAAATCAAATTATCTTTAATTTCGGAAATCTGTCGATTAATTTCAATTTCATCGGGAAACAGAAATGGATGATTCTTATCTTCTAATGTTTTCTTCAATATGTTATATACTATATTTTTGTCGCTTAATTGGGAACATTCATTGACTTTGACAGAACCACTCAAATATTTATACCTAAAATCCAAATCATCGCTTGCTATTTCCCAAAGAATACATTTTAACTTCTGCTCTTGATAACCTGTAAGCCTCAAGAATATGCTTTGAAAAAGATATTCGCACAAGGAATAATGAGCAATATTTTGTCCTATAGAAGACGTTGACATGATGGCATCGTCTACTACATCAAATATGTCTGATATTATAAAATCCGTATGCATAAGTATCAAATTAATTCATTTTGATAAACACTTATAGATGTTTTAATTCTCTCTCTTAAATATTTTAAAGATGCAGGTGACTTTTTATGTGAAGAATCGGATTTGAATTGTCTAATTTTTTCCGTAATACAAGACTTTAAATGCTCAATTTTAGCATTATCTAACTGTCTTTGTTTAACCAACACCCAATAAATGAGACCAAACATATAAATATCAACATCTATAATACTTGGCAGATTATGTGGCATAGACAATTTATGCCATTCTTCTTTCAGCCTATTCATTCTTGCCTCAATATCAGCCTTAGGAATTACATCTTCCATCTTTTTAAACATTTCCGATGCAGAATTAGGATCTACGACATCCGATATAAATATTTCATAATAAATTTCACTTTTTGTCTTATATCCCTTCATTACATTTGCAGAATCATCATTCTTAGAATAATCGAAGACAAGAGCCAACAATCTCAAAAAATCTATCGATTGAGCATCATTTCCAAATTGAGTTACAAATATACTTTTTGCAAATTCAGGATCAAACAAAGGAACGTATGTTTCATTTAAGTAATACAGGGATTTTCTGCTTTCTGTTTTCAGCAAATTAGTTCCACCAATATTGACATTCCTAAAAATTGTAGAGAAGAAACGATGTTGGTTTGCCTCTGTAATATCTTTATGAGGTATTATGTACGAGAATCCCAAATAATGCTTTCTAAGAAACTCGTCATTCATCCATGGAGTCCCTAAAATCTCATAATCCCCATTTCCAACTAATGCTGTTTTAATTTGCTCTATATTAGGACCTAATTCTTTCAGCGTATTTATAGTCCAATCGAAATAATGTTCTTCCTCAATTTCATCTTCTTCATTTTCACCTTCAACCTTTATAATCTTCTTGTATTTTCTTTCGCTTGGCAAAATGTTTAGATATGCCAAAGCTATAGATGTTAAGCGTTGTTGCCCATCTATAATTATATTATTATCATTAAGTTTACCTATTGTTATTGGTGGGACAAACTCATCTCTATCTACAGATTTTATAAGATTTATGATTTGTTCCTTGCTCCACACAAAAGAACGCTGATATTCCGGGAGCACAATACCGCCAGAAATCAGCTGTTCAAGCCAATAATCTAAGGTAAACTCACCATAATATACTCTATTTTTCATATTTCTATCTATATTTTTTACATCTATTACTTCAACAAATTCCTAAAATTTTCCCATAAGAGCGTTTCTCCTTCTTCAGGTGAAATATGTAGCTTTTGAGAAATTTTAGAAACTATTTGCTCTAAAGTTTTGTGATGGATACCTATAAAAGTACCAAAAGGACTGTCCGTTTCGAGTAAAACTCTATTTGCAGGAACGACCTTCATGATTGCTTCGAACCTCTTTGAATTGACCATATTTGCATTAATAGAGAAATAGCATCCTTTCTTTACGGCATCTTTCAAATGCTCCATGCTTCCAGAAAACCAATGAAGAATTGCCTTAAATGCAAAATTATCACCTAAAATATCCAAGACTTCTTTTTCTGCTTTCCTTGAATGAATAGACATTATCTTGTTTTGGTCATAGCGACATCTATCAACCAATTCTGAAAAGAAATCCAACTGATCTACTTTGGAACTTGAATCAGTAAAATCCAATCCCACTTCTCCTATATAGCGAGCTTCATTCATTTTCTTCCACATCAATGGTATATATTTTTTATATTCTCTCACTAATTCTGGATGAAAGCCCAATCCTATTCTTATGTAAGGACTCATGTACTGCAGTTTTTTTTCGTATAAGGCAGGAAGATTGGTCATTGCAATTGTATAAATCTTATGATTGTTGATTTCTTCTATTGCACCTTTTATGTCTTTCTGCAAATCCAGATGAAAATGCGTATCATATAGCCTCATCACAATGATTTTAGAAATTCCAACAATTCTTTTCGCCCCCTCTCATATAAAGCCGCATAATCCTTTTGCCTATCATATATAGGCCCATTCTTTTGGATGGCAAATATGGAATTACATTTTTGGGATACTCCTAACCGATACGATCTAAGATTCAAAGCTGCCTCAGCATCTTGATAATTACTATCACGATAAATCGTATTGTCAGCTATGCCTGCCCTATAGATGGCAGCCCTACGTATAGAGCATGGAAGACAAACACCACAATGATTTGAAGCGTTTTCCCCCTTCCAGCGTCCCAAGTCTGGATGCGAGCATGACATAGTCCATTGCAAATTGTCTTTCAAGAAATCAAAATCTTTGCATTCTATCATCATCTCACCCTTTGTCTTGAATTGGAACGGATTATACATCTTTACTTGGATTCCAAGGTTATCCAATAAAGTCTGCAATAGTCCTATATAATAAGGATGTGTCGTTCGTGTACTAAGACTTCCTGCTCGATGGATTGTAAGAGGGACATTGAGGGAGATGAAACCATTCTCAGGAATACATAGTTTTACCGTGTGCTGCATTCCCGATGCCAAGAGGATGGCATGAGAGAAAAACATAAAAGATCTTGACCTTGTCGTATTTTCTTTAGAGCCTGCTGGTGAAGCATAAAACTGAAAGAATTTGTCTCTGCCATAATGGAAGTGAGAACTTAGACTATCAATCACCTTGTTTTGATATACGCTCACTCCCTTGCCTCCATTATAATTTCCTATAAACAGTGGTTGTTCTCCATCTTTTAGGAAATTGATTGCCCCAATGAATGAATCCAAGCCGCCAGACAACATACACAGTACATTGGTATCTTGACGCTTCCTTGATTTTCTAAAGTGCCATAGGTTTTGTTTGAACTTGGCTTCTTTCTCCGTCAAGTAAGGTCTTTCACGAAAAGAAAAGCTCCAATGGTCACCAGTGAGAAAATTCAATGCCGATTCCAAGATACTTTTATTGGCATCCCAAGCCGTCTTCTTCAGCACTGGCATATCTATCAAGAAAGAACGTGTCCAATTGTCTGGATATGAAGACCTCTTTTCCGTGCAATCAGCATAGAATACAATAAGAGATATGTAATACAAGTCCAAAGCCTCATCTTGGAAAAAGTGTGGAACTGTTTGCAGCTGTTTCTTCCTTTTATTCCACAATGTGTTTTTGAAAAACCTTGGATTATTCAAAAATACATCAGCAAAGCCAGCTTTTGAATATGTGTCCGTATCGGAAAGTTTACATATTATTTTTCTCATAACTATATCCTTTCTGCTTCTTTATAGCAAGCCTCATACATGCCAGTGACAGCAGTCACTATTTCATCTTGCGTTACATCCTCTTCAAAATAAGAAGGGAGGACTGCATCAACTATAGAATCTACATAATTTTTCACTTTCTTCTCACCTTCCTTTATCTCTCGCACTGACTCGCATTTCTTTAATGCTCCATAAGAACAGTCTCTTATGATTTTCAGATAAATGTACTCCTTAACAAATAGCATCAACATCTTCTGCAGCAATTCTTTGTTGACTACATCAAAAGAAGCTTCTTTCACATCTATGGTTTCATACAACTTTGACAAAGCTTCCATTAAAGCATCAGTTACCAATGCATCCTCCAGACTGTCAGGTTTAGGTGCTAAGTACTGGCATATATCAGACAAGACATCTTTGACAGGACGATTTTCTACCTGTATTCCAATCTCTTCAAATCTTGACTTGATATCAGCAGGAGAACCTGTCAACAAGTAAAACATCTTGCCCGTCAATTGACGAGCGACACGAGCCTGTCGAGCTGCTTGCTTATATCCACCAGAAGCTTTTACATAACTACGAACAGCTGTCTTTACATTGGTATTTCTATTCCTAAAAGATTGTGTCAACAGACGCTTGGCGGACAGGAAAGATTCTTTTGGCTCTTCCTCATCATTGCCTTCATTATTCGCTTCATCATCGGTCTGTTCCTGCGGTTCTTCACCTTTCACCTCTTCATCTTCAGAAAAGTCGGATGGCAACAAGACTGCACTTTTTGGACCTTTATATAAACTGGATGTTCCCATATTAATTCTTCTTTCTTCTTAAACCACTAACTGTTTTGCTCGTTTGGTCAAATCGTTCTCCAAAATATGTTTTCATTACATTCAATTCTTCTGGTGACAACACTTTGGTAAACTTTTGCATTTCAACAATTTGTGCATTCGAATATCTCTTTGCTGAAATTGATTGAATCTGTGTCAAAGCTTCTGTCACCATATCCTTGTAGGATATAACCAAGACATAAGACTTGAGAAGCTCCTTGTCTAATTCTTCTTCAGATTTCATTTGCTCAAATATAGTATTGGCTATCTGCTTTCTATCCATAAGAGACAAATCGTTAAGCATTCTTTCAGCTTCATTGCGATTAGAATCTGTTTTAGACATCAATTTGTCTAAGCAGATTTGACCATCAGGAGTAAGTTTCGATAATGCTGACTGGTTATACGTCAATCTTGAATTAGAGAAATAGTAATAGTCACCTATGTTCTCGTCTGAAACCTTTCCTTGTATTTCATTCCAAGCTTTTAACCATTCATCATTGCAATAGTCCTTAAATATGCCAGTATCGCCTTTACCTTCCTCAAATTTTACAAGTTCATCCTTGTTCTTCGAATCGACAACCAATTGATATAAAACAGGGAAAAAATACTCTAAGAGCATCAACTTTGCCATGATATTCCTTTTCAACTTAACATGTCTTGACTCTGCCATATCAAGTCGCATAAAGAGGGTATTGAGGAATCGCTTGCATTGTCGAGGATTACCATTGATTTGCCTTGACAAGACTGACGATATTTGCTGTGATAAATCTAACAAATCCTTACATTGGTCTGCTATGACTGAATTCTTCTGAGCCAACAAAGCATAATTAAACTTCTCCATTGGCTTTAGGCTACAGATTATTTCTAAAACACTTTCTAACTCAGTCTTGTTTAATTTCTTTTCCAATAACAAGCAAGAGATATATTGTTCAACCTCATTCGTGCTCAAAGGAGGGATGTTGACAGGATACTGGATGACTTTTTCCATGTACTCTTTGCCTATATCAAGGTTATTGCCTATAACATCTTTGTATTTTGTCTTGATAGCGTACTCTATCAACCTTTGATCTGCTCCGATAACGAAAGAAGTTCCCTTAGCAAAAAGGAACAGGCGCATTGCCTCAATAACATCCAAAATGGTTTCTGGAGAACATCTATCCAATTCATCGATGAAGATAACCAAATGTTTGATCTTTGTCTCTTTAAGTATCTCTTCAAAATCCTTATGGAAATTCTTTATTTCCTTTCGGATACTATTGTCTGTCTTTAGTGAGTTAAGGGCTTCAGTAATTTGCTCCTCGCTGATTCCTTCCGCTTTTTTCTTTAATGCATTGGTTATTTGCGATACCGTTATATCAGTAAGGCTTAGCATTCCACCAGTCAAGGCATAATCCAAGCCATACTTTATCCCTTTACTCAAGAGTTTCTGAACATCAACTTTGTCCCATAACTTTTTGACCTTATCTTTAATCTTGTCAGACACACCTCTTTCATCATGTATCTTTTCAAGAATGGTTCCACACAAAGCAGTCTTGGCATCCTCATATCCTTCGAAAAGCCAGCCATTAAACCTTACGGTCAGTATGGAATCGTCATTCATATTTTTTAGCCTTTCATCGACCATTCTCATCAGACTCGATTTACCACTTCCCCAATCGCCATACAAGCCAATACTTGATGGTGAAAGCTCGTCATCAAGGACAATCTTGATAACGGTGTTGATGATATAATCGAAATTCAAATAATCGACTGCTGTTTCAGAATCTTTCCACATAAGCTTTTACTATTATAAGGATTTTATTTTAAATACCGAAGTTTTCCACTCCCAACGCATTCAATATGACTCGACACATGTAGAGTAACATCGCCATCATAAATAGCATTCGGAAGTAAATTAGCAACGTTTTCTTCGCTATTCGCTTGTTGTTATTTGATGATTGAGTTGACATATCTAAAACTTTGTTCATCATTACATTTCGTACTTTCTAAATTTTATTGTATTAGGCTCTCCATCGCTCATAGTGGCAATGCTAACAGGCGACAAACTATCTGCAAATGTTTCATCAACTATCATAAGATCTTGCTGCATAATAGATTTTAGCATCAAATACCTATCCTGAGTGAGATTATGATTGACGATGCAACCTTCACCAAATAACATGAAGAATGGATCTACTGGATATATAGGAGAAAAATTCCTAAAAAGAGTGCCAAGAATATATTCTTTGAACAAGGAATAGGTCTTGTTGACTACAACACAGTCTATGTTGGGATATAGTTCAGGATTCCCTTGTTTGTCATGCCTATAAGTGTTGGCGGTCAGCAATCCTTGCGCCTTGGGACTCTTTAGCGCCATCAATGCTTGATGTATCCTGTCATCCCAACAAATGACCAATAAATTGACCTCTTTTTCCCCATTACTCTTGCTAAATTTCTTATTAGCATCCACAAGAAAGTCCTTTATCTTGTTGTCAAGACAGCCACGGACTGGCATCTGAGCCTTATCTACCACCTCTTGATAATTAGGAATACGAGCATCTATCATCAAAACAGAAGGATTCTCTCTAAGCAATTTTGCAATTTCTTGGTCTTCCAGCACCAAGTTTGCAGATTTCACCTCCACATTGAACGTAAAATCTTGCATCTTGATAGAAAACTCAACATTCTTATCAGAATCATCCCTAACTCGATCTTCATAGACAAATGACTTTGGGTCAGAACTACGACAGATGAAGGTGTTCATAACAGACAGTTCACAGAATGCAGAGATGAGATTATGAAGGTTAAAGGTTTCTTTGTCAGCAGCAGAAACCTTATTGATTATCATATCTCTATACGCTTTCTCGCTATGAGATGCTAGAAACTGCAATGGCCGTGCAATAGCTGAGACAGAATTGATAGCCCAAGAACCTTCTGCCATGAGATTCATTTTGAAACTACCTGTTTCATCAAAGAAATTGTCCGCAATCATCTTCAAAGGATGGTCAGGGCAATACTTGCGGAACGCCAAAACTATATCGTTGAGATTTATTTGCATGATTGGTAAACCACCAATACAGCGCCCCCACTATTTATCAGCGGGTTAGCCGTACCTGTATTTTTGAATAAAGTTTTGATTTTCTAAAATTTAACTATCAAGCGATGGCTTGGGATGGTTTCGTTAACTCCGCATCCGTACCATCTTCAAAATGGCGAACATAGTCACATGGTAAGAACGAGGCATCAACCTCCTCTCCACAAAGTATGAGAGTAAGGAGATGCCTATTTGTATAAATCTACATTGATGTCGAATGGAGAATCAAAGTCTTTCAGCATGGCATGTTTCGTATCTTTCTCTGAGAGATTTGCATGATCGGTTGGGATTTTCCAATCGATACCGAGAGTGTCATCGAGGATACTGATACCTCCATCTGCCTCAGGATGATAGAACTCATCGCACTTATATTGGAAGACGGCTGTTTCTGAGAGTACGGCGAAACCATGAGCAAAGCCCTTTGGAATGAAGAACTGGACATGATTATCTTCTGTCAGTTCTACAGCTACATGCTTGCCATAAGTAGGGGAGCCTTTACGAATATCTACTGCTACATCGAGCACTCGGCCTTTTACGCAGCGTACCAGCTTGCTTTGTGTGTAAGGTGGGCGCTGGAAGTGCAAGCCTCGCATGACGCCATAACTGCTCATAGACTCGTTGTCTTGGCAGAAGTGAACGCTATGCCCCAAGATAGGAGTCACCTTCTCTTCAAACTGCCGCTCGCTGAAACTCTCGAAGAAGTAGCCACGAGCATCACGGAAGAGGCGTGGCTCTACAATGAGTACGCCATCTATTTCTGTTTTTACTATATTCATCGTAATAATTTTTGTTCTTATAATAAGATTTTCTAAAATCATCCCGTCCTTCTTTACCATTAAAGAAGGCTCCACCTTTCTCACCAAGCCTCTCTTCCCTCAGGGACGAGAGGATGTAACCGCCCTACAGTGCTATATATGCCCCACCTGTCCCTCCCCTGCGGGAGGGTCCTTACCCTATACCCAAGCCCTAAATCCCTACCATAGGGATTAGGGATGTAACCGCCCTCCGGTGCTCGGAACCGCTACGCTATAATGTTGGCGGACCATCAAAGGTCTCGCCATATTGTGCGGGATGGGACCGCCTGAGAGTAACGATTACGTATGTTCAATACTATTTTTAGTTATAGCATAACAATATATCCATACAGATTCTTCATTTCCACCACCAGTATCACCTTGCATACCACTATTAATGCATATTTTTTCTATTTTCTTTGCCGTTTCTTTAGAATCACATGGACATGCTATCCATATACCCATCTGTTCCAATTTGTGCTCTTCAAACAGCCTTCTCTTGTAGTCATCTGTGATACCTGCATAAAAATCAGAGATTTTAAGACTTGGCCATTTTGCCAAATATTCATTAATCGCTTTTATCACACTTTGTTCATCCATAACATTTTCTTCTATTATTCTTATCCTATTAAATATTCATATATTGAAGTCAAAGCTGCACTCTTCATAATTCTATACCTTTTATTACCAACATAATAGGCCTTTTTTATATCGGATTCTGTTGCACTCAATACATCTTTGATTGTACAGAGCTTAACTTCATACAATTTAGATTTCAAGAAATCAGAAATATTCAACACTTCTATGTCTCTACTTAATTGTTGTTCCAAAGATTCTGACAAATCATTGTCTGTTATGGTTTGCTCAGAATCCTTAATATCTACATAAGCAGGACTATTTGCACTGAATTCTATATATCGACGAACATCTAAATTCTTTATTATATTATGTGAAACACTTAAAGGATTAGCTTCTTTAGCAAATAAGCATCCAAGATTCACCATATACCTGGTTCCCACTTCACCACCCGAAGCTCTTAATCCTTTTGTATGCATCTGCACTATTCCAGTATATTCTAGAAGCGACAAAGCTCTCTTAACTGGTTCTGGAGAGTCTTTATGAATCCAAAAATAACACATTGTAGGTTTGTTAGCTTTTACTGCATCCTGGTTTTTTTTCTGCATTTCTGCCAAAACATGGTCTTCTATAAATTTTCGTCCCCAATCTATCAAAACTTCTAATTTTGGATACTTCTCTGATAAAGAAGAATGTTCTGCTAACAATGTCACGCGATAGAAGTTCTTAATAACCAGATTTATATCATTTGCAGAAAACTTATTCAAAGCCTTAATATTATTTAGCAGGAAACGAGGATTGCCACTTGCCGCATAAGTTAAATCTGTAAATTCTTGCCCTCTTCGGGAGAGTTCCTTCAGATAACCGCTATCCTCTATCTGTTTAGTTACCATTTCCCTCATTGTTTCGGCATAACCACTATCCGTCACAAACCTATTTAAGTTGATAAAAGTAGCATCTTGAGAATATTGAAAATTATCGCCATAAGCTGTTACTCCTGGATATACTGCAGCCTTACAAGAAATTTTAGGGCAACGCAAATCACGAAAGAGTGTAAAAAACTCGGCCTGCTGTTCACGTATAAATATATGAGCTGCTTCATCTATGAATAAAACAATTCGCTTGATTTCATTCTCCTCACAAATATCTTCTACCGCATTTTTCACATCTTCAACCGAAGGGATATTCTCAATATTTATATTGCCTTGATTTCTCCACAGATTTTCAAATTCAGAACAAATCTCCTCTATTTTAGTCTGTTTTCTATCATCAATCTGTCCTCCTGCCAATATATCTAAACTCCGAGAAGCACCTACAACTAAACCACTTCGCTTTAGTTGACGAACGATGCCATTACAAATTTTAGCTAACATCCAATAGAGAAATCCTCCTTTATCATGTGTTGCAACTAAGGAACTTTTAATGAAAGATATGTAAACAGGCATTATCTTATCATTGGAAAAATCATTCGCCAGTTCTACCTTTGCCACTTTCATCAAAAATGATTTTCCTACTCCACGACCTCCAACTAATATAATAGGAGAACGTGATTTTAATTGATCGATAATGCTACGGTCTTTGGGGCTTTCAACAAAATAATTGAGAATTTCTTTCTCTTCTATATCCTCTGTTCTTACAAATAGTTCATTCATACTAAGTAATCATTAATTTCTGAAATTGTAGAAAACTCTTCACGCAATCTGTCAGATACCCGCCTCTTAGCCTCATCTGACAATATTGGATAATATCGCAAATAAAATGCATATAGAATACAACGAGAAATCGTATCTGCATAGTCATTCCATTTGGTTGCTAAATCTTTAGAATATTCAATCTTTTGACCCAACTCTTCTAACACAGAACTATTTCCATGTACATAGATAGAACAATTTCTATAAACAGTTTTTGTCAAAGCTCTAAATTCTTTAGTTCTACCAATCAACGAAGAGTTAAAAGCCTGCGTATACTTACCAGAAAATAGTCCCTTATTTACATTTACAGCTTTACCTTGCGTATTATCAGTTCCCGTTACTTTATCCTCATTATCCTCACCTATCAGTTCACTCCAATAAGTATCTCTTCCTTCTGCTAACCAAGTACGCAATTCCAACTCATTAGCAGACATATAAACACCCATAAGAGTTCTTTCTAGAAAATAACGCAACCCCATAAAAGCAGGTTGGTATAATCCCATTACCATATTTGATAATGATTCCTGATATGTTTTTATCGCATTTTTAAAAATAACGCTTTCTAACCGTTCATCTAATATGCTCACCCAAATATTATAGTCTTCAACAAAAGAACTATTCTTTGCAATCATAGCTATGCAAGAATCATTGTCTGCTAATGACATATTTATATTTGAAGAAACTTTAGTAGTAAACTCTTTATAATATTCTTGTATCGTCATATCTTATATTACTTATTTTACGCACTAAGTACTACTTACGGCGCTGTTGAAGCAGTTCTTCTGTAAACCCATGAAATATTACTTAGATTCTAATTGACATTCAACATCGCATGTAGTTTCTTGTATCATCGAACACGTTTCATTGAGGAGGAGTTCTTACCAAAATTTATTTCAGCAAAGTCACGCTCAGCTTTCTCTTTTATATCCACATCCCGAACAGCTAATAACTGTGACATGTAAGATAATCTACGTCTAGCATCCTCTAAAATGTCAGACCACTTTTTCACCTTAATCTTTACGCGATCAGAATTTGTTGTCAATTCGTCTTTTGCCGCTCCAACCAACCTAAATGAAGCATTACTAGAAATTTCACTTCCAACAAGCCATATTTCAAAACTCACTTTCGATGGAACATAAGAACTATGTTCTATCTCATAAGCATATCGATAAACTTGATCCAATTCTTTGGTACTCAGTCGAACCCTTGGAGCTTTTAATTCAATAATCAATACTTTTCGATGCTCTTGATCTGGTCTAATCTCGCTATACATAAACAAGTCGGTGATTGACTTTAAACTTCGAGAAACGTCAATAACATTATCAGAGGCTTTATCTGCCTTATATTTCATAATGTCATCTCTTAAGACTTTTAGATTGTGTTGAAGGTTCTTGTCTGACAGCAGATTAACAGCATGGCTATACTCCTCGCCAAATATCCACAACATCTTTTCTAAAAATTTATGAAGTTCCTTTCTTTCCAGTACATGCTTAGAAATTTCAGAATTTACCAACTTGTCTATAAATTCAAGTTCTTCCATCTTGCGAGCTACCTTATCCGAAAAATCTATTATATCCTTAAGTTCTGAGTGCTCTAACAGTTCACTAAATTGGCGAATGTTTTTTTTAGGTAAGTTTATTATACTCTCAAAGACTTTGGCTATATCTTCGCCATTCGATATGCACATATCAATTAGAGGATAAACTAATCTTCGAATTTTGTTGTTCTTTTTCAGTAATTCATAATTATTTTCTACTAAATATGCCACAGTTTCAAAAACATATTTTTTAGATTCAGAACTTGCCTCTATTTTTCGATAAGGATAGAATTCGTCGTCTTTCAATTTCACAAAAAACTCGTCACATTCTTTATTTTTTGCAACAAAGAAACTTGTTAGATTGTTCTTAATGAAATTGGTAAAGGCTCTGTACTCATCTGACAGTTCATCCATATAATTATCTTTGAATATACTTGTATCTATTGACGAACTATCTATAAATATTATCCATCCACCTATTTCTGGACGCATCCATTTCGCGGTAAACTCAAAATTAGAAATAATCTCATTGATACCAGCAACTCTTTCTGTTATAAAAGCTCTTACCTTCTCATAACATTTTATATTAGAATAGCTAATAGGAATTTTATACACTTTTCCTTTTTTGTCAACGTAATCTAACATTTTGCGAACCGGATCATTAATTAAATAATCAGAAGCTTCTATTTTTTTATGATTTACATAAATAGAAATCTCTTTCTTGAAAATACGCAACAGATAACGTTCAAACAAGCTTTCCTCAATATTTTGTTTTAGTAATTTTGGAGACAAACGATTGTGTGAATGATTTTTCGTCCATTCAGAATCATAAAAATCCTCAATCGTCACACAATAGTAAGTCTCTGCCTTTTTTAGAGATACTTCTTCTGTATCTATGCTAACCGTATCAATATTTGACTTTTGGAAATCCGAAGCCCTTAATGGTACTATTATTTTCGAAAACTCTTTTTTCTCATTAGAAAAGCCTACACTTTCTATTGTCACCTTTTTGCCTAATTGTAAAGCGGCAAAACGTCCGACTCCTTTTCCTCCAATTTTATTCTCTGTACCGATATTCAGCAGTTTATCGTTAAGGTCATCTTGAAAGACACCATTTCCATCATCCTTAATAACTATTTTTCTGATTATATAAGGTGATATTTGCTGCTCATTAACGTAATCAATATCTATCCAGACATTTTTGGCATTTGCTTGAATCGAATTGTTTATTAATTCACAGAATGCTCCAAACGTACTTGAATAATTCGTAAATATTTTTCTAACAAGACTTGTGCTTGCACTAAAACTTCTCTTCATAATATTGTTTTTACGTATATCACCAATACAGCGTTCCCCCTATATTACAAGTAGTTACACCTATCAGTTTTTTGAAAAAAGTTATTTTTGTTCCCCATTGCAGTATCGCTCTGTGCTTTTTTCGACTCCCCTGTCCCCCTCTTGCGAAGAGAGGGTCCTTAACCCACTCCCAAGCCCTCGCCCTTTCCAAAAGGGCAAGGGATGTAACAGCTCCTCCTGTCGCTCTTAACTGCTACGCTATAAGGTTGGCGGGGCATCAGAGGTCTCGCCAGGTTGTGCGGGATGGAACCGCCTTGATTTAACTTGCTATTACCTGGCTATGACTTACTATTACCTTAACTATAGTTTACTATTATCTTGTTAAAGGTGCTGGGTACTACCCCTATTTTAAAACCACATTAGCTTGCAATAAGTCACAAAGAGAACGCAATGTCTTTAATGTATAAGGACGAATCGTCAAGTCATCACAGATTAACTTCTTATCCTTACCCAAGAAAAACATTCCACAATGATCATTAAGACCTGCTTTAACAGGATATATTCTTAATCTATCTTGTAAGTTTGCTAAATAATTTGGAGTAAAAAGAGCATATCCGACATAATGGCTTTCTGTCTTTTTAAAAACATACTTACCTTTTTTATTCAAATGCTTTTGGTCTATAAAAGACAGCCTGGACAATGAGACATAAGACTCTACTTCACCATTCGTAAAACGTCGAAGATTAAATGCCGCAAAATTTAACTGATGGGTATTTTCATCATAAAAGGCTGGAGAAGACAACAATCGAGCAATCTCCTCCATATCTTTCAATACTGGTTTCTCAAATGTTATATCACATTCCATTAGGCTATGTTCTTTAAGACTTCCAAAAATTTAGGGAGTTCTGAAAGAGGAAGGATACCTTCTTTCTCTATCTCTTCATAATTGACATCATACACTATCCTATCACTAAGAATAGATAAACAGGCATCTCCTTTGGAGGTCTTCCATTGCATTAATATATAGCCATTGGTATTTGGGAATATTGCCAATCCTTGAAGTAACGATTCACTACAGCAAGCAACAACCTTCCGAGAATAATCACACGCTTCTGATGATACGGAAGGTGAACCTGCGTAATCCCAATTTGCTGGCAAATCTCGAAGTTCAAGAATTCGCTTTTCAAGTCGTTGTCTTAACATCTCCTTATTTATTATTGTATTTTTTCGACTCCCCTGTCCCCCTCTTGCGAAGAGGGGGTCCTTACCCTATACCCAAGCCCTAAATCCCTACCATAGGGATTAGGGATGTAACCGCTCCTACTCGTCGCTCTTAACCGCTGCGCTATAAGGTTGGCGGGGCATCAGAGCCCTCGCCAGGTGGTTATGCGGGATGGGACCGCCTTGCTGAAAGCGGGGCATCAGAGCCCTCGCCAGGTTGTGCGGGATGGGACCGCCTTGCTGAAAGCGGGGCATCAAAGGTCTCGCCATGTTATGCGGGATGGGACCGCAGGGCTGTTACGGGAGTATTGTCTTCATTGATGAAATAGAAGTTTTTACAAGTTTTCTACCAGAAACTTGATATAGTCATCATTGACATTGGATATTTCTCCTTTATCATAAATTGTTAGGAGTGTAATATCCATCGTTTCTGCATCCAACAATATATTCAACGTCAAAATTCTAGCTCCACCACTTTTTCCTTTGCCTTTAGAATTAATCGCCATTCGTATCTTACGAACGCCAGCCCCTAAGTCATCTCCTGCAAGCGGATTATTCTTCAGCTCTTGTTTCCATACGTCAAAGTCATGCAACAAAGTGTGATATTTCTTCATCAAACGTTTAAACTCACTACCAGTGCTTATGTTCACTTCCATACGGCTATGCTTCCTTCATTTCCCGAATGAAATCATCAACATCCTGAAGCTTTTTACCTTGCAATTTAGCAAGTTTTACCTCTTGCAAGGCCCGTGACAAGCTTTCCTTGACATAAGCCTTCTGCTTCTCTTCTATAGTCAAAGGTGATTCTTTAATTATAGACGCAGAAACAACTCCACGCAACATCTCAATGGCATTGCGAATACTAGCAGATGGCTGCGTATCATCTATTGTAACTAATATCTGTTCCATATCCTATCTTCTTTTTATTAAAATGATGGTGCAAATATAAGGGTTTTCTATAAAACAACCAAATTTTTGGAAGAGATTTTGCTTCTTGCTCTAATCTACCCCAGATTAACGTATATCATCAATACAGCGTCACCTCTATATTACAAGTAGTTACACTTATTAGTTTTTGAAAAAAGTTATTTTTGTTCCTCATTGCAGTATCGCTCTGCACTGGTCGTCGCTCGAATGAGGAATATTGTTTTATTAACCTATGCTTGGCTTATAGCTAAACATTACAACACACAAAACGATTCTGCTTCCTTATCTGCCTTTTTTCCTTCTATGTTCATAACGTAATCTCCTTATTAATTATTGTATTTTTTCGACTCCCCTGTCCCCCTCTTGCGAAGAGGGGGTCCTTACCCTATACCCAAGCCCTAAATCCCTACCATAGGGATTAGGGATGTAACCGCTCCTCCTGTCGCTCTTAACCGCTACGCTATAAGGTTGGCGGGGCATCAGAGCCCTCGCCAGGTTGTGCGGGATGGGACCGCCTTGCTGAAAGTCTTGCTGAAAGCGGGGGCATCAGAGCCCTCGCCAGGTTGTGCGGGATGGAACCGCCTTGCTAATGTTCGGGTTTCAACATAAACATATTAACAATATTGTTGAATTCTGACACGTAATCTACAAAATGCGGATTATCTTTTCTTAGAATCATTGCTGCGTAATTATCTACTCCTTCTAAGTCTTGGATATTAGCAACCATAATGACATATTGTTCTTTGTCATTAGCATAAGCAAACCAAGAATCAAACAGGCGATTTCGCATAGCTTGCTTTCTATCGCCCGTTTCACATATAAAGGAGAGCAAACTCGTTTGTCTCAAAGAAATTGTCTATGATAGCAATTACGGTATCTCGCACCTTCATATCACGAGGTGAACGTTGCTTGTTCACATTCGTGATATTAAACATGTATGCCTCGCCATGCTCCAGCAAGTCATCAAGATCAAAGCTAATAGCAATCTCAACGCTATAATCTGTTACGAAACGGTAAGTATTTGGATTTACCATCATAAATCATACGGTGAAGAGGCATTGATTGTTTTCAAAGAAAGCTGTTTCATGTCACCAAACATTTACAAACTTTGGCTCTTCTCCTGTACGAGCTAAATAATCCTGACGGAGCATCTGCTCTAACTCTGCCATACGCTTTCTTTTTCTTTCTTTTGATGCCATGAATCTTTTCATCGCAGCATCACGTTTCTCCCAAAATTCTTTATTCAATATTTCCATAAAACCTCCTATTTTTTTAATTCAGTGCAAATATAAAGGTATTCTGTGAAACTACCAAATTTTTAGAGGAGTTTTTACTTCATATGTAAGCGGTCACTTGTAACCATCTATATGTATATCACTAATACTGCGTCCAAACTATTTATCAATGGGTTAGGTATATAAGTATTTTTTCATTCAAGCTTGCTTTTGTATCTACTGTTACGACCGTATCAAATGATTGGGTCAGTAATGGTGGTTCTATTCTTGTTGTTATCATAAATTTTTCGACTCCCCTGTCCCCCTCTTGCGAAGAGGGGGTCCTTAACCCACTCCCAAGCCCTCGCCCTTTCCAAAAGGGCAAGGGATGTAACCGCTCCTACTCGTCGCTCTTAACCGCTGCGCTTTAAGGTTGGCGGGGCATCAAAGCCCTCGCCAGAATTGTTTTAGCGGGGATGAACCCGCAGGGGGAAGACTTGCTGAAACTGTTGGTCGGGATGGGACCGCATTGCTGAAAACGGGGGCATCAGAGGTCTCGTCAGAGGTGTTTTAGCGGGGATGAACCCGCAGGGGGAAGACTTGCTAAAACTTTTTGCGAGGGATGGGACCGCAGGGAGACTTAGTTGCTATTCGACTTTTGACAGGATTACATCTGGAGTTGTTCCCATCAGGGTTATAGCGGATATCTTGTGACCACCATTGGCATTTAAGGAATGTCCACAGTGATAGAGGCTATCATCTATGATAAGCCAACGATCATGAGATTCGTTACGCCATTTTCTAATATCTATATGATTATCGGGGAATAGATGATCATGTTCTTCCATCAAGCGTTGCATTCCTTGTCCTACACCTACTGTGTAAATTGTGGCTGCTACATTTGGCTTACGGACATCAAGTACACTTAGGGTTAACGATGAAACATAGCCATCTATGATGATTACTCGATGATTGGCTGTACGAATCAAGTTCTCTAACGCAACACGTGCGGTATAAAAGTCTCCTTCAAAGAAGACCATCTCTGCTGGAGGGGTTGAGGTTCGAATGAAGAAGTCGAGCTGCTGTTGCTGCTTAACCTGAACGTCCTCAATATGGGTCATACGTTTATCCATATTCTCCTGTAAGGCTATCAAGTGACGATTTACGGAATAACCTTGGAGAAGGTATTGCTTTATAACTGCATTCGCCCACTGACGGAAACGAGTTCCTATCGGACTCTTTACTCTATAGCCTACAGAGATTATAACATCCAAATTATAGATTTTAGTACGATATCTTTTGCCGTCTGCGGCAGTATGTAAGGATTCCTTACATACTGATTTTTCGTCTAACTCTTTCTCCTTAAAGATGTTACGAATATGCATAGTTATATTGTTACGAGTTGTACGAAACAACTCTGTCATCTGTGCTTGGGTAAGCCAAACCGTATCTTGATCCAGTTTCACCTCCAACCTAATGCTATCATCTGGTTGATAAAGTACTATCTGTGAATCATCTGCCACAGGCTGTATATTATTGTCGTTTGCCATGATCATACACTTTATTGCTAATATAGCGACAAAAGTACGATTATATTTCGTAATTACCAAGGAATTATGAGAAATTCTTTCGACTCCCCTGTCCCCCTCTTGCGAAGAGGGGGTCCTTAACCCACTCCCAAGCCCTCGCCCTTTCCAAAAGGGCAAGGGATGTAACCGCTCCTCCTCGTCGCTCTTAACCGCTACGCTCTAAGGTTGGCGGGGCATCAGAGCCCTCGCCAGTTTTTTGGGCGGGATGGGACCGCATTGCTGAAAGTTTTGCTGAAAGCGGGGGCATCAGAGCCCTCGCCAGGGTGGTTGTGCGGGATGGGACCGCAGGGTGAAGACTTGCTAAAACTTTTTGCGAGGGATGGGACCGCATTGCTGAAAGTCTTGCTGAAAGCGGGGGCATCAGAGCCCTCGCCAGGTTTCTTATGCGGGATGGGACCGCAGGGGTGAATACTTATAAAATGGTGGTGCGGGGATGGACCCGCAGGGTGAAGACTTGCTGAAACTGTTGGGCAGGATGGGACCGCAGGGGCGGCTATAGCTGATTTTCAAGTTCATCCACTACATCGGCTCTCAGGGTTTGAGGGACTGTGGCTGCACTCGCCATGATGCGGAACAGGGAGTCTTTTAAGAGTTGCTCCTCTTCCTTTAGCTCGGTGCCCACAAATTTCAAATTCCGTAATAGTACGAGCCTCGTGTATATATTCGCAAT
>OLGI01001513.1_pt1 | contig 19858 bp, 19 predicted proteins | sample 1605221 | NCBI WGS metagenome assembly OLGI01 (sample SAMEA3888915, study PRJEB22519) | human gut metagenome | biome: human gut; feature: human-associated habitat; material: faeces | place: Denmark | collected 2010 | reverse complement strand
TGCGAAGTACTGTATAAATAATTATCATGCAAACTTTGCACGCGGCCGTTCTTTACAGCCTTAATGCTCTTATAGGCCGGATTTTGTAAAATGCGCTGACGGAATTGCTCCGGGTCGCCTTTTTTACTGTAATCCCAGCTCGGCGTAATAATCAGCTCCGGATTAAGCTCCAGCATTTTTTCCTCCGACAGGTTGCTCTGATACGGAATATCCATGCCATCAAGCACGTTATGCACGCCTGCATAATAGCACAGGCCGCTGAAGGTGCCCCTCATGCCCAGCGGTCCGGTAAAGGAAAGTGCCAGCACATTAAGCGGCTTATCGCCTGCAGCCTGCAGCGCCTGCTTACGCACAGCCTCCAGCTGCGCTTCCATGTTTTTGGCCATCGCCTCACCCTTGGCTTCTTCGCCTACGGCAGAGCCGATTTCCCTGATAAACTTAAAGATATCCTGCACATTATTCGGCGTATGGCACACATAAACCTTGAGTCCCGCGCTGCGCAGTCCCTGAATCGGCTCCACAGTATAATCCGGGATAATAACAAGATCAGGCTGCATGGCCAGCACACTTTCCAGGTTGCTTCCCTGCGCTCTGCCCTTGACGGATTTCACCTTGTCACCGGCACTGCAGATACCGGGATCATCGGCCAGCAGCGACAAGGCTGCCAAGCGCTTACTGTCAACCATATCCAGCAAAATTTCGTCGGCAGATACGTTCAGGCTCACAATACGCTGCGGCTTTTCGCTGAAGCTCAGCTTAGTGCCAGTTGCATCCGTCACTGTGTACAAAACCTTACCGCTGCCAGAGGTATTCTTCTCCTGCGGTCCGCAGCCGGCAAGCAGCAGACAAAGCAGCAGGCAAACTAAGAACAGAATTTTTTTCATAATATAACCCACCCAAAAATAATATTTGTTTCTATCTGTTACTTATTATACAAAAAAGGCGGAAATTATGCAAATTAGCCGGTCGAAGTCAGCTTGCCGCTGCAAATTAACGCTGTAAAAAGGCACCGGCCATCCCAACATATTCATGCAAAGCCATACAGGTAACGTCAAAGGCCTGCAGCTGAGGCACCAGCCAACGCGGGTTAAACTTGCCCTGCGGATTGAGTGTGTAATCACAGGGATAGGCGGCAACCTTTACGCCCTGCTCACCTAAATAACGTTCAAAGAACTGCATGCTGCGAGGCATATGCAGCGCACTTGTCAGCAGCAGCACGCTTTGGTAGCCACGCTCACGGCAGTGCATGGCAGTATAGGCAGCATTTTCCTTCGTTGTTCTGGCCTGCGTTTCAACAATAATCTGCTCCTGCGGCAGCCCCAGCTGCAGCAGAATACGCTCGGCGACAAGCGCCTCGCTCACGCCGTCCCTGAACACCTGCCCGCCGCTGATGAGCACCGGCAGCGAATGCTGCTTTGCCAGGCGTGCTGCCGTCAGCAGGCGCGCCGCTCCGGCGGACATCAGGCCTCCGCGCTCAGTGCCGTCCGGTGCGGAACCGACGCTGCCGCCGCCAAGAACAACTATCACTTGCGCAGCGTAAGGCTGCTGCTGAATATAACGGTTCTCCAACGGCTGTCCCAGCAGCTTTGCTCCCAATAAGGTAGAGCTGAAATATAACAGCAGCGTCAAAAAAGCGCTTAAGCTGAAAGCAAAACGGCCGATGTTTTGCCGCCGCCGCCACAAATAAACACTCAGTATGATTCCCAGCAGCACAAACAAACCCGGAGGTAGCAAAAAGGCTGCGATAAATTTCAAAATATAAATCATTCCAGTTCTCCTTAACAGTACCGATAAAAACAAAAGCTTCTCTTGCAATATCACCTATTATTGTAGCTTTTTCAGCCGTCAAAAACAAGAAAAATAGCCTGCGGCATTCATTTTTCCTAATGCACACAGGCTATAGTTTTAATTTTAATCTCTGCCGGGTTTCAGCTTACGCAGCATCATCCATAACGGACCTGCGAGGAAGGTGGAGGTATAAGCACCACTGGAGAAGCCTACCAGCATAGCAAAGGAGAAGTTGCGGATAGTTTCACCGCCCCAGATGAAGATAGCTACAACAGCGAACAGAGAGGTACCTACAGTATAGATACTGCGTCCCATGGTCTGCCAGATACTGTTGTCTACCATTTCCGTCATGCTTTCGCTGCGGCGATGGATTTTCAGGTTTTCACGGATACGGTCGAAGATAACGATGGTACCGTTGACAGAATAACCAACAACCGTCAGCAAAGCTGCAACGAAGGAGGAATCAAGCTCCATATGGAAGAGGGAGAAATAGCTTAGGGTTACCAGTACGTCGATAATCAAAGCAATAATCGCTGCCAGAGCAAAGCGGAATTCAAAGCGGATGGTGATATAAGCAATCATCAGGAACCAGGAAAGCACAATCGCCATCACAGCCTGTTGAATCAGCTCGCCGCCGACAGTAGCACCAACGTTTTCAACACGCTGGATAGCAAAGTCGCCAACCTTGCTCTTCAGGTCGGTCATTACCTGCTGACGCTGCTCGTCGCTGATAACGCCGGTACGAATCAGCACGCCCTTAGAGCTTTTGGCATTGCTGTCGCTGCTTTCCAGCTGGATAATAGCATTGCCCAGATCCTTTTCTTTAAGCACCTCACGTACCTGAGAAACGGTAACAGGATTTTTGAATTCCAAATCCATGATACTGCCACCGGTAAAGTCAATGCCCAGGTTGAAGCCCTTGAAGAGCATGGAGCCGATACCGATAATCAGGAAGGTGATGGTAATAGCGAAGAAAATTTTATAACGCTTAACGATAGAGAACTTCATTATTTAGCCACCTCCTCTTTTGCTTTCGGTGCTCTTGCACCAAACAGGAAGGGTCTCTTGGTGATGTTACTGTAAATCAAAAAGTGCAGCAGGAATTTGGTAACGGTTACTGCGGTAAACATACTCAGCAAGGTACCAAGTGCCAGGGTAACAGCAAAGCCCTTGATAGGACCGGTGCCCAGGTAGAACAGTACGGCTGCAGCCATGATAGTAGTAAGGTTGGAGTCAAGGATGGTTACGATAGCGCGGCCAAAGCCGGAATCCATCGCACTGCGCAGAGTTTTGCCGCGCTTAACTTCTTCCTTGAAGCGTTCGAAAATCAGTACGTTGGCGTCAACCGCCATGCCGACAGACAGGATAATACCTGCGATACCGGGCAGTGTCAGTGTTGCACCCAGATAACGCATTACCAAAAGCAGCAGCATTACGTACAGCAGCAGAGCAATGTCCGCAACTACACCTGCCAGACGGTAGAACAGCAGCATAAATACAAATACGCCGATGATACCGATGCTGAAGGCCTTAACACTCTTGTCTTTGGAATCCTGACCGAGGGTAGGGCCAACGGTACGGTTTTCCATAACTTCGATTTTAACCGGCAGACTGCCGCTGCGCAGCAGGATTGCCAGATGCTCGGCTTCCTCAACGTTACGGGAGCCGGAAATCTGTGCATGGCCGCCGGTGATAGCTTCCTGTACTACAGGAGCGGTCAGTACCTGGCCGTCAAGCTCAATAGCGATTTTTTTGCCTACATTGCGGGCAGTAAGGTCAGCAAATTTTTTGCCGCCCTCATCATTAAATTCCAGACCTACTACAGCCTGATTCCCTTGGGAAACCTGTGCCTTAGCGTCCTTCAGGTCACTGCCTGTGAGAACAACCTTGCCGCTTTCATCCTTGAACTGCAGCATAGCGGTACGGCCCAGCATAGCAATAGCCTTTTCAGGATCCTTTACGCCCGGCAGCTCAACAATAATACGGTCCTTGCCCTGACGCTGAATAACAGGCTCGGTCAGGCCCAACTCATTTACACGACGCTCAATAACCTTTACACTGCGGTTGACAGCGTCATCGTCAACCTTAAGTTCCGGCGTATCCACAGCCTGTAAAACTACATGAGTACCACCTTGCAGATCCAAGCCCTGTTTAATGGAATTAGCCAGAGGCGAGATGTATACGCAGAAACCGCCGATAATCGCCAAAGCAACAATCAGAAATTTCCCGAATTCATTCCAACGCAAAATAACTTCCTCCTTAAGATTTTTTTGGATTAACTGGATTTAATTTATAAGCTAAGCGGACTGAGAGTGGTAATCCCGCTTTCACTTGCTAAAAGCTGTACAAGCACGTCAAATTCATCCCGCGGCAGATTCGGCTGAATAAAAGCATCGTAAGCGATGCCCATGAGCAATGCGTTTTCCGCCTGCGGCAGAAAACGGTCATAATAACCCGCGCCCATCCCCAGTCTGCTGCCGTCGCGGCCGAAGGCCACTCCGGGCACCAGTACAAGGTCAAGCTGCTGCGGCTGCAGCAGCTTCGCCGGTTGGCGGACGCTGCGGATGCCGTAACGGTCAAGCTCAAACTCCAGCATGTTTTCCAGCTGAACAGGAGCCATCTCCGTTGCCGACTGCACCAGCGGCACGGCAACAGTCTTGCCGTCGGCCAAGGCCTGCTGCAGAACCAGGTCTACAGACAGCTCATTTCCGAAAGCCAAATAGCCCATGATGCAGTTCGCTTTGCGATATGCATCACAGGCCAGTATCTGACGGGCAGTCAGCAGACTGCCGGAAGCAGCCTGCTCTGCGGTCAATTGCGACCGCAGCCTTTTAAAATACTTGCGCAGCTCAACTTTTTCTTCTGCAATCACCATCAGGAATTTTTAGCGGGGTTTTGGAAACCGCTGACAGCATTGCGCGCCATTTCGATTACTACGCCTTCGGCAACCTCTACCTTAACGCGTTTTTCGGAAATAGCGGTAATCTTACCATAGATACCGCCAATGGTAATGATTTCGTCGCCTTCCTTCAGGCTGTTTAACAAATCCTGTCTTTTTTGCTGCTCTTTTTTCTGGGGTTTCCAGAGCATGAAATAGAATATGCCGCCCATTAAAAAGAAGGGCCAGAGAGAATTGAGCAAAGCCATTGTATCTCCACCTTGCATATTGAACACCTCCACATTTTATCACTTCCCGCAAATTCGGACATATTTGCAGGTTCCTCTTGCAAACATTTTAGTATGCAATAGTTCAGTTTATTTATACCACTTTTATATATTCTCTGTAAATCGGAAAAATCCTTGTTATCAACGATAATTTTCTAAGAATCTTTCGCGGAACTCAGGGAAGCAGTCATTAGCGATAGCCTCACGTATTTCCTTGGCAAAATGCAGCAGGAAATGCAGATTGTGAATAGACAAGAGTCTCAGACCGAAAATCTCCTCTGCCTTGAACAGATGGCGGATATAAGCACGGCTGAAGTTACGGCAGGCATAGCAGTCGCAGCCTTCCTCAATCGGACGGAAATCCTCAGCGTAGGTTGCGTTGCGTACTACCAGACGGCCGGTGTGCGTCATAGCGGTGCCGTTTCTGGCCACACGTGTCGGGAATACACAGTCAAACATATCAACGCCAAGGTTTACTGCCTCTACAATGCAGTCTGCAGTGCCTACGCCCATCAGATAACGTGCCTTATCCTTCGGCATCAGCTCGGTGGTATGTGAAAGGATATCGTACATCATCGACTTAGGCTCGCCTACGGACAGACCGCCGATACCGTAGCCGGCGAAGTCAAGCTCTGTCAGCTGCTGTACGCTCATGCGGCGCAGCTCGGGATACATACCGCCCTGCACGATACCGAACATGGACTGATCCTCACGCGTATGAGTTTCCAGACAACGCTTGGCCCAGCGTGTGGTACGCTCGGTAGAACGCTTGGCATAATCAAAATCGGCGGGATACGGGATGCATTCATCAAAGGCCATCGCGATATCAGCGCCCAATGCCTCCTGCACCTGAGTAGAAACCTCCGGCGAAAGGAACTGCTTGCTGCCGTCGATATGCGAACGGAACATTACGCCCTCTTCGGTGATTTTGCGCATAGCGCCCAGGCTGAATACCTGGAAGCCGCCGCTGTCGGTAAGCATACCGCGTTTATAATTCATAAACTTGTGCAGACCGCCTGCCTTGCGCACCAGCTCGTGACCGGGACGCAAAAACAGATGATAGGTATTCGACAAAATAACCTGGCTACCCATATCGTACAGCTCTTCCGGTGCCAGAGTTTTTACCGTTGCCTGTGTGCCTACAGGCATAAACATCGGAGTTTCAAAGGTACCATGCGGCGTATGCAAGCGGCCAAGACGCGCACCGCTGCGCGGACATTCTTTAATTAGTTCGTAGGTTACTGCGTGTTTAGTCATATGCAACTCCTAAAAATATTTATCAGCGCCTTCGGCTTTGCGGCGAAGGCAAAAAATCTTATTTATTGAGGTCTGTAATAAACATGGCATCGCCAAAGGAGAAGAAGCGATATTTTTCTTCAACCGCCTTCTTGTAGGTCTGCAGCATAATCTCACGGGTAGACAGAGTGCTTACCAGCATCAGCAGCGTGCTCTGCGGCAGATGGAAGTTGGTTACGAGGTCATCCACCAGACGGAATTTGTAACCGGGGTAGATGAAGATATTCGTCCAGCTGCTGCCAGCGTGCAGCTGACCGTCAGCGCCCGCAGCCTCCAGAGTGCGTACTGCCGTAGTGCCAACCGCAATAATACGGCGGCCTTCGGCCTTCGCCTTATTTACTGCATCCGCAGCCTCCTGCGATACGGTGTAGAACTCCTTATGCATCTTGTGGTCCTCAATATTCGCCTCGCTTACGGGGCGGAAGGTACCAAGGCCTACATGCAGCGTTACAAAAACCTCTTCGCAGCCGATTTCCTTGATTTTCTGCAGCAGCTCCTTGGTAAAGTGCAGGCCTGCAGTCGGAGCGGCAGCACTGCCGCGCTCACGGTTATAAACAGTCTGATAACGCTCCTTATCCTCCAGCGGTGCCGTGATATACGGCGGCAGAGGAGTTTCGCCCAGACGATCAAGAATTTCTTCGAAGATACCGTCATACTTAAAGCGTACTACGCGTCCGCCGAAGTCGGTGTGCTCAATAACCTCGCAGCTCAATTCATCGCTGAAGTTAATCTTGGCACCAACCTGCAGCTTTTTACCGGGGCGCACCAGAACCTCCCAGTCGGTTGCATCTCTGCGGGTCAGCAGAAATACCTCGACATGGGCACCGGTATCCTTCGTGCCGTGCAGGCGCGCGGGAATAACGCGGGTATCGTTAAACACCAGCACATCGCCGGGCTTAAGATAATTTACCAGATCATAAAAATGCTTATGCTCAATTTCACCGGTCTTTTTGTCAACAACCAGCAGGCGCGAATGGTCGCGCGGCTCCATAGGATGCTGAGCAATAAGCTCCTGTGGCAAATCATAATCAAAATCAGTTACTAACATGCAAAATTCTCTCTTTTCTTATATATTACAGGACACATAGCTTCCTGCTAACGGACAAGCTGAGTTCCGGGATAATAATGTGCCAGAATCGTTTTATAGGTAGCCTTGGCATCGGCGTTAGCCATACCGCGCGCCCCCCAGGCACTCAAACCGAGGCCGGAGCCTTTCCCCTTGCCGTGGAAAATAATTTTTTCTTCCTTGCCGCCGCACAACAAATGGTAGCTGCGTACTAAATTTTTCCAGACGGGCTTTTTCGACTCATTGACCTTGATGCCTATATCCTTGCTGCCTATTTCCATACCGTAATGATCTTCGATAGGCACCTTGAGCGTTTCCGGTACCGGCGTACCGGTTTCGATATCAAATAAGGTACTGTTCAAGCCTAACAGGTCCTGCAGCTCACTGCCGCTGATTTTGGCAGCACCGGCCTCACCCGAAAGGATAATATATTTTACCCGTCCCGTGGGCGTTCTGTCAACACCTGCATCATCAAGCGGGGACAGACGTATGCTCGTCAGCTTGCCGGTGGTATAACCGCGCTGTGCTGCCAGACTTTCCAAAAGCACCGGAGCAATGCGGCTTTCCCAGGTATATTCCGGGCTGTCGCTGTCGTAATCCTCTACCGACTGCAGATAGCTTACGGCAGTACCGCGCAGATTCAGCGCGCTTTCGGTTCTGCCGCCGCTGCTTGAAGTAGTGACAGCTTCAATCGCCCGACCGTAAGCATCAGCAAGATACTGTCCTTTCGTCGCCTGAATCAGCTTCGTCACAGCATACTTTTCAATGCGCTTGCCGGTACCTCCGTAAGGCAGCTCCCTGTCGGTTGCAAGCAAAGCATAAGCCTTGTCGCTGTGCTGCATTTTATACATAGCATAGCTGCGGGCAGCAACCGCCTGTGCCTTGATAACCTCATCAGGCCATACGGACATCGTTTTGGCAGGCAGCACGCTCGCCAGATAATCCTCCAGCGGCAGTCTGTTGACTACCAGTAGCTTATTACCCTGCTCGGCCTGCAGCTGAAAATCCCCTTTATAACTGCGTTTATTGATTTGCGGTGAGCTTTTGCCTGCCGCCGTAGCAACAAACGCTTCATTACCAAATTCATTGTTATCATCAAAGAAAAGCTTTCCCTGCTGCGCATGGATGAAATATTTTCCCTTGGGCATCGTAGTAGTTTTGCCCGATGAATCACGCACTGTGAATTCATCCTCACAGCTCAGCTCTGCCGTTGCCTGCCCCACCACAATTCCTATGCGGATTTGCTCGGCGGCTACCGCAGCAGAGGCAAATATAAAAGTAAATAACAGTACAGACAGTATCAGTAATTTTCTAAGCATATACTTTTCCTCGATTTGCTAAGTTTAAGAAGAGGAGCAGTGAACATTGAAAAGCTCCCATTAAGGGGACAATGTGAATTGTCCGTATAGTAAGAGAGGCTCCCCTAGGGGGGAGCTGTCACCCGATAGGGTGACTGAGAGGGGTCTGCAGTCTAGTCATTTCCCCTCTCCGTCATCGCTTCGCGATGCCACCTCTCCCCTAGGAGAGGCTTTTCTGCGTCTTGCTATAAACTCTAATTATCTGTTCACCATTTTAATATTTTTGCTTACAACCACAAACTTATCCTGCGTTGCTTCCGCCTTGGGCTTTTTGCGGATTTCGTAGCGGTCACGCTCGCTGAAGACACAGCCGCAGTACTGCTGGCGATACAGCCCCAGCTCCAGGCTGATATCCACGCCGCGCTGGTAGCCGACGCGGAAATCCTCGTAATAGAACGGAATACCGAACTCCGCCGCTGCCGCCTCCGCCTCCTTTTTTATCAGCTCATGGCGCTGATAGGGGCTGACGAGCAACGTAGTCGAAAAGGCATCGTATCCGTTTTCTTTGGCAAACTGCGCTGCGTAGCGCAGGCGCATACGGTAGCAGAAGGCACAGCGCACGGTAGGCTCTGACAGCATACCGCGGATGCATTCCTCTATCGGATAGCTTTTGTCGATAATAAGATTGTAGCGCTTCTTCTCACAAAACTCCCGCAGGGTGCTCAGCCTGTGCTTGAACTCCTTGTACGGATGAATGTTAGGATTAAAAAACAAAATATCAAAATCTGTTCCCGCCGCCGTCAGCTGCTCCGTAGGGTAGCAGGCACAGGGACCGCAGCAGGCGTGTAATAATAATTTCATTTTTCCTCCTGAACAGCTAAGCTGCTTTACTGATTTTCGGGAAACGGTATTCCCAGATATCTATAGGTTTCGCGTGTTGCCATACGTCCGCGCGAGGTGCGGTTCAGCATTCCCTGCTGCATCAGATACGGCTCGATTACATCCTCAATGGTTGAGGACTCCTCGCTTACGGCTGCAGCAATTGTTTCGATGCCGACAGGACCGCCGCCGAAGGTTTTGACGATGGTCGTCAAAATTTTGCGGTCGTTGCGGTCGAAGCCGTAGCGGTCAACCTCCAGCTTAGCCAGCGCTTCGTCTGCCAGCTGACGGTTGATAACCTCCACGCCCAGCACCTGAGCGAAATCGCGCACACGCTTCAGCAGACGGTTCGCGATACGCGGCGTGCCTCTGCTGCGGCGGGCAATTTCCATGGCGCCTTCCTTGTCGATTTTTACATTCAGGATTTCCGCTGCACGCGTAATAATAAACTGCAGCTCCTCCGGCTTGTAAAATTCCAGGCAGCACTGTACGCCGAAGCGGTCCCGCAAAGGCGCTGCTATCGCTCCCAGACGCGTGGTAGCGCCGATAAGCGTAAAATGCGGCAGGTCCAGACGCACACTGCGTGCCGCAGGACCTTTGCCGATAATAATATCTAACGCAAAATCCTCCATAGCGGAATACAGGATTTCCTCTACGGTCTTGGACAAGCGGTGGATTTCGTCAATAAAAAGTACATCATTGTCGCCAAGGTTGGTTAAGATTGCTGCCAAATCTCCCTGACGTTCAATCGCCGGTCCGCTGGTAACGCGGATGTTGACATTAAGCTCATTGGCAATAATGTTGGCCAGCGTAGTTTTGCCCAGGCCCGGAGGCCCGAACAGCAGCACATGGTCCAGCGCTTCGTGGCGGCCAGCGGCAGCCTTAATGAAAATAGACAGATTATCCTTGACCTGCGTCTGACCTATATATTCATTTAACAGACGCGGACGCAGGCTGTACTGCCAGCCATCTGCTTCCTGTTCCGCCCCGGCAATAATTCTATCATCAAATTCCATAAGTTCCTCCTAGCAAGCCTTTTGCAGCCTACTGCTACAGGCTCAAATACCGCCAGACGATTTATCTGCGGGAAATTACTTCATCATCAGCCTTAAGGCCTGCTTCAGAATTTCCTCGCTCGTCTTGGTTTCTGCGCCTTCGATTTTCTTGATTATGGGCATAATCTCGCTGTTGCTGTAGCCAAGGGAAGCAAGTGCTTCGATAGCCTCCGCTACAGCACCGCTGCCTCCGGCAGCTACTGCTTCGCCGAAGCTGTCAGCACTTTCGGCGGCTACGGGTCCGACCTTGTCCTTCAATTCCAGCAGCAATCGCTCCGCCGTCTTTTTGCCGATACCGGGCAGCTTGGTGAGCACCTTGATATCACGGCTCTGCACCGCCAGATAAAAGGCATCAGGCTTAACTGCGGATAAAATACCCAAAGCCATCTTGGGACCTACGCCGCTGATAGTCAGCAGCAGTTCAAAGAGGTCATAATATTCCCGGCTCAAAAAGCCGTAAAGAACAATGGCATCCTCGCGTACTGCGGTGTGGATGTGCAGGCGTACAGAGGCACCCTGCGTCAGCTGAGCAAGCTGTGCCGCCGGCATGAAAACACGGTAGCCTACGCCGCCTGCCGTTTCGATTATGCAGTTGTCTATGCCCAGGCTATCAACAGTGCCCTTCAATGAACCTATCATTTATCTGCCCTCCTGCCATCTGCGCGTAGACGCAGTATTGATGCCGCAGATTGCCGCTGCCAGCGCATCGGCCGTATCATCCGGTTTAATTTTTTCGCGGATATTGAGCAGATGCATTACCATATAGATAACCTGCTCCTTCGTCGCACTGCCTGTGCCTACTACCGACAGCTTAATCTGCATCGGCGTAAATTCCATCACCGGCAGTCCCTTGTTGGCCGCAGCCAAAAGCACAACGCCGCGTGCCTGTCCTACAGGAATCGCAGTAGTCACGTTGCGGTTGAAAAACAGCTTTTCGATGCTCAGCAGATCCGGCTTGAAGTGATCGATAATATCCGAAATATCATCGTAAATCTTCTTTAGCCTCAGCTCCGGCAGCATATCCTTATACGTCAGCACCGAGCCGTAAAAAACGGGGCGCAGACGGTTTCCTGTCATATCTACCAAGCCATAACCGCAGATGGCGGTACCGGGGTCAATTCCTAAAACCAGCATAAAAAACCTCTCAAAAAACAGAAAGCAGACATCAACTGCCTGCTTTCCTTTCTGCAACTATGCTTCGCGCACATTGCAGTTACTTCGTAATAATAATATTATTCCTCGTCGTCTTCCGGCAAGTCAGCGTTGGTGTAAACGTCTTGTACATCATCGCAATCATCCAATGCGTCCAGCATCTTCTGAACCTTTTCGGCATCCTCACCGGACAGCTCAGCCATAGTATCGGGAACCATGGTGATTTCGGACATTGCAACTTCAATATTGTTATCAGCCAAAGCCTTTTCTACATCGTCATAAGCAGCCGGATCGGTGATAATTTCGAAGCCGTCTTCGCTGCTCTTGATATCCTCAGCACCTGCATCCAGAGCGATCATCATCAGATCATCCTCGCTCACACCGGTTTCGGCGCTAACTGCGAAGATACCTTTTTGTTTGAACATGTAGCTTACGCAGCCGCTGGCACCCAGGTTGCCGCCGTGCTTAGAGAATACGTGACGTACATCGGCAGCGGTACGGTTACGGTTATCGGTCAGGCAGCTGACCATCATAGCAACGCCTGCAGGACCGTAGCCTTCATAGGTAATCTCTTCGAAGCTTTGGCCTTCCAGAGCACCTGCACCCTTTTGGATTGCACGTTGAATGTTGTCTTTAGGGATATTGTTAGCCTTAGCCTTGGACAGAGCCAGCTTCAGCTTCATGTTACCGGTAGGATCTGCACCGCCCATACGAACGGCAATAGTGATTTCACGGCTGATTTTAGTAGTGATTTTGCCGCGCAGAGCGTCAGCCTTGCCTTTTTTATGTTTAATGTTCGCCCATTTAGAATGTCCTGACATTGTAAATTCCTCCAAACTTTCTCTTTGCCATATTTATTTAAGCATTTACCATAATATTTTACCACGCCGGCTGTGTTTTTTCAACAGCAAACGCCGACATACAGCTTTATTTTGCAAAAACATCCTTAATACTGTCATAATGCAAAAAGATTCCCTGTTGCGCCAGCTCCTGAATTTTCTCCAAGGTCGCCAGCTTGTATTCCAGTGCCTCATTAGGGCGGATTTTTACCTGCTCCGGTGCAAAGGGCAGCGTAAAAAGATAGCAGTCGACGAAATAATTATCGCCCTCGCCCGGATTCTCACGGTGATAGGTCAGCGCCGGTCCGCCTGCGCAGGCAGAAACATCAAGACCGGTTTCCTCCCACACCTCACGGTTCACAGCCTCGCGTGAGCTTTCACCCGCCTGCACCGCACCGCCGGGAACCTCCCACCAGCCGGCAGCCCAGGCCTTCGTCAGCACGCGTCTGGTAATCAGAAAGCGTCCGTCTGTGTTGCGCACAACGCCAAGCACCGTCAGATGATACTCGCCGTCCTGCAGTATCCAGTCATTTTTCTTCATCGTCCGTCCGGTAAGACGGCGTTCACGGTCATAAATATCCCATTGCTCCATTGTAATTCCCCCTCTTAAAGCAAGCGCGGCAAATATTTGAAAATCAGCCAAAAGCCACAGGTCATGGCGAAGGCAATGCTGCCGCTGTCATAATCTATATAACCGAGATACAGGCTGTTTAAGCCCGTAACAAAAACCATATTCAGCCACATAAAGCCGTAGGCCCATAATAATATCTGCACCCACAGCGGCGGCTTTTTATAGTGATGAGGCTCATTATTCTTTGTCATGCTTATCTTCCTCATCTAACAGCTGCACAGCATCCAGCTGCTTCTGCAAACGTGCTGTATAGCGCTTGGTGGTATGCAGAGCGTTCTGCCCCTCCTCCAGCTTTTTAGCTGTTTTATCAAGGGCTGTTTCCAGGCCGGCAAGCTCCTGCTTAACCTTGTTCAGCAGCTGCCACACCTCTGTAGTACGCTGCTGCACCGCCAAGGTACGGAAGCCCAGCTGCAGGCTGTTCACCAGCGCTGCCAGCGTCGTCGGCCCCGCCACGCACACTCTGAACTTCAGCTGCAGCTCTTCGGCCAGTCCCGGCAAGGCCAAAGCCTCCGCAAACAGGCCCTCGCTCGGCAGATACATCACGGCAAAATCCGTCGAATACGGCTGACAGATATATTTTTCGCAGATATCCTTCGCTTCGCTCTTTAAGCGTCGCTCCAGCTGCTTTGCCGCCGCATCCGCCGCCTGCGTATCACCGGCCTCACGCGCCTGCTGCAGGCGCTGGTAATCCTCCAGCGGAAACTTGGCATCAATCGGCAACAGCACCTCCTGCTCCCGCTGCCCCGGCAAGCGCAAAGCATATTCCACGCGCAGGCCGCTGTGCGGACGCACCTCTGCATTTTCTACATATCTTGCACGGTCAAGAATATCCTTGAGGATATTGCCAAGCTGCATTTCGCCCCAGGTACCGCGCACCTTGACGTTCGAAAGAACGCGCCGCAGCTCATCCACCCCGCAGGAAAGGCTTTGCATCTGTCCCAGTGACTGGTGTACCTCGCCCAGGCATTTGTTGACCTGCGCGAACTTCTGCTCCAGCGATTGATTAAGGCGCTCGTCCACAGTCATGCGGATGCGCTCCAGGTTCTGGTCCGTCATATCCGCCAGACGCGCCACGCGCTTGTCAATCTGTTCGCTCAGCCTGTCGCTCGCCGCCTGGTTTTCCAAGCGCGCCGCCCGCGCCAGTGTGCTCTGCTCGCCGCGCAGGTCGTACATGCTTTCCGCAAGCCTGCGCTCCAAAAGCTCCAGCCGCTGCGCCGTCATGTCCGCCTTAGGGCGTCCCTGTATCAATAATATTATCACACCTGCCAGCAGCAGAGCTATGACAATCATCAAAGCTATAGCCAATGTATTCATTTTTTCTATACTGACCTCCGTTATTTTTTTATTATAGCAGAAAAACAGTACATAGCCAACGTATTAACGAACAAAATTTTTATATTTAACAAGATATTTTCATAATATCACTTTTTTAACAAAATCAGCTTACATCTGCGCCCAAATCGTGTATAATATATTCATACATTATTTATTCCAACGAGGTATTACGTTATTATGATAGATGAAAGTCCTAATATCAATTCTGCTGATAAAATTCTTGAGGCCGCAACCAAGCTGTTTGCCATGGACAGCTTCGCTGCCGTGTCCATCAAGCAGATTTCTGTTGCCAGCGGCGTCAACAGCGCGTTGATTTCCTATTATTTCGGCGGCAAGAAGAATTTATATCAGGAGGTTTTATATACTGAGGCCGAAAAATTTCTGAAGCTGCAGGACAAAATCCGTCAGCAGCCAGGTTCACCGCTGACCAAGCTGCGTACCTATGTAGACGGCATTGCCGAAATGCAACAGCAGAACCCCTATAACATTCACCTGATTTACCGTGAACTGCTGACTCCGCAGCCCATGTTTGAAAATTATGTGCGCAGCAAGCTGTACCGCATCCATCAGTTCATGACCGAGCTGGTTGAGGAAGCGATTGCCTGCGGCGAAATCGTTGCGGATATCAAAGCAACCCACGTTGCCTTCACTCTGGAAGGTATTATCATGTTCTTCTTTTTGATGCACAGCCATATCTGCGAGCTGGGTAATTTTAAAAACGGTGCTGAGCTTGATTACCTGCTGCAGGCGCTCAACACCTACCTTGCATCGCTTAGCAAAAAATAAATATATTCCTCAAATAAAGCTGCTTTCCGGCAGCTTTATTTTTGTTTACAACTTTGTTGCTTGACGCTCTCTACATTAGAACCTATAATTTAATTGAACGATTAAAAATTTTACAACAATAACATTATTCTGCAAGGGAGCTGTTAAATCATGCAGTCTATTATGGAAAAACTTCCCAAACTTCCTGATAAAAAGAAACTTGTTGCCGGAGCTGCCGTTGTCGTACTGGCAGCCGCAGGCTGGCAGCTTTACAGCAGTATTATGCATAAGCCACAGGAGGCAAACTACATCCCCATCGTCCGGACTATGACGATTGGCGAAAGCATTGCCGATTCCTCCACCGTATATCCCGGCGAGGTGCGCGGACGTTATGAAAGCCAGCTGGCCTTCCAGACTGCCGGCAGAATCGCTTCCCGTCTTGTCAACGTAGGCGACCGGGTACACGCCGGCCAGATTCTGATGACGATTGATCCGAAGGATGTAAACCAAAGCGTAGAAGCAGCCAATGCACAGCTGGCATCTGCCATTGCCAACCAAAAGCTGGCGGCCGACAATGCGGCACGCTTTAACAAGCTATATGCCGGCGGTGCTGTGAGCGAAGCAACGCGCGACCAGTACAACACCCAGCTGGAGGCAGCCAATGCTGCGCTGCGTCAGGCACAGGCCAACGCCAACGCCAGCGGCAACCAGCTGAGCTACACGCAGCTGACGAGTGATGCCGACGGCGTTGTGGCAGCCATCACCGGTGAAGCAGGCCAGGTAACGGCAGCCGGTACGCCGATGGTCACCATCGTGCGCAGCGGTGAACGTGAAATCCAGATTAACGTGCCGGAAAACGTCAAGCTGAGCGTCGGCCAGCAGGCGAAAATCAGCTTCTGGGCGCTTCCAGATGTTACGGCGAAGGGCACTGTCCGCGAAATTTCGCCTATTGCCGACAGCATTACACGTACCTATAAGGTGCGCGTTGCTGTGCCGCAGCTGCCTGCAGCAGCCAAGCTCGGCATGACTGCCAAGGTCAGCTTTAAGGACGCTGCGGCGTCCGAGGACGAGATTGTTATTCCTGCTACCGCACTGTATCAGGTAAACGGCAAGACTCAGGTCTGGCTGGTGCGCAATAACCGCGCTGTGCTGCAGGACGTTAAGGTTGCCGGCTACGTAGGCAACAACGTACGTTTGGCAGGCGGCTTAAACAAGGGTGATATTCTGATAACCGCCGGCCTCAGCAAGCTTGTCGATAACCAACAGGTACGTCTGACCAAAGGCGGTGATATCTGATGTCAAACAACGAAAAGCATCATGCCAACTGGGCAGAATGGGCTATTAACCATCGCCAGTTAGTTTACTTCTTCGCTGTGCTTGTGCTGATTATGGGTATGTTTTCCTTTAAATCGCTCGGACGCAGCGAGGACCCCAGCTTTGCCGTCAAGCAGATGGTAGTATCCGCAGCCTGGCCCGGTGCCAGCGCCAAGGATGTTGAGATGCATCTGACAAATACTTTGGAAAAGCAGATTCAAAGTCTGCCGCAGGTTAAGAAAATCACCAGCTATTCGCGCCCCGGTGTCTGCGTTATTACGGTAGCGCTCAAGGATGAGGTTGCCGGCAACATGGTACGCCAGCGCTGGCTGGAGCTGCGCAACATCGTCAATGACGGCAAGAAGGACTTGCCGTCGGGTACCGTAGGTCCGTTTTATAACGACCGTTTTGATGACGTTTACGGCAATATCTACGCAATTACCGGTGACGGCTTCACCTATGAGGATATGCGTAAATACGCCGAAAAAATCAAGCTCGACTTCTTCAGCGTGCCTGATGTCAAAAAGGTTGAGCTGGTGGGCGTGCAGCCGGAGAAAATCTTCGTGCAGATGCAAACTGCCAAGCTGGCACAGCTGGGACTGGATATCAACAGTATTGCCAACACTATCAAAGCACAGACCTCGGTCAATGCCAGCGGTATGATTGAGGCCGACACAGCCAACTCCTACCTGCGCATTACCGGCAGCCCCGACAGCGTGGAAAATATTGCTGCCATCCCCATCAATGCCAACGGCCGTGTCTTCCGCTTGGGCGATATCGCAACCATCACCCGCGGTTATGCAGACCCGCCGGAAACAATGATGTACTATAACGGCAAGCCCGCAGTCGGCATTGCTCTTTCTATGGAGGACGGCGGCGATAACATCAAGCTCGGTGAAAATCTGGCCAAGGAAATCGCCCGCATCCAAAAGGAGCTGCCGCTCGGATTGGAGCTTAATCAGGTTGCCAATCAGCCTGAGGTAGTAAAAAAATCCATCAGCGAATTCTCCGAAAGCCTTTACGAGGCAATTATCATCGTGCTGGTAGTCAGCCTGATGACGCTCGGACGCCGCAGCGGTTACGTAATTTCCTGCTGCATCCCGCTGATTTTGTTAGGCTCCTTCTGCGCAATGTTCGCTTTGGGCATCGATTTGCATAAGGTATCCCTGGGTGCACTGGTTGTTTCCCTTGGTATGCTGGTCGATGACGCCATCGTCGTCGTTGAGCTGATGGAAGTAAAAATGTCCGAAGGCATGCCTCGTAAGGAAGCAGCCTCCTATGCCTTCAAAACCTGCGCCTGGCCGCTTTTGACAGGCACCACCATTACCTGCCTCGGCTTCATGCCGATTGCCTTCTCCAAGGCCAGCGCTTCGGAATTTGCCTACAGCCTTTTCCCGGTTATGACCGTAACCCTGATGCTGTCCTGGCTTGTTTCCGCAACCTTGGCACCGGTATTGGGCTATGAATGGATCCGGCCTACTGTTATCAAGCAGGAATCTTATGACAACAGCTTCTACCGCGCCTTCCGCAAGCTGCTGCACTGGGCCTTGGGACACCGCATTACGGTTATCGGCATTACGCTGGCGATGCTTGGCCTTTCCATGTTCATGCTGCGCTTCGTCAGCCAGGAATTTTTCCCCGCCTCCGTACGTCCGGAGCTGTTGGTAGAGCTTAATATGCCTGAGGGCAGCTCGATTAAAACAACTGATGCCGCGGCACGCAAGCTGACGAATCTGATTAAGGATGATAAGGAATTAGACCACGTTTCCACCTACGTAGGCGAAAGCGCACCGCGCTTTGTGCTGGTAATCGACCCGGTACAGCCGCGTGATAACTACGCACAGCTCGTAGTTGTTGCCAAAAGCGTGGAAGACCGCAAAAAACTGGAGAAGCGCATCAGCGAGCTTGCCGCCGAGCATTTGCCGGAGGCTATAGTTTACTCCCGCTCGATTCCGCTCGGTCCGCCTGCTCCCTATCCTGTTATGATCCGCGTCAGCGGCAACAGCGATGCGCAGGTTAAGGAATATGCGCAGAAGGTGCGCAAGGTGATGGCCACTAATCCCTACGTCAACATGACACGTCTTGACTGGCTGGAGCAGACCAACGCCGTTAAGCTGAAGGTCGACAATGACAAGCTGCTGCAAATGGGACTCACACGTCAGACTGTGGCCAACGCTCTGCAGGCTCAGGTATCCGGTTATACCGTAGCAACCTATCTGGAGGGCGACCAGCAGATTGGTATCGTTTTCCGCCTGCAGCCTGACCAGCGCGCAGATATTTCGCAGCTGGAAACTATTTCCATTCCTACGAGCCAGGGTGCTGTGCCTCTGTCTCAAATCGCGCATCTTGATTACACCAGCGAGGACAATATCATCTGGCGCCGCAACCTGCGTCCTACAATTACCGTCAACGGCGGTATTGTTGACGGCGTTACCGGCAACGATGTTACCAAGCAGGTGTATAAGGAGCTGGAGCCTCTGCGCAAGGAGCTGCCTGCCGGCATGAGCATCGAGGTCGGCGGTTCGCTGGAGGACAGCAACGATACCTTGAATTATCTGATGAAGCCGATACCGCTGATGCTGCTGCTGATTGTCGTTCTGATTATGCTGCAGATGCAGGATATCCGCAAGCTGCTGGTTATTATGCTGACGGCGCCGATGGGTATAATCGGCGTTATCTTCGGCCTGCTGCTGTTCAATTCCGCTTTGGGCTTTATGGCGGAGCTGGGTATTCTGGCGCTCACCGGTACAATTATCCGTAACAGTATGGTGCTGGTTGACCAGATTCAGCAGCATCTTGATGCCGGGATGGAGCCTGCCAAGGCGATTACGGAATCGGCGATTGTGCGTTTCCGTCCGATTATGCTGGCGGCTTTCACCACGGTACTGGGATTGATTCCGATGTTCGCCAGCCAGTTCTGGAATGCAATGGCTGTAGCTATTGCCTGCGGCCTGACAGGTGCAACGCTGCTGACGCTGGTGGTACTGCCGGTGCTGTATGCAATTGTGTTTAAGGTTAAAGCAGAATAGAGCTGAGATTATAGTGTTTATAAAAAAACTGCCTTGCTGAAAATTTCAGCAGGCACAAGTCTTGTTCTCCCTTGACATTCCCCTGTATTTCAAGTAAACTTAAACTAAGTTCTTCAAAACCGCAAGTAATCTTACGCATCAAGTTCATTTACCTGCGGACAATTAAATAAGCAGTATATCCTGCAGATGCATTTTCTGCAGAAGCTTAAGCAAGGCCATTTATTTTTATCTGGTACATTCTAAGAG
>OLGI01001459.1_pt1 | contig 20460 bp, 19 predicted proteins | sample 1605221 | NCBI WGS metagenome assembly OLGI01 (sample SAMEA3888915, study PRJEB22519) | human gut metagenome | biome: human gut; feature: human-associated habitat; material: faeces | place: Denmark | collected 2010 | reverse complement strand
CACAAGATCAAGGATGTTCTTCATTCTGACAACAAGTTGGCTAACCTCGACTAATCTTCGAGATTTTACAACAAAAGATATGAGCGGGAATCCGAAAGGGTTCCCGCTTTTTTGTTCTTACTATCTGTTAGACTATTGGACGTTTTTTGTGCAATTGGTAAGTAATAGTAGCGCATTGTGTGCGACAACATTGTTTCTTTTAAACTTTTTAACTAAAAAAACTTGGAATCTATTTGGTTTTTTCCTATATTTGCATTGTCCAAAAAGAAAAATGGTCTCATCTTAAAGGTTTAACGACCTATAGTAAATGATAAGAAAGATAATATATATAAAGGTGAAATAACCTGTGGTAAATGATAATTGATATATTGAAATACACTTATGGTTCAGGCCTGAATTAAAATACCAGAAGAATACGACTTGAAATATAAGAGACTTTTTGGGGGATAGTTTGTGATGATACTCCAAACATATCATTTGTATAATTGTAGAAGGTGATTTAAACCGGATGGTGTTTGTTTAAGGCATCAGAAGTTTCTTGCCGCAAGGATGGATTTGGAAGATGCCGGGTTTAAATGATAATTATGACAATTAGTAAATGGTATAACTATGAAGAAGATTTTTATGACGGTCATCGCTATGACAATGATGACAATAGGATTTGTAAGTTGCAGTGCATCTGACGATGAATTAGGAGAAGCTGTTAGTCAGGCTACTATTTCTAAAGATAAGTCAGATTTCTCTTTGCTCAGCTACACAATGACTGCGGGCTCTGCGGTAAGCGAGGCTTCCAACAGCAATGCTGAGAACAACGAGAAGTTGGTTTGCAAGATTCTTCCTGCTGGACAGTTAATGCTGACACACAAGAATGTAATCTTCGACGAAGGCACAAATGTAAAGTTTGCAACTCAGTTGGTTGGCAATAAGTTAATCATTACCGAAACAGGTGATTATGGAAAGTCTGGTCAGTATGGTTATTATACACTCGTTGCCAAGGTTGGAATAGTTAAGGATGGTGACTACGTGATTGTAGTAAAGCGAAATGATCACGTACGTGAGGAGTTCTCTTTGAAGTATGACTCTTCTCGCGCAAATAAAGATAATTAATGCAATTACATATTGTAAGTATTTGATAACACAGAAATATAGTAGTAAATGATAACACTAGTTTATAATACAAATAAGTGTCGCTTCTAACGACCAGTCTAGTTTGCTTTTTATTTTTGCTGCACCGTTTCGATGAGTTGTTCTGGAGTGCAGTCTTTTAATATCACCTTATTCCCTTTATCCAGCAGGTAGATAGTTGGCATAGCCTTGAGCCCGTAAATGGCGCTGATGCGATTATCTGCAACAATTCTTATTACCTGTATGTCGGCAGGGATTTCCTGTTTCTTGAGCCATGCAGACACCTTGTGGCAGTTCTCGCATTCCGGGTCATGGAAATATAGGATAATCTTCTTCTCTTTATACTCACTCAGTTTACAGGTTTTACCGTCTTCTTGTGTAAAACTGATGTCTATGGCAGTAGTGCCAGGCAGATTCTTTCTGGCTTGCTTCAGCTTGAAGTTGAGTCTTTCCTTTTCTGTTTCGTCAAAGTATGGTGATTTCGTCATGTCTTCCAGGAAGAGACTGTAGATTCTGTCATTGCGCATGGGTGATTCCGGATTTTCATAATAATGCTCAATGAGAGTCTCGAATTTTTCCTTGGATGGTTTCTGTATGAAAGCTTTTGCCGTAAAGGCAGCGATGCCCTTCTTGGCAATCTGCTGGTTAAAGCGTGAAAGAATATCAATGAAGTTGACAAAGCCCTGCTCTGCCATTTCCTTATTGCTAAGTTCCAGTGTATCTGCAAAGTTAAAGTTATCCCAATAATGCTCGCTGAGATAAGCAGCACGCAGTTCTACGCTGCGCAAGGTGTCTGGCAGTGTAGGATAAGGAAAACTGTTTTGTGCCTTGGCAGGAGTCAAGGCGCAGGCTATTACTAGATAGCTCAGGAGGATAAATCTTTTGATCATCTTTTCTTTTGCTTTTATTGCTTTCAAACGGTTGCAAAATTACAAAAAATAAATGAATGTGGCAAGGAAAAAGTAATAAAAAAAGTCGCGGAACCATAGAGGGTGAGATCACCTCGGCAACTACAGTTCCAACGACCAGTCTAGTTTATGTCTCCGCAAAATATTTGTTATAGTAAATGATAATTTATTTTATTAATATTCTTGGGGTTATATAAACCTAAACGATATGTCTATTTTAATGTGTAAAAGTATACTCCTTTGCTTGTCCTTGATTGGCATTGTCCATCTTCACGTAGTAGGTAGCATTGCCAGTAGCGTTTTGATGAACGTTTTTCAATTTCAAGGTATATGTCTTGCCGGCTTCACCAGCCTTGAATACATACCAGCAGTCCCAGGTCTTTTGAATCTCACTTGTAGAACTGTACTCTATGTCACAGTCCTCTGGAACTACATCGCCCGATGCAAACTTCACGGTTACAGGCAGCAGCTCCTTCGGGTAGTTGGCGGGAACGGTAAAGGTAAATTCCGCCTCGGCATTTGCATTTGTTCCGATGTTGGCAGGAGCATTTACCTGATACTGCACCTCGTTGATGCTGTAGAGATGGATATTGATGCTCAATCCATGCTTTTTCGTATCATAGAGGTGGATGGTTCCTTCTCGCCAGTTATCATCAACGATTCCCAGGTTGTATGTGATGGTACCAGTACCCGTTTGGGTGTTACTATCGTATGAATAGCTTGCAACCACAGGCTGGGCATCTTCTGCGTATGCCAGATTTTCGGTCCATATTGCCTTGAAATCAGAAGCCTGCTTGCTGGCAGCGTCATTACCTTTGTAGGTAAAGCTGATTGTCTGCTGTGTGCCTTCGCCCGAATGCACAAACTGATAGGTTCCATCTTCAATTTTCAGCTCTTCATCGCCATTGGAAACCCCAGGCACGATTTGCTGTATGGTAATCCAAGGGTTGTTGACAGGAGCACTTTTCAAGGCATCTTCATGGTTGCCATATCCCCAGCTTTCATCCAGCTTGTTTATGATGATTTTATATTCATAGTTTCGCTTGATATGGTATGGCTTGTTGCTTGCATCCTGCAGGTATATCAGATAATACTTTCCGTTATGCAACAACAGAACCTTTGAAGGTGCTGATGGCAGGTTGGCATCTTCGAATACGCCTGTAGGGTTAAACATCTGGGTGTTATCACCCTTCAGTCTGCTTCCGTCAAGTGGTGGCGTTACATAATCTACATCCCATATCCAGGATGAATTACCCGTTGTGGGTGTAAATGCCAGATGATTTCTGTCGAATGGAGCCAGGGTGCCGTAGGAGAGTCCGTTGACAACGGTCAATTTGAAGTCGTTTACGAGATTGGGATTTTTTGCTTTTGCATCTGCACTCCATTCTGCCGAAATCTTAGCCCTGTCTCTTATGAGATGAATGATATAATCATTCTTTTGTGTATCTTTTCTCAGATATTCTTTCAACTGTTTAGGATTATCTTTTTTGATATATCCCCAGTAGCGCATGATGACAGACTGGTCTTCCGTGTGATTGGTCTCGAAAGTAGTCATGAGTAGGTTCTCATGCATGCCTGCCCATTTCCACTAATCGCTTTCATTGATGGTCTGGTAAACACTGCTTGTATTCGCCACCAGATGGATACGTGAGGTGTTGTTCGGAATCATTGCCGAAAATTCTTTTGGCTGTGTGCTTCCGTTGACATCAATGCCTCCGCCGCTCACACCTTCTGCTGGGTTATGGGTGATGCTTCCAGTGTGATTGCCATTCTCGTCAACTTCATAATAGGTTCCGTCGTTTTCTCTTCTGAATCCAAGAACCGGAGTAAAATCATCCTGTATTTTGCCGAATCCCACAAACTGTCCCTTGTTGTCGAAGCAGAACAGCTTCAGGGCTTCTTTGTTTCGGATACCTTCGTTGAGGAACACGGTGCTTCGGGTAGTGTTCTCTTCGAAACTGGGAATGGCTATTCTGAAACTGGCTTTATAGTAACCTTCTTCTGTTTCACTGTTCGTAGAAGGTTCTGGGTCAACCATAGAATCGGAACAGGCTGTTAACATGGTTGTTAACAGCACTGCTATGATTCCGATATATAATTTTATTTCTTTCATATCATTCTGCTTCTTTTATTCGATGTCTTGGTTCTCGATTTTTTCAATTTCATCCAATGTCAGGTCACGGACGCAGCGAACGAACTTGCCATCTTGCTTCTTGTCGTTATTGTAGCCTGATGTGTTGCCGTCAAGAGTCCAGTAGCATTCACCTGTCATCACTTTTCCGAAAGCATTTTTTGCCTCGTCAATTTTCTGCAAACCCAAGATGACTTTTACTTCGTCTTGAGTTGGAAGGCGCCAGCCGTTCATTTCTACGGCCTCACCCTTTCGGGTCTTTGCGGTTTCTGTATACTTTTTGCAATAATCTCTGGCTGCTTGGTTGCTTTCGTAGAAATTGCCTTTTGCATGATCGCCTTCGCCCACTGTTGAGGCTATGATGAAGGCAGGTGAAACCGTATTGTCTTGTGACATGTTGTTGTTGTCCAATTTTGGCTTGGCAAAGGTATATTGACTGTAATTACTGTTCCTGGTATTAGCTACCTGAACTGTGTACAGTCGGTTTTTGATATCCTTTGTATGGTCAGATTTAACACTTTCTACATTCAGTGAATACACAGCAGGATATTTCCTGACGAGTACATCCTGGTATTTGCTGTGACCATTCTTGTTAAAGCCAATCTTAAACTTACAGTAAACGACGGTATTGTGTGATGGCTGGCTTCCTGTTTCTATTCTTATCCATCCTCTTTTATTGTCACATGTTTCACCTGAATATTTTGCGTCAGCTCCACCAAATTGTACCTCCAGAGTGCTGATTTCTCCAAACTTGTTGATTTCATACCCGTTTTTATCAGAGGTGCTACATTCTTCTGCAGCAAACCATTGAATGCTTTCATCCAGCGATTTGTCTTTCATATTCAGCGTCGTAGGATATACCACCAGATAGCTTGCCTTATCAGCATCTACTTCAGTATCTTCTCCCGTAGTCCATTGGGTGATGGCCCATTTCAGATAGCCCAATTCTTCATTGTAATCAATGTTTATACTATCTTTGAGACGCTTGATGTCTACATTTACCGTATAGATGTAGTTGCGTTCCAGCTTCATTTCTCCCTTTGGGTCACGAACGGGTATGGTCAGTTCTTTTTCCCTTGTATCATTCTTGTTATCTTTGCTTTCGAAAACAACCTTTACGGCAATTTTCGGAGCATCCTCCTGGCTGGTCCAGGTGGTAGAATAACTGTATGTAGTTACAGAACACTTGTTGGCTTCTATTTTATCCACCATGTTATCTGCGTTGTTGCTCACGATGTTTGGCGTAGCTGTCTGGCCTGCAAATACGGCAGTATTGGTGTTGTAGTTGAGAAACTTCCACTTTACGTTTGTGATATTGTAGCCGTTTACTGATGAAGAGAGATTCAGCTTAATCTTGGCAGCCGCTCTCACCAATTCTACGGGAATATCCTGTTCTGCCTCTTCTGTAATCTTGTATGAACCATGACTGCTCATCAGAAACAGCTTCTTGCTGTTGTCTGTAGAGTAAGGCTTCCAGATATCCGCGTCCTGCTGGGTAGCATTCTGAAGTTCATTCAGGCTTTTGCCTTGCAGGCTCTGTTTGGTGTTGGCTGCTGCATAGAATACATAACTTTGACCTGGCTGGAGGTTCTTGCTCTCCTTCCAGTTGCCGGAAGCCAATACCTCTGCCTGGTTTTCTGCCGGACTTGTAAACTGGCAGTCGATTCTACAATCACCTTTTGTCGGTTCGAACATTTTAAAGTCAAGAGAAGACAGAGTTTTTTCATGAAGATTCTCTTCTTCCTTTACTCTTGTGGTCTGCAGGTCGTTGACCATGGGAGTCATGCTCAGCTGTTGTGCAGCCGAACCGTTTCCCAGTTCGTCTTCAGCTGAGCATCCTGCCATGAGCCATCCTGCCGTAAGAGCCAAGATGCATTTTGCGAATCTTATGTCTTTATATAACTTCTTCATGATGAATATTGTTTTCTTATGTCTTTATAATACTTGTTCGAAGTGAATGTCTTTGCCCGCATCTTCTCCGGTGGTACATCCCATCAGTTTGAAATAAGGATTGATAACAAACCTTTCGTTTGGATTCTTGGTCAGGAACACATGTGCTCTTACGTTGTGTGGCTGAGCCATATCCAGTCGGTTCTTGGGCACTACATAGAAGTAGAGGGTTTTCTTTGCACCTTCCTTGTTGATGATGTAGCTTTCTATCTTGTAGCTGTCGGCCGACTGTCCATCTTTGTAACTTCCATCCGCATTACATTCTACGAATCCGAAAAGTGGGTTGTCTGTCTGGAGAATCCATGGTGCTCCTTTGGTGTCGATGTCCTTCAGTGTAATCATCGGACCGCGTTGTGGCTGACCATAATATACCTTGTAGCCCCAATCAGTCTTGTCGGCATCAGGAAATATCACTTCTGTTGATGCATCGATGTAATCATACGTTCCACCATCTTGCCATTCTTTAATGGTAGGAGTAACGGTGAGCTTGCCCATCTGTCCGTTGAGGAAGTAACCGTAGACTACCAGCTCGCGGTTGCGGATGGCTTTACCGCCTGTTGGGATACTGAAGTCAACGCTTTTTTCTTCCGTGCCTAAAGAATAATGAATCTTTCCTTTGATTGCCTTGGTGGTTTCACGGAGATAGCACAGGTTGTGGGAAGCAATTCCTGCTTTCTTAAAGGCATCCAGATAATCCTGTGCAGTTTGAGTTTCGTTCTTCTTGAACTTCTCTGGATCTTCTACTTCCTTGATGTTATCTGTCTCAACACCATTCAGTTTCAAAACAGTTGATACATAGCCGGTACTGTTTACATCGTATTTGTTGCTGGTAACAACCTGGTTGTCATCATTTTCTTTGTATTCAGTCTCATCAGGGAAGATGTAGCTGGCGGTAGGAATGGTGTTTCCTTCCACCTCGATACTGGTAACCTTTACATTTTCTGTGCCCGTTTTGCGGGCAAAGTAGAAGTGGAGCTTGGAAACAGCGCGAACCAGAGGAATCTTGATTCCTTTGGTCTTTGCCTCTGCTTCGGTTGTTCCAACATGATTCTCTACAGAAATGTTGGTGATGGCACGAGAGATAGGGAGACCTGTTTCAGGAACTTCTGTGTTTTGTGGATTACCATTATCTTGAATACCAAAAGTTGTGTCAAAGCAGATATTCTGCAACTCCTTGCGGGGGATGCTGCTGAAATCCTTACCGTTCAACTTGCTTTCTATATTGGTACTTTCGGAATTCGCGAGGATGTAGAGGTCGATATTTTCCACCTCTTTACCTGCTATCTTTCTTAAGAAACGTAGCTGCAAATTGTAGCTGCCATTAATATCTTTCAATGCTTCTTCCTTATATGCGATAGGATTGGCATCTTCGTTTGTGCCAGATTGAAACACCCACACCTTGATGCTGTGAATGTCGCTCTCTGAGTTGGGGGCAGCTTTGCTCTCGTTGTCTTCGAGCACGCCTTCCGAACGGCTTCCTCCTGCTCTTGTTCCGTTAGCCGATTGGCTGGAGAAGCTGAGGCTCAGATAGGCATTATCGCTTAGAGCTGTCTCTGTATTTTCGTTCTCTGAGCAAGATGTCATTGCGCCTACCATGAGCAAAGCAGCAAGTGTCGTACAAATCTGGCGGGTCATCTTGGTCAAAGTAGTTTTATAGCTAGTCATCTTTTCTTTCTTTTACTTATACTTATCTTTTCTTATTTTCCCAGGTCGGTATTCTGTAGGTTTAGAACCCAGTTGTTTACCTTGATTCTTGCATCCATGCTGTAGTTGGAACTTGGTGCAGGTACGTAGAACACCAGGGTGTAATGGTCCTGACGGTCCAGATATTGCTGGTCGGTCCAGTCTTTGCCGTAGCGGTCGCTCGCACAGAGTGAGAGGAACCAAGGCAGGGAGTGGTTGAAAATCACCTTGCCTGTTCGCTTGTCTGTAATGACGATGCGTTTGTCGTCATAATCATTGGTTCCAATAGCCCCACGGCTCTTGTTGTCGTCCTTGGTCTCAAACATACGGGATGATGAGAGGTCGTAAACCAAAGCTTTTTCTACGATTTCGCCTTCCACCTCTGTCTTGCCACTGTGGTTTTCTACCAGTTTCTTGTCGAATGGCAGATATGTGATTGACTTTGGTTTTACCTTGTCGCCCTTATAGTCGAGGAGGGCAGCAGAACCTTTTATCTCTACATCGAAGTTTTCTGCGGTAAAGCCTTTCTGGTCGGGTTCGAATGGAAGCATCACCACTCGGTATGTCTTGGTACACTTCATCAGACTCAGTTTGCCCTGTGCATCGTTTGTGCCATCGAAGCTGACGGTATCCTGGGCTGTATAGAGAGCTGTAAACTGCTTGTCGTTGACCGAAGCATCACCGTTCTTCTTACCCATTTCCTCTTGCAGATCGTCGATGGTAGAAATACCAGGAGTAAGCTGTGTGAATGTAAACTCAGTCTCATCGTCGTCAGCTCTGGTACCGGCAAGTGCAGGCTGCTTGTCACGAGCCAGGCAGACGAAGGTGTACTTGCCCTTCTGTAGGTCTGTGATTTCCATCTGATGACCTAACTCAAACTTGTCTGCTGACTCTGTATAGGTATCAACGAATTTGCCGTTCTTGTCGAACACATAAACGTTGAGGTTTTTCACTTCTGCAGAGAATGCATCGGCTTCCTTAACATTGTAAGTGTAGTCAAATTTGAGTGACAACTTTGGGGTAGGACAGCCCGTTAGATCGTCCTTCATGCATGATGAAAACGATGACAGAACAATGGCTGAGATACAAACCATTTTGCAACAGTTTTTGATGAAATGTGTCATATCGTCTGATATATTATGAATTCTTTTACTTATACTTATATATGTTGTGTGCCTTGTGACTCACGGCAGTTTGTCTTCCGGCATCTTATTTTTCTACTTAAGAGGTGCTTAAAAGCACAATAGGGGTTCCCGTCGTTTCACCTTATTATATATAAAAGCAATCATAGAGTTCTTCCTACAGTTCTGCGACGGCTATATTTTTCCTAGATGATTGTTATTTGGTAATCTCTCGGAGATGATTTCCATCCCCGAGAGATTGATAGAATTATTTTATGCGTATTACTTTCTGTAAAGAATGTATCTTCTTTAGCTTGTGATACTTTGGTGCTGATTACTGCAAGTCAACGTCGTAGCTGTTGAGAACCCAAGGGTTGACAGAAACCTCAACATCGAGATAGTACAATGTACGGTCATCTGGACCACCATTAGGAACCTGAGCACCAACATTAAATATGTTCTTTACATTTAACAGGTAGATGCTGTTGCGCTGGATAGTGTTGTCTACACCGAGATACTGATCCTTAATCTTCTGAACATAGTATGTCTTACCAGCGTTGAAGACCTCGATATCATACTTCTTGCGGAATTCATCCAGCTTAGCCTCTGGATCTGTTGTGTCTTCTTTAGCTGCTGTCAATTCTGCAATAACTGTGGCTGCGTCCTTACCATCAAAGATAGCCTTTTGGTCTTGGTAAGCGTTGATGATGTCCTGGATGTTGCTATAGATGACCTTGTTGTAACGATAGAATGTACCATCAGGGAAATCAGCCTTGTTCTTATAGACATCATTGAGAGTTACTGTGTACTCGAAGTACATAGAAGTTGCATCATCAGAGTTGTTCTCGAAGACATAGTCCTTATGTGACTTATCTGTTGTTACTGCATTAAAGTAGCCATAGTTCTGGAGCAAAGTCTTTGTACCGAACTCAGATGTTGGCTGAAAGTAAGTGATACCGGTTGGAATTGAAAGGTTTGTGCATTTTGCATCAGCCCACTGCTGCATAACATTTGTCTTGTTGGCAACATTTGAAATAGCATAACTAGTTAATGCTACGCTGCTTACAGCCCTGATAGCATCTTCGTTTGCTTTCTTTTCAGCTTCTGTAACTTCTGCATCCTTAGCATAAGCCTTGATGGCTGTTGCCTCAGATGTTGGCTCGTCAATACGTGCGGTAAGACGATCAATCTTGATGATGTCGCTAACCTTTGCTGCAGTATTTGCATCCTTGTTGTCTGATGTGAAAACAACAGTATGGCTGTTTGCCTTTACCTCTGCATCGTTCTCATTAAACATGGCGAACTTGTTAGCTGCAGAGTATTCCTTGGCAAATTTATTTTCAACTTCAGAAGTATAGATGCCATTAAGTGGTGATGCACTTGTCGCGTTAGCCAAGAAATATACGCTGTATTTGGTACCTGCAGTTACATCTTCAACAGGAATCTGAAGTGTTGTCTTACCATCGTTACCTTGTTGAGGGATTTTAGCATCTGCCCATGCCTTCGCGTCAATTGGGATCGATTTTGCAATCTTACCATTTGCTTCAACCAGATAGAATGTACCACTTGTTACATAAGATTCCTCTTTTGAAGCTTCACGAGGATTCTTCTGTGCAGTTCTTGTACCATTGCTGGTAGGAGTCTGAACGGTCAAAGTCATGTAGAACTTGTCTACCTTGTTCTGGCTGTTACTAGCCAAATCCTCACTGTCGCTGCAGCTTGTGAAAGACAAAGCTGCGGCTGAAACTAAGCTCATTACGAGCAAATTAACTTTTTTCATAATCTTTTACTTGTTAATTTGTTAAAACGTTATTAATATTTTGTTCTTATTTATTTCCTAAAAATGTTTCGCATACAAATGGTTGGGTTCTGTTTTTAAACCAATAACAATCCTTATTATCTATAACTTATATCTTTTTATGAACAAATCTGATAGTATGCTTACAAGTTTGGAAGAATCTTTTCCAAGTTTTCTTGTGCGCCCTTGAGACCTGCAGCAGAAGCTTTCTCAAAGAAAGTCTTTGCCGTCTCATAATCCTCATTCATGACTGCAAGACAACCACGGGCATTATCTGCTTCAGCACCGTTGCCTGCCTTCTTGAGATATTTCTCTGCGCTGACCTTGTCACCACGTTCGATGGCAGCATAGGCAGCATTTAGGTTGGCAAGCTTATCTTCCGGATACATTCTTACGGCAACATCGAAGACATTGTTGAATTCATCGCTGCCCTTAGGATAACTCTGTGCCACCATATACATCTCCTGCAGCGAAAGCTTCTGAGGACGTGTCTTGATGACCTTGCGAGCTTCTTCCAGATTGAAGGCCTTTACATCATACTTGATGGTGTAGTCCGTACGGCGCAGTCCTGGCCATACATTCTTCACAAGATAGCGGAAACCTTCTCCTGCTTTTGAAGCGATAGCCTTTTCTGTTTCGTCAGGAGTCAGGTTGCTGTTCATGATGCTCAACACTTGCTCTTTGGCTGGCATGTCATGGTTTTCTACAAAAATTCTGGTTCCTTCCCAATCCTCAGCTGTGCTTGTTATCGCAAACAGTTTTTGATCAATAGGATAGGTCTTCAACAGATAATTCCTGAGAGCCTGTGTACGGTTGTGCGCCAGTTTCTCGTTGTTGGCGTATCTTCCGTCTGGTGAAGCATAGCCGTGGAGAATAATAGATGTAATTGTAACATCCGGATCATTCTTGACGAGATCGATCGTCTTGCGGATAGTTTCAAGCTCAGAGGCATTGTCGCCCAAGTCGTAAACGATATCCCATTTGTTGATAGGGAAGTTCAGTTTTGCTGAACCGTTTTCCTGTCTTCTTTTGATAGGCTCTGCCTTTGGCTCTATATAGGCATGATAGAGTTTATCTGGGGTAGAGAGTGCATTGCCCAAGGAGTTGAGGATGCCTTCGTCCAACAGTGTCTGGTTACAACCGCAGGCGTCGTGAGCCACGAGCATCTGCGAGTTCTTCATCCAGCTGCTGTAAGGAACGGTGTAAGCGTAGTGGATGGTTTGTGGCTTCTTGTTGTTGCGCTGTGCCACAACGAGTGGGTTTGGGGTTGCTGTTTGCTGGTTGCGCAGATAGTAGATGTATCTTTTGCGTCCCATCACTTCTACCGCCGGCATCTTCAGCGTATCCTCTCCACAGACAATCATCGGTGTATAAACCAATCCCTTGTTGCTGCTAAGCATCACCTTGTCAAGGTTGAGGTCCATCTGTACACTAACCTTGTTGCCTTTTTTCTTGATTACCTTATTGATTACCTGGATATTCTTGCCTTCCTGAATCTCATTTGCGCTTCTGTTGTCTGCTGAGGCAGGCAAAGCAAGCATCAGCATGAAGGCTCCGAGTAAGTTTTCTGTTATCTGATATGAAATCTTCATAGGTACTTTCCTTTAAATGTTCTATTGTTGAATTTAGAAAACATACACTAAGTTGAGTGCGGCTTTGGTTGGTCCCACGTAATGATGGGTCTTGTCATCCTCCAACTTTTCTCCGCAACTGGCACATTCAAACTTGTCAGATTTACTGTAAGTATATCCAACGCCAAGTTCAGCTTCGAGGTTCCAGTGTTTGGACAGCACCCAGGAATATCCGTAAGCAACGCCAGCTCCCACAAACCATCCTTCATACCGATAATCTTTCAGCTTGGAAAAGTCCGTGCCCAGAAACTTAAAGTCTGCATTGACGTTACCTATATTATAGGAACCAGCAATGGCATGGAATCCTATAAAATGTCCCATCATCTTATTACAGAACCAATATCTCGCCTCAGGTTGTACTAACCAATGTTTCCATTTCTTATTATTAGAATAGGTCCAAGGATTGTAATTGGCAGAGACGTCAAGGGTCCATTTGGGTGATAGCCCAAATTCTGTTCCAAGATTGATGGTGCTTGTTGCATCATACGGCAGGTTGGTCTTTACGGCCACCTTTTGTGCCATGGCTGGGCTTATGAAGCCGATAAAAGCCAACAGCACAAATAAAATCCTTTTATTCATGATTTCTTAGTTAAAACTTAATAATATTATGGGCGACTTTTCATCACCTTTTACTCATTTACTTTTACTTACACTTAAAATTTGGATAAATGTAGAGACACTTCAAATCCTTTTCAATTTACTTTTCCTCTACTTTCTGTTGATGATTTATCCTCATCGTTCTGAAATCCGGTGCAAAAGTATATGAAATTCGTATAACCTCCAAACTTTTTTACCCTGAAAAATACTGAAAAATGCTTTTTCTTGTCATTTAAACCACTGATTTATACTTAAAGTTGTTAAATTCTGCATTTTTTCTCTCTTTTATGATTGATTTATGATTGAATGTTGTAATTTTGCAGCGATTTATTCTGGAAACGGATAAAATGTTAAAAAGAACATGAATCCGTAACTTTGTGTATAAGTAAACGAAATTAATGCATACTAAGCCAAAATGGAACTAAAAATTCGTATTATAAATCTGATATTGAGAGTTGAGCACCATCTGTGCCCGATTTACTGCGGTGTCATCGATCGTCACCGTGTCATTGCTTTCCTGTTGCTTACTTTAGCTGAGATGTTTATCATCCCATTTCATCTATCTTTGTTCATCGTGTTGGGTGAACCATGGGGACTTAGCCTTACTGTCATTCATGCTTTGATATTGCTGGGCTTGCAGTTTGCCATTTGGAAAAGAAAGCTCGCTTTCTCTATAGGTTTATCTTCCGTTTATCTTTTGTTGTTTGCCAAACTGGCTATTGATACAGTTTTCTGTTCTATTTTTGGATGCGAAACGGATGAAGTGAGCATTATCAGTAACATATTTATTATGTTCATACTTGCCATTACTGCCCTTACGCAACAGTTGAAAAAGACTTCTTTGTAATTGTTATTGGTATGCTGCCGGTCATCTCCTTCTTTTTTGCCCGCAATAATTGTATGTCTACGCTATTTAGTGTCAAGGCGATTTTCCTTGGCTTTATACTGATGACTTATGCTGCAATCTACCAAATGAAGGAGATTACCCGAAACCTGCGCCAACCTAAGCGAATTACCAATATTGAAAAGAAAGCATTGGATATGATTGCCAATATGGAGGATTCAAAAGTTGATAAAACCGGTAGCCTGATGGAGCATCTGACACCGGAATTACGTGAACGTATTATTAATAAAGCAACAGAGCATATCCGTAAGGAAGAAACTGATAAAATATTATGGAATCAGGTTTGCGAAGGCTTTACCAATAGTGAAAAACAAATCTGTAAGCTGGTTTATGAGGGAAAAACACTGAAGGAGATGTGCGACTTGCTGAATAAATCAGAGTCGAACATCACCAGTCAGCGTAGCCATATCCGTAAGAAATTGAATATGGATAGAAAGGACGATTTGCGTCAGGTCCTGGAAGCGAGAATCTCCCAGATAAGGGAGACCTCTCCTATATCTTAGTCTTCCATTCTCAGGAATGCCTTTGGCAGATATTGTATGATATCACTGGCAATGAGGCTTTCCTTGCCCAGGTCTTTTGCGGCAAGGTCGCCTGCCAGACCGTGTAGATGCATTCCCAATCGGCAGGCATCTGCCTGCTTGTATCCTCGTGCCAAGAGGGCTGTGATGATACCTGTAAGTACATCACCGCTTCCGGCTGTTGCCATGCCACTGTTGCCGGTAGAGCAGAATTCTACTTTTCCGTCCGGATGGCAGAGGGCTGAATAGTGTCCTTTTAATATAATGTACGCCTGTAAGCGCTCTGCCAGTTCGCTGGCTTTCAAGAGCCGTTCGCTGCAACTGCTGCTGGCATTGCCTGCCAGGCGGTCCAGTTCTTTTGGATGGGGTGTGAGGATGATGTCCTTTGGAAGTTGCTGCATCCAGGCACGGTGGCTGGAGAGAATGTTCAATGCATCAGCATCTACGACCACCGGACAGCTGGCACGGCGCAGTTGGGCTATCAGGGCGATGGCGGTAGTCTCGTTGGTTCCCAGTCCAGGACCGATGCCCATGGCATGGAAGTTCTCTGTTTCCACCGGCTCGCTGAAGATGGTTTCTTCAGAATCCATCTGAAGTACCGCTTCCGGTACGCTTATCTGCATAATCTCGTAGTTGCGTTTGGGCGTATGTGTAGTCACTTTGCCCACACCGCTTCTCAAGCATGCCTTGGTAGCAAGGACCGATGCACCGCACATGCCATAGCTTCCGGCAATGATGAGTGCATTGCCCATGTTGCCCTTATGCGCAAAATCATTACGGGGATGCATCAGCAGTCTGATGTCCTTTTCCTCAAGGATGCTGTATCTGCAATCTGTATTCTTGATATATTCTGTAGAAAGTCGGATGTCAAGTACTTTCAGATGCCCCAGGTATTGCTGGTTGTCTGCCATCAGCATGCAGAGCTTTTTCTGCTGAAGGGTAAGAGTCTGGTCAGCCCGGATAATGTTGGAGTGGATGTTGTAGGAATTATCTTCGGTCATCAGTCCCGAAGGAATGTCGATACTTACCACCTTGGCAGCACTCTGGTTGATGTATTTTACCATAGCAGCAAAACCTCCAGCCAGCGGTTTGTTCAGTCCGCTGCCAAAGAGACCGTCAATCACAAGCGTACCTGCTTCGAGCTGTGGAGGATCGAAGTTGAGAACGACTTCCGTAAATTTCACTCTTTTTGCTTCCTGAAGCCTTTTCTTGTTGGCTGCACAGTCTGCTGAGAGTTTATTGTGTACGTTGAACAGATATACATTCACCTGATATCCATCCTCGCTGAGCAATCTGGCAACAGCAAGGGCATCGCCACCATTGTTGCCGGGACCGGCAAAGACAACCACGGGTGTACGGTTGGTCCATTCTTCCTCGATGGCACGAGTCAAAGCTTTGGCAGCGCGTTCCATGAGGTTGAGCGATGAGATGGGTTCATGCTCAATGGTGTATTTGTCTAGCTCATGTATCTGAGCACTTGTAAATATTTTCATATCTTACTGTATGTTATGTCCGATTATCTGATTAAATTAATGCAAAAGTACTAAAAAAAGTCGATGAATGGATGAAGTTTCATGTTTTTTTCGTAATTTTGCAGAAAATATTATATCATCAAGACTATGGGCATAGTAAAAATCAAGGATAAGACCTTCAAGACCTCCATTCCAGAGGCTGAGATTCTGAAGAAGGTACAGGTCGTTGCCGACCGTATCAACAAGGATTACGAAGGTAGGAAGCCAGTGTTCCTGGCTGTGTTGAATGGTTCGTTTATCTTCGCTGCCGATCTGATGCGAATGATTACGGTACCGAGCGAGATTTCGTTTGTGAAGTATGCTTCCTACGAGGGCACCAGCTCTACCGGCAGCATGAAGACCCTGATGGGCATCAACCAGAACCTGGAAGACCGTGATGTCATCATTGTAGAAGACATTGTTGATTCCGGTTTTACCATGGCTCACATGATTGAGGATTTGAAGAAGAAGAATCCTGCCAGCATCGAGATTTGTTCGCTCCTCGTGAAGCCAGGCAACCTGAAGGTTGATCTGGACATTAACTATGCCGTGATGGAAATTCCTAACGATTTCATCGTAGGATATGGATTAGATTATGACCAAGAAGGCAGAAACCTCCGCGACATCTACACGATTGTAGAAGAATAGGGGGTGAAGCATGTGGGAGAAAATTAGTGATTATTGCTTGGATGTCTCCAAGTACTTCTTGACTGCTGTATTTGTTGCATCTTTTTATGGTGGATTTGGGTGAAATGCGGTGGTTGCTTTATGCAATTAGTGGTGTTTTGGCAACAATCTTCTTTTGTGCAGGTTTGTTCTTCATATCCAAAAGCAAAGATGAGAAAGAAAGGAAGTATAAAACAACTCGTAAGTATAACAATAAAAATAGGAGGACATAAAATGGATGCATTATTTTTTTTAGGTGTTGTAACAGTTCTCTTTGGAATTGTTTTTGCTGTTCTTTTGTCTCCAAAGGGACAGAAGTGGGTTAATAAATATAGTTAAGTTTCTGACACAACATAAAACAATTTATATATATTAAGGTAAAAATGAAAAATATCGTAATTTTCGGTGCTCCAGGTGCAGGTAAAGGTACACAGAGCGACAAGATGATCGAGAAGTATGGTCTCGGTCACATTTCAACAGGTGATGTACTTCGTAATGAAATCAAGAATGGTACAGAGCTTGGTAAGACAGCTAAGGGATTCATCGACAATGGTCAGTTGATTCCAGACGAGTTGATGATCGACATCCTCGCAAGTGTATACGATAGCTTTGGTAAGGAGCACGCTGGCGTTATCTTCGATGGTTTCCCACGTACTACTCCACAGGCTGAGGCTTTGAAGAAGATGCTCTCTGAGCGTGGTCACAAGATTGCAGCCATGATTGAGTTGGCTGTTCCTGAGGATGAGCTGATGGCTCGTTTGATTAACCGTGGTAAGGAAAGTGGCCGTTCTGATGATAACGAGGAGACTATCAAGAAGCGTCTCAATGTTTATCACACTCAGACTGCTCCGCTCATCGACTGGTATGAGAAGGAAGGTATCCACCACCACATCGAGGGTCTCGGTACAGTAGATGAGATCTTTGCTCGTGTTTGCAATGTAATCGACAACTTGTAATCAAGATAAAATAATCTTCCCCGCAGTAGCGGGGAAGATTTATTCGTTAAATAAAAGAAGAATCTTTCGTTCAAATAAAAGAAGATTTATTCATTCAATTAAAAAGAAAAAAATAAATGGCTGAATCCAATTTCGTAGATTATGTAAAGATCAACTGCCGCTCTGGTAAGGGTGGTAAAGGCTCCATGCACCTGCGCCACGTGAAGTACCAACCTAATGGTGGACCTGATGGTGGCGATGGCGGACGTGGAGGAAGCATCTATCTTCGCGGCAACCATAACTACTGGACTTTGCTGCATCTGAAGTATCAGCGCCACTTCTTCGCCGAGCATGGTGGCAATGGAGGACGTGACAAGTGTCATGGAACCGATGGTAAGGACATCTATATTGATGTGCCTTGCGGTACCGTGGTGTATAATGCCGAGACCGGCAAGTTTGTATGCGATGTGGCATACGATGGTCAGGAAGTGCTGCTTCTCAAGGGTGGTCGCGGTGGATTGGGTAATTTCCAGTTCCGTTCTGCCACTAATCAGGCGCCTCGTTATGCACAGCCTGGAGAACCTATGCAGGAGATGACCATCATCATGGAGTTGAAGCTCCTTGCCGATGTGGGTCTGGTAGGTTTCCCTAATGCCGGAAAGTCTACCTTGCTGAGTGCTGTATCCAGTGCTCGTCCTAAGATTGCCAACTATCCGTTTACTACGCTCGAACCGTCACTGGGTATCGTGGATTATCGTGATCACCAGAGTTTTGTCATGGCCGACATTCCTGGCATCATCGAGGGTGCGAGCGAAGGAAAGGGCTTAGGTTTGCGATTCCTGCGCCATATCGAGCGCAACTCCCTGCTGCTCTTTATGGTGCCGGGCGATACAGATGATATCAAGAAGGAATATGAGGTATTGCTGGGCGAGTTGAAGAATTTCAATCCAGAGATGCTCGATAAGCACCGTGTGCTTGCCATCACCAAGTGTGATCTCCTGGATGATGAGCTCATCGAGATGTTGAAGGATACTCTTCCTACCGACCTTCCTGTGGTCTTCATTTCTTCTGTTACCGGACAGGGTATTCAGGATTTGAAGGATGTACTCTGGAAGGAACTGAACTCTGAGAGCAATAAGCTGCAGGAGATTACTGCCGAGGATACCCTCGTGCATCGTGATAAGGACATGTCCCGCTTCCAGCAGGAACTTGAAGCTGAGGGTGAGGACATCGTTGAATATATCGATGAGGATGAAATCGAGGATGTTGATGACCTCGATGATTTCGAATATGAGTAGATTTAAGTGAAGAGTGAAGAACGAAGAGTGAAGAAACAACGTTCGGCGACCGCAGGGAAAGCCAATTCATTTGTTTCGTGAGCGTAAGCCTAATTTAACACTTAACATTAAATGATAAAGGAATATAATATAGCCGCTGGCGTCAAGGCTTTCTCTACTACCCGTAAGGATGGAGTAAGCCAGGGCAACTATGGCGAATTTAATATCAATGAGTTTTGCGGTGACAATGCAGAACATGTGGCTGAAAACCGCAAGCGTCTTGCCACAGAGTTGGGTATTGATACAGCCCATCTCATCATGCCGCATCAGGTACATGGAGTAGAGGTGCGTAATATCGCAGATGAGTTTTTTACCATGCCTGAGAATATCCGTAAGATGGTACTTGAAGGCGTAGATGCTATAATGACCGATCAGGCTGGTGTATGCATTGGCGTTTCTACTGCCGATTGCATCCCGGTGCTTCTTTATGATGAGGAGCATCATGCTGCCGCCGCCATCCATGCCGGATGGAGAGGGACCTTGGCTCGTATCGTTCACAAGACTCTTCAGGAGATGGCTTTTGCCTATAAGACAGATCCCAAGAAGCTGAAGGCGGTGATAGGTCCTGGCATTTCTCTCGACAGTTTCGAGGTGGGCGATGAGGTGTATGAGGCTTTTGAGCAGGCAGCCTTCCCGATGGAAGAGATTGCAGAGCAGCGCCCTAATGCTGCCTTCTCTGCAGATCCTGCTGAGCGTGATCGCTTGGCTACCGAAGGTAATATCGTTCAGCCCCTGAAGTGGCATATCAATCTGCCTCTCTGCAATAAGCAGATTCTTCTGCACTGTGGTGTAGCCGAGGAAAACATTCAGGATTGTGGCATCTGTACCTTCCTGCACAGCGATGAGTTCTTCTCTGCTCGTAAGTTGGGCATTGATAGTGGTAGAATCTATACGGCTATCCTCTTGGAGAAATAAACAAGATTTTTCATGATAACATCCATTTCTTTCTTTTCTATGAACGAAGAGGGAGAAGTGGATGTTTTTCAATTTACAGGTTTATAGTTAATAATTTATAGTTTATAGTTAATTTAGAGATTTAGAACGATAGAGATAATGAGTAGATTAAGACAGAGATTGGGGCTTGTAGCCGTCTCGGGCATGCTGATGCTATCCCTGAGCAGTTTCATGCCCGCCAAAAATGAGTTTACTGCCGCCGAGCAACAGCAGGTGAGCATCGCAACGCCAGGCCTCTTTGCCCAGAGTCAAGCCTTCAATGTTGACTTTGAGATATTCCGTAATAAGGAATATTCTTTTCCGCTTCCTGTGGGCAAGGCTGGTTTGGAAAGCAATAATGTGATGCGAATCGAAACTACTAAGGGCGACGCAGTCAAGGCAATGTTTGAAGGTTATGTGCGACTCTCGCGCAAAACCGAGTCGATGGGTAATGTCATCGTCATCCGTCACGACAATGGTCTGGAAACCGTGTATGCCAACAATGCCGAGAACCTGATGAAGGTGGGACAGCATGTGGATGCCGGACAAACCATCGCCATCGTGGGTACCAAGGAGGGTGAGACCTACTGCGATTTCTCCATCATGGTGAATGGTGCACGCATCAACCCGGAAACCATCATCGAACTGAAGAGTCATAAGCTCCGCCGACAGACCGTGCAGTTCCGCAAGATAGGCAGCCGCATCAACA
>OLGI01001443.1_pt1 | contig 20588 bp, 19 predicted proteins | sample 1605221 | NCBI WGS metagenome assembly OLGI01 (sample SAMEA3888915, study PRJEB22519) | human gut metagenome | biome: human gut; feature: human-associated habitat; material: faeces | place: Denmark | collected 2010 | reverse complement strand
TATCCGAGCCGTATCATCGTAGGTTATCCGAAGATCATCGACCGTCCGGAGTTTGTCGAAGAAAATAAAGCAATAGATTCTGTAACAGATGTTGAGATGTTGGAGGAAGCTGCTAAAATATTTGCCGCCCTTTTGCAGGAAGGGGCTGTCAAAGAAAATATCGACACGCTCTTCATGGGCATAAAAGAGGCGGAAGCAGTTAAACTCTTTGCCAACACCTATCTGGCTCTCCGTGTCAGCTACTTCAATGAACTTGATACCTATGCGGAAATGAAGGGATTGGACAGTAAAGCCATCATTGAAGGTGTAGGCCTTGACCCCCGTATCGGAACACATTATAATAATCCTTCATTCGGTTATGGCGGTTACTGCCTACCGAAAGATACCAAACAACTTCTTGCCAACTATCAGGATGTTCCTCAGAATATGATGTCCGCTATTGTGGAATCAAACAAGACCCGCAAGGATTATATAGCCGATGCTGTGCTCCGCAAGGCAGGCTATTATACAGGAAACGGACAATGGGACGCATCCAAGGAGTATACCTGCGTCATCGGTGTATACCGCCTGACCATGAAATCGAATTCTGACAATTTCCGCCAGTCCGCCATTCAAGGTATAATGAAACGTATCAAGGCGAAGGGTGCAGAAGTGATCATCTATGAACCCACACTTGAGGACGGGACTACATTCTTCGGTAGTAGGGTTATTAACGATCTTGTCGAATTTAAGGCGCAGAGCAAAGCTATCATAGCTAACCGCTTTGATAATAGTTTGGAAGATGTGGAAGCCAAGGTTTATACACGTGACATTTTTAGAAGAGACTGACCATGTTGCCATATAATGTAGAGCTGGACGGAAAGACTGTGCTTGTAACGGGTGCTGCCGGTTTTATTGGGAGCAACCTTGTCATGCGCCTTTTCCATGATTTCCGAAATATCAGGGTAATCGGTGTTGATTCCATCACCGATTATTACGATGTCAATATCAAGTATGAGCGTCTCAAGGAAATAGAGTCGTTAAACCGTGACTGGACTTTTGTCCATGCCTCGATTGCCGATAAGGATGCGGTAGAAAGAATTTTCTCTAAAGACAGAATTTCCGTTGTCGTAAATCTTGCGGCCCAGGCGGGCGTCCGTTACAGTATCACCAATCCTGATGCCTATGTCCAAAGTAATCTTGTCGGTTTCTATAATATCCTTGAAGCCTGCCGTCATTATGAGGTGGAGCACTTGGTTTATGCTTCTTCATCATCCGTATACGGCAGTAACAAGACAGTTCCGTATTCAACTGATGACAAGGTTGACAACCCGGTCAGCCTTTATGCAGCAACAAAGAAGAGCAACGAGTTGATGGCTCACGCATACTCAAAACTCTATAATATTCCATCAACAGGCTTACGTTTCTTTACGGTTTATGGTCCTGCAGGTCGTCCGGATATGGCGTATTTCGGGTTTACCGACAAGCTTGTAAAAGGCGAAACTATCAAGATTTTCAATTATGGTAATTGTAAGCGTGATTTTACCTATGTGGATGATATTGTGGAGGGAGTAGTACGTGTTATGCAACACGCTCCAGAAAAAGAGAATGGGGAAGACGGGCTTCCGATTCCACCATACAAAGTATATAATATCGGTAACAGTCATCCGGAGAACCTGCTTGAATTTGTAACTATTCTTCAGGAAGAATTAGTCCGTGCCGGTGTGCTTCCGAAAGACTATGATTTTGATTCCCATAAAGAACTTGTGCCTATGCAACCGGGTGATGTGCCTGTAACTTATGCTGATACTACTTCATTGGAACAGGATTTTGCTTTTAAACCGGGTACAAGTTTGAGAGATGGACTAAGAAACTTTGCAGAGTGGTATGTAAAGTTTTATAATACGGAGAAATAAAACAATAAAACAATAAAACTATGAGCATTTTTGCGGGTAAAACCCTAATGATTACCGGTGGAACAGGTTCTTTCGGTAATGCTGTCTTGAATCGTTTCCTTCGTACCGATATCGGTGAAATTCGTATATTTTCACGTGACGAGAAGAAACAGGACGATATGCGCCACGAATATCAGGTTAAGTATCCTGATGTGGCAAATAAAATAAAATTCTTTATCGGTGATGTACGTAACCTCCAGTCTTGTAGGAACGCTATGCCGGGAGTAGACTATATCTTCCATGCTGCTGCCTTGAAGCAGGTTCCGAGTTGCGAATTTTTCCCAATGGAAGCTGTCAAGACGAATGTAATCGGTACTGACAATGTATTGACGGCTGCTATTGAGGCGGGTGTTGGTGCCGTAATCTGCCTTTCCACGGATAAGGCTGCCTATCCAATCAATGCTATGGGTATCACCAAAGCTGTTGAGGAAAAGATAGCAGTGGCAAAGAGCCGTTACTCCGGCAAGACCAAGATTTGTTGTACACGTTATGGCAACGTGATGTGTTCTCGTGGTTCAGTCATTCCTCTTTGGATAGAGCAGATCCGCAATGGTAATCCTGTAACATTGACCGAGCCTAAAATGACGCGCTTCATCATGTCATTGGAAGAAGCGGTGGATCTCGTATTGTTTGCTTTCGAACATGGTCAGAATGGTGACATCCTCGTTCAGAAAGCTCCGGCTTGTACCATCCGGACTCAGGCGGAAGCTGTCTGTGAGCTCTTTGGCGGCAAGAAAGAAGATATTAAGGTTATCGGCATTCGTCATGGAGAGAAAATGTATGAAACATTGCTGACCAATGAGGAATGTGCCAAAGCAGAGGATATGGGCAATTTCTATCGTGTACCGGCAGATAACCGCGGATTGAATTACGATAAATATTTCAAAGAGGGTGAGACAGAGCGTAACACGCTTACAGAGTTCAATTCAAACAATACGCGAATCCTTAACGTGGAAGAAACCAAAGCCAAGATTGCAGCTTTGGACTATATAAAGAAGGAGTTGAGTGGTGAGGGCAACTTCGTACAATAATAAAATTATGAAGATATTAGTAACCGGTGCCAAAGGTTTTGTAGGGAAGAATCTTTGTGCCCAACTTAATAACATCAAGGACGGTAAGGCTCGTTGTTATGGTGAACTGAAGATTAGTGACGTATTCGAGTACGATCTTGACTCTACTTCGGAACAACTGGATAATTGGTGCAAAGAGGCCGATTTCGTATTCAATCTTGCCGGGGTGAACCGCCCTAAAGACAATGATGAATTCATGAAAGGTAACTTCGGTTTTGCAAGTACACTACTTGACACCTTGAAGAAATATCATAACACTTGTCCCGTCATGCTTTCCTCCAGTGCGCAAGCCTCGTTGACCGGTCGTTTTGGTAACAGTGAATATGGTCGTAGCAAAAAGGCGGGTGAAGATCTTTTTCTACAATACGGCAAAGAGACAGGAGCCAAGGTTTTGGTCTATCGCTTTCCGAACCTTTACGGTAAGTGGTGCCGTCCAAACTATAACAGTGCCGTAGCCACTTTCTGCAATAATATTGCCAATGATTTGCCTATACAGGTCAACGATCCGAGTGTAGAACTTGAGCTACTTTACATTGATGACCTTGTGGACGAAATGATTCATGCCCTGAAAGGCGAGGAACATCATTGCGAGTTCGAGGGGCTTGATGTACATCCGGAGGCTGACGGCAGATATTGCTATTGCCCTGTCACCCATAAGGTGACGCTTGGTGAAATCGTTGACTTATTACATCAATTCGCGGAAATGCCTAAGACACTGATGATTCCGGAAATCCCAGCCGATTCATTTGCAAAACGTCTGTACAGCACGTTCCTAAGTTACTTGCCAAAAGAAAAAGCGATTTTCGACTTGAAGATGAATGTGGACCAGCGTGGTAGTTTCACGGAACTTGTACATACCTTAAATTGCGGCCAGGTAAGCATTAATATCTCCAAACCGGGCGTTACCAAGGGTGAACACTGGCACAATACCAAATGGGAGCAGTTCATTGTGGTCAGTGGACATGGACTCATTCAGCTTCGTAAAGAAGGTACAGAGGAAGTCTTGGACTATGAGCTGAGTGGAGAGAAAATACAGTCTGTCATTATGCTTCCTGGTTATACTCATAACATCATTAATCTCTCTGATACAGAAGATTTGGTAACAGTTATGTACTGTAATGAGATATTTAATCCGGATAAACCAGATACGTACTTTGATAAAGTAGAAATATAATATGGAAAAACAACCCAAATTTGATTATTCAGATATAAAATTCAAGGACAACGGCAAGTTGAAACTGATAATCGTAGTCGGCACTCGTCCTGAGATTATCCGTTTGGCGGTAGTAATCAACAAGTGCCGTAAGTATTTCGATGTGATTCTTGCCCATACGGGTCAGAATTATGACTATAACCTCAATGGCATATTCTTTAAAGATTTGAAGTTGGCAGAGCCGGAAGTATATATGGATGCCGTAGGCGATGATTTGGGAGCTACTTGCGGTAATATCATTAATTGCTCTTACAAGCTTTTTGCACAGACTAAGCCTGACGGAGTTCTTGTACTTGGTGATACAAACTCATGTTTGAGTGTAATTGGTGCAAAGCGTCTACATATTCCAATTTTCCATATGGAAGCAGGTAATCGCTGCAAGGATGAATGTCTTCCGGAAGAAACCAACCGTCGTATTGTTGATATCATCAGTGATGTGAATATGGCATACTCCGAACACGCTCGAAGATATCTTGCCGATTGTGGGCTGCCTAAAGAGCGCACTTATGTCACGGGTTCACCTATGGCAGAAGTACTTCACAATAACCTTACAGAAATTGAAGCCAGTGATATTCATCAACGTCTTGGTTTGGAGAAAGGAAAGTACATTCTGCTCTCAGCACATCGTGAGGAAAATATCGATACCGAGAAGAACTTCATGTTGCTCTTCAATGCTATCAACCGTATGGCCGAAAAGTACGATATGCCAATCCTTTATAGTTGTCATCCACGTAGTCGTAACCGTCTTGCAGAGAGTAGTTTTAAACTTGATGAACGGGTTATCCAACATGAGCCTCTTGGCTTCCATGATTACAATTGTCTTCAGATGAATGCTTTTGCCGTAGTTAGTGATAGTGGAACACTTCCAGAGGAATCTTCGTTTTATGCATCTATCGGCAAGCCAATCTCTGCAATATGCATTCGTACGAGTACAGAACGTCCGGAAGCTCTTGATAAAGCATGTTTCATCCTCTCTGGTATCGATACCAAGGGGCTTCTTCAGTCCATTGATCTTGCTGTTCAAATGACAAAAGATGGTAATCATGGTATTCCTGTTCCTAACTACATAGATGATGTGTCTAATAAGGTTGTTAAGATTATTCAGTCATATGTTGGGGTTGTTAACAAGATGGTTTGGCGCAAGGAGATTTAGGCTTTTGCAATCAGTATTTACTAATAATATGCACAATCTTAAACTCAATTCGTAACAGTATTTGTGCGATATCTTCCGTTGGATAAAAAATATTGCGGAAGATGAGTCTATATCTTCTTCCCATAAATGTAGCCACAGGTTGCTATCATATGAGGTCAATATATGAATTATAAAAACATAACAAGCAAATGTCAAGTAATACTTCTAATAACAAACAACTTCTTTATGAAGTGGTAGTGATCAGACTATTTCTGATAGTGATGCTTGTGTTCTATCATGCTTTTGCGATATTCTCTGGCGGATGGGCACCTATTGAGGATTATCCGGAGATACCTGTGTATGATTTGATGGACAAGCTGTCATATGCCTGCTTGCTCGAAACTTTTGTGTTCATATCAGGATATATCTTAGGCTATCAAGTAAGGCAGAGAGGAGCTGAGAAGGTGCTGAAGGCAAAGAATATATTTGTGAAGAAATTCAAGCGATTGATCATCCCCTCTATCATTTTCAGTACTATCTATCTATTGATGTTTAGGGACTATCATCAGTCTATACTTACATCAGTATATCAGATATTATGTGGCGTAGGACACATGTGGTTCTTACCCATGTTGTTTTGGTGCTTTGTAATTGTGTATCTTATAGAGAAAATAGGAATAAAGAGGCAGTGGGCAATAGTATTACAATTCTTCGCAATGTTTATGTCATTTCTGCCTTTACCTTTCGGTATGGGAGTTGCATTGTACTATGTGATATTTTTCTATGTAGGATACATATTGCAAAAGGAAGATATAGTCGGCTCATGCAATATCAAACGTTGGTTACCCATTCTTACAATTTCATTCGTTATTGCATTCTTGAATAAAATGTGGCTAGGAAACATCGCAGATTTTTCACTCATTGGATATCCGATAGCTGATAAGATACTATATGTATCTTTGATGACATTCGTTAGGTTTGTGTGCGCTTCTGTTGGCATAATAATGTTGTATGCAACTTTTAAAAGCTTTGTACATCGTTCATTATCAGGGGAATATTCAAGGGTGCTAAGCGAATGTTGCTTTGGGGTCTATCTGTTTCAGCAGTTTATCCTAAAGGCTATATATGAATCGTCAGTTCCCCAAATGATTAACCCATATATACTGCCTTGGACATCATTTGTAATTACGCTAATATTGTCATCATGGTTAACAATAGTGATAAGAAAAACAAAAGTTGGAAGAAATATATTGTAGTTCAATGGTCAATGAATCATCAAATTGCAAACTTATAAGTGCGACAAAGTGGTCAGAATCACAGAAGTTCTTTGGTGGTTTTGTGGGGTGAGGTGTATTCTAATAGTATGCGTTTAAAGTTTATTTAAGGTTATTTCATTCGATTCTTCTATATTGGTTATTGAACATTTATGACAAAACAATATAATATAAAGTACAAAGAGTGGTTGAAAGATGGTCGTGATATGAATATTATCACAATCTTTACCCCAACCTACAATCGAGCAAACCTCATTCAACGAGTTTATAAATGTCTTTTGAATCAGACGGACAAGAGATTCGTATGGATTCTTGTCAATGATGGCTCAAAAGATAACAGTGATGAAGTAGCAGAGGAGATTCTTGAGAAAAATGAGTTACCGATACTCTTTATCTCGAAGTCTAATGGAGGGAAGCATAGTGCATTTGAAGTCGCCTTTAATGAGGTAAGAACTGAATATTTTATGTGCATGGATGATGATGACATCTACTCGCCTAAGGCCGTTGCAACATATCTTGGTGAATGGGATTACATAAAACAAGAGAATAAATTTGAGAAGATTGGTGCCATTCGCACTATAACTCAGGAAGAGGATGGTACAATAGTTTCGAGAAAACCGTTCAATAAGTCTTTTCTTGGAACACGAATTGACCAAACAACACTAGAGAGTAATTATATCAAGCACGAGTATTTTGAGAATTGGACCTGCTATCGTACAGGAGCGTTACATTCCGTTGATCTTTTTCCGAAACACTACTGGATGCACGACCAGCATAAATTCTTTTCTGAAGGTATCTGGCAAGGGCGTTTTGCTCGTAAATACCAATGCCGTTATTACTTCGTCGTGCTTCGTGAATATCGTCATGATACCGAAACAAGTATTATTCGAGGTCACAAGAGTCGCCAGCATTATGTTGATATGTTTATCAACACAAAGATGATATTGGATGAGCACTTAGATTATATAAAGAAGTCACCGTCTCATTTCATTCAAGATGTAGCAATTGTAAGTATTTTGAGACACAAGCTCGGAATCTCATTGAAGGAACTACTGAAAAATACAAAGTCTGTATTACTGAAATGCTGTTTCGTGCTCGCCATACCATTGGCATACTTAGTGCGTAACCCTAAGATTAGTAAGTAATATGCTTTATAAAAAGAATTATTTAATATATGCACTGTTTGCTGTATTAATAACCTATACGGCATATACCTTTCTTTGGACACGCTTTGGTTTGGGAGTGACTTTTGTTGTGCAGTTAGCTCTCTTGGGTTTGGTTATTTTAGGGTTCTTTGCATATCTTGTTTCACCACCATCCGGAAAGAATTCTTGGATTAATTGGTTATTTGCTGTGTGGGTAACGCAGGCTCTTGCTTATACATTGGGCGACTCGTCTGCTACAACACAATTTAAAGAATCAACGTTTGTGCTATTATGTGCGGCACCAATTATTTCTCAACAATACAATCCCAAGCATGCGAAATATTTCATGATAGTCATGGGAGCTGTTTCCATAGCTATGTATTTTGTAACAATTTCTATGATGCGACTTGAAAATGAAAACAGTTATGGTGGTGGTTACCTGATCTTAGTGGCTTTCCCCGTTTTACTTTACTTCTTCCGCCATAAGTCGATTCGTATCCGGATGATTATTTCCATATTAACCTTTGTGTTGGTGTTATTATCAATGAAACGAGGTGATATTTTGTCTTGTATATTAGTAATATTGGTTTACTATTATATAATGTTGCGACATAAGGGCAAAATAGACTCCAAAGTTATTGTTGCTATAATTTTCGTCGCTTTTGCAGGTTTTCTTATCTTTAAGTATATGTTGTCAACATCAGATATCTTTGCATGGAGATTTGAACAAACTATGAAAGGAGATAGTAGTAATCGCGATGATATATACTCATCTCTGATCAATAACTTCTTGAATGCGCCTTTCGATGTTCAATTATTTGGAGGTGGCTTTGATGCTTCAGTAAAGATTGCAGGTATCCGAGCTCATTCTGATATACTTGAGGTGTTATCATGTGAAGGTATCTTTGGACTTACCATTTATCTTGGTGCTTTCTTTTCCCTCTTTCGTCAAATGCGTAGGAGAGCTGATGTGGCAGAAAAAGCTATACTTGCTTCGGTCCTTGTAATATGGCTCGTGAAAATGGTATTTTCCATGTTCATTTTCTCGCAACCTACAATTATCTTATTTGTACTAACCGGTTATATTTTGAATAAAAGAATTGATAAACAATATGAATATTAGCATGCTTTTCTCATCATGCGATAAGTATGATGATGCTTGGGTTCCTTTCTTCACCCAGCTCAAAAGATTCTGGCCAGAGTTTGATATGCCTGTCTATATGAGCATAGAGTCTAAAACTTTCCAATTCGAGGGTTTTGATATCCGTTGCCCGCTTGCAGATGGTCCGGTATATAAGCAGTGGTCCGAACGTCTGTTGAAATTGTTGGAGCATATCGATACGGAATATGTGTTGTTCACATTGGATGACTTTTGGCTGACAGCTCCAGTTAACAATGGTATTTTTGAGCGTATCTACTCTTATATGGAAAATGATAAGCGTATGGGGTTTGTGTGTCTGAAACAAGAGATAATCAAAGGCAAATCTTCAGCAAGAGACATTGCTGCAAGTGTAGATTGCGAATATCCAGAATTGTGGAGATGTCTTAAGAACAAGAGTTTTCGTATTACTACCCAGTTTGGACTTTGGAAACGCTCTTATCTGATTAAGATTCTCAGAACTCATGAGTCAGCATGGTATTTTGAGACTCGGGCCACATGGAGAAGTAAATTCTGTTGGGAACGTGTGTATGATGTAAAAGAGACTGTAATTACATATCCCATAGGTGGTTTTTTGTGGGGGGGGCAGTGCTATGAAGATTATAAAGACTTGTTTGATAGTGAGCTAATCAAGCCCTGTGTGGAAAAACGAGGATTTATCCACTTTGGTGATCATCGCGATTATCCTCCTACACCTAAAGGTTTTTACTATTACTTCTCAATCTTCCGATCAATACTTCCGAAATGGTAATAAGTGAAAATAGAAAAGCAATTATCTGGAGTGGAATAGAAAAAGTTGGCACCTACGTTGTCAATTTCGCGATTCAAATCTTGTTGGCTCGATTGTTATGTCCTAATGACTATGCGGTCGTAGCTATGTTGGCTATCTTCTTTTCCATATCTCAAGCCTTCATTGATAGTGGCTTTGCTACTACACTTATTCAGAAACAGGACTGTACTCAAACCGACTATAGCTCGGTATTCTATTTTAATATGCTGGTTGGTGGTGTCGTTTATCTGCTATTTTTTTTCGGAGCGCCGTTCATAGAGTTGTTCTATAACTTCGAAGGGCTTGCTTTGGTAACGAGAGTTTACTCGCTGAACTTATTCATTAATTCGTTTGCGATGGTTCATCGAGTTATATTGACGAAGGAGTTGAGGTTTAAGAAGATTGCCTTAATTACATTTTTATCTTCGATAGTTTCTGCAATTCCCGCTATCATAATGGCATATTTTGGATATGGATATTGGGCTCTTGTAGGTCAAAGTTTAATGAGTGCAGTTGTTACTTCCGCATTGCTTGTGTATCAATCTAAATGGTGTCCGTCGTTAATCTTTTCTAGGAACTCCTTGGCTAAGCTTGCGCCTTTCGGTTTGAAAATGCTTGTGGTATATCTCTTCCATGCAATATATAATAATGTGTATTCATTATTAATTGGCAAGAAGTTTCCTGCTCAAGAACTTGGTTATTACGATAGAGGAAAGACCCTTAGTAGTATGGGATCAGTTGGTTTCAGTGACTTCTACACGAGAGCACTTTATCCCATTCAGGCGAAGGTCCAGAATGATACACCAACACTTAGACAGTCCTATAACAAGTCGTTTTCAGTGATGTGTTTAGGCATAGTGCCAATTGCTGCATTTATGTTCTTTTTTGCCGAGGAGACCGTCTATTCACTATTCGGAGAACAATGGATGAATTGCTCCTTTATCCTTCGAATTCTCTGTTTGGGTTATATGTTCTATCCTCTTCAAACGCTTAATATGAATATGTTGAAGGTCAAAGGTAGAGGAGACTATATGTTGATTGCTGAAGTGATTAAGAAGATAATGGGTATTACTTGTGTCCTTGTTTTGATAAATTTCGATTTGAAATTGGTGGTGATTGGGTGGACATGTTGTTCAATTGTTGAGTTCTTGATTAGCGAAGGATTTTTTTTGAAACTGTACCGATTCTCGCCTTCAATTACTATAAAGACGTTAGTGGTAACAGTAGCGGGTACTTTTGTGCTGTCTTTCGCATTATCTATAGCCACAACTCTTCTGTTTGATAATATGTTTGTTCGTTTTATAGTTGGAGGCATTGGCTTTATGGCGATATATGGTTTAAGCAACTTTAGAAAAATAAAAAGACTGATATGAGTGAAATCTCTATATTGATAGCTGGAGATTATTCTCCGAAGGAACGTTTTCAGAAGGAGTTGGAAAACAATTCTTATACAGATTTGTTCCCAGGAGTTAAAGAGGCTATATTATCTGTTGATTATTCTATAGTCAACTTTGAGACTACGATACCTACACGAGAATCGCCACCGATTGATAAGGTAGGTAGTCATCTTGCAGCTAAAGAGAATGCCTTGGCCCCATTGAAATGGTTAGGCTTCAATATGCTTACAATGGCTAATAATCATTTTATGGACTATGGAGAAATAGCTATGGAGCATAGTATGAACCTAGCTAAGCAGAATGGTTTTGAAGTTATAGGTGCTGGTCATAGTTTAGCAGAAGCACGTTGCTTTAAGGTTGTAGATGTTCAAGGTCAGAAGGTAGCGGTTATCAACGCTTGCGAGCATGAATTCTCTATTGCTAGTGAGAGAAAAGCGGGCTGCAATCCCTTAGATATAATTAATTTGTCGTACGATATCCAACAAGCTAAGTTACAAGCTGATTATGTGATTGTTATAATTCATGGTGGCAATGAGCACTATAAACTCCCTAGCCCGAGGATGAAGAAGACTTATCGATTCTTCGTTGATCAGGGGGCAGATGTTATACTCAATCACCACCAGCATTGCTATTCTGGTTATGAAGTATACAAAGGAAACCTTATCTTTTATGGTTTGGGCAATTTCTGTTTTGACTCTGCCAGTGATATCAAGTATCGTCATGAGACATACAACTTTGGGTATCTAGTCAAACTACATTTGTCGTCATCGATTTCATTTGAATTGCTCCCATACGAGCAATGTTATGAGAAACCAGGTGTTTATCTTTTTGGTGGTGCGAAAAAAAAGAATTTTGAGAAAGATATTGCTGAACTAAATGCAATCATAGCAGATGATGAAAGGCTAACTAAAGCTTTCGAGGAAATGGCAAGAAAAAAACGAGACTTTGTATACAGATGTTTCCGTCCGTTTACAAGTCGTATTGCTAATTCGCTGTATTATCGGGGGCTTTTGCCATCATTCCTTACAAAGGAGCGTCTCAAAATTATCACAGCAACATTGGATTGTGAGGCTCATAACGACATATTAATGACTAATCTGAAATCAGAGTAATGAAGTCAAGAGTTAAATATATTGATACTATGAGAGAACTCGTTATCCTTACAGTTATTGTCGGACATTTGGCACAACGTAACATAGTGGAGGCATTTCTCATCCCTTGTTTGACTTGATTTATAACTTCTACATGCCATTGTCCTTCTTTATATGTGGATGCATGCAATGGCTTAGTTATATAGCAATAATAAATGTAAATCATTGAATGTGATGTGAATAATAGGGGATAATGCAGCTGTTTGGAGGCAAAAGTGGAGCGATGATAGTAAAACTATTATGGGCAACCATATATTCTATGGCTAGTAAACTCTGTTCTGGGTAGTATGGCTATTGTTGAGATTAGTAAATATCTGCTATCATTTATGTTGTTCTTTGGAAAATATTCATTGCTTATGTTGACACCCACACGTTAAGCGTATTTTTTTAATTCAATTAGAACCGTCAACAATTACCTACATTACGATAGTAACTATAACAACCGTTCTAGTTCATGCTCTTACTAAATATTTACCGATAATTGAAGGAAAAAATTAAATTCAAAAGTAATGGTATCAATAAAAAGAGGTATAAAATACCTGTTTCATAATAGAATACAGTTTGTAGATTCAATCGTAAAAAACTATCTAAGTTTCTTACCGGACAAGTTGTATCTGTCCCTTCGTTACAGGTGTCTAATGGGATATTGGATTGACTGGAAGAATCCAAGGACGTTTACAGAGAAAATTCAGTGGCTCAAGGTCTATAATCGAAAGCCTGAGTATACTATGATGGTAGACAAGTATGCGGTCAAGCAGTATGTGGCCGATCGTATTGGTGAGGAGTATATCATTCCAACACTTGGAGTATGGGACACCCCTGAAGATATTGATTGGAATTCGCTTCCGAATCAGTTTGTACTTAAAACAACTCATGGAGGAGGTGGATGTGGTGTGGTTGTTTGTAGAGATAAGAGAAGGTTTAGCAAACAGGATGCTATTGCTAAATTATGGTCATCTTACAATTCGGAGATTTATCCTAACCTACGCGAGTGGCCTTATAAGAATGTGCCTAAACGCATCATTGCGGAGGAGTTTATGGCGTCTGTGAAAAATACTGCTTCAACTGATTTGTCAGACTATAAGTTCTTCTGTTTTAATGGCGAGCCGACGTACTGTCAGGTGATACGCGACCGTTACTCAAAGGAGACTATCGACTTCTACGATATGGAGTGGAACCATCAAGAATTTGTTGGCCTTAATCCCGTTGCTCGTAATGGTTTGACGCCCGTTGCTCGTAATGGTTTGACGCCCGTTGCTCGTCCCAAACATCTCGATGAGATGATAGGGATTTGTCGAAAGCTCGCTAATGACCACACGTTTGTTCGTGTTGACCTCTATGTTATTGACGAAAAGCAATATTTTGGTGAACTTACATTCTATCCTGCTTCAGGAATTGGCACATTTCTCCCGGAGGTATGGAATGGTAGATTAGGAGATTTGCTAACCTTACCTAATGCAATGTGAATGGAAAAATCTACTTCGGCGAATTGATTTTTATTCTGCATCTGGATTCGGACATTTACGCCTGAAGAATGGCAATATAAATTGGGTGACTTTCTTATTTTGTCGTCATGATACATTAGTATCTTCAATACACTTCTTTGAAGAATTAATAACTAGAATAGAATTGTATTTATAATTATAATATTTTGACGATATGATGTATTCTGTATTAATCAGAATATTGGGAACTGCTGGAGAAAAGTATCTTCAGACATTTTTGGCTATGGCGGACCAAACGATTAAGCCTTAAAAAAATATATATAGCTATAACTCATAGATATGAAAATCCTAAAGAAACATTAGGAATTGAGACCATTATCCATACTTCAAGAAAATAAGAAATAAAACAGTGTAAATGAAAAAAATCCTTCTCTTTACAGACAGTCTTGGTGCCGGTGGTGCACAACACCAACTGGTGGGATTGGCTGTATTCTTGCAGCGGGCGGGATATGCCGTTAAAGTGTGTACCTATCACAATTTTGATTTCTATAAAAGTATTCTTTATGAGAATCAAGTTGCTAACGAACTGATTCCTTGTGCTGACAACAGCAAGAAACGTATCTTAGCGGTTAGTAAATACTTTAAGCGTGAGAATCCAGATTGGGTAATTGCTTATCAGGAAACTCCATCTCTTTTGGCGTGTGTAGCTAAAATTATGGGGCGCGATTATAGACTTATGGTAAGTGAGAGAAACACTACGCAAAAGATTGGTATGAATGAGCGTGTTCGTTTTTTTCTCTACCGATGGGCTGATGCTGTTGTACCTAATAGTTATGCTCAAAGTGATTTTTTGCTTTCCTACTACCCTTGGATGAAATCAAAGCTTACGACTATCAGTAACTTTGTAGATTTGGAACGATTCGATTTTTCATCAAAGCATAGAAAAAAACAACCGTTGATTGTTGTTGCTGCTAGTATATGGCCTCCTAAAAATACGGTAGGTCTTATTCAGGCAGTTAAAATCTTGAAAGATCGTAGGGCGTCATTCCGAATAGAATGGTATGGGATAAGTGATGTGTACAATGACTATTTAGATCAATCAAAAAAACTTATCAAGGAGTTGGAGTTGGAGGATTATATTAATTTGCTTCCAAAGTCTAAGCAGATACAGGAGAAGTATAAAGAGTGTGATTATTTTTGTCTCCCGTCATTTTATGAGGGAACTCCAAATGTGATTTGTGAAGCAATGTCATGTGGTCGTCCTATAATATGTAGTAAGGTTTGTGATAATCCTGTGTATGTTGCAGAAGATGAGAATGGCTTCTTATTTGATCCTAAGTCCCCTGTGGCAATTGCAGATACCATTCAACGTGCTTTGCAGATATCAGATGAAAAATATTTATCGTATTGCGGTAAGTCACGCGAAAAGGCAGAACGGTTGCTTTCAAAAAAGTTTTTTGTAGATAAGTATATAACAATAATTGAAGGTAGATGATGAAAGTATTATTCTGCTCTCCATATTCCGATGCTCCAAAGGTTATAAAAGGGGGAATCAATACTTGGGGACGATACATAATGGCCTATTACAAACAGTATGGGAAGAATCAGGTAAAGATGATACCTGTATCCTTGGATCGTACCGTATGCGTAGATGAGAAAGCATCTTTTGTGGTGCGTTTGATCTATGGATTTCGTGAACAGATAGGTCCTGTAAAAAAGGCTATTAAGCATATGGATTCAGAGAGACCATTGGTAGCGCATTTTTGTACAAGTGCAGGCTTGGGGCTCTTTCGTGATTTACTTTTTCTCAGAGAAGCAAAGAAAAGAGGTATCAAGACAGTTGTCCATCTGCATTTTGGTCGTATACCAGAACTTGCTAAAAAAAATAATTGGGAATGGAAGTTACTCTCCAAGGTATTACATATGTGTGATGTGCCTGTTGTGATGAACCGACCGACTGAGAAAACACTTATTGATGAAGGTTTCAAGAATGTTACTTATCTGCCTAATCCTCTTGGTGTGAGTGTCCTTGATTCTATTTATAGTACAGAAGGGAAATATGAGAGAATTCCCCGCCGTCTGCTCTATTGCGGACATGTATTCAAGTCTAAAGGGGTGTTGGAATTAGTAGAAGGTTGCAGCCGTATTCCGAATATAGAGCTCCGTGTGGTGGGTAAGTACTCTCAGAATATAAAAGCTGAAATGCAGTCTATAGCTGTAAAGTCGGGAAAAGATATTTCATGGCTTGTTTTTGTTGGTGAAGTGTCTCACGAAGATGTAATTCGTGAATTCTTTCAAGCAGATATGTTTGTGTTTCCGTCTTATTCAGAAGGTTTTCCAAATGTCATTTTGGAGGCAATGGCCTGTGGATGTCCGATTGTATCGTCAGGTGTGGGTGCCATTCCTGAAATGCTTGACATTGATGGAAATGCTTGTGGTGTCTGTTTTAAATCTCGTAATGCTGATGAAGTTTATAGTGCAGTCAGTTCTCTTATTGATAATCAAAAGCTAAAATCTTTATTTGCCGCCAATGCTAGGGCTCGTGTGAATAGTATGTATGCAATACCTCAGGTTTGGAAGGAAATGGTAAATATTTGGAAGAAATGAGCATTGTTAGAAAAATAAAAAATAATCTTTTTGTGAGGAATTGTTGGATTGCTTTTGAACACCTGAAACGCTTCTTCTGTGGTAGAAGTCAATTCGCTCAATGTGCTGAATCTGTAGTAATTATTCCTCCCTATAGCTTTGGTAATCCTAAGAATATTGTGCTGGGACCGAACATAGGATTGGGACCGAATGCACATATTTCTGCCCTCAATGCTAGGTTTATCTGTAAAGGCAATTGTGCCATAGCCGAAAACTTGACTGTCCACACAGGCAATCATGCTCGTGTTGTTGGTATGTATGTAACAGATATTACAGAAGCTAATAAACCTAAAGGGTATGATCTGGATGTCGTTGTAGAAGAAGATGTTTGGATTGGCTCGAATGTAACGTTACTTGCTGGCGTAACTATTGGTAGAGGTTGCACAATAGCTGCAGGTGCTGTAGTTGCTAAGTCAATGCCTCCTTATTCCATCTGTGGTGGTGTGCCTGCTAAGTTCATTAAGTTTTATTGGACGATTGATCAGATTCTTGAGCATGAAGCAAAATTATATCCAGATTCTGATAGATATATGCGCCAACATCTAGAACAGATATTTAGAAAGTATAATAGTAGCATTTAAAAACTTTTTGTATCTGTCTATCTGGAAACAGATGTTGATGAGATGAAGTTACGATTGGCATATTCTGAAATAGCCCATCTTTGGGTGTGATTTTAGAATTATATCGTGTGCAGACAGGCCTTGTAGCCTATGCTGCTGAATTGCGTGCTGACTTTAATCGTCAACGAGAAGAAGACCGTCGGTTATTTAATTCTCAGATGGATGATCTAAAATCTTTCTATCAGTGCCGATGTTCGATCAGTCTGATCGGCATAAACAAGAGATACGAGATTTGAATGAAAAGCATTAGTCTAACCTCGAAAATTTTAAACTTAGCGAGGAAGCGCTTAACCTGGCATCATTTAGGAAAAGACAGCTTTGGAAACGTTCGTCCGAACAAATAAAATAAGTGGAAGGCTAGAAGAAAGATTGCAGCGAAGGCTTAAGAATATTGAACCAATCATTAATGATAAGTTGGAATATTTTGCCAAAAGTAATTTCTCAAAATTAGGTAAGCTGACCACTCAAGCTTCAAAGTATATGAAGAAAGAATGGCAGGCTATGAATAGAATTCTTCAGGATGAAAATCTGGAAATATCAAATAACTTGGATGAACGGATGATGAGACGTATCAAGCTGAATTTAAAAAACTGCCTGAATATAGGTCGTGAAGATTCTGCATTAGATTATGCCTTCATGTATTTTGTGTCAGAAAGTTATGACATCAATGGGGATGGTATCTAAGTGAGCTGATACAGAAACTTGTGGACAAAAAACGCTTATTACCCTGTTTCCTCAATAAATAAAAGTTAAATTCAAATATTCTTTTTAGCATTTCTATAATGTTCATGAATGAGGTGGAGCGATATGCGGAGAAATAGATGTATACATAGTTAAATCAAAGTTAAACTCAAAAGACTTGCCACTGTTTACTGCTGAAAATCAGTAGGAAAACAGGCTAAGTGCTTACAATCAACAATAATGGAAAGGAAAAAGAAAATACTGATTCACTCTTTAATCTTCAGTCCTGATGGAGTATCTACAGCTTATCTTTACAACGACATTGCGTTGGCTTTTAAGTGTGTTGGATATGATGTGGTAGTACTTTCGACTACTCCTCATTTCAATGTGGTGAAGGAACAGCTGGAGAAGCAGCCTATGAAGTGGGGTGTGGGGGGACTGTATAAGAAGAGCTTGTTCTACGATATCCCAGTTTATCACATTCCCCAGAAGAAATTTAAAAGTACGTTGCTCAGGTTAATTGGCTTTGTGTATTGGCATATCGTGTCGTTCTTCGTTGGTTTATTTATCAGGAATGTGGATGTGATTGTTTCACCATCGCCTCCATTGACTATTGGTCGACTTAATAACTGGCTCGGAAAGCTGAAAGGTTGTAAGGTGGTGTATAACGTGCAGGAGATTTATCCGGACATCTTGAACAAGTCTGAGACGAGTCTGGTGTATCGTTGCCTTCGAGGAATGGAGAAACGTGTGTATAATAAGTCGACTGCAGTTACGACTATTGATCAGGTATTCTACGATACGATTGTGGATCGCTTTGAGGATAGAAGTAAGTTGCACATCATCCCTAACTTTGTGGATACGGACTTATATCACAGTGGTGTTTCTACTGATGCTTTGGATAAGAATCTGTTTCCAGAGAATGATAACATTAAGTTGATGTATGCTGGTAATATCGGTTTGGCTCAAGATTGGTATCCATTGGTGAGATTGGCTGAGAAGACTAAGGATATGCCTGTAGAATATTTCCTGATTGGTATGGGAATAAAGAAACAATGGGTAGAGGATCAGAAGGTTGCTCTTGGTTTGGATAAGTTGCATATACTAGACTATCAGCCACGGCAGTTGATGCCTGCCATTTTGGCCTATAGTGATTTGCAATACATCTTCATGACTCCTGAAATGGAAGGCATGGGGTTTCCGTCAAAGGTATACACTATCATGGCTTGCGGCCGTCCGTTATTGGTCTGTAGTGGTGACAAAACTCCTATCGTGAATTTCTTGAAGCCTGTGGGTTGCGCAAAATTAGTGACTAATCATGATCTTGAACAAAAGACCGACGAGATAGCTGAATGGCTTAAAGGGATGACTCGTGATGAGTTGCGTGAGATGGGTGCTCTGGGTGAAGAAACTATTAAGGCTCAATACACCAAGGAGATTGTGACAAAACAGTATGTAAATTTGATTGACTCACTTTTAAAGTAAGAAACGGAGTGTTATGAATATCCTCATCACCGGAGTCCACGGTTTCGTCGGCTCTAATTTAGTGAAAGCGCTCGCGCCAGAGAATACAATATATGGTCTGGACATTGTGGCTCCTAAGAAAGAAGGTATAGTAAAGACTTTCTCATGGGACGATTTGGGTAGTATTGACTTCCCACAAATTGATGCTGTTATTCATCTTGCAGGTAAGGCCCATGACACTCGCAACAAGAGTACAGCGGATGTATATTTCAAAGTAAATACAGGTCTTACTCAATGCATTTTTGATTGGTATCTTACCAATGAACTTACAAAGAAATTTATATTTTTCTCTACAGTAAAGAGTGCTTCCAATAAAGTGGTAGGAAAGTGCCTTACAGAAGAATGCGTTCCCACTCCCGTAGGTCCTTATGGAGAGAGTAAAATCAAAGCAGAAGATTACATAATCGGGCATTTTGCACCTGAGGCTCTCGAACGTCCTTATCACAATTTTGATGATAGCGACTCTATTATAAAAGGGAAGAATGTGTACATTATACGTCCTTGTATGATTCACGGTCCTGGAAACAAGGGTAACCTCAATCTACTTTATAGAGTAGTGAGCAAGGGGATTCCATGGCCTCTTGGTGCTTTTGAAAATCGCCGGTCATTTACCAGTATTGGAAATCTTTGTGTAGTAATTGAAGGATTTTTAACTAAGAGTGTACCTTCGGGGATTTACCATATGGGAGACGATGAAGCTCTTTCAACTAATGAACTTATTCAAGTTATTTGTGAGGCTCTTGGTAAGAAGGTCCATATATGGCGCATTCCGAAAGGTCTGATGAACGGAGCTGCAAAAGTTGGTGGTTGGTTTCATCTTCCACTCAATCCTCTTCGAATGCAGAAACTCACAGAAAATTATGTAGTGAGCAATAACAAAATCAAGGCTGCTCTTGGTATTACGCAGATGCCGGTAAGAGCGAAGGATGGATTGATGGATACTATTAAAAGTTTTAAGCAGTAAAATGATTATGGATACATACTTGACTTACGGAATCATTTTCGTGATTCTATTGGTATTAGAGTTATGTTATTTCAAGGTGGCTGACCATTTTAACATTATTGACAAACCAAACGAACGCTCATCACACTCTACGATTGTATTGCGTGGTGGAGGCATAATTTTCTTAATTGGGATATGGATTTGGAGTGTCTTCTTTGGATTTCAATATCCCTGGTTTCTGGTAGGCCTGACGCTTGTAGCAGGCATTAGCTTTGTAGATGACATCCATTCATTACCGGACTCTGTAAGATTGGTCGCTCAATTTGCAGCTGCCGTTATGGCATTCTATCAGCTTGGCATATTGCATTGGTCAATGTGGTGGGTAATACTGTTAGCACTAATAGTCTATGTCGGTGCCACGAATGTAATAAACTTCATGGATGGAATCAATGGTATCACAGCAGGATACTCTTTGGCTGTATTGA
>OLGI01001437.1_pt1 | contig 20647 bp, 14 predicted proteins | sample 1605221 | NCBI WGS metagenome assembly OLGI01 (sample SAMEA3888915, study PRJEB22519) | human gut metagenome | biome: human gut; feature: human-associated habitat; material: faeces | place: Denmark | collected 2010 | reverse complement strand
GCCATCGCTTCGGCATAGGTGGTCTGGTAGGCTTTGAGTTTGTCCCGTGCCATCACATCGTCGGCACATAGACGCGGGCGGTCTTTCTTAGTGCGATAGGTTCTCTTTCCGCTTTGGGCGTTCTTCTCCCGCTCCAGCTTGGCCTTTCTGCGTTCGCCCCGTGTGATCGGCACGACGGTCGCGTGTATATGTGGTGTTTTCTCGTCCAGATGCAGGACTGCCGACACAACGTTTTCCTTTCCGAAGGTCTTTTGCAGCCAGCCGCAGGAATCCTTGGCCCAAGCATCCAACTGTCCGGCCTGCCGGATGCGCTTCATATCTTCGGGGCTTCCGGAGAGCATGACACGCAACGCCCTTACTTGGTTCTTTCCGATCTTGCGTTCCAGTCCTGCATTGTCCAGCCGGTGCTGGATCGCTTCGGTACGGTTGGTAACTCCTTTGGGGAACTCTACTAATTCTTCGTTCAGGTAGGTAAGTGTCGTTATGACGTTGGCGGGTGTTATTCTCCGCTCGACGTGTCCCGACATGGCGGCATCCGTTCCGGCCGCCTTTTCGATATGCAATACGACATAGCCCATAGCGGTATAGTTTCAGGTGGTTTGGATAATCTGTTCTCGGCGGCATCGGAGCGAAGCGGATAAGGATTCGGAGTTGTCCCGGCCGTCCGGCTTGCGGAGTTGCCGCCGCAAGGGGTGTCCAGAGGGGCGCCGCCCCTTTGGCCTAATGGGGCATTTTCAGCGTTGCGGAGCAATGCGGAAAGAAAATGCCCTAATAGGCTATGCCTTTTGTAAAAAGGCGCGGGCGCGAAGCGGCCGATGGGTGGGCGACGGTGCCGCCGTCATGTCCGTCAGCAGGGGAAGCCGATGAAAGCGAACCGACGGCCCGGAAGCCCGTGCCCCTGTGCGCCCGGAGGGATCCTCCGTAAATCCCGAAGGGCGCACAAGGGCGGAAGGGCTGTTACTCCGCCAGACGGTATTTGTCGCCGAGGCGTTCGGTGAGCGCCGACATGTCGCGGCTTATCTTTTCATTGGTGATCTTCGCGTAGATTTGGGTGGTCTTGATGTTCGTATGCCCCAACAGGCAGCTGACGGTTTCGATAGGCATACCCTGCGAGAGCGTGATGGTTGTGGCGAAGGTATGCCGCGCCATGTGGAAGGTCAGTTTGTTTTTAATGCCGCATTGCTTGCCGATCTCGCGCAGGATGTCGTTGCAATGGCAGTTGCACGGCATATAAAAGACATGGTTGTCGAGCCGCTGATCCGCGTATTTCTCGATGATGCGTTTGGGAATATCCAGCAGGCGGATACGGCTTTCGGTATTGGTTTTCTTACGTCGCGTGATGATCCACAGGTTACCGTCGAACATAGTTTGAAGGTTGTCCGTGGTCAGCCCTTTCACGTCGGCATAAGCCAGCCCCGTGAAGATGGAGAAGACGAACAGATCGCGGATGCGGGCATGCGCCTTGTTGGCCGTTTTATAGTTCATCACGGCCTTGATCTCCTCTTGCGAGAGATAACCCCTGTCCACGCTTTCGGGAGAGTTGATATAGCCCGAAAACGGGTTGAACGGCAGGCGCCCGTCGTTGCGGGCAATGGCGACGATATGTTTCAAGACGATCATGTAGCCCCACACGGTATTTGTGCGGCATTTCTTCTCCGTGCGCAGGAAATACTCGAAATCGTTGATAAAGGTAAGGTTCAGTTCTTTCAGCGGGATGTCCTCCCGGTGGTAGGTATGGGCGAGGAACTCCCGCACGCGCTTACACACGCAGCAGTACTTTTTCCATGTGGCGACCTCACGGTTGAAACCCACCTTTTTCCGGTATTCGACATTGTGCTGTTCGAAGAGTTTCAACAGCGTTTCCTGCTTTACTCCGATACCGAGGTAGGCATCCCGCAGTTTGGCGGCCGTGACATAGCCGTCCGACTGCATCAACTCCTGATAGCGGCGGTTCACCTCGACGCGGATTTTATCGACGGCAAGATTGATTTGCATGGCCTCGACGCTCTTGCCCGTCGCCCGGCCGTTCTTGACATCCCATAAACGCGGAGGAACGTCCATTTTGCAACTGAATTGTTTGACCTCGCCATCTACTGTAAGACGGCACATCAAAGGCAGATCGCCGTTGGGGCGGGCGCTGCCTTTCTTCACGTAAAATAAGACCCGAAACGTGCTTCGCATAATAAACCCGATTTTTGGTTACAAAGTTAATACCTGTCGGGCCGTTTGTCAAGATGTAAAATTGTGCAAAACACAGAAAAAGAATGTGTTACGCTTCAATAGCGAAGTAAATTCCGCGTAATGATCTGGTAACGATTCTTTGTCGGCGATAGGCTGTAAAACCGTATCGAACCAATTTCCGCATAACGCAAATTAACGCGCTATTAATTACAAGCCAACACTTTACACCTCTCGTTGCGCTATCCTGCTAATCCGCTGAAAGTTTATTTTAAGTTTTTATGTTTTTTCTTCGTCGTTGTGCTTCCGGGCGGTGTTGTCGCCGCCTTTGGCGTCGTTTGCAAGCCTGACCCCACCCCGGCCCTCCCTCGGGGAGGGAGATGGCGTACGTTTCATTCGCTTTAGGGTTGCAATCCGGTTGTTTCTGTTTTTTCTTCGTCGTTGTGCTTCCGGGCGGTGTCGTCGCCGCCTTTGGCGTCGTTTACAAGCCTGACCCGGGCAAATTCAGCCATCTAATTCGCGGCGTTCCGCCGCGTATCCAATTCTAACCCTCCCCTAAATCCCCTCCTCGGAGGGGGCTTGTCGCAGCGCGACCGGGATTTCAGCCGGGATTTAACCGGGTTGCAGGTTATTTTTAATTCTTAATTTTTCATTTTTAATTGCGTGCAATTTGCGCTCCGATCCACATGCCCAGTGCGGCGAAGGCGATGCAGACCGCGACGCTCAACGCAATGTAGGCCGTCGCAGGCCCGTAGTCTCCGGCACGCAGCAACCGCACGGCATCGGCCGAAAAGGTCGAAAAGGTGGTGAATCCTCCGCAGAATCCTGCGATGAGCAACCATCCTGCCGCAGCCGAATTCGTGGTCTCCAGCAGAATGCCGATCAGCAGCGATCCCGCGGCGTTAACCGTGAACGTTCCGGCCGGAAAACCCAGCAACGTGTGCCCTCCGAGCAGCCAGACGGAGAGCATATAGCGGACGATGCTTCCGGCGGCGCCTCCCAGGCCCACGGCGAAAAGTTCACGAATCATAATTTAAATATATGTATTATTTTACGGATGTGCAAATTTAAGCAAAAAATGATTACGAATCGTTCAATTATTTGCCGAAATAAGTGGAATTTTTGTCACATATGGCGTCGGGGTCTTTTGGCGCCGGCCGTCCGGGCCATGCGGCGGCGTCTCCCTTCCGCGAGGGGCGTCGGGGGATGCATCGGTGCGCGGCGACTTCGCTTCTCCCGTGCGGGGCGGAGTCGGGAACGCGGCGGGATGCCGCGAAAACGGCGGGCGGCGGCGTGACCGTCATGGCTCTCTGGTCTGTCCGTTGCCTGAAATCACGTATTTGTAGGTCGTGAGTTCGGGCAGCCCCATCGGGCCGCGGGCGTGGAGTTTCTGGGTCGAAATGCCGACCTCGGCGCCGAACCCGAACTGGCCGCCGTCGGTGAAGGCCGTCGAGACGTTGACGTAGACGCACGCCGCATCGACCCGCCGGGTGAACTCCCGGGCCGTCCCGGCGTTTTCGGTGACGATGGCTTCGCTGTGGCGCGAGGAGTAGCGGGCGATGTGCGCCAGAGCTTCGTCGAGGGAGCCGACGGTCCGCACGGCCAGCTTGTAGTCGAGGAATTCGGTCCCGAAGTGCTCCTCCGCGGCGGGGCGGAGCAGGCACGCGGGGTAGCGGCCTTCGAGTGCGGCGTACGCCTCCGCGTCGGCGTAGACCGTGACGCGTTCGGCGGCCATCGGGTCGCACAGTTCCGCGAGGTCCCGGAGCCGTTCGCGGTGGACGATGAGGCAGTCGAGGGCGTTGCAGACGCTGACGCGCCGCGTCTTGGCGTTGCAGACCACGGCGCGGCCTTTCGTCAGATCGCCGTCGAGGTCGAAGTAGGTGTGGACGATGCCCGCCCCGGTTTCGATCACGGGTATGCGGGCGTTTTCGCGCACGAAGCGGATCAGTCCCGCGCCGCCGCGCGGGATCACCACGTCGACGTAACCCACGGCGTTCAGCAGCGCTCCGGCAGCCTCGTGGCCCGCGGGCAGCAGGGTGAAGGCCGCCGGGTCGATGCCTTCGCTGCGGAGCGCCTCGCGGAGCAGGGCGGCGATGGCTTCGTTGGAGCGGCGGGCGTCGCTGCCGCCCTTCAGCACGCAGGCGTTGCCCGTCTTCATCGAGAGCGAGAAAATGTCGGCCGTGACGTTGGGGCGCGCCTCGCAGATCATGCCCACCACGCCGAACGGTACGCGGACCTTGCGGAGGGTCATGCCGTTGGGACGGGTCCATTCGGCGATCGTTTCGCCCTGCGGCGAGGGCAGTCCGGCGACGGATTCCATGTCGGCGGCGATCGAGGCGATGCGTTCCGCCGTCAGCCGCAGGCGGTCGCGCATGGGTGAATCGGCGTCCATCGCCTCCAGGTCGAGGGCGTTGGCCGCGAGCACTTTTCCGGCGTTTTCCCGCAGCAGGGCGGCGGCTTTCGCGACGGTGCGGCTCAATCGCCCGGCGTCGACAAGGGCCAGTTCGTTGCCGGCGCGCCGGGCGGCGACGAAGATCGTATCGTATTCCATTTTTATTCCAGATATAGGTAATCGCAGTGAATCAGCGGTTTGAGACCTTTGCGGCCGAGGTTGCGGCGGGCCGTCGCGCTGTCGCACGAGATGCGGCCCACGCCCAGTGGGGCGCCTTCGGGCGAGAGGATGCGTACGATGTCGTCGCGCTCGAAATCCCCTTCGACGGCCGTGACGCCCACGGCGAGGATGCTCGCGGCCTTGCTCTGCGAGACGGCCGCGGCGGCCCCGGCGTCGAGGTGCAGGGCGCCCTTGGCGAAGCCTTCGCTGCTGGCGATCCACTTCTTGACCCCCGAAGCCGGTCGGGGAGCCGCTTCGAAACGCGTGCATACGACGTCGCGGTCCGTGAGGATCAGATCCGTCAGGATATTGTCGCGGCGGCCGTTGGCGATCACGACCTCGATGCCCTCGCCCGCCGCGCGCGACGAAATGCGGCTCTTGGTCGTCATGCCTCCGCGACCGCGCGAGGAACGCGCCGTGTCGATGTACTGCGAAAGGTCGCGGCCCGGGGCGACGCGGCGGATGACCTGCGAGGCGGGGTCCGAAGGCGAACCGTCGTAGATGCCGTCGATATTGCTCAAGATGACGAGCGCCTCGGCTCCCATCATCGCCGCCACGAGACCCGAAAGTTCGTCGTTGTCGGTGAACATCAGCTCCGTGACCGAGATCGTGTCGTTCTCGTTGACGATCGGGACGACGCCCGCCGCGAGCATCGCCTCCATGCAGTTGCGCTGGTTGAGGTACTGCCGCCGCGTGGAGAGGCTCTCCTTGGTGGTGAGCACCTGCCCGCAGGCGATGCCGTATTCGTTGAAGAGGTCGTAGTAGCGGTTCAGCAGTTTCACCTGCCCGACGGCCGAGAAGAGCTGGCGGGCCGAAACGGTGTCGATGCGTCCGACGCGGGTTTCGAGCAGGCTGCGGCCCGAGGCCACGGCGCCCGACGAGACGAGGATGAACTCCGTGCCGGCCCGGTGCAGGCGCGCCAACTGGTCCACGAGCGCCGAGATGCGCGTGGTGTCGGGCCGTCCGTCCTCGCGGGTGAGCACATTGCTGCCGATCTTGACGACGATGCGGCGGTATTTTTTCGATTCACAATTCATAATTCACAATTCAAAATCGCTTCGTCCGGACAAACGGATTCGGTCGCCTGCCCCCCCCCTCCCGTCATTGCGAGGAGCGTGGCGACGCGGCAATCCGATCAAAGGTCGTAACCTCACAACGCGTCCAGCGGATTCCCACGTCGGTCCTTCGGCTCTTCCCGGAATGACAATCCAATTTTCACCTTTCGTTTCAGGGTTCATATTTATATCCCACGCCCTTGACCGTGACGATGCGTTCGTCGCCGATCTTCTGGCGCAGCTTGCGGATGTGCACGTCGATCGTGCGGTCGCCCACGACGACCTCCGTGCCCCAGATCTTGGCGTAAATCTCCTCGCGGGGAATCAGCTTCCCGGGCGACGAGTGGAGCAGGTCCAGCAGCGCGAACTCCTTGCGCGGGAGGGTGATCTCCTGTCCGTCGCGGATCACCGTGTAACGCTCGCGGTCGACCGTGAGCCCCGGGGCCGGGGCCTTCTCGGGAGGTCTGTCGGCGTCGATGCGCTTGAGGATCGCCTGCACGCGGCTTACCAGCAGCTTCATCTTGATAGGTTTGGTCAGGTAGTCGTCGGCTCCCACGTCGAACCCTGCCAGCTGCTGCCCCTCCTCGCCCAGCGCCGAGAGGAAAACCACCATCGTGTCCTTCAGCACGGGGTTTCGGCGGATCGCGCGGCAGGTCTGCGCCCCGTCCATCACCGGCATCATCATGTCCAGCAGAATCAGGTGCGGACGGCATTCGGCGGCCGCTTTCAGCGCCTCGGCGCCGTTTTCGGCCGTGAAGACTTCGTAACCCTCGCGTACGAGGTTGTAACGGACGAATTCGAGGATGTCTACCTCGTCGTCGACCAGCAGGATACGGTGACTCATGGTGTCGGTTTTCGGTCAGGCGGCCCGCGAGGGGCCGTGTGTGCGTAACTTTTTGCGAAGATAATGATTTTCCGGCGAATATTCAATAAATTGTCGTACCTTTGGCCTTTCAACTATTTATATATGATCAACGAAGCTGATTTCAGCGCTTTAGGCCTCAGCGAGAAGATGCTCGCGGCCGTCCAGGCAAAAGGGTTCGAAACACCCACCTCCATCCAACGACTTACGATTCCCCGTCTGCTCTCGGGAGAGAACGACATCATCGCGCAATCCCAGACCGGCACGGGTAAAACGGCGGCTTTCGGGCTGCCGATACTCCAGCAGATCGAGCCTTCGAAAGAGGGCGTGCAGTCCATCATCCTCGTCCCGACGCGCGAGCTGGCCGTGCAGGCCGCCGAGGAACTTTTGAGTTACAACCGCGAGCGACGGCTCTCGATCACGGCCATCTACGGAGGGGCCGCGATGAGCGAGCAGCTGCGCCGCCTGTCGCGGGGCGTCGACATCGTCGTCGGCACGCCGGGGCGCGTGCTGGACCACATCCGCCGCGGTACGCTCAAATTGGACAAGGTCCGTTTCCTGGTTCTGGACGAAGCCGATGAAATGCTCAACATGGGCTTCGTGGAGGATGTCGAGGAGATCATGGGCCATACGGGCGAAGACCGCCGCGTGCTGCTCTTTTCGGCCACGATGCCCGAGCGGATCATCCGTCTTTCGGAGGCTTACATGCGCAATACGGAGGTGCTGCGCGTGGAGTCGCAGCACCTGACGGCCGACCTCACGAACCAGATCTATTTCGAGGTGCGCGAAGCCGACAAGTTCGACGCCATGACGCGCATCATCGACATCGAACCGGACTTTTACGGCATCGTCTTCTGCCGCACGAAGATCGGCGTGGACGAGGTGGCGACGCGTCTGGTGGCCCAGGGCTATTCGGCCGAGGGGCTGCACGGCGACGTGTCGCAGGCCCAGCGCGAGAAGATTCTCCGCAAGTTCCGCGACAAGGCGGTCAACATTCTGGTGGCGACCGACGTGGCCGCGCGGGGTATCGACGTGTCGAACCTCTCGCACGTGATCAACTATTCGCTGCCGCAGGATTCGGAGAGCTACGTCCACCGCATCGGCCGTACGGGCCGCGCCGGCAACCAGGGTACGGCCATCACCTTCATTTCGGGCGCCGAACTGCGCCGTTTCAACTGGATGATGCGCGACATCAAGGCCGACATCAAGCGGGAGACGCTGCCTTCGCCGCAGGACATCGTGGCGATGAAGCGCGCCAAGATCAAGGACGATTTGCAGGAGATCGTGGCCAATGAGAGCTACGGCGACTACGCCGACATCGCGGCCGAACTGCTCGAAAGCTATGCGCCCGACGTGGCGCTGGGGGCCTTGCTGCGGCTGGCTTTCCGCAGTGAACTGGATCAGAGCAATTATCCCGAAATCCGTTCGTTCTCGGTCGACCGCAAGGGCAAGGCGCGGCTGTTCCTGGCGCTCGGAGGCCGCGACGGCTACACGGCCCGCCGGATCGTGGAGATGCTCAAGCGCAAGTGCGGACTGCGGGACAAGAATATCGACGACGTGCGTGTCTTCGAGAACTATTCGCTGGTGAGCGTGCCGTTCAGCGACGCCGAGGCGGTCGTGGGGCAGCTCAACGCCTCGGGAGGCCGTCGCCGCATCGCCAAGATTGACGGTTCCGATGCGGAGAACGGCGGCGGAAAGCGGCGCCGGCCGGCTACGGAGGGTCGCAACGGCGGCGAAGGCGCGTCCGGAAGCGAATCGGCCGGAGAGCCTCGTTCCGAGACGCGGGGCCGCAGGAAGGCCGGGCAGCCCGAGGGCGCGGAGGAGTTCCGCTCCGAAAGGCGGCCGCGCAGGGAAACCGCGGAAACGGCGGACGACGCCGGGGAGCAGCGTCCCGTGACGCGGAGCCGGAAAAAGGCCGAGAACGACTGGAACGCGTCTCCGGCAGGCGGCAACGACGGGTTCGACTGGGAGGCTTTCCAGCGTTACGACGATGCCGCGGCATGGGAGAAGCCCAAGCGCGGCGGCGGGACCAGAAGCGTCCGCCGCAGCGGCCGTCCCGTCACCACGGGCCGTCAGGCTGCGCCCAAACGCATTGCCGCAAAGGGCCGCAAGCGCTGACGAAGGGCCGGAACAGACCGGAAAATTGCGCCGCCGTGCCGGGATGCAGCGATTTCGCGCTTCCGCAGGGCGGCGTTGTTGCATGTTTTGACGAAATCTTTTCGGCGTTCCGCATAAAATGGTTATATTTGCGAGATTTATATGCTCCCGCACATGCGGGAACCAAAAACGTGTACTGAAATGGCTACTGAAAAACAGACACTTCCTGCTCCCGAGGAGCAAGTCAGCCCTGCGGCTGAAGATGCGCAAGCGAATCCTGCCGTGACTGCCCGAGTCCCTGAACCCGAAATGCCCGCCGCAGGACCGGCTGCGGAGGCGTCCGCCGCTGCGGAAGAACCCGTTGCGGAGGTTGCGGACGCGCCCGCGGAATCCGCCGTGACGGAGACGCCCGCCGCAGAAACGCCTGCGGAGGAGGCCGCTGCGGAGCGGATTTCCGGCGAGGAGGCTGCGCCGCGCGCCAAACGTGCCCGGATCAAGCCTGCCGCCGGGCAGGAGGTTGCGGAATCGGAGGAGGACGCGTCCCGGGACGTGCAGGTGGACTTTGCCGATGAGGAGGCTGCGCTCGCGGCGCAGAATGCCGGGCTGGAGATCGAGGGCGCGACGCCCGAGGAGGAGGCCGCGGAGGAACTCGCCGCGCAGAAGCCCGAGGAGGACAAGTTCGCCGGAAAAGGCAAGGAGGAGTTGGTGGCCCTGTTCGCCCGGATGCTCGAAGAGCAGCCCGTGCAGTCGATCCGCCGGGATGTGGAGGCGTTGAAGATCGCCTTTTACCGCATCCGCCGCGCCGAGGTCGAGGCCGCACGCCGCCGCTTCGTCGAGGAGGGCGGCGCCGAGGAGGATTTCGCTCCTTCGGTGGACGGCGCCGAAATCCAGCTCAAGGAGCAGTTCAAGGAGTACCGCCGTCGCCGCGACGCGTTCATCGCCAACCTCGAAGCCGAGAAGGAGGCGAATCTCAAGGTCAAGCAGGCGATCATCGAGGAGCTGAAGGAGCTGGTCAATTCGGACGAGACGCTCAACCATACGTTCAACAAGTTCCGCGAGTTGCAGCAGCGCTGGAAGGATACCGGCATCGTGCCGCAGCAGCATGTCAAGGATTTGTGGGAGACCTACAACCTGCACGTCGAGAATTTTTACAGCTTCATCAAGATCAACAAGGAGCTGCGCGACCTCGATCTGAAGAAGAACTACGAACAGAAGGTAGCCCTCTGCGAGCAGGCCGAGGCGCTGGTGCTGGAGCCTTCCGTCGTCGAGGCGTTCCACAAGCTGCAAAAACTCCATGACGAGTGGCGCGAGACGGGTCCCGTCGCCAATGAGTACAAGGAGGCGCTCTGGGAGCGTTTCAAAGCCGCGTCGAGCCGTATCAACAAACAGCATCAGGAGCATTTCGAAACGCTGAAGGGCGAGCAGGTGAAGAACCTCGAACTCAAGACCGGGCTGTGCGTCGCCACGGAGGAACTTTCGTCCCAGCCGCTCACCACCCGCAAGGAGTGGAACCGCGCGAGCGACCGTCTGCTGGAGATTCAGAAGACCTGGAAGACCATCGGTTTCGCGCCGAAGAAAGATAACAACCGCATCTACGAACGTTTCCGCACGGCGTGCGACCGTTTCTTCGAGGCCAAGCGGCAGTTCTATGCCGGAATGAAGACCGAGATGGAGCACAACCTTCAATTGAAGATTGAGATCTGCGAGGCCGCCGAGTCGCTGATGAACAGCGAGGAGTGGAAGAAGGCCACCGACGAACTGATCGCCCTCCAGGCCCGCTGGAAGCAGATCGGAGCCGTGTCGCGGCGCCATTCGGACGCCGTCTGGAAGCGTTTCCGCGCTGCCTGCGACAAGTTCTTCGAGCGCAAGGCGTCGCACTTCGCGAGCGTCGACGGCGAGCACGAGGAGAACCTGCAGAAGAAACTCGCCCTGCTGGCCGAAATGGCCGGGGCCGACGTGAAGGCCGGGGGCTACGAGGTGATCCGCGAGTTCCAGCGCCGCTGGGGCGAGATCGGTTTCGTGCCCATCAAGCAGAAGGACGCCATCCAGAAAAAGTACAAGGCCGCCGTGGACGAGCTGTTCAACACGCTGCGCGGTTCGGAGCGCGACCGTTCGATGGGCCGCTTCCGCGAGAAAGTCTCGTCGTTCAAGGCGTCGGGCGACCGCCGCCTGCGTTCGGAACGCGAACGCCTCTACAACAAGGTGCGTCAGCTGGAGCAGGAGATCGGCCTCCTGGAGAACAACATCGGCTTCTTCGCCAAGTCGAAGAACGCCGAGGCGTTGGTGGCCGACGTGCGTGCGAAGATCGAGCGCGCCCGCGAGGAGATGGCCTCGACGATCGAGAAGGTGAAGCTGATCGACAAGCAGGACCAGGACGAAAATAACAATGCCTGACGATCGGATCGCCCTGCCGCTCCGGACGCCGGCCCACGGCGGAACGCCGTGTATACAGGTTTGACCCGCCCCCGAACCCCCGCCTTGGCGGGGGCTTGCGGAAAAAGGCGCTGAACGGTGTTACAACGAATTTATAAATAAAACAGTAATGAAACTTTCCAAACCCAAGTACATATTCGTAACGGGCGGCGTGGCGTCGTCGCTCGGCAAGGGTATTATTTCGGCTTCGATCGCCCGCCTGTTGCAGGCCCGCGGTTACTCGGTGACCATTCAGAAACTCGACCCCTACATCAACGTAGATCCCGGAACGCTCAACCCCTACGAGCACGGCGAGTGCTACGTCACCGAGGACGGCGCCGAGACGGACCTCGACCTGGGGCACTACGAGCGCTTCACGAACCAGCCCACGTCGAAGTCCAACAACGTCACGACGGGCCGTATCTACAAGAGCGTCATCGAGAAGGAGCGCAAGGGCGAGTACCTGGGCAAGACCGTGCAGGTCATTCCCCACATCACCGACGAGATCAAACGCCGCATTCAGCTGCTGGCGCAGACCAAGAAATACGACGTGATCATCACCGAGATCGGCGGCACGGTGGGCGACATCGAGTCGCAGCCGTTCATCGAGTCGGTGCGCCAGCTCCGCTATTCGCTGGGTTACCGGAATACGGCGCTGGTTCACCTGACGCTGATCCCCTACATGGCCGCTTCGGGCGAGTTGAAGACCAAACCCACGCAGCACTCGGTGAAGGCCCTGCTGGAGAACGGTCTCCAGCCCGACATCCTCGTGCTGCGCGCCGAACATCCGCTGTCGACGGCGCTCAAGCGCAAGGTGGCGCTGTTCTGCAACGTCGACGCCAACGCCGTGATGGAGTCGATCGACGTGCCGACGATCTACGAAGTGCCGCTGAAAATGCACGAACAGCATCTGGACGAGGTCGTGCTGGACAAACTGAACCTGACGGCCGACAAAGAGCCGGACATGGCCGCGTGGAGCGCATTCGTCGAGAAGGTGAAACACCCCTCGAAGAAGATCGAGATCACGCTGGTCGGCAAGTACACCGAACTGCCCGACGCCTACAAGTCGATCTGCGAATCGTTCATCCACGCCGGGGCGGTCAACGACTGCAAGGTCAAGCTGCGCTATGTCAATTCGGAGAAGATCACCCGCGAGAGCGCAGGCGCGCAGCTGGGCAAGATGTCCGGCATTCTGGTGGCTCCGGGCTTCGGCAACCGCGGCATCGAGGGGAAGATCGAGGCCGTGCGCTTCGCCCGCGAGAACAACATCCCGTTCCTGGGCATCTGCCTGGGCATGCAGTGCGCCGTGATCGAGTTCGCGCGCCACGTGCTGAATCTCGCCGATGCCAATTCGAGCGAGATGGAGCAGACGCCGCATCCGGTGATCGACCTGATGGAGGAGCAGAAGGGCGTTACGGCCAAAGGCGGCACGATGCGTCTGGGCGCCTATCCCTGTGCGCTGAAGAAAGGCTCGAAAGTCGCTGCCGCCTACGGCAAACTCAACATTTCGGAGCGTCACCGCCACCGTTACGAGTTCAACAACGACTATCTGGAGCAGTTCGAGGCGGCCGGCATGAAGGCCGTGGGCGTGAATCCCGACACGAATCTGGTGGAGGTCGTCGAGATCGAGAACCATCCCTGGTTCGTCGGTACGCAGTACCATCCCGAATACAAGAGCACCGTATTGAGCCCCTCGCCGCTGTTCGTGGCCTTTGTGAAGGCCGCGCTGGCGTATGCGGAGAAGAAGTAATCACCCTCTGAAAAGATAAAAAGGAAGACAGTTTAATGGATAAAAAATCAATCATAGGCATTGCCGTCGTAGCGGTTCTTTTTCTGGGATTCGCCTATTTCAACAGCCAGCAGCAGAAAGAGTATCTGGAACAGAAAGCCGCATACGAGGCCTATGTCGATTCGGTGGCCGCAGCCGCGCGTGCGGCGGCTCCCGTGGCCGATTCGCTGACGTCGGGTAACGGCGTGCAGGCCGAAGTGGCGGCCGCAGAGGCTGCGGCAGCGGTACGCGAGCGTCAGGTGGAGACGCTGGGCGAGTCGCTGACGGCGGCCCGCGAGGCGGAGGCCGAAGAATTCATCGTGGAGAACGACGTGATGGCGGTGCTCTTCTCCACCCGCGGCGGCCAGATCAAGGGCGTCACGCTGAAGGATTACACCCAATACGGTCCGCGCGGAAAACGCGACCGGAAAATCGAGATGATGGACCCCGCCACGGCGCGTTTCGGGCTTTCATTCTATCTGAAGAACGGGCTGAAGAACGTGCCGGTCAACACGCTGGATTACGTGTTCACGGCCCAGCCCGTAGTGGGGGAGGCGGACGGAGCCAAGAGCGTCGTGATGCGCCTTCCGGTGGCGGAGGGGGCCTATCTGGAGTACCGTTACCTTATATATGATACGGAGGCTCCCGAGCGCGACTACCTCGTCGACTTCGACGTGCGGCTGGTGAATATGGCTCCGGAGATGGCCAACCAGACGCAGATTCAGATCGACTGGGCGAACACCACCTTCCAGAATGAGAAGGGTTTCCAGAACGAGAACATGTACACCACGCTCTCGTACCGTTTCCCCGACGAGACCTCGATCGAGGAGCTGGGCATGAGCGAAGGCGCAAAGTCGAAGAACATCTCGACGCAGGTCAACTGGGTGGCTTTCAAGCAGCAGTTCTTCTCGTCGGTGTTCATCGCCCCGGACAACGTGTCCTACGCCAACCTCGCCTTCGACACGGCGGCTCCCGAGTCGTCGCTGCTCAAGACCTTCACGGCGCAGATGGGCGTGCCCTATACGCCGCAGACCGAAGGGTATGATTTCGCATTCTATTTCGGCCCCAACAAGTACTCGATCCTCAAGAAGATCGGGGAGCCGGGCGGTGCGGATATTTATCTGGAGCGTCTCGTGCCGCTGGGCTGGGGCATCTTCGGATGGGTCAACCGCTGGTGTGTGATTCCGGTCTTCGACTTCCTGCGCAACTACATCGGCAGTTTCGGCATCATCATCTTCATCCTGGTGCTTCTGGTGAAGCTGGTGATCTCGCCGCTGACCTACAAGAGTTACGTTTCGATGGCCAAGATGCGTCTGGTCAAACCCCAGATCGACGAACTGGCGAAGAAGTATCCCAAGCCGGAGGACGCCATGAAAAAGCAGCAGGCGACGATGGAGCTTTATAAAAAGGCGGGCATCAACCCCATGGGCGGCTGTATTCCGATGCTGATTCAGATGCCGATCCTGATCGCCATGTTCCGCTTCTTCCCCGCGTCGATCGAGCTGCGCGAGCAGCCCTTCCTGTGGGCCGACGACCTCTCGTCGTACGACAGCATCGTGAACCTGCCGTTCTCGATTCCCTTCTACGGCGATCACGTTTCGCTGTTCGCCCTGCTGATGGCGGTGTCGCTGTTCGGATACTCCTGGTTCAACTACCAGCAGACGGCGTCGTCGCAGCCCCAGATGGCCGGCATGAAGTTTATGATGGTCTACATGATGCCGATTATGATGCTCTTCTGGTTCAACAGCTATTCGAGCGGCCTTTGCTACTACTACCTGCTGTCGAATATCTTCACCATCGGGCAGACGCTCGTCATCCGGCGCATGGTCGACGACAACAAGATCCACGCGATCATGCAGGCGAACGCCGCGAAGAAGTCGAAAGGCAAGAAATCGAAATTCCAGCAGCGCTACGAGGAGCTGATGCGTCAGCAGGAGGCCCAGCAGCGCGCGAAGAGAAAATAGGCGGAACTCCGCTTTGAACACGGGCCGGAGCGGATTCCACATCGGGAACGCTCCGGCCCCGTTTTTGCCGGAGGCCGCATAAAACGATACCGTTATGAAACGAATTTTGATGCTGGCGTCGCTGCTGGCGGCCGGAATGCCGCTCGGGGCGCAGAATTTGGGGTCGGAGTACCGGCTGAAACGCGTGATTCCCGTCGAGGGACGGCAGGGTGTCGCCGCCGATTCGAATTTTTACTATGTGTCGGGCAGCACGGCGCTCTATAAATACGACAAGCAGGGGCGGCTGGCGGCCAAAAACGAGCGGCCGTTCGAGGGGCTGCCGCTGGCTGCCAACCACATCGGCGACATCGACGTGTGGGACGGGGAGATTTACGCCGGGATCGAAACCTTCGACGACGGCCGCGGGGAGAATATCCAGGTGGCGGTCTACGACGCCAACACGTTGAAATGGAAACGCTCGATCGACTGGGAACCCTCGTCGGGGCAGGTCGAGGTGTGCGGGCTGGCGGTGGACCGCGACGGCGACATGGTCTGGATGGCCGACTGGGTCGACGGACGCTACGTCTACGGCTACAACCGGAAAACGGGGCGGTATGTCCGCAAGGTCCACCTGCGTCCCGTGCCCCAGTGGCAGCAGGGGATTTTCATGGTCGGCGGACGCATGCTGATCTCTGCGGACGACGGGGACGCCGACCTCGATGAACCGGACAACCTCTACGTTGCGGATCTGCGCGACGGAAAATCGTATGCCACGGTGCTTCCGTTCCGCTCGATGGACGATTTCCGCCGTCCGGGCGAAATCGAGGGGCTGGCCGTCGATCCTGCGACGGACGATCTGCTGGTGCTGGCCAACCGCGGGGCGCGGATCGTGCTGGGCATGCCGCGGGGCTTCTATCCGGGCTACGACGGCGAGGTGCACGAAGTCTACGTCTTCGAGAAGGTGAAATAAAGAAAGGTCCCGGATGTCCGGGACCTTTCTCTTATGGGAAGCGGCGGCTATTTGCCGAATCCGTTCGAAACGAATGTCAGCGCGTCGGGCAGCACCGTCTGCCAGTAGCGCCAGGTGTGGCCGCCGTCGCGCATGCGGTATTGCAGGGGAATGCCGCGCTCGCGCATGAGCGTGTAGAAATCGACGTTGCATTTCCAGAGGAAGTCGTCGTCGCCGCAGTCCACCCACCAGCGGACCGAGCGCACGCCGTCGAGCTGTTCGGCGGTCATTCCGCGCAGCAGGGCCACGGGCGAGTTGTCGGCGACGGATTGCTGGAAGGCGTTGTCGTAGCTGCGGCGGCCGGGGAACATGTCCAGCAGGCCGCTCATCGAACAGGCCGAGCCGAACAGTTCGGGGTGGTGCAGGGCGTAGACCGCCGTGCCGCCGCCGCCCATCGACAGCCCCGCAACGGCGCGGTGCGCCTTGTCGGAGGCGATGCGGTAGCGTTTTTCGACGGCGGGCATGAACTCTTCGAAGAAGAACCGTTCGTAGTCCCAGCCCGGAACGTCGAAATAGCCCATGTGTTTGCCCGTGCGTTTCGGGCCTTCGCCCGAGGCGTCGGGCATGACGACGATCATCGGTCGGGCCATGCCTGCGGCGATGGCTTCGTCGGCGATGCGGCGCAGGTCGCCTTTCTGTGTCCAGTCGGTGTGGCAGCCGCTGGCGCCGTGCAGCAGGTAGAGCACGGGGTAGGACTCCTGCGAGCGGTCGTAGCCGTCGGGCAGGTAGACCGTGCAGCTCTTTTCGGCCCCGAGGACCTCGCTCGGGAAGGTGCAGACTTCGGTGCGGCTCTGCGCTCCGGCTGTCAGGGCCGCGGTGAGCGCAAGCAGGGCGGTGGTCAGCAGTTTTTTCATGGCTTATTCTACATAAAGCACCAGTCCCTTGAGGTATTCGCCTTCGGGATGGTAGATGTTGATCGGGTGGTCGGCGGGCTGGGTCAGCTGGTGCAGGATGCGCACCTTGCGGCCTGCGATGGCGGCGGCGGAAAAGACCGTCGTGCGGAACAGCTCTTTCGTGACGGCCTGCGAGCAGGAGAACGTGAAGAGGATGCCCCCGGGGCGGATCTGCGACAAGGCCCGGGCGTTGAGCCGCTTGTAGCCCTGCATGGCGTTGCCCAGCACCTTGTGGTGCTTGGCGAAGGCCGGCGGGTCGAGGATGATCAGGTCGTATTTGTCGCCGATGTCCTTCAGGTAGTCCACCGCGTCGGCGGCGACCTCCGAGTGGGCCGCATTGTCGCCGAAGTTGAGCTGCATGTTCTCCGTGGCCAGCGCCACGGCGCGTTCGGAAGAGTCCACCGAGCAGACTTCCCCGGCGCCGCCCGAGAGGGCGTAGACCGAGAACCCGCCCGTGTAGCAGAAGGTGTTGAGCACGGTGCGGCCCTTGGCGTAGCGTTTGACCAGCTGGCGGTTTTCGCGCTGGTCGAGGAAGAAGCCCGTTTTCTGCCCCTTTTCCCAGTTGACGCAGAACCGCTCGCCGTTTTCCAGAACGATGTGCGACGCATGGTCCGAGGTTCCCCACAGGTAGCCGTCGACGGCTCCGAGGGCGGCCTTGAAGGGGAGCGTCTGCGACGATTTGTCGTAGATGGCCGTGAGGCGTGCGCCGTAGACCGTGCGCAGCGCCTCGGCGATCTGCATCCGCGCGTGGTACATGCCCGCCGAGTGGCACTGGATGACGGCGACCGGGCCGTAGATGTCGACGACGAGGCCCGGCAGCGAGTCGCCCTCGCCGTGGACCAGACGATAACAGGTCGTCGCGGGGTTGTCCGTGAGGTCGAGCGTGCGGCGCACGTCGTAGGCGACGGCGATCCGGAGGTTCCACCACGCCTGGTCGATCTCCTCGCGCTCGAACGTGAGCACGCGCACGGCGATCGACCCCACCTGGTAGTGGCCCAAGGCCATGAATTCGCCCTGTCGGGTGTAGACCTCGACGAGCGCCCCTTCGGCGAAATCGGACTCCTCCTCGGCTTTGATGTGATCGATGGCGCCCGAGAAAATCCACGGGTGGCGGCGCAGAAGCGATTCCTCCTTGCCTTTGCGCAGGTAAATTTGCGGTATCATTTGCGGATCGGTTTTTTCGGTGTGCGGAGCAGCTGTTCGTAAATGCGGGTGCAGACCCATGCGTCGGTCGCGGCATAGAGCTGCTGTTTGTCCGTGAGGGTCGCGGCTTCCCAGTTGCTCAGCCGCTGGGCTTTCGAGACGCGCCGGCCCAGCACGATGGCCGAGAGCTTGCGCAGGCTCTTCTCCCCGATGCCCCACTCGGGGGCGATGCCCTGCAAGTCGACGAAGCCCCCGTCGCGGAAGTGGCGGATCTGGCGCAGCGAGCGCAGGTCGCCCGCCACGTCGGCGCCGATTTTGAGAACCCGCCTGTCTTCGAGCAGTTGCAGGATGGGCTTGGCCAGCGGAATCTTGTTGAGCCGGAACAGGTAGCAGACTGTCGGCGTGGAGAGTTGCAGCAGCGATACGCGGAACGTGACGCCCGGGCGGAACGAGGGGCGCGTCTCGGTGTCGAAGCCGATGACGGGCTGCTCGGCGAGCGTTTTGCAGGCCGCGGCGATGTCGCGTTCGTGTTCGACGATGCGGATCTCCCCCCGGAACTCTACGGCCGGGAGCAGGGCGGTCTGCTCGTTGCTGATTTTATCAATGAAGTTGTTAACTGTGGTCATGCGGTGAAAATTCCCACAAATTTATGCATTTATTTTCAGAAAAGCGGCTCTTCGGCGCGCTATTTTGCCTTGTCCGGGCCGTCGGGACCGCTGAAAAGCGCGATGCGTCCGTCTGCGAAGGTCCGGACCGCCCCTTCCCCGAGCAGTTCGCGCACCGCTTCGGCCAGCCGTTCGGGCGGGCAGGCCAGTTCGGCGGCGAGCCGGTGCGGGTCGGCCGGGGACCGGGCGAGGCACGCCAGGAGTTTTTCGCGCAGGGCGCTTTCGGAGCCGGGCGCATCGCCTGCCGCTTCGGGGAGAGCGGTTCCGGGAGCGGTTCCGGCCTCCCGGGCGGCGGCTTTCGCGGCCCGTTTGCGGGCCAGGCAGATGTCGCAGACCCCGCACGGCGCGGGGTTTTCCTCGCCGAAATACCGCTCCAGCACGGCGCTGCGGCACTCCTGCTCGTTGGCGGCGTAGGCGATCATCTGTTCGAAGCGTTCGCGCATCAGCTCCTGCCGCCGCTTGTAGGTCTCGGGGGCTATGTAGAGGTCGGCGCGCGGAAGGCGTTCCTCGTTCATAAAGAGGATGGGCGAGCGGTTCGAGGGGATGTAGCGGATCACGCGCAGCTGCCAGAGCTGTTTGAGCAGCTCCTTGACCCGCTGGACGGTGTAGCCGCTCCAGGTGGCCAGTTCGCCCTCGTCGATGGGGCGGAACTCGGTGAAGACGCCGTTGTAGAGCCGCAGCAGGGTGCGGATGAAGTGGTCGAGTTCGTCGCGCTGCACGCGGAGTTTGTACAGCTCGTCGCGGCTGACGCAGAACATCACCCGCGCGGGGTTCTCCTGTGCGTCGGTGAGGGTCATGTAGCCGTTCTGCTGGAGCAGTTTCAGGGCGCTCGTGACGGTTCCCGAATAGAGGCGCTCGCGGGCGCAGAAGTCGTGTATGTTGAACAGGAACGACGCTTCGCCGCCGTCGCCGATGCCGATTTGCAGGTAGGAACAGATCCGTTCGTAGATCTCCTTGATCTTCTCCAGCGGAGGGAACTCCTGCTCGAAACGCCGCGCGATGCGGTCGCTGTCGTCCGAGGCCACGAGCAGCAGGGCATAGGCACGCTGTGAGTCGCGGCCCGCGCGGCCGGCCTCCTGGTAGTAGCTTTCGAGCGAGTCGCACATCGCATAGTGGACCACGAACCGCACGTCCGCTTTGTCGATGCCCATGCCGAAGGCGTTGGTGGCCACCATCACGCGCGTCTTGCCCGAGAGCCACTCCTCCTGCCGCAGCGACCGCTCGGCGTGTCCCAGTCCGCCGTGGTAGGCGGCGGCCGTCGTGCCCTCCTGACGCAGGAGGTCGGCGATTTGCTCGGTGCCCTCCCGCGTGCGGACGTAGACGATGCCCGTGCCGGGGACGTTGCGGACCAGCCGCAGCAGCTGTCCGTTCTTGTCGTCGGTGCGGCGGACGCTGTACGAGAGGTTGGGGCGCGCGAAACTGCTGCGCAGAATGTGCGGTTCGGGGAATTTCAGGTGGCGCATGATGTCGTCGGCCACTGTTTTCGTGGCCGAGGCGGTGAGCGCCAGCACGGGGACGCCGGGGAGTTTTTCGCGCAGCTCGGCGATGCGCAGGTACGAGGGCCGGAAGTCGTAGCCCCACTGCGAGATGCAGTGGGCCTCGTCGACGGCGATCAGCTGTACGTTCATGCGCACGACGCGCAGGCGGAACGCCTCGGTCGCCAGCCGCTCGGGGGCCACGTAAAGGAATTTCACGTCGCCGTAGGCGCAGTTGTCCAGCGCGATGTCGATCTGCCGCGGCGAAAGGCCCGAATGGATCGCAACGGCCGGGACGGCCCGCGCCCGGAGCCGGTCGACCTGGTCCTTCATCAGGGCGATGAGCGGCGTGACGACGATGCACAGCCCCTCGCGGGCGAGGGTCGGAACCTGATACGTGAGCGATTTCCCGCCGCCCGTGGGCATCAGCGCCAGCGTGTCGCGGCCCTCCAGGACGGAGCGGATGATCTCCAGCTGCACGGGACGGAACTCCGTGAAGCCCCAGTAGCGTTTCAGCGTGTCGTATATCCTGTCCG
>OLGI01001421.1_pt1 | contig 20824 bp, 19 predicted proteins | sample 1605221 | NCBI WGS metagenome assembly OLGI01 (sample SAMEA3888915, study PRJEB22519) | human gut metagenome | biome: human gut; feature: human-associated habitat; material: faeces | place: Denmark | collected 2010 | reverse complement strand
AGTTGTTTGCATAAGAAATACAGATTGTTAAAAACACAACAATATTATATGAGCCCTTATTATTGCCCGGAAACTAAAAATGGAGACTACGGCAGAAATCTTGCTGTAGTCTCCATTCATTTCTATACGTATTTCTGCGGAGCGTTACTTCACTGCAATGCACTCTACTTCAACAAGCGCATTCTTCGGAAGAGTCTTCACTGCAACGGCTGAACGTGCAGGGAAAGGCTGTGTGAAGAATTCAGAGTACACCTCGTTCATTTCACCGAAGTTTGCCATATCGCTCAAGAATACTGTTGTCTTAACAACGTGTGCCAAGTCGGTACCAGCCTCCTTGAGGATGTTCTGTGCGTTGGTGAGCGACTGACGGGTCTGCTCCTTGATGCCACCCTCGGCGAAATTGCCAGTTGCAGGGTCAATAGGAAGCTGACCAGATGCGAATACCATGCCGTTAGCCTCAATAGCCTGTGAGTAAGGACCGATTGCTGCGGGAGCGTTGTTAGTGTTGATTGCTTTGTTCATAGTGAATTGTTTTTATTATGTTAATGATTCAAGTGTCATTGTCTGAGCACCTCTCGTGCCTTCTCTATTATAGTGTCTTTGCCACGCAGTAGGTCGGTCTGTGATAGCTGCACGTCGTAGTCGGGTGCTATACCGAACTCGGTGCTGTTGCCGTCCTTGTCGTACATGGGGCAAGCCGAGAAGCGTATGCTCCAGCCTATGGGCAGTTCGCTGGAATAAGGCATTCCTGCTCCGCCACCAGTGCGGTCGCCTATCTGCACAACGTTAGGACAACAGCGCATGTACTTGACAAATTCGTTGGCGGCGCTGTACACCGATCGGTTGGTCAATACAGCCACGCGTTTCTGCCAGCGTATTCCCTTCGACGGCTTAAGGCGCTGCTCCTCCATCGACGAGAAGTCAGAATGGCCGCGTCCTGTCTTATGCTGCATGTAGCCTACAAGCAACGGACTATTGGTAAATCGTGCCGCCAACTGCTCTGCCGATGTAACGAGTCCGCCGCCATTGTCGCGTATGTCGATGATGAGAGCGTTGCACGGCATGAGATAATAGAGTATTTCGTCGAGATTGCCCTCGCCCATTGCCGTTGCAAACGACGTACAACGTATGTAGCCGATGTTGTCGTCGAGTATGCGATAACGCATGCCTGAGGCTATACGGTAGTCGGTGCCGAGATAGCGGTTGATAAGAGTATCGCTCAGATTTGAAGGATAGTTCTCGTGCCACGACCAGTTTCGTGCCACGTCCCATGACGAATACATATTGACATGACCGTCCTTCAACTCGCCGAGCATATTGCCCAACACCTCAAACAGCTGGCTGTCGGTCATATCATCGGCTATCTGGCGCGAGTATTTGTCGTAAACGGCGTTCCAATCGAGTCCGTACTGCTCCTTCTTATAGTCGAAGAAGCAGTAGTGTTCGTCTACAATCTTCCACAAAGCCTCAAAATTGCCACGCGGATTGTCGGCATATTCCTCCTCGTCTACGCACGAACCGAGCGAGAATATCGCAACGATTGCCATAACAATGTTGCAGAAAAGCTTTCTGTTTGTCATCTTGTTTTATTATAGCAGTTTTTCTACTTCTTCCATACTCAAGCCTGCACCTTGAGCAACCTGCGAAGTATTGAGTCCCATTGCAAGCAGACGTTTGGCTGTAGCTATCTTTTCTTCAGCCATTCCTGCAGCTCTGCCTTCTTCTCTGCCTTCTTCTCTGCCTTCTTCTCTGCCTACAGCTCTGCCTTCCGCTCTGCCTTCCGCCATTCCTTTTTCTTTAGCAGCAATTTCTGCTGCCGCCATACAAGCCATATTGTCACGTGCTATCCAAAGGCTGTTTTCATAAGCCTCCCACTCTTTTTTCGTCAACCTGTGACTATCGGCATATTCTTCCAATTGCTTGAAAATCTCCTTTTGTGCCGTAAACGGCATTCTACTCAATGCTTCCATATGCTTTAAAACATAAATCCATTTATCAAAATCCGTATCACATTCATCCACCTTCTTTTCAAAAAGTGGAAGTACCAAGTAGATGAAGCGGAGCTTGTTTGACACAAGCTTACCACTGTCTTTATCTGCAAGAATGATGTCAGTTCTGAACTTGTCAAGTTCTTCATTCTCCGATTTATAGTTCATAAAACAGACTGTATATATTGGCAGGAATTTATATGCATCCTGCCTCTCCGTCTTGCCTTTGTCCACTTGTTCAAGCACACTCCTACAAGCATAGCAAATTGAGCGGTCGAGAAAGTTCGGCTGCCATCGATTTTGCATTTCCAGAATGAAGCGTTCTCCTGTATCAGTTTCGCAATAAACATCGTAGATTATGCCTCTTTGATCTTTTGTTGAGGGTAATTCTTCCTTGTCTTTGAAAACAACGTTTTTCACTTGAAGTTCACCAACTAACAAATCATTAAGAAAGCTTATCAATAAGCCCTTGCTGAACTCCTGTCCGAAGAGTCGCTTGAATCCCCAGTCAGTAAAAGGATTGATATATTTTCCCATAGTGACGAGTTTTGATGTCCTATATGCAAAGTTATTGATTTTTCGTGAATAAACATAGGTCTGTCAAGTTTTTATTTCTCGTAAAATTAGACACATTCAATCAATATTGCCGTATAATTGTCATCTCCTTGTTTCTTACAAAGGAAATCATAAACGTCAAGTATCTCTTCCAAGGGTTTGTCATCCATCATCCTTGCTTGCAAAATGTCAGGAGCCATGCTTTTGTATAGTCCGTCTGAACAAAGCAAAATTCTGTCACCAGTCTGTAGCTTGATTTGTCGAATATCTGGCACAGCCACTTCGGGGCGGTAAGAGAAGAAGCACTTGGCAACAACCTCCCATCCGAAATCAAGACGGATATGGTCTTTTGTCTGATAAAGTAATCCATCACCAGGTCTTTGTACATAACAACGGCTATCACCAATATGTGCAATGGTTGCCACATCGTTCTCAATACTTACCATGACCATGGTCGTACCCATCTCTGCATGATGTAGTTCAAATGACTTTTGGTCAATGGCACAACTCGCTTTCTTGCAAGCAAGTTTCACCTTTAAGTCACAATCTGGCGTACCAATGTATTTTTTCCAAAAGTCAGATATAGTATTGCATACAGTTTCACTGGCAGTTTCTCCAAAGGAATGACCGCCCATGCCATCACAGACTATTCCCATAAACCGGTTGTTTTGTGGCATATCAATGACCTTGTAAGCATCCTCATTGTTATGCTTTCTACCAGTCTTGCTTATTGTTGCATATCTTATCTTCATATTACGATTCTTTTTAGTTTATGATAATAAAGGGGTAAATATTTGTCACGCTTGTTGTTGTATATCACTTGTCAATATAATCATACCCCGCTATGAGCTTACGGTTGCCATGCTTGTCTTCCATATAGAACGCTATGTAATATTCACCACAGAAATCAGTATGTATGACATAGTCGTCTGAATAGTCGTCTGAAGGAAGCGGAGAAAGCTTTATCTCAATCTCCTCATCCTCTATTTCATAGACTGCATCCATCTTAAGCCCTTTAAGGTGGTCAGGCAAATTCTTCCGAACGAGGTTCAGAAAGTAAGCGCCAACATCAGTACAAATAACCAACCGCTTTTCTATCAAGACAGACGGATGTATGGCATACACAGGACCACGAGCTCCTTCCTTATCACCATAACCCATCTCACGTACCAGGGGCTCTTTGGCTTGTTCTGAGATTCTAAGGTCATATTCCTCACGCATCTCCATCAGTATGCTGCAAAACTCCTTTGGAGTGAGGATGGTCTTGTAAATGTTTTCCTCGCCAGTAGTATGTGTCAGTGTGACGCCTCGTGTTGACATCAATGCCGTGCGGAAACGCTCACTCTGCTCGAACATAGCCTTGTATGCCATGCGTACAAGCATCTGGTATTCATCGCTTTGGCGATTAATAGCCTGTCCCTTCCACCATACGATTTGGTCGGTCTGCCATGACGTGACGCTACGCTTACGGGCATTACCTCCTTTCATACTGCATATCTGACGTTGCTTATCCAAGTCTTGTTGCTTGAGGGACTGGAGAAATCCCTCCATACTGCCACATACTATTCCGTCGAAACGAAACCCATTGCTGCACAGATTGCTCAATACTCCAGAAGGATAAAGCCCATTTGAACGTATATCCAACGTATTGGTCTCTGGATTGTACATATCCTGAGACTCATGTCCATTACGTGGGGTTGCATTATAATTCTCTTCCATATCTACTTGTTCATAGTCAAATGAGTTATAAATTCCAATGTCGATTTTTCATGAACTCTTTGCATTTAGCGCAAAAACTGTTTGTCTTTGCAAATGGATTTCCGCCATTACCGTTTTGCATCATGCAATTCGTATCGTGGCAATGACGTAATCCTTGTGTATGACCTATTTCATGAAGCATCACACAGAATAATTGCCCATAACCTTTAGGACGGTATGAGGAGAATACCGCTATACCAGAGCCAATGCCACTTGCAAGTCCCATTATACCACTATGAGGTCGGTTACGGAAATTGTCCAATCCAATATCAGCTTGTGTCAGTCCAATAACTATTGTTGAATCAGACTTGAACGCTTTCAATTGCTCATTCAGCAAGTCGGCTCTATAGCGCACATGGTCTTTTCTTTTTGTTGTCAATGCTTTTTTGTCCAAAGCAATATTGCCTACATATTTACATTTGGGATAATGTGCTTTTAAAGAGTCAAACATTGCTTCACGCAAGTTTGTTGATACATTTCCCAATGTATACAAACAGACTGTCGGTACAGTTTTAGATACCTCTATATTCGTTGTCACGTGTTGAGCACCTGCTTTGTTTTTCCGATTGCAACCAAACAAGCAGATGGTGATACACACGCAACATAGAAGAAAGCCATTCTTAATAATCATGCTATAATCCATATACATACATTTTTATTTGTTGTAGTAATTCTCCCATCTGTAATCACCACTGTCAACATTCATGTCCTCATGATACATTTCCATGTCAGGAACATCCATGACAGAAGTTGATAGAGTTTTCAATATTTTGGTTTTATAATCAATAGTTTCATATATAACCTTTACCTTGTTGATGGACGGAAAGGAATATGTTTCCTTTTTCAACACCGTGCCATACTTGCTGATTTCCTGTATGTATGCCAACAGCCCATCTTTATACGCACGTTGATGCTTGCTGCCATCCTCCCATGTAACAGAATAGACATTCAACTCACCTGTTCTTACTGGTATGAAGACAAGGTCTTTATCATCTGGCTCTATACATGAATCATGATGCCATACAGTTTTGACTATGCGCCCATTCCGATAATCCGACTCCACAGATGGAATAAAGTCGGCATATCGGCATACCTTATAATTGAGCCAATCCTTTCCTTTTGGTTCCATCTTTACATGAAAGATATAAAAACCGCCATGTAAGTCGCTTTGCCAAAAACTCAGACAAGGTTTTACTGCAACGGTCAACTTATACCCACTTGGCGCAACTATACTATCATTGCCATATACGATATAGGCTTTTAGCGCATCACCATCCTTATCGTATTCAATGTTGGTCTGTTGGTATTTTGCAGTGTCAGGATGTTCATAATCCATATTTGCTATCATCTGACGAAAGCCAAGATACCCTTCCTTTGTTCTTTCATAGCTTGCACTGTCAGAATCCAAGCCTTCAAAGATTTCACTCTTGTATTGGAGAAGATGAGCCAACCGTCCTTCATCATCGTAATCATACACAAGAGTTTGTGCATAACATTCCGATGCTCTTGCCACTGTTGCTATTGTGCGTCCCTTGTTATCAAAGAACTCCGTCAGACTGTTCTGCGGTGCATATTGCAAACGATGTACCGCATACGACCCATCAGAAAATCTAACGGAGTCATACTCTATAAATCCGCAAGGCATCATCAAGGAGTCTTCCTTGTTGGTATTGTCAGATATACTTTGCAGTTGCTTGAAATAGGCAATGCTTATATCTTCTTTATTACAAGAAGTAACCAATAACAGTACCAGGCCTAATATAAAAAAACAGCTATCTATCATCTTACCCTTATTCCTTTGCCGTTCAGGATCTCACCTCTAATGTCATCCATTTTACACAAATACAAATCGTAACCAATGGCTGTAATGTCGCTATATATTGGCGGAGTAATAACCTTGCCGTTTAGTGACATCAACCCATACCAACCAGGTGCTGCTTCATATTTTTTGCAAATCTCATCAGTATCATACAATAATCTGTCAACATTACTAATCAAGAAATCGTCAACCAACTCACCTTTCAAATTGTATTTGCGAAGAGTGTGGTCTTTCATTGTTGCTGTAATGTTACCACCTGACACCCAAAAGTCTGCTTCCATAAAAGGCAATATTGGTTTCAGATTTTCAGCAAGAACACTCTGCTTATCTCCGTTGCTTACAATGAAGAAAGAATCCTTGGGATAAATAGCATCATATTCAGCCTTCAACATCCAGTTTCCCTTTTTGTCAATCAATCCAAATTTGTCGCGCTTGTTGTTGTGTATCACGCAATACCCATTGTGGAATACATATCCTTCTGCACCAGTGATATATGGTATGTTCAGGTCGATAACCACATTGCCTTTGGCATCAATGAATTTTATCATTCCGTTGTCATCTACTGAAGCCAAGCCCTCAGAGAAAACCCATGCGTGCTTGTACTGAGGCTTAATGGCAATTTCTCCTGTCAGCATATTGAAGTAACCACGTGCATCTCCATTACTATAGCATACAAGTGAGTCATCACCCAATGGCTTCGAAATCCAATGGATGCCCTTGACGGTCTTTTTACCATCACGAGTCTCCACATATCCATCAGTCTCATAACTACGACTATAGTAAGTGGCATTTCGTGACAGATACTGCGAGTCATAGTAGGAGTCATCAAAATATTTCGCAGCATTCACTTTCTTGCAAACAAATTGGTATAGCGCATTAGCTCCAGCACAGGCAAACACAAACATGAGGAAGGCAAAGCATCCTCCAACAACACGTCGGATAAACTTGCCATACTTCGACTCATCCTTCATACCCAGTATCACGGTGAACCATTCAGCTGTAGCAGCAATGATACCTGTCAGCCCTTTCCAAAATAAAATAATTGCTCTTTTCATATGCCCCTTATTATTAGTTTTCGTTTATATTGTCCATTATAAATAATTGTAACCTTTACCTTGTTGTTGGACGGAAAGGAATATGTTTCCTTTTTCAACACCGTGCCATACTTGCTGTAATCTTCATATTCCTCTTTTTTTGATGGTTAATGATAATAAGGAGGTAAATGTAACCCCTTATCTATCTGTAACGTAGCTTTTTCTCTTATATTATTCTTGATGTTTTCATTTTTACCACTTGATGAATATTTGCAACTTTGGTTTCAAGTCCTCATGCTTGGAATAATCGAACATCAAACATTTATTAGCTTCCTTAAAAGGTATAACTGCATGGTATTCGCCTGCAGCAAAGCAATCAATCTGATAAGGATGATATGTCAAGACTATGCCTTCTGGCAGTACGGCAAAGTGAGTCAAAGGAAAATCCTTCTCGGTAAATGCCTTTTCGTTGTAACCATTCCATCCCGCCCAATCATCGCAAGAATAATTATGTACAAGTAATGACCGCATTACATCGTCCATACCGCTTGTATCAATCATTGGACAATGGAAAGAGAAAATGCTATGCGTGAAATCCTCCCATGAATTTTCACATTCATAACAGAAATCGTATTCTTTCTTCAAGCTCTCCAATGCTAAATGCCGAAACTGTTGTACCATCGCAGGTTTCACGGAATTGTTGACATCCAACAATCCGCCTCTTCGTTTGTCATATGTGATGTAATACTCACGAGGCAAATCATGAAGTCCTCCATTGTAAAGGCTTGCCCAATAATAGTATGTGGTATAGTCTTCACAGTCAACCACTTTCTTCACTCTTATATTGCAGGTCATTCTAAGCTCCAACGTATCTTCTATTTGATACTCTGCCCGACAAAGTTTCTCCCACAACACACCATATTCATCCAAAGAAAGCTGTAAATCCTTTAACGATGTACACTTCCCAACAGGAATGTCCCGATTGTTTTCCAACTGATAAAACGCATCGTCTCTAATAGCAGCCATCATCCATTCCCGAATAGCCTTGTCAGACTCAGCATCACCTTTCGGTATATCCAAATCAACACTAAATCCTGCTTCCATCCGTTCGTACTTGCTCCTCGGCTTGATATAATAGTTCTTTGCCAATCTTTCTGTTGTCGTATCGGAAGCATCACTCTTTTTCTTTGCGTTGTATAAGTCACCGAATGAAACATCTTTTGTTTGCGCCCCTGCCACCAAAGTAACCATACCTTTTTTCTGGGGTTTGCGATAAAACACATCATCTTGGAGTCCAACACATTTTCCATCAGAGAAGCAAATCGTATCAGAACTTGCGAAAAGGTGTAAGCTTTTCCACTGACCAAGATAATAAAGTCCAGACGCACTGCATGGAGATGAGAACAATATCTTTCTATCCTTGATGTCATAAACATCATTATCGTCAATGCTCACATAGTTGACGGTATTGTCAATAGAAGTGATACTTGTTGCTCCAATTTGAGGATAATAGAAGCCATTACGTTCATACTTTAGAAGGTAGCATGGTGTCTTTTCATCGGAATGTTCATAGTTCCAAACGATAAACAGACTGTCACCAATTCGTTCTTGAATAGTGAACGTATCACCATCCAAGACAAGGGTGTCTTCGTCAATGACTTCCCCTTTTAATCCGACTCCCATACGCAAACCATGACAGCCAGTAAGAACTGCAAGCATAAGGAATATAAACAGAAGTTTTTTCATAGTGTAATATCATCTGTTACTTTCATATCATCGTATTCGTCGTCCCAGTAAATCATTGGAGCCCATTCTTCCCTAAATCCAGGGAATTGAAACTCTCTTAACTTTTCCAATTTGTTTTCAACCTCATCTTTTGACTTTGCAAATACAAAGCTACGATGCCAATAATTGTCGCTGAGATAATCGCATTCATCAAACCAAAGATGATGTCTCACGAGCTGCCTACATATACACCATCCTTGGGCATTTTCTTACACGAATAGTCTGCTATCTCGTAAATATCCTTAAATGTAGTTCCGAGGACATGTATCTGCTCTGTAATCTTAATTTTCTTCATATCGATTTCCCTAATCCGTGTCGGGAACAACTTTTATTGTTACTTCTTTCTATTCATCAACCATTCAATCAGTAGGTTCACCTCTTTGCTCAACATTCCAATAGTTGCTGGAAGTTTATGTGGCCGAACAACAACCATACTGAGGGTATATTTCGGATTATCAGCAGGGAAGCAACCTACGAATGTAAATTCGTCCGAACTTCTTTTATTGTCATCACATTGTAGAATGTTGTATATACCTGCCAGTTTAATACCTCTTGGAGCAAGCCGATGTTGTATGCCTGTCTTCTCAAAAATGCCAGTAGCTATTTTCTTGACATATTCCAAAGATGATTTTTGATGATACATTTGGTTAAAGGAGATTGCCAACTCTATAGCATTACTCTTTTGGATGGTATCATACGCTTGTTCCCATAAATCCGCTCCATTTGGCATGGTCATGAAAGCCTTGTACATTCCGATTCGTGACTTCATCAGTAACGCCTTTTCAAATGTAACTTTTCCATAGCCACCTCTTCGCCAATTATGGTCACGTATTTTTAGACTATCATTAACTTCCAATATTCCGCATTCGGTATCGACCATTTTCCCTAAAGACGTATTTGACTTCTCTAAACATTTTGCAGCTATAAAGGGTACAAAAATATCTGTGGAACAAACCTGTTTCTTGAATGGTACATATACCATGTCACCACACCATCCACAATCGTCATCTAACTGTTTCTCCAATGATGCCCATGCTAATACTTCTGATGTTGTGGCATCAATAACGGCTATTTGCCCATATATACCATCTGTTTCTAACATCATATTTCTATCTAATAGGTTGTAGCATGAGTCTATAAGTTCTTTGTCTGCTAATGGACAAATTTCAACACTATCGTTGAAATAGGAAACTTCTTTTCTCTGAGCATAGACACCTACGCAATAGAATGCAAGTGCTACACATACAGTAAACCGCATAGCAAAAATAGCAAATACCTTGAATTTCATATTTCGATACCCTAATCCGTGTCGGGCACAACTTCTAAATTTGTTATTTTGTCTGTTTATGAGATATAAAGTATGGAAGTAACCCTTTGTTGACTGCAATTTGGCTTGCAACAACCTCGACTCTTTATTGGAATCCAATTTTCCTTCTCTTTCCTTCTATTTGCTTTTGTTCAAATTTCTCTTTTATACGCAAATGCTCTTCTATCACCGCTTTGCTGACGCTTGGTGGTGTTGTCCGAACAGCTTCTATAAGAAGTTGGGTAGAGATGTTACAATGGTTACGAAATGCCAGTCTTGCAGCAACATCCACAAGCAATTTGACATCTGCTGCCACTCTGCCTTGCAAGTGTTTGGCGACTTCCTTGATATTTATGCTGTCCGTTTTTCGCTTCCTCAATTGTATTTCCAATAACTTTTCTATGGTTTGCATATCAGGCACTCCAATAAAATATTTTCGTTCCAATCGTCCAGCTCTCAATGCAGCTTCGTCAATTTCCTCCGGCATATTTGTGGCGGCAATTACAAACACGCCAGTTTCTCCACAGTTGTTGATCTGGCATAAGAACTCATTGATCTCACCCGACTCACTTGCATTCTGCTGTTTGGTTCTCGTCCTTAGCAAAGCATCCACCTCGTCAAGAAAGAGTAGTGTCGGTGACTTTTCTCGTGCTTCTTCAAACAACCTTGCAATTTTTTCCTGTCCACCATGTATGTAAGGCGAGGCGACATCAGAACATTTCACATACATGAAATGACACTGCATTTCTTCGGCGCATTTCTCGGCAAAGAAAGTCTTTCCGCATCCAGGAGGCCCATACAGCAATATGCCATTGGGAATGGTAATTCCAAGTTCCTTGGCTCGTTCGGAATCGTTCAACACATCGATAATGTCATAACGAATTTTCTCCTTCAAATCATCCATTCCTGCGATATCAGCGAATCCATTGCCATTACGAATGTTCCGCTTGATTTTATTGCCATCTGCAGAAGAAGGCAATAGCTTTGACAAGGCGGTCCTTAATTCATCAAGTGACTGGTAGCGGCTTTCTGGTTTATATTCGACAGCTTTACCAATGACGGCTATCATTTCATTGGACGGATTGACTCCTGTCAAAGATGGAACCAACAATGGCTTACGCTTCATTTTCAACAACACTAATGTTTTCATCGTCTCATCAAGCATATCTACATTTATTGCCCAAGGTTCTATACCAAACAGCATTTCATACATCATTGCTCCGATGGCATACACCTCACTAGCCTCGGTAAACTTGCCATGGAAATATTCAGGAGCTTGGCAGACATTCTCATTGGTACATTGTGGAGGATCAGGTTCCGACAATTTCTCTCCAATGGAATTATCAATCATGACAATATTATTGGATTCTATTTTGGAAGTACACGCAAAATTGCTTGCCACTATGTTTATATACCCCAACTTTCCATTCTCCTTGTGAAGGCCATCAAGCAACGATATGATGGCCAAAGCTGACAATAAAGTCTCTTTTTCAGAAAAGAGCTTTCTTGCACGTATTCTGTCTTTTATGGTGCATAGACTCTCCTTGTTATCGTAGTTACTTATATTCATACATCTCTTTGTTTGTTAATGGTACAACAATTGACAGGAGTCTTCGTTCTCATTGGAAATACTTTCAGCTTTGTCTTCTTGCGACTTATACAACATCCACAGTATTTTTGTCTCTTCCTCCTGTTCTTCTATTGGTGCATTTTCTTTCAGCAATTTCCCAAGGATTTCTACATGACTGCGTGCGGCATCTTGATTATGCCACTTTTCCTTATCTTCTATTTCACGCATAAACTTGTAATAGCATGCCCTCATATGGTCTGCCTTTGCCATGTTGTAGTCTATGCTTGATATTTCATCAACAAGTTCTTGCATTTTGCTCAAATCACGATGGAAGACCGCTCTGTTGACGGCTCTCTCCAATTCCTTAATATGAGATTCAGTGTCCGAATTGCCATAATGTAGCTGATGGCGTTTCAGTTGCTGTAGCCAAGTCTTCAGATTTTCTTCCTCATCATCCAGTTTTTGCTTTAACTGCATTTGTTCAATCCGTCTATAAAGCTCTTTCAGATGCTGAAGTACCATTTTTTTCTCCTGTGAGCATTCGTCTTCCATTTTTACAGTGTTCAGCAATCTAATTTCATCACGAATGTCAACCCCCTTTGATTGCAAGTAATCCAACGATTTCTCCGCTAAGCGCAAATCACGTTGTACGCGTTCTGATGCTTCTGTAACAGACTGGTGACGCAATGTGTCAAGATGCTTGTTGATAGTCAAATCCAAATCAGGGAAGTGAATTTCCATATCCATCATTTCAGACGTGTCAACACTGAGCTTCACTTCAACAGAAGAATTAGCAGGTATGTATCTGTCAATCTCCAAGCCTGACAGTTCCACATCTGCCACATATTCATACAATGCAGAAGAATTTCCCTCAACCAACTCATCGGCTTGATAGACAGGGATTATAATTTTATCTTCTTCATTGCCTGGATATATGTCATTCATTGTCTTCTCCGTCAGAAGATAACCTTCAGCTGGCAACAACTGATTCTTTTCGAGACCAGACAAAGGCATGAAAACGCTCTTCTCATAGCGTGAGTCCCATACAGAGATGCCTATAAAATAAGGTAATGGGGCACTTCCGACTTTAGCCCCCTGCATGATAGAGATTGAGTCTGGTTGTACGGAAAGCGGATTGCCTTTCATGTCTGACGCTTTTACACGAAATACATTTGCTCCATTGCCCAGTTGAACCTCGACAACATTTCCGATAGTATCTACCTCTATGCTTTCACTTTCCCAAGAGCCATCCTCTTTAATAAATTGTACTTTGATATTCCCTTCATTGACCAGTTGACCACATTTAACGGCAATCCATTCTGAAGCTTCTACAGATGTACTTTCGTATTCCATGTCAAGACGTAACGCCTCTTCATTCTGTTTTTCAACATCTCCTGTTTCAGACTTTATCGTGGAAGCATACAATGCCGCTCCGACAGACACTGCCGTCATCGGATTGATACTTGTATCAACCATCGCCCCAAGCCGTTCTTTCAACATTTCTCTTATAAGAGGACTGTATGTCGGACCACCAACCAACAATATGCTGTGGAGGTTTTTTCCGCTCAAATTGTTACGTTCCAGCAAAGCGAGGCATATGTCTATTGCCTTTTGTGCCAGCGGAGCCATACATGCAAATACATCATTGCGGCTTAGAGTTAAATCGAGTTCCATCTCTTCACCGTCTTCATCGTTTCCAAGCTCTCCCAAATTGGAGAGTATGTCAATCTTGTCATTAAACGACACGCTGTTTTTTATCTCTTCTGCAAAAGGTTTCATAGCCTCACGCAACACCTGATGCTTTCTTTCATCAGCTATTGTAGCATCCAAAGCATACTCTTTCTGTAAGTAAGGAACCAATAACGTATCAACGATAGCGTAATCCATATTTTTGCCTCCAAGGTAATTGTCACCTTCTGTGTCAAACACCTGAATGACACCCTCGTCAGAGCGAATAAGGGCAGCATCGAAAGTTCCACCCCCAAAATCAAACACCAACCAATAACCGTCCTTGCTCGCCGCATTGAATCCGTAGGCAATAGCTGCAGCTATTGGTTCTTGAATAAGTTCGCAGTGAGTAATACCAGCTAACTCTGCCGCTTTCATGGTTGCAGTTTTCTGGTTAACAGTAAACTTGGCGGGGACGGTTACTACAGCCTCATTCACTGTAGTACCATCACCGACATAAGACTTCAAACGTTTCAATACTTCCGCAGACAATTCTTCAGACAAATAATCCGCATCCATGTTAGAACTATGGTATGTCGTGTCAGTCCCCATTGTGCGCTTGAATTCAACAAAAGCATTTGAAGAAGCTGTATTCCATGTAAGTGTGGCTCTTTTTCTTTCACTCTGCATGTTGCGGTATGCTGCCGCACCAACCACTATGTTCTTCTTTTTGTTGAAGAACACACATGACGGCATAGTATCATCTGTAACCTCTATCTTTTGTATAACAGGCTTTCCATTAACAATACGGCATATACTCGAATTGGTCGTTCCGAGATCAATGCCAAATTCCATTCTATTTTGTCCCATAATAATTCCTTTTTATAAGTTTTGAGCAACTATGATATTTGCTTTCTGTATCATAACACCCTTATAATTAACTTGCGGACGATTTACCGTATTTATATATTGTTCTCCTTGCTTCAAGCTGTCATCAGTTATGAAATCCACGTCAGCAATTATTCCCATATTATATGGTTTGCCTGTCATTTCCACTATTTCGAACCCACAACTTGCCATATACACCCTCATACGCTTTAGGCTCCGTTGAAGTTGTGAATAGCCATTAGTGGCAGAATCCATACGAAGCATATTTGTTTCCATACGATTTATCTCTGTTGCCATTTGCAATATGAGATTGAGTATCTGTTTATCCATTTTTTATTACTTATATTTTACATATTACAAATGCAAATATTACAAACCATATCAATACCATAAGAGTTTCAATAGATATAAGTCCTAACAACATTAATAGTGTAAGCCAAAGGGGTAAGCTAGCTATTATGCTCATTCCGCTGTTTATGGCACATTTCATTAGAAACGTATCTATATCCCCAAGTATTTTCTTGATTCCAAATATTGAGAGCAATCCCCACAGAATACACCTTATAGGAAGCCATACGACAAAGGTCATTCCTATAATTCCACCTCCGAGTATTCCTCCTGGAACCGCAATTAACAGCGGTGGTTCAAATTTGGCTAAGGCATTGCTTTCCTTTTCAATTTTCTTTTCCATCCTATTTGAACAGTTGAACAGTTTCTTTATGTTGTCAAGTATAGTTGCTGCATACATTGCTTTACCTTTTATTTCATCTGAAGCATTACACCAAAACAACTTGGCAAACATCTTTGTCCAAAATGGAAAGTTCTCATTGATGATTCGCATAGCCTCATTTGCCAATCTGTCAGACCAAATTCCCAACTGAGTCTTTTCTGTAAAAGTTTCCACCTCAGAATAATACTTTTCCAACAGAAGAACTTTCTCGCTCAATACATGTAATTCAAAACTATTACCTGTTAGTTCTTTCAGACAACGTTCTATTAAGGAAAGATATAATTGACTTTTTTCTATCCTATGTCCTGTTTCTTCCAATAAGGCTGTAAACAGCATCTCTAATTCTTGCGAAGACATCCGCAATGTTTCACAGCCTATGCTATCCAACCATTCCTGTGTGCGAGGAAATATCTCGCATGCGAATATTAATGCTTTTACACTATTTCCTGATAGTAGATTGATTGTCGTCAAGTCTTGCAATAACCACAAAGGCTTTGGAGATTTATCATTTAGTCTATCGTAATAGTTTTCAAAACCACAAGCAATCTCAGAAACAGTTCCACGTTCAAGCAATTCTCTAAGTTCAACTACCTCTGGTTTGAAAAACCAAAGAAGCGCATAACTTATCTTGTTGCCTGGCTGTTGCAATGTATTATATGCTGCTTGTATTTGTGCTGTGGTTATATTATGTTGTTTCTCTACACTTGCCGACACAACCAAATCTTTTACAACTTTCCCAACAGAGGTGAAAGCTGCAAGCCTTGCCTTACTTGCAGCCAATTCTTTGGCAGAACAATCGGCATAAACATTTAATATGTTAAAAGGATTAAGCTCCATTATTTATATAACCCTTATCAGTGTCGGGCGCAACTTCTAAATTTTTAAATTATCTGTTTATGACATATAGAATAGAAAAGTAACCACCTTAACAACTAAAAGCGCTATGATCACTTAATACGCATTTTATATAATGTGAATACACATTTACAACGATTTGTAAAGCAAATCTTGTAGCTCATGTTCATTCAAAATTACGGTTTACAGCAAATAATTGTTTTTTACGTCTGAGAAACTCTGCCTCATAATCAGCTGGCAACCCCAACATGGCAAGCTCGTCGGGAGTGATTGCCTTGATAATGCTGTTGAGTCTGGCGGCAATGTCATCGCAGCGGAACTCTTTTTTCTCCACATAGCGATGCCCTCTCATCTCCGGCACCTCATCAAACGGAACGGAAGGGTGCATCACATAGTAAAGCGCAATGGCAATGTCTGTGCGATGCCTGCCCATGGCGCAGGAAATATAGAAACTACCATTATCCATCAACTCGAACAGCAGCGGAAGTGAGGCTATAATCTGGTGTACGTCCGTATTCTTGCTGTCGATGGGCAGACTGTAGTATTCCAATCCTGCCTCTACCACATTGCGGTCGTAGCGGTCAGTATGGTCATGCGTTCGGAGGTCGATGATGACCTTTACACCGGCGTCACGCACCTTTGCCAACAGCCAGTTGCTGCCACGTCCCGACATAGTCCTACCTCTCGCTCCTTTGTCATACACGGGGGCGAGATCAACAATGGGGTATCGCATTAATGCTTCATACAAAGCATTGGGCTTATTGACAAATGAAAGGTTGTTCGCCTCAGATTTGTTCTCTTGGACAACCTTGTTTTGGGCATTCTTTCCCACATGCCATCCGTCACACCATGCGCATTTATAGGCAGAGAAATGCACACCATGCTTTTCGCTCATTGCCTTGGCTGCCTTCAATGCAACAGCTTTTGTTGGGTAAGATATCTTTTGCTTTCCGCTTCCTCGTGCCGTATGGCTGTATCGGCTAAAAATACCGAAGGCGTTGTGCGTCACGAAGATGTTTCTCCAAGCACCTTTGCGAGTCAACTGGTCATATATAGCTAAAAATAGATTCTTAATCTTCATCTCGTTAATTCTTACAGTAAACTAACCATGCTGCACCTAACCCAGTGCATCTCCAATGGCTCCGCCTATAAGCGAGCATCTTATTCTGTCTTTTATTGCATTCTTGACCATCTTATTATATTATTACGTTTATGATAGTATAGCGATAAAAGTAACCTTGTACCTATCATTGCCCTAATGACAAAACTCTTTTACGAATGGCAGGTAATTACCCTCTGGATTGTGATTGCGGTGCGCATTATGATCATCCAGAATGGCAAAACTGATAAGGCGGTACTTGTTCTTGAACTCTGATTCTTTAAACACCTCGTGGAAGAGCTGGGCTATATGCGAAGGGGGATTGCAGAATGCTCCACAGCCTAATGCTCCGAGCACAAGAGAGTCGTGACCATGACGTAATCCTATCCGCAGGATAGTCCGAATCTTATTCTTTGTCCCCTCTATCATATTGTCAGCAAGATGAGTGGAATCTTTCAGGTCAGGACGGTTGACGCCTGGAACAGCAATGAATGACATGCGAAAGGAGCCTTCTCCCAATAAAGGATAACCATCTTTTTCCTCACCACGGAAAACAGTTGCATTCGGAGTGTATATACCACCGTAATCTCTATTCAGTGGATATTGTTTACTGTTCGCTACAAGACCATACTGTTTTGCATATTTGGCAAATTGGAACATCGACTGGAACAGATTGGAACGGCGAAAGAGGTTCTCTTCCTGTGCTCCTGCACCCGTCAGCACTCCACCACCAGGATTCTGACGACTTGCCATGTTCAAAACAGCAACATTATAGCCCTTATCTTGCAAATCTTTAGCAACGGTCAGACAGTCAGCATTCACAACCGAAAATACCGTTTCACATTCTATTGACGGATAAGAGGAAGCATCATGACGACAGTCATAATAACAAGTTTCTTTTACCATCATTTGAGAATCATCTTCAGTAAACTTATAATCCTTTCCATCAATAGTATAACCACCTTTTTTGATAATAGAGACAGTATGTTGGAAGACTTCCGCGCGCATATTCCTTATCTGCGACATACTATATTTGTCATTCCATTTTTTCATGTTCTCTGAATATGAGTTGAATTCCTTAACCCATTGGGTTGCATTCCATTCAGTATCATTAAATGGAAGTATGTTTATTTTGGATGTATCAACACCAATAAATACAGACAGGTCAAATACTGTTTTAATGTAGTGAGGTGTTCTAGTCTGACATCCCATTCGTATCATGTCAAATACGATTCCTGCATTAATTTTTGTAAGCAGGCATTCCCTTTCCAACCCCTCGACATACATATCGTCACAGATAAACTTACTCTTCCATGTGGCATAATTCTGCCCTTGTGCATGAAACCAATTCCCTATGCGCATATCACGCTCTATCGATCTAAACCTGATAGAAGTGTTTTGTAAAACACCATGAGAAATTTGATCATAATAGATTTCCCCTTTCTTAAATATCGCAGAACACGTACCTATTCGGTATAGCACCTGAGCAGGCATATCACCATTTGCGATCTTTCCCATAAACATGCATGGATTGTAATAAAACTCACAGTACAAATCTGTCTTTAGCATCCAAAAGCAATCGCTGACAAATAATTGATAACTCTCCAATTGGGATAGACGTTCTGTCCAATTAAATGGAACATTATCTGCTGTTATAAAATCCTTCATAGATTATATTAATTTATAGGGTGTCCAGTTCTATGTTCTTTAAAAACAAGCTGAAAACATCCCTGTTAATTGTTAATATTGCGCTCTGGTAAAACTATTTTTATTTCAAAATATGACTGCCAAATTTTTCCTCAAACTCTGTAACAACATTCTTAAAATGTGGAGTTAAGCGATTAAAAGCTTCTACATAGAGTTCTTCGGGTACTCCAAAATAAGCCTCAGCAATAGAGCCTGTAATACAGGCAATGGTATCACTGTCGCCACCTATACTTACAGCGTTACGTATGCAATCTTCAAAGTTTTTTCCATCGAGGAATGCAACAATAGACTGTGGCACTGTATCCTGACAAGTACCTCCCCATTTATACGTGTTACGAATTTCGTCACAAGTAAAGTTTAGGTTGTAGCCAAAACGGGCTGATATTTCACTCCTTATTTCTTCCTTGCTTAGCCCTTTCCTGCCCATAAGCACGCAAAGTGCCGTAGCCTGTGCACCTTTAATTCCTTCTGGATGATTGTGAGTACACTCTGCCGAACATTTTGCATACACAAGAATATCTTCTATGGTATCAAAAGCCCATCCAACAGGTCCAATACGCATTGCACAACCGTTACCGCAACTTACATATGGTTCAAAATTTCCATTTTCAGCTTGCCAAAGCCATTTTTGGAAACCGCTGCCATATCCGCCCAATGGATGTGGATAGTTTGTCCCATATCTATAATAATACCTACCGCTATTACTTTTGCTTGCACCTTCAAGAATCCACTTTGCATTAGCTATCGACAAAATACTGTCATCCGTATAGTCAGACCGGTCTGAAAACAAAGGGAATTCCTTCGTCTTTATATTGTGGAACTCATATATGCTTCCCACAATGTCTCCTATAATACTTCCTATCATAATTTTCACTTGTATACGTTATCAAAGTCACAAGAAAATCTCATATCTCAATACCCTAAATCCGTGACGGGAGCAACTTCTAATTTTGTTATTTGTATGTTTATGAGATATAGAGTAGGGAAGTCACCATTTGCTATCAGAAATTTTAATAATGGTCTAATAATCTTTTTGACAATTCCACAATCCAAAGTTCGTCATCATGTTCGAAGTGCTTCAATATTCCTTCTACTTTTTCATTCTTTGGAAGTGTTATCATATGGTTAAGAATTTTAGTAAATTCTTCATCTTCTTCCACTTCAAGAATTTCTATCAAGTCGTTTAAAGAAAGAGTATCTACTAATTCTTGAGGAGAATGCCAATACCAAAAAGACAGTAACTCTAAGTGTATATCCAGCATTTTGTCCAAAATATCTATTATTCGTTGACGCTCGCGAGGTCTTGTATGATTATAATTACAACTTTCCGGATATTCATACCAATAATTAGCTAAGGCAACAGTATCGAATAAAGGTATCCATTCTTTCAAGACAGAATAGTCAGAATATATCTTGAGATAATCCTTTACAAGACTATATGCAGATTGGGTATATGTCCATGCAAGGCTTACATCGTCGCCTTTCCAATATCTACATATTGAGCATTCATCCATAGCCTTACTAATAAGAGTTCCATATAACCTTTGGGATTTTGAAGTAATGGCATGCATTTGTAAGTACTTTTTTAATACTTTTGGTTGAATAATGGGAGCAACCCTTGAATCTATTAATTCAAAGAAGTATCGGTTAAGCATCTTTTGTATTGACTCTTTATGTATATCAACCGTATATTGGGCAAGTCTATCCGCACAATAAAAACATCTAGCAGAGTATCTCATCCAATTTGGAGAGGCATAATTATTGTATCGGCTATCAGCTGCATAATCACGAATCAATTCACTTAACAAAACCGATTCTTGATCTGTAAGCTTCATCATAGATTCAAGCATTTCTACCAAGTCATCGAAACGACTATATAAATAGTCACAACCAGGAGAATTTCTGATATTTCTTCTTAACCGATTTATTACTATTGGCAATTTATCCATAATCAATATTTATTACTCAAGTTTTGCTTGTCTTTGACTTGTTGTCAGTAAACGAGTACACTACTGTCCCGTTAAAGTGGACTAATCGCTCTTTGAATTAATTGAAATACAGT
>OLGI01001410.1_pt1 | contig 20924 bp, 18 predicted proteins | sample 1605221 | NCBI WGS metagenome assembly OLGI01 (sample SAMEA3888915, study PRJEB22519) | human gut metagenome | biome: human gut; feature: human-associated habitat; material: faeces | place: Denmark | collected 2010 | reverse complement strand
TCGCTGCTGACGGAATCGCCCCAGACCTTCAAGGGCGGCACCATCTGGCAGACCAGCCACATTTTTTCATCCATTAAAAAATTGTGTTGTTGAAGTTTTTACTTCCGCATACTAAAATGATGGTAAGTCCCTGCTCTTTTTTGAGAGCAAACAAACCTATAAAGACGCATCAGCAACGTTTGCTCTTTTTATTAGCCCAGTTCTGTGCTATGGTAGATATACCACAAGAAATGTTTCGACCGGGATGAACGCTGAACATAGAAAGCGGAGGCGCTGTATATGTCATACCCGAAGCCATTGTCCGAAAAATCACTGAAACGGCTGTATACGCAGACGGGGTTATCAACGGAAGCATATGATTTTCTGCATTCCCTGTTTGCCGCCTGCGCAAATCTGTATGGTGCCATCGCCCTGCGTGATGTGTGGTCGGTTTATCGGGAGTTAAAAAGCGAAGCGCCCCGTATTCGCCGACAGGATCTCGTTGCTTTTTCCGCCATCGTCCGCCGGGAGGTACAGCCCTATCAGGTTTACGAAATCGAAGAACTGTACACGGAGGAGCCTCACAGCGATCTGGATCGGCACATCGTATCGAAGGAACTGATTGGCACCGGTTATGGCAAGATGTTTTCCTTCTATGCGTTGATGGAAGGACTCGGCGATCATCCGTATTGTGTTCCTGACAATTTCCTCGCTTATGCGGCACCGCCCGCATCGGCAGAGGAAAAATCACTGGCGGATTTTATCGGAAATCTGGAATCCGCCGCAGAGGAATGTGCGCCAAGACAGCGCAAAGCGTATCCCAACGAAAATCGTGGGAAGAAGCTGGGGACGTTTTCGTTCCTCAATTTGAGCGAGCGGTTTGATCTGGAGTATTATAAAAAAGTCCCTGCCACATATTCCGCTCTGCTGGAAGAATACAGCGGTACAGAAGCGGAAAAAATCATGCGTCAGCATAGATGGGATGAAAATATTGGCCGTCTGCACACAACGGAAATCATTCAAAACCTGGAAAATGAACTGCATGAGGTCGGCGTCCGCCTGACGGAAAAGCAGCAAGATACGCTTATGCGGCTCATCGTGCAGTATCACAATGGAAGCCGCTTGTGGTGTCTGCGCGGCTGGAAGCCAAATGAGCTGGCAGATATGCACGGCAATTCCGACGTTCCAAGCATCTCGTTTGGTCCGGGCCTTCAGCAGGCCTTTGCTGACGGAACAATGGACAAGGGTGATCTCGTTCGCAAAATACAGGAACTGGGATGGAAGGTGATGGAATGAGTGCCGCGGATAAAATCAAGGAAGCGGACTGGAGACTTTTCAGATCCCGTCTCCCAATTTGGCAGGAAGCCTATATGGAGCGGCTGAACCGCGAATATATCGCTCTGCTTTCAGGGACCGGGCCAGCATCCGAGAAGTTCTGGGAACTGGAAAAACGGATGCGAGAGGACAAAAGGCGGGGCGGCGTGGTGATGCGCATGAGCCGCAGCAATATGGAACTGAACCTATTGAGCCTGCTGTCTGACGGCGTGATTTCCATCGCGGAGCTCGATGGGTTCAGCGAGGAACTGCGGGAAAAGCTGACCTTTGTGCTGCGGGATCATAGAGACTGGGACCATGGCGACAGTTGAGCAAGCGCTTGCCCGTCTGCAAAGATCCGCCTTCCGCGCGAAGTTCCATTTGAGCGAACAGGACAGGCAGTACATAGCGGACAAGGGTATGGAGACCATTCAGCGCCACGCTGCCGACTTCATCAGAACGCGGCTTGCACCGGCAAGCATCCCCAATGACGGCAAGCAGACGCCGATGCGCGGGCATCCGGTGTTTATCGCCCAGCACGCCTGCGCCTGCTGCTGCCGTGGATGCCTGCATAAGTGGTATCACGTCCCGGTAGGACGGGAACTGACGGAGAATGAGCAGGAGCGCATTGTGAAACTGCTGATGGCATGGATTGCGCGGCAGCTTGACTGCGATACGAGGTGAGAAGGGGAGACCGCGGGAATGTGCCCGTGCCGGTTGGAGTGGGTTTCCGTCCGGCCTGTGCGTGTTTTACGGACTCTTGACGCTTCCGTTTCTGCTATGATCGCATACGATCTGATTTTCGGCGCTGCCGCGTTCGCCGGTCTGTGCGCTGGGGTTTCTGACCTTTTTTCCCACATCGAGCAGATCAATTCCGGCCTTCCCGCAAACAGGGGCCGTATTCTGAAGGATCTTGTCATGATCCTCGTTCCGGCGTTTTTCGTGGCTTTGCCGCTCATGCTTTTGTGATCTTCGCATATCATATATCCCGATTCGATCTTGCGGCCCCGGCTGTCCGACCCCCGCGTTTTCAAAGGAGAGAGGATACGGAAATGCGAAATGGAATTGAGAGTATCATATGGACAATACAATAAGGGGGGATGGCTGCTCTCAATGGATAGGGGCAGCCGAAATTTATGACGCGATGTAAAAACTGTATGCGCACGCTTGCGCTGGCTTTGACACTGGTCCTGTCTCTGAGCATAAGCGTTCCCGCGCGGGCCGCCGTGGACGAGACCAACGCCCACCGGCTCAACGCGCTGGGGCTGTTCCTCGGCACCGGCAGCGGCTACGATCTGGGAGGCACCGCCACCCGTTTGCACGGCATTATCATGCTGACCCGTATGCTTGGCGAGGAAGCGGACGCGCTGTCCTTTGACGGTCCCTGCCCCTTCTCCGATGTGGCGGCCGGAAAGCCCAGCGCCTATACGGGCTACGCGTTCGCGCAGGGCTTACCACCGGCGTGAGCGCCACGACCTTTAACCCCGGCGGCGCTCTGAGCTTCAAGCACTATGTCACGTTTTTGCTGCGGGCATTGGGCTACGATGACGGCGCGGGAGATTTCACCTTTGCCGCATCGCTGGATAAAGCCGTGGAGATCGGCATGATGACCCGCGCCAGCGCTGACTGCATCCTCCAGAAGCAGTATGCGCTCCATCGCGGGGATCTGGTGGATCTGTCCGTCAGTGCCCTGACGACGCCTTTGGCGGACGGAAGCGCCACCCTCGCGGAAAGCCTTGCGAAAAAAGGCGTATTTACATGGGAGGAAGGCCGGGCACAGGGCCTGATCGGCGGCGGGCAGGAGGCCTATGTCCATTCTTCTCTGCGGAATGTCAGCGCGCCCATCCCTGAGCAGAGTGCCAGTTCCGGCGCTGTGTCCCGTGTGACAAAGACCTACGCGCTGCCCTCCGGCTCCGTCAGCGCCGATGTGATCACGGTGGACACCTCCGCCCCCGGCGTCAGCGTCCGGGCCGCCATGGTGAACCAGAAGCTGGGCGCTTCCGCGCCTTTCAGCAGCATCGTGTCCGCTTCCAGCGCGGATGTGATCGTCAATGCGAATTTCTTTGCCGCCTATTCCGGGCAGGATAAATTCCCCGTGGGCCACGTTATGGCAGACGGAACGTTCCTGTATGGCGTTTCCGGACTGACCTCCTTCGGCTTTACCGGCTCCGGAGCAGTCTATGTGGGACGGCCCGCTGTGTTTTTCTATGTCAGGGGCGGCAGAAACTCCTGGGCCTGCTATGAGATGAACAGCAAGACCCAGGGGAGCGACCTGTCTGTGGTTTACACCCCGGCGTTTGGCGGAAGCGTACCCATCAAGATCGACGGCACGGCGGCCACCGTGGCGGGCGGCGTTATCACCGATGTCAGAGCTGTCACGGCGGGAGAGACCGTGGCGATCCCCGCCAACGGCTACGTCATGGTATTTGGAAATGACTTTACCTCTACCTCTTGGTATCGTGAGCCAGCCGTGGGAACGTCTGTGACCCTGACGCCCGGACTGACCGATTCCGATGCCAGCGGCTTCCCCATGGAGGAGATCACCGCCATGGTCAGCGGCGGCCCCCGTCTGGTTGAAAACGGCGCGATCTGCACCACGCTGGAGCCGGGCTTCCAGGAGGCACGCTTTACCTCCGCGGTAACGTCCCGCACCGCCCTTGGCAAACTGGCGGACGGCAAGCTGGTCATCGTCTCCACCGGCTCCGCTTCCATTCAGCAGCTTCGGGAGCTGATGCTCCAGTTGGGCTGCGTGGAGGCGGTCAATCTGGATGGCGGCGGTTCCACCGCGCTGGCCTATCAGGGGAAGCTGATCCGCTCCCCGGGACGGGAACTGACAACGACCCTGCAAATTTTTACCCATTGATCCGTTATTTTCAAAGCCTCGACGCCAAGCGTCGGGGCTTTGTTATCGCCGCAGCTCAGCGGCGCAGTTCGGCTTTATAGGCGGGCAGCTTTTGCCGGACCTCTCCGAAGGATCACGGCTTCGAACTGGGTCGGATTGCAATATCCCTTTGCGGCCAGTTCTTCTACAAACGAACCGGCGTTGACCTTCACGACCTTGGAGACAGTACCACAAAAATAAACCTTTTCGCTCACTTGCGGTAGCTGTTTTGTTTTTCGGCGCTCAGGCCCCGGCTGCTCAGCCCAGAAGGGACATGGCAGCCAGAAGAACTGCCAGAAAAGCGAAGCTGATGGCGGAAAAGAGGATGAGAAAGTGCTTGGCGCCGCCGGGAACGCGGCGGGTGTATTCCCGGAAGGTGATGAGGCTGGCCAGAGAGGCCACCAGCGTTCCGGCGCCGCCAATGTTGACGCCTACCAGAAGACCGTGGGCATCCTGTGTGAAACGGCTGAGGAGGATCGCGGCGGGGACGTTGCTGATGATCTGGCAGGTGAGGGCGGAGATCAGCATGGTCCCGTGGGATAAGAGCCGGACAAACAGCATCCGGACAGGCTCCATCCGGGCAAGGTTGCCCGAAAAGGTGAAGAAAGCGGCAAAGGTGGCCAGAAGCCCCCAGTCCACGGACTTCAGCGCATGCCGGTCCAGAAACCAGAGCGCCAGAACGATGACGGCCAGACCGGGACCGTAGGGGATCAGCCGCAGCACCATAGCGACGGCCAGACAGAAGAGCCCGCCGTAGACCGCGGCCCGGCGGCGGTCTACAACGACCTGCGCCTCCGGCACCGTAAGCCGGTCCTTGGGGAACAGCAAACAGCACAGGAGAATGAGCACGGTGGACAGAATGAAGGGCGGCAGCATCACGGAAAAGAACGTCCCGGCAGGGATGCCGTAATAGCTGAAGAGATAGAGGTTCTGCGGATTGCCGAAGGGGGTGATCATTCCGCAGAGGTTGGCGGCGCAGTTCTGGAGAATGAACAGCAGCGCGGCGTGCTTTTCCTGCCCGGTGACGGAAAGGACGAACCAGCCCAGCGGGAGAAAGGTCAGCAGGGCGGTATCGTTGGTCAGGAGCATGGAGCCGAACATGGTGATGGTCACCAGTGCCGTGCATACGCCCCGGACGGTGGAAAAGGTGTGTACCATCCGTTGGGAAAGGGCGGAAAAGACATCCAGATCCCGCAGCGCGCCCACCACCGCCAGAACGCTGAACAGGCAGGAGAGGGTCTTGAGGTCATAATACCCCAGATATGCGCTGTCGGGAGGAACGAAGAAAGCGGTCGCTGCCGCTGCCAGCAGTGAGATGACCAGCATGGCGTTGGTACGGCACCAGGATCGGATCGTGTGCATAAAAAGCTCCTTTATTTAGAATCGTCAGGAATCCTGCGCGGATACTTGCCTAAAGAAGATAGCACATTTCTTCCTGATTTACAACGGATTCCCTTTACCGGTTTTACCGGGCAGGAGCATACAGCACAGCCCGCTGCCGGAAAACAGCGGGCTGATGATCCCCGATGCAGCATAGCGGAAGGCGTTTTCCGTCCAAAAGCGCCCGAAGGGGGAGACCTTCGAGCGCCTGTTATGATCTGCTTTGGCTTATTCGCCGCAGCCGGGGCAGCCCTCGCAATCCGCGCAGGCTGCTTGCTTTTTCTCATATTCGTACAGCGTTCCCTCAGTCATGTGTGACAGCGCCGCAATGCGCTCATTCAGCATATCCCACATGCACATGGGCAGATGGTCACGATGCCCGCGATGGAGCGTTACGCATTCAAAGCAATTGCCATGGTGCGGGCACTTCTCCTGACAGGGACAGTGATCCCCGCTCTCCCGGACCTGCTTCAGAAACTCCTGCTTGATCTTCCATGCCTCCTGCTTTTGCCCACGGCGATCAAGATCGTTTTGCAGAATGGCCAGCTCATTTCCATCGATTTTCATGATCGTTTCCCTCTTTTACTCATTTACTCTTTTGCTCTTTTGCTCGGGTGAAATGATTGTAGCAGAGCCTTACAGGATCCGCAAGCTATTTCTGGATGACGGACTTCCCTGCGCTTGGAGTGGGGATGCGATTGACGATATGTCCGCCGCAAGCCCACTCTGTAAGGGGTGGGTAAGGGAGACTTTAGGATACTGCTTGATTTTGTTTCAGATACGATATAATTGAAACGTCAACAAGCCCTACGATATGGACACACAGCTACTTTGTCAGCACTGCCGGAAATGTGTCCAGCGAAACGATTCAGCGCTATGTGGAAGAGCAAAAAACTCATTGAAGAAAGGAGGCAGCGTCATGGCAAGAAAATCTCCCAGCAAAAATGTGTTCGTCCTGACGCTGCCGCTCCGATGTGAGGCATGACAGCATCGAGGTACAGACCTACGAGAAAAACGAGAAATTCTTCTTGCAGGTGGTCAATGACTGCCGGGAGGCCGTGCGGTTCAAGGACGGAATTCCGGTGACGGACCAACCGGGCCACGGAATCGGCGTAGGCAGCATCTGCGCCATTGTGGAGCGGTATGGAGGGCTTTACAGCTTCTCCGTGAGGGAGGGAGAGTTTGACCTGCGGGTCTCCATTTGAGGGCCAAATTACATTTCATGTCATTTTGGGGACGTTTCATGCAGAGACGCCCCTTTTTTCTTTTTCCCGGTGTATGCTGACAGCAGCAAGAAACCCCACGAAAAAACACAGATTAAGGAGAAAAAAGATGAAAAAGATTCTTGCACTCTTGCTGAGCCTGATGCTGGTCCTGTCTCTGGCAGCCTGCGGCGGCGACGACACCACTGACACCACCGTGGACGAGGAGCCCGTCGTGACCGACGAGGCAGAGACCCCCGCTGAGGACGAGGAAGTCCCCGAGGGCCGGATCACCGACGAGCAGCTCGCCGACCTGACCGCCGCCTACAACAACGTGGCTGTCCCTTACAACGAGATCGCCACCGCCGTCAATGAAAACGGCTGGATGAACGACGAACAGACCGCCGCTGAGATGAAGGCGCTGAGCGACACGCTGGGCTTCATCGGCAAGGGTCTCACCGAGGACATTTCCCTGCTGGACGGCAGCGACTTCGACGCGCTCATCGACTACCTGGAAAACGAGTTCCCCCCCGCGCTGGAGGAACTGAGCGAGCGTGTCTCCGTCCCCTACGAGGCGGGCTAAATCAACCGAATGAGAGCGGCTGGCTGCCGGGGCATTGTCCAATGAGGGCGGCTCCGGCGGCCATCTGCTTTTTAGTAAAGAACAGGAGGTATTTTCTATGACGATCATCGTGATTGTGCTTGTGCTTGTGCTGCTGGCCGGCTGGATCATTTCCACCCAGCGGAGGCTGGTGGTCATGGACGAGAACGTAAACAACGCCATGAGCCAGATCGGTGTCCAGCTCTCCTCCCGCTTTGACGCGCTGACCGCACTGCTGGATCTGGCCAAAGGGTACGCGGCCCACGAATCCCAGACGCTGATCGAGACCATCAAGTCCCGCCGCAGCGTCATCACCGCCAAGTCCACCCCGGAGGACGTGCTGAAGCAGGAGGGAGTCATTTCCGAGGCTTTGGGCCGGATCTCCATGGTGGCGGAGCGCTACCCGGAACTGAAGGCGGACAAGGGCTACGCAAAGTGCATGGACGCCGTGGACAGCTACGAAAAAATGGTGCGTACCAGCCGCTTGATCTACAACGATTCCGTCACCAAGCTGAACCGGGAACTGCGGCTGTTCCCTACCAGCCTTGTAGCCGGACTTCTGGGCTTCCGTATGCGGGACTATCTGGAGCAGCGGGAAGAAAAGGCAGATATGCCCAGCATGAAGTGATGAAACGGCTGACGATCCTTCTAACGGCGCTGCTGACGGCGGCGCTCTGCGCCGCACCCGCTCTGGCGGCGAACCGGGTGGAGACACTGACTACCGACGTAGCCCTCCGGGCAGACGGCTCGGCCCATGTGACCCAGGTATTTTCCGCCGACACGGCGGAGGGCACGGAATTCTATGTGGATCGCATGGACAGCGGCTGTCTCACGTATTCACGGTTCGCCGTTTCCGACGAAAACGGCCCCTACGCCGTTTTGCCGGATGGCCGGTGGGACATCGACGCCTCCTTTGACGAAAAGGCGGGGAAGTGCGGCCTTCTGGAGATCGACGGCGGCGTGGAGCTGTGCTGGGGCATCACGGAATACGGCAGACACGACTATACGGTGTCCTACGACATCGGCGGCCTCGCGGGGGCCTATTCCGACGCCGACGGCTTCAACTACCGCTTCATCGACCCGGACCAGTCCATTTTCCCCACATCAGCCAGCGTCACCGTCCGCATGGAGGACGGTACGCCCCTGACGGACGAGACCTGCGATATTTGGGCCTTTGGCTTTGACGGACAGATCCAGTTTGAGGACGGCGTGATCCGGGCATGGACGGAGACTCCCTTGGAGGGCAGCCGGTACATGACCGTCATGGTCCGGCTGGAAAAGGGCTGCCTTTTGCCCGAGCGGCAGGAGACAGGGGCCTTCCAGACCGTTGTGGATACGGCCCTCCAAGGAAGCGATTACGATACGGAGGAGGAGCCCATCACCGCGACGGACGTTCTCTGGATGGTGGGATCTCTGGCGGCGGTCATTGGCATCGTGCTGGGCATTTCCCGGCTGGTGAAGGCCCGGAAAAAGGCCAGAGAGAAAAAACGGCTCAACAGCGTGGACTACTTCCGGGATTTGCCCAACGGCGGGGACCTGAATGTTTCCTACGCTCTGGGCAGCGGTCTGGGATTGTGCACCCCGGAGCATTATATGGCGGCCCGGCTGCTGCGTTTGGTCACGCTGGGCAGTCTGGAACCGGAAACGGACGGCCAGGACCGGATCTCCTTGCGGCTTTTGCGGGAGCCTCACGGCGGGGATGCCTATGACGAGGCGTTCTATACCTTTTTGGAATCAGCCGCCGGCGGCGACAGCGTTTTACAGGAGCGGGAATTGGAACGCTTCTGCGAGGACAGCCGCCGGGGAAAGGCGCTGGACGAGCTGCTGACCTCCTGCGAGCGGGAGGGGCGGCTGACCCTGTTCCGAGGGGGCAGTCTCCGAAGCAAGCGCTGCAAAAAGGCAAAGGACCTGACGGCGGAGGGCCAGCGCCAGTGGCGGGAGCTGCTGGGGCTGAAGCGCTATCTGCTGGACTTCTCCCTGCTGGCGGAGCGGACGGTGTCGGAGACCGTACTCTGGCAGGAGTACATGGTGTACGCGGTGCTGTTAGGCATCGCCGAGCAGGTGTTGGAGCAGGTGCGGACCCTGTATCCCCGGCAGCTTTCTCAGGTGGAGAGGTATCAGCGCTGCCTGCGCGGCACGAATCGATATAACCACTATCTCTATGCCGCCGTGGCGCGGCAGCGGCAGGCGGCTCAGGCGGCCCGCAGCGGGGGAAACGGCGGCTTTGCCTCCCTTGGCGGTGGCGGCGGCTTTTCCGGCGGCGGCAGCGTGGGGACCCGCTGACCGCCTTTGACCAGATGTTCTTTTTTCTGCCCCATGGGGCAAATATACAGGAATAGGAGAATCACTATGGGATTATTCAGCAACAATAAGAAGCTCTGCCCGATCTGCGGCAATCCGACGCCCCGGCTGCTGCCCACAAAGATCGACGGCCAGCCCATCTGCAAGGAGTGCGACAGCAAGATCGATCTGCCCGCCGGGGCTGTGAACCAGATGTCCCTGACGGACTTCAAGAAGTATCTCGTCGATTTTCAGGACAATCAGGCCTTGCAGGCCGAGTTTACCACCACTTACCGCTTCAACATCGGCTTTTGGGGCTGCTCTGTGTTTCTGGATGAGACCCACGGCCTGTTCCGCATGAAGGAGGACAGCGGCTGGGTCTTTCAGGGCAAGGAGCTGAAGTCCTTCCGCATTTCCGAGGATCGCAGCCCCCTGTTTGAAAGCGGCAGCGGTACGCTGAAGTGCACCGCCAGCGACGTTCCCGCCCGGGTGAACGCCATGGCGGACACCATCGCCCGGTTCCACATGGAAAAGCAGGAGTTTGAGCGCCGGGAGGCCATGGAGGGCCTGCACCGCTGCATGGACGAGACTAACGAGGAACGCCGGGAGCGGGAGCGGACCAACGATCTCTACCGGCCCCGGTTCGACGTGCCCGCCCCTGTCAAGGAGTTCCGTGTTGAGCTGACGCTGGACCACCCCTATTGGAAGTCCTTTGACGAGAAGATCTCCGCCCCGGAATTTGACCGGGACTATCCCCGGGCCGAGGATTACCTGCGGACCTACCGGGAGCAGACGGAGGAGCTGCACCTGCTGGCCTCCAAGCTGATGCGGATGATCGACCCCAACGCGGGGGAGACCCGGATCGGCAGCGGGGCGCAGGGCGTACAGGCGGCCCAGCCCACGGTGACGCTTCCCACAGACGCCGTCAGCGAGATCCAGAAGTACAAGGCGCTGCTGGACGCCGGCGTGCTGACGGAGGAGGAATTCTCCGCCAAGAAGCGTCAGCTTCTGGGAATTTGAGGGAGGAACGCATGAAGAAGTTTTTATCTTGCCTGCTGGCAATGGTCATGGCCCTGTCCCTGGTATCCTGCGGCGGGTCGGAGGATGTCTCCGACAGCGCCGGAGCGGAGGGGGAGAGCTGGGCGGTCTATTGGTACCTCTGCGGCAGCGATCTGGAGAGCAACGGCGGCTTTGCCACCATGGATCTCTCCGAAATGATGGAAGTGGAGCTGCCGGAGAACGTGAACGTGGTCATCGAGACCGGCGGCGCGTCCGTCTGGCAGAACGATGAGGTGGACCCCTCCAAGCTGCAGCGCTGGCTCTATAACAGCGAGGGCCTGCAGCTTTTGGAGGAAAGCGAGACCGCCAACATGGGCGATGCCCAGACGCTGTACGAGTTTTTGGACTTCGCCAGCACCAACTATCCCGCCGACCGGGTGGCCGTGACCTTCTGGAACCACGGCGGCGGCAGCGTCAGCGGCGCGGCCTTTGACGAGCTGCACGGGCTGGATTCTCTGGACCTTGCTGAGATGTACCAGGCCTTTGACGCGGTGTGGCCCGCTGACAAGGACGACCCGGCGCTGGAACTGATCGGCTTTGACACCTGCCTGATGGCCACGGTGGACGTGGCCGCCGTGTTCCAGAACTTCGCGAAATACTTAGTGGCCTCCGAGGAAGTGGAGCCGGCCAACGGCTGGCTGTATTCCAGCTGGCTGGGGGCCTTGGCAGAGGACCCGACCATGGACGGCGCCCGGCTGGGCCGCGCCATCTGCGACAGCTACTACGAGGGCTGCGAGGCCGTGGGGACGCAGGATCAGACCACCCTCTCCCTGACGGATCTGAGAAAGCTGACGCCGTTGCTGGAGGCCTACGAGACCTTCGGTCAGGAGGCGCTGGCGGCCGCGGCGGAGGACCCCGCCTTCTTCGCGGAGCTGGGCCGCGCCGCCGCCCAGAGCGAGAACTACGGCGGCAACACCCGGGAGCAGGGCTTCACCAACATGGTGGACATGGGCCATCTGGCCCGGCAGACGGCGTGGCTGCTGCCCTCTGCCCAAAGCGTTTCCGACGCGCTGGCGGACTGCGTGCTCTACAAGGTGGGCGGGCCCTACCGGGCGGAGGCCACCGGCCTGAGCTGCTACTATTCCTATAACGGCGACATGGACGATCTCAACGGTTATCTCACCGTGGGCGAGGGCCTTGCCTTCAAGTATCTCTACGCCTATGAGCTGACCGGCGAGGTGGCGGAGGGCGGCGAGGACTATCTGGCGGAGCTGGATATCCAGGAGCTGCCGGAGCGCATGACCCTGCCGGAGACAGGCTGGGACGGCGCGCCCATTCACGTCACCGATGACGGCATCTCCTATCTGGAGCTTGGCCCGGAGGCCAACTCCGTGCTGGCTGGGATCGGCTTCTCCCTGTTCTATGTGGACGAGGAGACGGATCAGATGCTCCTGCTGGGAACGGATAACGACATGAACGCCGATTGGGACAACGGCGTGTTTTACGACAACTTCCGGGGCGTCTGGGGCGCGCTGGACGGCAATCTGGTGTACATGGAGCTGTCCTTCGACGGCGAGGACTACAACCTCTACTCCGTGCCCATCCTCTTGAACGGCGAGGCCTACAATTTGCAGGTGGCCTATGAGTTTGACACGGAGGAATGGAGCATTTTGGGAGCTACCCAGGGTCTGGACCCCTCCGGCATGGCCAGCAAGGAACGGCGGCTGCTGAAGGAGGGAGACGTGGTCACGACCATCTGGAAGCTGGCCACCCTCAGCGGGGACGACGAATTTGAAATGTATGCCGCCGACGAGGTGACGGTGACAGCCGACACCGCCTTCGGCGAGGCACCGCTGTTCGACGGTACCTACGCCATGGTCATAGAAATGCGGGACGTGGCAGGCAATTACGCCTATTCCGACGCTGTGAGTTTTGAATGTGTGGACGGGCAGGTCACCTCCACCACGATCTACGAGGACTGAGCGGGAGCCGTCCATTAAGTAGACAGCGGCAGGCATCGCTGCTCGCTCCAAGCCGGGATAACTTTTAGCGTGTCAAAAAAGTCTTTTCTCTCCACTGAACCAGTTTTCAATGGCAGAATTTGCCCGGGGCGAAACGCTCCAGCACGGCTGCTTTGTGCGAGAAGTACCATCTAAGCTCTCGTGCTGTACAAAAGCGGAAAGCTGATTTTGAAAAATTTGTTTTGGGCTTTTTGGGAAAACAATTTCTGCGCTTGCGCATTATGACACAAAACATCGAGGGGGCTATAAGCCCTCTCGATGCTTTTTTAATGAGGCAAAAACCCATTTATCCCCCGAAAAGGAGGATACAGATGCCATGTAACTTATCCCTGCCGCAGCAAATCGAACAGAGTGTCATTAAGGAAAAACTGCTTTTCGCCGGGTTTCGTAAGATTTCTTCCGAAGTTCAAAAAAAGTTCTTGCATCGTACACCGGTGTACGGTGTATGATTTTATCGCGAAAAAAGAGGCCGGATGCAAATGGATGCTGACCGGCAGCGGCGGCCGCCCCGATGACATTTCATGTCGAAAAAAGGACGTTTCATGCAGACGTCCCCACAAAGCGCGGGAAAGCTGGTACACTAAATCCGTAAACCTGTAAAAGCGCCCGGGGGACGTCCCCCGGACCCGTAGGGGAGACCCCTACGGGATACCACTCTGCCCGCGGGAGAACGATTCGGGCGGAGCGTGAAATGAAGGAGGACACCTGATGAAAAAACGAGTTTTGAGCGCTCTTATGGCGCTGGCCATGTGCCTGACGCTGCTGCCCACGGCGGCGCTGGCAGAGGAGGAGCATCAACACTGCGTCTGCGGTAAGACGTCGCATGTCGATATCGGCGACCATACTGAGGAAAGTCAGATTACCTTTGATAAGTGGCTGGACAGCTGGGCAGGCAGTGGGTATACACTGGTTGTTGGCGGAAAAGGCAGTACTCATGTAACAGACGGAGATTCGCAGACCTTAACGGAAGGTAAGTATGTTTTGACCGGCGGTAACTATTATCTGAAAAAAGATGTTACGATCGAGCATCCCATTCAGATCGATGGCGATGTCACCATTTGCCTGAACGGCAAGGAGATTAAAAATGTAGGCAAGACTACAGGCTCCGTGTTTGAGGTTCCAAGCGGCAAAAAGCTGACCCTGACGAATTGCACAGGTAACACAGGTAACGGCCGGATTGTGTGCGAGAATGGCAGCGGCGTGTATGTCAGCGGCGGCACCCTCAATCTATACAGCGGCCAGATCGCCAACAGCAAAGGGCAAACAGGCACTGACTCCAACACATACGGTGGCGGCGTGTATGTGACCGGCATCGGCACCTTCAACATGTACGGCGGCGTCATCACCGGCAATAGAGTAAACTACGGCGGCGGCGTGTATGTGAAAAGCGGCACCTTCACCATGTACGGCGGCACCATCCAAAGCAACCACAGCAGCAATGGCTCCGGCTCCAGCAGCAGCGGCGGCGGCGTGTATGTGGAAGAAAGCGGCAATTTCATCATGAAAAACGACGCCAGCGTCACCGCGAACAAGATAGAGTACGGGAGCACCGCCGGCGCCGGCGTGTATGTGAACGGCGGCACCTTCGAAATGCACGACAACGCCAGCGTCACGGGCAACGAGGCGAGCAACAGAGACGGCAGTTCCGGCTGCGGCGTGTATGTCAGCGGCGGCAAGTTTGAAATGAACGACAACGCCAGCGTCAGCGGCAACACGGCGACGTACGGCACCCTCAGCGGCGGCGGCGTGTATGTGAAAAGCGGCACCTTCACCATGAACGGCAACGCCAGCGTCACGGACAACACGGCGGACCAAGGCGGCGGCGTATATGCGTCAGTCGGCACCTTCACCATGAGCGGCGGCAGCATCACCGGCAACAAAGGCAACGGCGTGTATGTCAGCGATACCGCCAACACCACCTTCACCGTGTCCGGTGCGCCGACCGTCACGGGGAACACAAGGAACAGTGCTGCCAGCAATGTGTTTCTTGCGGGCAGCAAAACCATCACCATCGGCGGCGAACTGACCGGCAGTCCGAACAGCATCGGCGTGACCAGGGGCGCGTACCTCGTCATTGCCAACAATGTGAATGAGGATTACAGCGGCATCTTTTTCAGCGACAACACGCAGCAGTATGTGGTTAAGTACGACGAGCCTAACAGTCAGCTGGTGCTGGCAGAGAAAAGCGGCGGCACGACCAACCCGCCCGTGACCACGGAACACAAGCATTTCCTCTGCGGCGGCAAGACCGCCTGCAACGAGGTCGGCGGGCACAGCTGCGAGGCGACCACCTTTGCCACGAAGCTGTGGATGGCCGGCGGCGTGCTGAAGAAGGGGAACGATGTCTGGAAGAAGGGCACGGTCAACCGAGCTGACGGAGGTGCTGTTTCCCACGAGGGCTATGTCCTTACGACGGGCAACTATTATCTGGACGATAACCTGACCCTCAACGGTGCGGCTATCCTGATCGACGGTGATGTCAAGCTCTGCCTCAACGGTCATACCATCGACCGCGCGAACGGCAATGCGGCGCTTGACTATGTGATCAGGGTTCTTGGCAAAAACGAAGCGCATCTGACCCTGACCGACTGCGTGGGCGGCGGTACGATCAAAGGCGGCGGCAACGGCGGCGTAGATATATTCGGCTTCTGCACGCTGGATATGTTTGGCGGCACCATCACCGGCAACACCAACAGCGGCGTAGACGTTGGCCAATTCGGTGAATTCAATATGTACGGCGGCAAGATCACCGGCAACAGCGCTGGATATGGCGGCGGCGTTTACACATACGGCAAATTTACCATGAGCGGCGGCAGCATCACCAACAATACAGCCACCGAAAAAGGCGGCGGCGTGCTTGTGGACGGCGGCACGTTCACCGTGTCCGGCTCTGCCACCGTCAAGGACAATACGTCAGGCCAGAACAGCATCAAGGACAATGTGTCTCTGGCCGATAATAAATTCATCACCATCGGAGAGGGCGGTCTGAAAAGCGACGCGAGCATCGGCGTGACCACGGCGACGGAACCGACGAAGGAGAATCCTGTATTCATTACCAACGAAACGAATGAAGGCTATAAGAACAGCTTCACCAGCGACAAGGCCGGCTTCGATGTTCAATTCATAAACAAATATAATCGGCTGGCGCTTGTCAAGTCGGGCGGTTCTACGCCCGGCGGCGGCACGCCCGAGATCGTCCCTGTTTCCCAAATCACGCTGAACAAGACGAGCACTTCGATCTCTGTTGGAAACAGCGAAAAGCTGACCGCCAAGGTCACGCCCAATAATGCCACGGACAAGAGCGTGACTTGGACATCTTCCGACAACTCCGTTGCCACGGTGGCCCCTGACGGCACCGTGACGGCGGTCAAGGCCGGTACCGCGACGATCACCGCCACCGCGGAGGGCGGAAATGGCACGTCTGCCACCTGCACGGTCACCGTGACCGGCGGCACCACGCCCTCTCAGCCCTCTAACCCCGGCGGCGGTTCTTCCTCCGGCGGCGGCGGTTCCTCCTCCGGCGGCTCCGGCAGTTCCGACAGCAACCCCATCATCAAGACGGAGACAAAGAACAATTCTGACGGCTCCACCACCAAAACCGAGACCCGCAAAGACGGCTCCGTGACCGCGACCACCACCGGCAAGGACGGCAGCACCTCCAAGACCGAGACCAAGAAGGACGGCAGCTCCGTCACCGAAAATAAGGCCGCCGACGGCTCCACCGGCACGGTGAAAACCGACAAGAACGGCCAGACCGAGGCGAAAACTGCCCTGAGCAACAAGGCCGTCGAGGATGCCAAGCGCAACGGCGAGGCCGTTAAGGCTCCTGTGGAGGTGGAGGCTTCCCGCAACAGCAATACCGCCCCCACCGTCAAGGTGGAACTGTCCAAGGGCGCAGGCGAGACCAAGGTGGAAATTCCTGTTTCCAACGTGAAACCCGGCACCGTGGCGGTGCTTGTCCATCCTGACGGCACGGAGGAGATTTTGAAAAACTCCATTCCCACCGAGGACGGCATCCAGTTGACCGTGGACGGCAGCGCGACGGTGAAGATCGTTGACAACTCCAAGGATTTCATTGACACCCGGAATCACTGGGCGAGGGAGGAGATCGACTTCGTCAGCGCCCGCGAGCTGGTCAACGGCATGAGCGATACGATCTACGCGCCCAACACCTCCGCCACCCGCGCCCAGCTGTGGACGATTTTGGCGCGGCAGAACGACGCAAATCTGAGCGGCGGCAATACTTGGTACGAAAAGGCGCAGCTGTGGTCCAAGGATAAGGGCATTTCCGACGGCACGGAGCCCAACGCCGCCATCAACCGCGCCCAGATGGTCACGATGCTGTGGCGCACCATGGGTCAGCCCGCCGCAACGGATAAGGTCAGCTTTGCTGATGTTCCTGCCGGCAGCTACTACGCGCAGGCGGTGGCCTGGGCCGTGGAAAGCGGAATCACCCAGGGCGTGGGCGGCGGTCGCTTTGACCCCGCCGCCACCTGCACCCGCGCGCAGATCGCCGCGTTCCTGACGCGGCTGTACGCGGAAAAGTGAGATCAAAACCTCTTATAAAATCCCTCCCCGGCCGAAAGGCCGGGGAGGGCAGGCGTCATAGCTGGCGGCAGCCATGAGACAAGCGTAACGGAACATTTTATACAACGTTCGTAACCGATAATCGTACCTTGACAAGAATACCGGCAGCCACCAGAAAGTGGCTACCGGCGTTCTTGTCAGGGTACTTTCCTGCAAACATCGGGTAGGTTCTCGGACCAGGGCATCAGATGATCCAGATACGCTGTATCAGCATCATACATATGCACCATCATTACAGAGAGCACATGCCGCAAAATTCTGCATTCTTCTGGAAAAAGATGCGGATAACACTGGCATAATCTAATGCCGCTTGGAGAGCGCCAAAAACCCTAAAAACCGGCTAGGAACCGCATCCATCAGGACCTGTGCGGCGATATTGACAACGATTGAATAAGCTGTCTGTGTATCTCCTGCGGAGAGGGGACCGCACAAGCGGATCTCCGAGGTTTTTACGTTGACGGATGAAAGGGGAGATGTTACAGTATATCAAGAGAAACCGACACAGACCGAAAAGGTGAGCGTTCATGATACAAATTGGCTTTTGCGACGATGATCTGTCCATATTGAGTGAGCTGCGGGTGCTGCTGGACCGCTACCGGGTGGAGCGGAACGTGGAAATTGCCTCCGCAGCCTTTCAGAGTCCCCTGGAGCTGCTGACAGAGATTGAGCGGGGGACCCGCTTTGATATTCTGCTGCTGGATGTGATGATGCCGGGGGAGAACGGGATCGATACCGCCCGGGAGATCCGCCGGTATGACCAGAGCATGAAAATTATTTTCCTTACCTCCTCAGCGGAATTCGCCGTGGAGTCCTACACCGTGGGGGCCTATTTCTACCAGCTCAAGCCCATCTGGCAGGAGAGTTTTTTCCGCTTGCTGGACTCCGTGATCGCGGAATGTGCCAAAAGCGGCAGTATGAGCCTGATCCTCCGCTGCAAAAGCGGCATCACCCGGGTGGAGCTGGACAAGCTGGAATATTGCGAGGTGCTGGGCCGGTCCCTGTGGCTGCACCTGACGGATGGCACGGTGCTGGAGAGCGGCGGCGGTATGGACCATCTCTGCGAGCAGCTGACGGAACATGACAATTTCCTGCGGATCCACCGGTCCTATCTGGTGAATCTGGATCACATCAAGTCCATCGTGCCCAAGACCATCACTATGGATTCTCTGGCGGAACTGCCCGTCCCACGGGGAAAATACGCGGAATTAAAGGATCTATATTTGGAATACGCCTTCCGCAGAAAGCAGGTGTTTCTGACATGACGGCGGATGCGATCCTTTATGTATGTAATACCGTGGCGGTGGGCCTGTTTGGCATCGTGCTCTCCGCCGCCTTCTGCAACATCCGGTGGACCCGGCGGAACGTCTGCTGCATGGTTGCTTCCACCCTGGCCATTTTCCTGATCCAGGGAATCGTCTATCTGGGGATCGACCCGGCGCTGGGGTCATATCTCTACCCCCTCCATACTCATCTTCCTCTGGCGATCACCCTCTGCTTGCTGAGCCATGAACGGCTCTGGCCGGTGATCTCTGTGCTGACGGCCTACCTCTGCTGCCAGCTCCGGCGGTGGCTGGCGCTGGTGTGCGTGTGGGCCTTTTCCGGGGGAGATCGGATGCAGTATGCGGTGGAGCTGATCGTGACGCTGCCGCTGCTGCTCCTGCTGCTGCGGACGGCACCGGCAGTGCGGTCCGTTTCCCGCTATTCAGTGACCGTCCAGTGCCAGTTTGGCTGCACGCCGGCCCTGTATTACGCCTTTGACTATCTGACCCGGGTCTATACGAATCTCCTTGCCGACGGAGACCCGGCTGTGGTGGAGTTCATGCCCTTTGTGTGCTGCGTGGCGTATTTGATGTTTCTGGCGCGGCTGTCGAAGGAGCAGGAGGCCCGGGCCCGTCTGGAGCAGCTGCAAAACAGCCTGAATCTGCAAGTCGGTCAGGCGGTGCGGGAGATCGAAGCTCTCCGGGAATCCCAGCAGAAAACCAGAGCCTACCGGCACGATCTGCGGCACCATCTGCAATACCTGTCCGGCTGTCTGGAAAACGGACAGTACGAGCAGGCCCAGCGGTACATCCACGAGATCAACGCGGAAATCGAGGCGGCCCGCGTGGTGACCTACTGCGAGAACGAGGCGGCGAACCTCATCTTCTCCGCCTTCGCGGCCCGGGCGGAGGCTCAGGGCGTGAAATTCTCCCTGCAGGCGGTGCTGCCGCACATCCTGCCCATCTCGGAGAGCGATCTGTGCGTGCTGCTGTCCAATGCGCTGGAAAATGCCCTTCACGCCTGCAAGGGGGCAGACGACAGCATCGAGGTACAGACCTACGAGAGAAACGAAAAATTCTTCTTGCAGGTGGTCAACGATTGCCGGGAGGCCGTGCGGTTCGAGGATGGAATTCCGGTAACGGACCGACCGGGTCACGGCATCGGCGTGAGCAGCATCTGCGCCATTGTGGAGCGGTATGGCGGGCTTTACAGCTTCTCCGTGAAGGAGGGAAAGTTTGTCCTGCGGGTCTCCCTCTGACGGTCAAATTACATTTCATGTCATTTTGGGGACGTTTCGTGCAGAGACGTCCCTTTTTCATGCTTCCCGGTGTATCATGACCATATCAAGAACCAACAGCAGCTTTTCCTGTAGCCGTAGCTATGTTGATAAGAAAAGGAGGGCCATGATGGGAGCATTCAGTGATAACAAAGAGAACTGTCCGGTCTGCGAACGTGTCAACGAGCGGCCCTTAACAGAATCTGAGCCGCACGCCGCCGCGCTTCAGGAGAATCAGGCTTTGCAGGCGGCGTTCCAGTCCACATACTGCTTCCGCGCCGACCAGGGGGACGGTCCCCTGTTTCTGGATGAGGAGCACGGACTGCTGCGCGTAGGGGAGGACGGCTGGGTCCTGGAGGGGAAGGCGCTGCGCTCCTTCCGTATCTCCGAGGACGGCGCGCCGCTGTTTGAAAGCGGCATCGGTACCTTGAAGTGCACCGTCAGCGATGTGCCCGACCAGGTGAACGTTATGGCGGCGGAGATCGCCCGGTTCCATCTGGAGCGCCAGAAATTTGAGCGCTGGGAGGCCATGGATGGCCTGCACCGCGCGGGGACCGAGAGCAGCGAGGAGCGCCGGGAACGAGAGCGGACCAACGATTTGCGCCGGCCCCGGTTCGATGTGCCTGCCCCCGTCAGAGAATTCCGGGTGGAGCTGACCTTGGATCACCCTTACCAGACCGCCTTCGACGCGAGGATCGCCGCTCCGGCCTTTGACCGGAACTATCCGCGGGCGGAGGATTATCTGAAGTCCTACCGGGAACAGACAGAGGAGCTGCATCTGCTGGCCGCAAAGCTGATGCACATGATCGCCCCCGGCGCGGGGGAGACCCAGAGCGGCTTTGGCTGGGTGCGTTCCATGCAGATGGTGCTCAGCCGGATGCCGCGGACGAGAGCGTTCCTCTTCTGATGCCGGGCCCAGCCGCCGTGGCGGCGGAGGTTGATCGAGCAAAAACGAATACTCTTGGAGATACAAAAACCCGGGCGCTGTGCAAGCACAGCGCCCGGGTTCGTCTCTCTGCTGAAAATGAAACGAGCACTTGCCGGAAGACACAGTTTTCCGACAAAAAGGGGATACAGACGAAACCGGCGAGATGACCAAAGGTGGTCCACGTATCACTTAGAATGCCCAAACTGAAAAGTTTTT
>OLGI01001407.1_pt1 | contig 21020 bp, 17 predicted proteins | sample 1605221 | NCBI WGS metagenome assembly OLGI01 (sample SAMEA3888915, study PRJEB22519) | human gut metagenome | biome: human gut; feature: human-associated habitat; material: faeces | place: Denmark | collected 2010 | reverse complement strand
CCGCTTCTTGTACTACTTGTCTGTTTATGTAAAATCTTTCAAAGAACTCTTTCTTCTGTTGCTAAGAGAAATGCTTGATTTCTCAAAAGCGAGTGCAAAAGTACGAACTATTTCCGAAACTACCAAATTTTTCAAGAAGAAAGTTTCATTTTTATTTCAAATTTAACAGTCTTAAACACTTTGCGGCGTTTTATGTCATACTGCTCCTTATAATATACATACGTGCACTCGCAGATATGTGCGGGCACACACATACATGCGCAATCCATAATAATGTATTGAAAAATAAAGGAAGAAGGGAGAAGAAAAGAAGGAAGAAAAGAGAGAATAAAGGAGGAAAAGGATAAAGAAAACAAGAAACTATAAAAAACATTTTGCCATATAAAAAAAATGTAGTACCTTTGCACACGTTTTAACGGATAACAAGATTAATTACATATATTTTAAAACTTTCAAATGAAGGCATTAGCAATTAAGTCGAGTTTGTTTTCCTGTTTGAAGACATACAACAAGAAAACATTCATGTCTGACCTCATGGCAGGTATCATCGTTGGTATCGTAGCCCTGCCTCTGGCCATCGCATTCGGTATCGCTTCTGGCGTGACCCCTGAAAAGGGTATCATCACCGCTATTGTAGCAGGTCTTATCATCTCCATCTTCGGTGGAAGCAAGGTGCAGATAGGTGGTCCTACGGGAGCATTCATCGTTATCATCTATGGCATTATCCAGAAATATGGCATGGAAGGTTTGACGATAGCGACACTGATGGCTGGTCTGTTCCTGGTTCTCTTCGGACTTCTCCGTCTTGGAACCATCATCAAGTATATCCCTTACCCTATCGTAGTGGGATTCACCAGTGGTATCGCCGTAACCATTTTCACGACCCAGATCAAGGACCTCTTTGGATTGACACTAGCTTCCAATCCTTCCGACTTCCTGGAGAAATGGGGTGTCTACTTCCAGAGTTTTGATACCATCGATCCATGGTGTGCCCTCATCGGTGTAGTGAGCGTAGTGGTTATCGCCATCACACCAAAGTTCAGCAAGAAGATTCCGGGTTCTCTCATTGCCATCATCCTGATGACAGTAGTAGCACTATTGCTCAAGCAGTTTGCTGGTGTAGAGAGCATAGAAACCATCGGTGACCGCTTCTCTATCAGCAATGAGTTGCCTGCAGCCCAGGTTCCAGAGATGAACTGGGAGACTATCAAGAGTCTCGTATCTCCAGCAATTACCATCGCCATTCTGGGTGCTATCGAGAGTTTGCTTTCTGCAACCGTAGCCGATGGTGTCATCAGCGATCATCATGACAGTAATACCGAGTTGGTAGCCCAGGGTTTGGCTAACCTCGCTTCCCCACTCTTTGGCGGAATCCCAGCCACAGGTGCCATCGCCCGTACCATGACCAATATTAATAATGGTGGTAAGACTCCAGTTGCCGGCATCATTCATGCTGTGGTATTGTTGCTGATATTCCTCTTCCTGATGCCTCTTGCCAAATACATCCCGATGGCATGTCTTGCCGGTGTATTGGTTGTCGTATCCTACGGAATGAGCGGATGGAGAAGTTTCCTGGCGCTGATGAAGAATCCGAAGAGCGATGTAACAGTGCTCCTGATCACCTTCTTCCTCACCATCATCTTCGACCTGACCGTGGCTATCGAGGTAGGTTTGATTATCGCCTGCCTGCTCTTCATGAAGCGAATGAGCGAAACCACCGACGTGACAGCCATCACAGATGATGAAATTGACTTGAACAAGGAGTTCGACTTCCTCTCTACCAACCTTGAGCACTACACGATTCCTAAGGGTGTAGAGGTATACGAGATCAATGGTCCGTTCTTCTTCGGAGCCGGTAACAAGTTTGAGGAAGTGATGGCAGCTTTCGGAGATCGTCCAAAGGTACGTGTCATCCGTATGCGCAAGGTTCCATTTGTAGATTCTACTGGTATCCACAACCTCACCAACCTCTGCGAGATGAGCCAGAAGGAGGACATTCAGGTTGTACTCTCTGGTGTATGTGAGAAAGTGAATGCCCAGTTGGAGAAGGCAGGTTTCTACAATATTCTTGGCAAGGATAATATCACAGATCACATCAGCAAGGCTCTGAAACGTGCTGAAGAGATTATTGAGAAGGAAACTGTTAATAGTTAATAGTTTACAGTTAACATTTTGCTGATTGTAGACCATCAAATAAAAAAGATGCATTGCTGGATATACCAGTAATGCATCTTTTTTTATTGTCATCAAGTAACTGTTAACTATCAACTATTACAGAACCTTTCCCAGGAACTCCTGCAATCTTGGCGATTTTGGATGGTTGAATATTTGCTCAGGAGTTCCATCTTCCGTGATATAGCCGTCACTGAAGAAGAGAACACGGTTTGCCACTTCTCTTGCAAACCCCATCTCATGCGTCACCACCACCATGGTCATTCCCTCGGCAGCAACATCCTTCATCAGCTGCAACACCTCTCCCACCATCTCCGGGTCCAGTGCCGAAGTTGGCTCATCGAAGAGGAGCACCTCGGGATTCATCGCCAGGGCACGGGCGATTGCCACACGCTGCTTCTGTCCACCCGAAAGACTGTCGGGATAGCTGTCTGCCTTGTCCAGCAGTCCGATACGGGTCAGGAGTTCCGTTGCCTTCTCATCGGCTTCTTCCCTTGTCATCTTGCCCAATTCTACCGGAGCCAGCATGATGTTGCGGCGAATGGTCATATTAGGGAAGAGATTGAACTGCTGGAACACCATGCCCACTCTCTGGCGCATCTTGTTGATGTCTACATCCCAGGAAGTGATATCCATACCGTCGATATAGATTTTACCTTTGGTAGGTTCCTCCAGCAGATTGATGGAGCGCAGGAAAGTACTCTTTCCGCAACCCGATGGACCGATAATGGCTACAACCTCGCCTTTCTTCACCGAGGTTGTTATGCCTTTCAGTACCTCGTTGTCGCCGAAGCGTTTACGAAGTCCTTCTATCTTGATTATTTCGTTCATTTTATTCATTGTTTTATCTTTCACTCTTTCTCAGCCGTTTCTCCAGCTTTCTCACGCCTGCATTCAGTCCGAGAACGAGGATGAGATAGAGGCAGGCTACTACGCCCAATGGCATCATTGCCTCGTAGGTGATGCTTCGGATGATGTCAGAACCCTTGGTCAAGTCTACCAGTCCGATATAACCGCTGATAGAGGTTTCCTTGAGCAGAGTGATAAGCTCGTTACCCATTGCCGGGAGCACATTCTTGAAGGCTTGCGGCAGGATGATGAGGCGCATGGTCTTTCCATACGAGAGACCGAGACTTCTGCCCGCCTCCATCTGGCCTTCATCCACCGACATGATGCCCGAACGGATCACCTCGGCAATATAGGCAGCCGAATTCAATCCGAAGGCGATGACAGCCACGAAAATCTTATTGACATCTGCCGAGGCAAAGACCACATAATAGATGATGAGCAACTGCACCATCGTTGGCGTACCACGCATGATGGTGAGATACAGCTGACAGAGCATATTCGGAATCCGCCAGCCACCTCTACGCTCATGACGTGCTCTTACGATGGCTATCACCGTACCCAATATCACGGAAAGGATGATGGCAAAGAAGGTGATGATGAGCGTATTGCCCAAGCCCTGCAACAGATACTGATAACGGTTGTCATCCATGAAGCAGGATTTAAACTTATCTATCATTCCCGGCTGATTGCCAGCAGCTTTCACATCTCCGGAATTCACCATGATGACCTGTCTGACATCGGCATAGGAATCCGTAAATCCGATATTCTTCTCCCGTTCTGGGGTAACCGTGATGCCGGCAATACCTGCATCAGCCTTACCAGCCTGCACTGAGGTGATGATGGCGTCAAACTCCATATCGAGAATCTCCACATCCACGCCCATCACATCGCCGATGGCATTCGCCACATCCACATCGATACCCACAATCTTACCATTCTGGTAATATTCAAAAGGCTCGAAAGTAGCGTTGGTGGCAAAGCGCAGACTCTTCTTCAGTCCCAGATGCTTCAGCGCTTCCGGTCCCACTTTCTTCACATCCGAAGTCTTTGGCGTATAAGCCACGGCAATGCCCCTTTCCAGATGGCGGTTGACGATGGAATCGATGACGCCATTCGCTTTCAGGATACGGATGGCATTATTGATGGACTGCTTCAACTCAGCATGATCCTTAGCCACACAGATAGCGAACGAAGATGCGTCGAAGGTCTCAGGCAGGATATTGAGCGATGGATTCACCCGCTTGAAAGCCTTGGCAGGCGCCTCATCGGTCACCATACAGTCTATCTTTCCCTGCAGGAGAGCCTGGATGGCATCGGCACCCTTGTTGTACCGTTCCACCTTGGTGCCATCTCCTTTCTTTTCCAACTCGGTGGCAAGTCCGTCACTCGTGGTACCGAGCTGCACACCTATCACAGCCCCCTTCAGGTCTGCCTTTGTCTTCAACTGCTTTCGGGTTTCTGAAGATTCTGAACCGCATGCTGCCAGGAACAGACAGAGAAGCATCGCCCAGAAACTCAGTCGAAGACATCTTAAATTTCTATATTTCATTATTTCTGTATCTACTTATAACTGCTTCATATACTCAGCGCACATCTCTGCGCATCTCTCACCGTCTACGCCAGCCGATACGATTCCCCCAGCATATCCTGCGCCTTCACCGCATGGGAAGAGTCCCTGGATGCGTATATGCTGCAGGGTTTCGCGGTCGCGGATGATGCGTACAGGCGATGAGGTTCTCGTCTCCATCGCTATCAGGGTAGCCTCGTTGGTCAGGAAGCCATGCGCATTCTTACCGAAAGTCCTGAAACCTTCCTGCAGACGCTTGCTCACGAACGAAGGCATCCAGAAATGCAGCGGACTGCTGATGATACCCGGAGCATAGCTGCTCTTTGGCAGGTCGTAGCTCAGACGGTTGTTCACGAAGTCGGCCATACGCTGGGCTGGTGCCGTCTGCTTCATATTGCCCTGTTGCCAGCACTGCTTTTCTACTATCTGCTGGAAGTACATCATCTGGAGTGAAGAATGAAGATTGAAGAGTGAATCATTCTGCTGCGCCTTCATTTCCGTCTGTTCGATGATAGCCTGATGTTCCTTCACGAACTGCGCCACATCCTCGGGATGCGTTTCCACCACCATGCCCGAATTGCTCCAGGCAGTGCCACGGTTACTAGGACTCATACCGTTCACCACGAGCTGTTCCGGTCCGGTGGCTGCCGGAATCACAAAGCCACCCGGACACATGCAGAAGCTGTAAACGCCCCTGCCCTCTACCTGGGTAACAAAGCTATACTCGGCAGCAGGCAGATATTTTCCTCTACCACTCTTATTGTGATACTGAATCTGGTCGATGAGCTGGGATGGATGTTCCAGGCGCACGCCCACGGCGATGCCCTTTGCCTCGATATCTATCTTTGCCGAAGCGAGATAGCGGTATACATCGCGGGCACTATGACCTGTTGCCAGGATAACCGGTCCGCGATAAGTTTCCTCAGCACCCGTAGCCAGATTCACGGCTTCTACACCTATCACCCTATCGCCAGCTGCAGCATCAGGTGCCGTCAGCTTACCTTCACTCTCAAGGATCAGACGAATCATCTTGGTCTGGAAATGCACTTCTCCGCCACACTTGATGATGGTGTTGCGCATGTTTTCAATGACGCGTGGCAACTTGTCGGTACCGATATGCGGATGGGCATCTGCCAGGATATTGGTATTGGCACCATGCTGGCAGAATACGTTCAGAATCTTGTCTACACTTCCCCTTTTCTTGCTTCGGGTATAGAGTTTTCCGTCACTATATGCACCGGCTCCACCTTCACCGAAACAGTAGTTGCTCTCCCCATCTACCTTCTGAGTCTTGGTAATGTTAGAGAGGTCCTTCTTGCGTTCGCGCACATCCTTGCCTCGCTCCAGCACGATAGGACGGTAACCCAATTCTATCAGGCGCAGAGAAGCGAAGAGGCCGCCAGGTCCCTCACCCACAACAATAACACGAGGTCTGCTGCTCACATCGGGATATTCCGTATGAATATACTGGTCGTCTTGCGGAAACTCATTGATATAGGCACGCACCTTCAGGTTCACGAAGATGGTACGCTGGCGGGCGTCGATGCTTCGCTTCAACACTCTCACCTGATTCAATGTTCTCACATCCAATCCTTTCTCCTTGGCGAGATAACGCTTGATGCCTTCCTCGCTTGCTGCCTGTTCGGGCAGAATTCTTATCTGGTATTCTTGAATCATTTACTTTGAACTTTGAGCTTTGAACTTTATGATTAGTTTTATGAAAATGACGAGTGACAAGTGACGGATTTCACATTACATTCACAATTCACTTTTCACTTTCACTTTTTCATGCTTCCATTGCAGCCAGCACTTCGAGCGTATCCAGATGATACATGGTGAACTTGCCATCTTCCAATGTTGCGAATGTTGGAGGATTGCCACCCTTCGGAAAGGTGATGCTACCCGTATTGACGATGGCTTGTCCCTTCTCGTTATGAGAGAGTTCCCAGAGATGGGAGTGGCCATAGATCATAGCCTCGTAAGGACCCTTTGGCATGTTTTCCTTATTATAAATATGACCATGGGTCAGGAGATAACGCTTTCCGTTATCTACCAGCAGGGCATAAGTCTCCATGATAGGGAAATCAAGGAGCATCTGGTCTACTTCCGCATCGCAGTTGCCACGCACGGCGATAATCTTGTCTGCCAGCGCATTGAGCCGTTCAACGATACCCTTAGGGTCGATTCCTTCAGGAATGCGGTTGCGGGGACCATAGTTGATGATATCACCCATGATGCACATCATGTCACATTTTTCAGCCTCGAAGAAGTCGAGGACTTTTTCCAAGGCTGGCAAACAGCCATGGATATCAGAGAATAATAGATATTTCATTACTTGATTTAAAAAGTATTAATACTCACCCTCAACCCATTTTTTACCAGATTCAGTATATTTCATCCAAATAACCAATCCGATACCAATGATTGCTGCTATTGCAAAAAGTATTGTCAACATTTCCATAATTACTTCTTTTTTAATTCTACTTTTAATAAATAATTGCCTGCATAAGCAAAACATGCAGCAGCTATTACTGCGCATCCCATGCAAACAATGTTAGTTACTCCCATTGCCTCACCAGTAAACAGTGGAGACAATGCACCTATTCCAATACCGCTGCATACCATCTTTGAAAGACCAAAGAAATACTCAGCCAGCATCTCATTTCGTTTGAAATTGCGTTCAACGAGTTGATTCTTACTATTTACTTCTGTAACCATATTGCTGATGCTTTGAATTACATCGGCAAAAGTACACATTTTCTTCGAAACTGGCAAACTTTTTTCTTATTAATTCTCCGCAAATCCCTATATATATAAGGTATAAGAACAAAAACGAACATTAAATTACTACTATCCGGGCTTTTTCATCTACAATATGCTACTTTTTTGTTAAAATCCTTGGCAGTTTGATAGAATATTTGTACTTTTGCCCACAAGTTTTGCTACAGCCCCGGTCGTTTCGGGGATGGCATTACATTACCAACGCAAAAATTCAAGAACGTATGAAAGTATTAAAATTCGGCGGAACATCGGTTGGTTCCGTAAAAAGCATCCTCAGCTTAAAACGTATCGTTGAAAATGAGGCTAAGAAACAGAGTGTAGTGGTTGTCGTGAGCGCACTTGGCGGTATCACCGACAAACTCTTGCAAACCTCTCAGCTTGCCCTCAAGGGTGATGAACAGTGGAAGGTCGAATTCGACGCCATGGTTGATCGCCACCACAAGATGATAGATACCATCATTACCGAAACAACAGACAGAGAGAATCTTTTCAAATCAGTTGATGCACTCTTCGAGCAGTTGAGAAGCATCTACTTCGGTGTGTATCTCATCCACGACCTCAGCGAGAAGACACAGGATGCCATCGTGAGTTATGGAGAAAGACTCAGTTCAAAGATTGTGGCCACGCTCATCCGTGGTGCCAAATGGTTCGATTCCCGCAATTTCATCAAGACAGAACGCATCAACGGCAAGGGAAAGCATACCCTCGACAGCGAACTGACCAACAAGCTGGTAAAGGAAGCCTTTGCCGAGCTTCCTCGCATATCTCTCGTACCGGGTTTCATTAGCCGCGACAAAAACACGGAGCGCACCACCAACCTGGGTCGTGGTGGTAGCGACTACACAGCAGCTATCATTGCAGCAGCCCTCGATGCTGAGGTGCTTGAAATCTGGACCGATGTGGACGGATTCATGACTGCCGATCCACGTGTCATCAAATCAGCTTATACCATCAACGAACTGAGTTATATTGAGGCGATGGAGCTTTGCAACTTTGGTGCAAAGGTCATCTATCCTCCTACCATCTACCCGGTTTGTGTCAAGAATATTCCTATCAGAGTGAAGAATACCTTCAATCCTGATGCTCCCGGCACCATCATCAAGAACAAGATTGATGCCGACCAGAAGCCTATCAAGGGTATTTCTTCCATCAACGGTACCGCCCTCATCACCGTCACCGGTCTTTCCATGGTGGGTGTCATCGGTGTCAACCGCCGCATCTTCACCGCTCTTGCCAGCGAGGGCATCTCTGTGTTCATGGTTTCCCAGGCTTCTTCTGAGAACTCTACATCTATCGGTGTGCGTGAGCAGGATGTGGAAGAGGCTGTCAGCGTATTGAACAATGAGTTCAAGAATGAGATTGCCGATGGCGCCATGTTCCCTATGCACGCTGAGTGCGGACTTGCCACCATCGCCATCGTGGGCGAAAACATGAAGCATGCTGCCGGTATCGCCGGTAAGCTCTTCGGCACGCTCGGACGTAGCGGTATTTCCGTCATCGCCTGCGCACAGGGTGCTTCTGAAACCAACATCTCTTTCGTAGTGAAGAGTGATTATCTGAGAAAGTCGCTCAACGTTCTGCACGACAGCTTCTTCCTCTCAGAATACAAGGTGCTCAACCTCTTTATCTGCGGTGTGGGTACCGTGGGCGGCAAACTCATCGAACAGATCAAGAATCAGTATGCCGACCTCATGGAGCGCAGCAAGCTGAAGCTGAACGTAGTAGGAATCGCCTCTTCCAAGAATGCCATCTTCAATCGCGACGGTCTTGATCTCGAGAATTATCGCGAGGAGCTGAAGAAGTCTATTCCTAGCTCTCCGGAGGTCTTGCGCGATTCCATCCTGGCAATGAACATCTTCAACAGCGTGTTCGTAGACTGTACTGCCAGCAAGGATGTAGCAGCTCTCTACCAGAGCCTTCTGGAGCACAACGTAAGCGTCATCGCAGCCAACAAGATTGCGGCTTCAAGCGAATATGAAAACTATGAGAAGCTGAAGAAGACAGCCATCCAGCGTGGCGTGGTATTCCGTTTCGAGACCAACGTAGGTGCAGGTCTTCCTATCATCGGAACCATCAACGACCTTCGCAACTCGGGAGATAAAATCCTCAAGATTGAGGCTGTACTCTCCGGCACACTCAACTTCATCTTCAACGCCATTTCAAGCGTGGTACCATTCTCCGAGACCGTCCGTCTCGCCAAGGAGAAGGGCTACAGCGAGCCAGATCCACGCATCGACCTCAGCGGCATGGACGTAATAAGAAAGCTCGTCATCCTTTCACGCGAGGCTGGTTACCGCGTGGAGCAGGAGGATGTGGAGAAGAACCTCTTCGTACCAGACAGCTACTTCCAGGGCTCGCTCGATGACTTCTGGAAAAAGCTTCCTAAGCTCGATGCTGACTTTGAAGCCAAGCGCAAGACGCTCGACCTGGAGCACAAACGCTGGCGCTTTGTGGCTACCCTGGACGGTGGCAAGACCAGCGTAGGCTTGCAGGCGGTGGGTCCGGAGCATCCTTTCTACAATCTGGAGGGTTCCAACAACATCGTATTGCTCACCACCGAGCGCTACAAGGAGTATCCGATGATGATTCAGGGCTATGGAGCCGGAGCCAGCGTAACTGCTGCCGGAGTCTTCGCCAACATCATGAGTATTGCGAATGTATAATGAATAATGTACAATGTATAATGAATAATGATTAATGTACAATGAATAATTGTTCATTATAAATTATAAATCGATTATGAAGCATATTATCATTCTTGGCGACGGAATGGCTGACCACCCAGTGGAAAGACTGGGTGGAAAGACACTCCTGCAATACGCCAGCAAACCATATATGGACATGCTTGCCAAGAAAGGCAAGACAGGAAGACTCGTTACCGTGCCAGATGGATTCCATCCGGGTTCTGAGGTAGCAAACAGCTCTATCATGGGCTATGACCAGAACGAGGTTTACGAGGGACGCGGACCGCTCGAAGCTGCCAGCATCGGCTATGAACTGGAGCCTACCGACCTTGCACTGCGCTGCAACATCATCAATGTGCAGGACGGCAAGATTATCACCCACAACGGTGGTAACCTGGAAACGGAAGATGCGGATGTGCTCATCAAGTATCTCAACGATACCCTCGGCAAGAAATATCCTGATGTCAAGTTTGTTACCGGCATCCAGTACCGCCACCTCCTGGTGGTAAAGCACGGAAACAAGCATATCGACTGTGCCCCACCTCATGATCATCCCAACGAGGAATGGCACAAGCTGATGGTGAAACCCGTCCTGCCGGAGATTGGAGGCGATGAGGGTCACATCAGCCGTCGTGATACAGCCGACCTGCTGAACCAGCTGATTCTTGAGAGTCAGGAACTCCTGGAGAAACATCCTTTCAATGTGGCTCGCAAGGAGCGTGGCGAACGAATGGCTAATCTTATCTGGCCATGGGGCGGAGGTTACCGTCCGCACATGCTCACACTTTCCCAGATGTATCCACAGATCAGAAAGGGTTCCGTTATTTCTGCCGTCGACCTGATCCGAGGCATCGGCCATTACGCCGGGCTGCGCAACATCATCGTTGAGGGCGCTACGGGGCTTGCCAACACCAACTATGAGGGCAAGGCTGCTGCTGCCATCCAGGCATTGAAGGATGGCGACGACTTTGTATATGTTCACGTAGAGGCAAGCGACGAGGCGGGTCATGATGGCGATCTGGAGCTGAAGCTGAAGACCATCGAGAACCTCGACCAGCGACTCATCAAGCCTATCTTCGATGAGGTAAGCACCTGGGACGAGCCGGTATGCATCGCAGTTCTCCCTGACCATCCTACTCCGGTAGAAATCCGTACCCACGTCAAGGAGCCTGTACCTTTCATCATCTATTATCCTGGCATTGAGCCGGATAGCGTAGAGCAGTATGATGAGGTAAGCTGCGTTAGTGGCGGCTACGGCATGCTGCAGCTGCAGGAATTCATGAACGCCTTCATGGCGATCAATTAAAATCAACGGCTTCATGATAGCCCCCAAAGCTAATCATAAAGTTCAATGTTCAAATCTCAAAGTTCAAAGTAAAAAATGAAATATTATTCAACAAATAAGAAAGCACCCATCGCCGATCTTCACAAGGCGGTAGTTAAAGGTTTGGCAGAAGACCGTGGTCTCTATATGCCGGAAATCATCAAGAAGCTGCCACAGGACTTCTTCGACAACATCGAGAAACTGAGTTTCCAGGAGATTGCCTACAAGGTAGCTGATGCCTTCTTCGGTGAGGACGTTGATGCCGAGTCATTGAAGAAGATTGTATATGATACCCTGGCTTTCGACTGCCCTGTAGTCGAGGTAGAGCCTAACATCTACTCTCTCGAATTGTTCCATGGCCCTACCCTCGCCTTCAAGGATGTGGGTGCGCGCTTCATGGCACGTCTCCTGCAGTACTTCGTGCGCCAGGAGGGCAAGGAAGAGGTGAATGTACTCGTAGCTACATCGGGCGATACCGGTTCGGCTGTTGCCAACGGTTTCCTCGGCGTTGACGGCATCCACGTCTACGTGCTCTATCCTAAGGGCAAGGTCAGCAAGATTCAGGAGAGCCAGTTCACTACCCTGGGTCAGAACATCACAGCCCTCGAGGTGGATGGCGTGTTCGATGACTGCCAGGCACTGGTGAAGTCGGCATTCATGGACGAGGAGCTCAACAAGCACATGAAGCTCACCTCAGCCAACTCTATCAACGTGGCCCGCTTCCTGCCTCAGGCTTTCTATTATTTCAACGCCTATGCCCGCATGAAGGAGAAGGGCCTCGCCGACAAGCTGGTCATCTGCGTGCCTAGCGGCAACTTCGGCAACATCACAGCCGGACTCTTCGGTCATGAGATGGGATTGCCTATCCACCGCTTCATCGCAGCCAACAACGCCAACGACATCTTCTACGAGTATCTGCAGACTGGCAAGTACAATCCACAGCCTAGCAAGCAGACCATCGCCAATGCCATGGATGTAGGCGACCCTTCAAACTTTGCCCGCATCTACGACCTCTACAAGGGCGATCACGATGCCATCGCAGCCTACATCGGTGGTGCTACATACAAGGACGAGCAGATTGCCGAGACCATGAAGCAGTGCTACAACGAGACCAAGTATGTACTTGACCCTCACGGAGCTTGCGGTTATCGCGCCCTGAAGGAGCAATTGAAGTCAGGCGAGGTTGGCGTCTTCCTGGAGACCGCTCATCCAGCCAAGTTCAAGGAGAAGGTAGACAGCATCCTGGAGAGCGACATCGAGATTCCAGCCCGTCTTGCAGAATTCATGAAGGGCGAGAAGAAGAGCATCCAGATGACCAAGGACTTCGATGCCTTCAAGAACTTCCTGATGAACGAATAGGTTTTCAGAGCTGTAGTTCTTCAGAGCAAGAAGAACCAATAGTTTTTTAGACAAATCAGAAAAAATGAAGAAAATAATCATGGGCATTGCCCTATTATCCAGTACCTTTTTGGCAGCGCAGGCACAGTGCTGCCAGAAAGGTTTTTGCCATTCTGAGCAGGCTTCCGGCAAGGACTGCTGCGCTCAGGAAGGCTTTTACACTACATCCTATGCCGACAACCCCAAGTTGGTGAAGAAGGCAGAGAAATGGGCCAAGAAGGGAGCCTGGCGAAACGGATTCACCAAGGCAAACCCTCACGCCAGTGTCAACCTGGTAGACTTCTACCAGCAGTATCAGAAGAATCCCAAGCAGTGGAAGGCGCTCTTCGAATACATCGCCAAGACTGATCTCCTGACGATTCCAAAGGGCAAGCATCAGATTCCGGGCTCTGACCTCACCGTCAGCGTAGAAGACAGCGAGAACGGACCGCTGGAGAAGCGACAGAGCGAGAGCCACTACAAGCACATCGACTTCCAGTATGTCGTGAAGGGCGTGGAACGGTTCGGCATCATCGACCACCTTACCAGCAAGCCCAACTGCAAGTATCGTCCGGACGTGATCCATTATGATTACGACAAGTCGAAGGCTCGTTTCTACGACAGCAATCCCAACGAGTTCTTCATCTTCTTCCCCAACGATTGGCACATTGCCAAGATCAACAACGACTCCAACGACCAGTCTATCCGTGTAATCGTGATAAAGGTAGATTACGTAGAGTAAATAAATCATTAACGAGATAAAAATTATGAAGATTGTCATATTAGACGGCTATGCCGCAAACCCGGGAGATTTGGATTATCATCTTCTGGAGCAGCTGGGCGAGGTAGTAGTTTATCCTCGCACGTCAGATGCAGAGAAAGTGGAACGTGCCAAGGATGCCGACATCATCCTCCTGAACAAGGTGCAGATGGATGCAGAAACGCTGGCACAGCTCCCCAATCTGAAATATATCGGCATTCAGGCTACAGGCTTCAACGTGGTAGACATCAAGGCTGCCAAGGAGCAGGGCATCATCGTGACCAACATTCCTGCCTACAGCACGGACAGCGTAGCTCAGATGACCTTCGCCCTCATCCTTGCCGTAACCAACCGCGTAGAGCATTATGCTCAGGAGAACCGCAACGAGCGCTGGGCATACAACAAGGATTTCTGCTATTGGGACACCCCATTGATGGAGCTTGCCGGCAAGACCCTGGGCATCATGGGCTTGGGCAATATCGGCATGAAGGTAGCCTGCATCGCCCGACAGTTTGGCATGAACATCTGTGCCTTCACCAGCAAGAGTGCCAGCTCATTGCCTGAGTGGATTCAGAAGGTGAGCAAGGAAGGATTGCTTGCCACGAGCGACATCCTTTCTCTTCATTGTCCGCTGAATGATGACACCTATCATTTCATCAATGCCGAGAGTCTGGAGAAGATGAAGGATACCGCCATCCTTGTGAACACGGGTCGTGGTCCGCTGGTAGATGAGGAAGCCGTAGCCGCCGCTCTTCACGATGGCAGTCTTGCTGCCTACTGTGCAGACGTGATGACCGAGGAGCCACCATCAAAGGACAATCCTCTCTGGAACGAGCCTAATGCCTACCTCACCCCTCACATTGCCTGGGCCACCTACGAGGCTCGCAAGCGCCTGAACAAGCAGGTAGCCGCCAACGTCAAGGCATTCCTCGAAGGCAATCCGATTAATGTGGTGAATAAGTAAGGTTCTGATAACATCATGGCAAAAAAAATAGACGGAGATAACTTCGATGATGATTTTGAATGGGATAGAATACCTGCAGGATGGGGACCTATCAACGAAGAAGAAGCCATAGCCCGTATAGAGGACATAGAAGCCGACATAGAGCAAAATGGTCTCATTGACGAAGAGGATATGATAGAGCATCTTAAAGCAAAGGGATTATGGCTTATATAAAACCATCTAAGCCATTTAACTTTAGTTTTAAGATGTTCTATCATTTCTTTTTCACCAAAATATAGATGATGACGGGGGCACCGAACAAAGGGGTGACGGCATTCAGGGGGATGATGCCACCGCCAGAAGGGAGGGTGCAGAAGAGATTGCAGAGAAGGGCAAGGACTGAACCCAACAGCATCGTGACGGGCAACAGCCGGCGATGATTCTCCGTACCGATGAGTAGACGGGCGATGTGGGGAGTGGCTAGACCGATGAAGGCAATGGGACCGCAGAAGGCGGTAACCACTGCCGTGAGAAAGCCCGTGATGAGGAGCAGGATGATGCGCAGACGTCTGATGTTGAAACCCAGATTGCCGGCATACTGATCACCTAACAGCATGGCATTCAATGGTTTGACAAGGAGCAGAGAGGCAATGAGGGCGATGAGGGCAAGCGGAATGAACCATAATACCTGCGCTGCCGAAACATTGCCAAAGCTTCCCATACCCCAGACCATATACGATTTCACGCCCTCTGCCGTGCTGAAGAAATTGAGCAGTGAGATGGCGCTGCTGGCAAGATAGCCCACCATCAGTCCGATGATGAGCAGCACCGTATGACTGCGCACGATGGCAGAAAAGAAGGTGATGACAGCCATCACGAGCATCGCTCCCACGAAGGCTGCGATGAGAATGGCGAGAAAACCACCGATGGCATAGTTGCCGGCATCGCCCACGAAATCGCCCAGGGCGATGTTGCCGCCAAAGGCAAGCATCACGATGGCTACCGCCAGTCCGGCTCCGCTGCTGATTCCGAAGACATCAGGACCAGCCAGAGGGTTGCGGAAGGCAGTTTGCAGCAGCAAGCCGCTAGTGGCTAGGGCTGCGCCCGAAAGGAGGGCGGTAATAGCCGCAGGCAAGCGCGATTCCATTACGATATAGCGGAAGCTGTCAGCTTCATCTCCCTGATTTCCAGCGAGTATAGCCCCCACGTCCTGCCACGGGATGTTTACACTCCCCCATGCCAGGTTGGCGAAAAACAGTATGATAATGGCGATTGCCCCTAAAACGATGGTTTTCATTCACTAAAACTATTTCTTGTAAAATCTCTGATTAAAGCCCTATTTCTTATAGAATCTCAATTTGCCGAACCGGCTGCCATGGGCGAGGATGATGAACTCTCTGAGCAGCAGCTCGGGATGGAAGCTCGTAAGCTCGAAATAAGGCACCGTAGAGGTATCTACCTGATAGATATTGCCCCGGTTGAAGGCGGCAAGAGCCTTGTAACCGTCATATTCCTGCAGCAGCTGAACCTGCGATAAAGGAGCACCTCCGAAGTATTTGAATGCCCATACATCCACCTGGCTTCCCTTCGCCAGAATCTGCTCCGGACTCATCGGCAGACTTCCGCTGTGCTGATCATCCGAGAAGATATAACGGGCGTTGGCATCCTTCAGGAGAATGCCGATAGTGCTCTGTCCACCAGGCACATACCATACATTGCCCGTTTTTCTTTCGGTCAATATCGAAAGTCCCTTGGGCAGCTTTCCAGCCTCAGCCTTCAACTTCAGATACTCCTTTTCAATCTGAGAGAAAAGAGAATCTGCAGTAGCCTCGCAGGAAGCAGAAAGAACAGCCTTGGATGCATTTCCGTCAGCAGCCTTGGATGCCTTTCCGTCAGCAGTCTTGGATGCCTTTCCAAAGAGCATGCCGTAGAATTTCATCCATTCCGCCCTTCCCAGTGGCGAAGACTCCATATAGTCGGCAGCTTCAATGATGGGGATATGCAGCTTGTCGAGCTTGCCATATCCACCGCTGTTCTCGAAGGGCGAAACGAGGATAGCTTCGGGTTTCAGGGCGATAATGCGCTCGATGTCTGGAGCCATGCTGGAACCGCAATCCACGATGGAATTCCGGGCAGAAGCATTTCCGGAAGAAGCCTTCCCTGCAGAAGCAGCCCTCTTCCTGACATCCGGAATATTGATGTAATTGAGGTCGCAGACGCCACGGATAGCCTGCTGGCATCCCAGTTCGTACATCAGCTGGCAATGGGGAGCGATGAAAACGGCACTCCTCTCCACCGGTGTCCTCACGGTATCGGTAGTGCATCCCATGCCCGAAGTGCGTTGCAGGGCGAGTCGGGCAACCGTCTCATCCCCCTCCTCTCCCTTTGGGATAAGGATATAGCGATGCAGCAGCGTCCCCGCCTTCCAGGGGTTCGCAACGTTCACCTCAGCATACTGATACTCAGCGTCTTCCGCATCCTTATCCAAAGATGCAGTCCCCTTCTCCCCATGCTTCACGATGGTTAGCAGTTTGGCATACTCCATCTTCAGAGTATCCCCCTCTTCAGCCTCTCCCGCCGTCGTCTTTCCGCCCTGGCAGGCAGTCAGTACAAGGAGCGTCAGGAGTGCCCCGAATATATATATTTTTCTGTTCATCATAATACATTAATTTGATATGCTCATTGTTATCCTTACTTGGCAAAGGTAAAAAACATTCTTTTTAACCTTGAAACACACTCATGACTGCATGATAATGCTTCATTCTTTCTTCATATTGCTCCTTACTTTCCTTTGGTGGATTTTTCATTCTTGCCTCAAACTTGCGAGCATCACCACCATAAAGAATCGGAGTTTCTCTAATTGGTCTTGCCATAATACATTCCTCCTTGAGTTTATTAATTAATAATCTTTAATAGGTATTATTCTTATATATAACTGAATTGTTATTTACCTAATCCGCTTCAAAATTACAAAAAGTTTGGGAGATAATAGCTTTTTTTAGAGAAAACTTTTAGTTTTGTACGTAAATTCCTAGTTTTTATGGGTATTCTGCGTTTCTATGAATATAAAAACAGCGAAAGATGACATCCAAGGATGCCATCTTTCACCTCTCTCCCCACCTACTCTATCCTGATAACCACTTCGCCCCTGCGTCTCAGCACCTTGTTGACCCGGTCGAAGAGCTGGAGGAAGAGTTCCTGGCTTCTGAGGACGAAGCCGGGAGCATGAGCCTCGCCGATGAGGATGCCGCCCTTGCGGAGACGGAACGGGCCATTGCCCGGCTGGAGCATGGGGCACGAAAGGGCATGAAGCTCATCCAGGCACCCGAACCTATGATGCTTGCGCTCCAGGCGGCAGCGCTCGCAGATTTCGGGGAGAGGAAGAGGCGAACAGCCCACCCCTGATGAAGCATCAGAAGAGGAAGCCTCCTTCTTCACCGCCTCCAAGAACATCATCTTGCGGGCGAAACTGCGGCATTTAGCCACCACTACGCGATATTCACCAGGCTCCAGGCAGCCCCCCTCGCGCTCTACTGTATCGCAAATAGGCTCGTGGTCAACAACGCCACCCTTGCGATCTGTTATTTCCTGACTGAGGCGCCCCACTACGGCGCCACGAACTGTACGAAAACGATTTAAGACTAATTTCATCATAACAGACAATAACCGATAAAAACAACAAACAATATCTACCCAAAAAGCTATTGAGAAAACATTTGAAATTCACATTCACTTTCACATTTTCTGAACGTAAGAGGACTGGTAATAATCAGATAAATCCTTGCATCCTTCGGGCAACTGATGATACACCAACTGCGGAAACATCTCCTTCAATTTCATATAGAGACTAATGCCAGGCTTATCCTGATCTGGCCACATGTGAAGATTCCTTCCCGCTAAAAGACTGCGACATTCTTCATTACAAAGTGTAGCACTGGGTATTGCTATCGCCTTATAACCCATAGACATAGCACTCCAACAGTCGGTACATCCCTCAGTAATAACCAAAGGTTCATTATCAGCTACTTGGGGCAAAATCTGCATCCCGTATACCATAGGTTTGCTGCCAGGTGCAAATTTAAACCGGGGCTTCTCCTTAGATTTATCCCCCAGAAATCTGCTCTGTACCGTTAGCAATCTTCCATCCACCCCATAGTAAGGTATGAGCAGGGAAGGCCCATCAAAGAACTTACCACCAAAGCGATAGCCAGCGATAGAAAAATCTGTACTTACCACTCTGCACCAATAGATGTATTCGGGGCGCAGCTTTCGCTGTTCGAAAAGGAAATCCCTTGCAGTCTCGGTGAGTTTCTTTCCCTCAAGCATTCTCATGAGATAATCTACATCCGGCTGATGCTGGAATGGTCCTCTAAGGTTGATTCTGTCCGTATCGCATTCCGTTTTCTGCTGCCCGACCGTACCCCTTGCTGGCTGTCGGACCGTACCCCTTGCTGGCTGTCGGCCATTCCCCACAACAATACCGAAGTTTCTTCCCAACCATTGGCAGGCTTCGGTAAAAGAGAGATTCTCCCGCTTCATCACCAGGTCGATATTATCACCACCCCACCCGCATGCAAAGCAATGGCAAGTATTGGTTGATGGCCAGAAATGCAAGCTCGGATTAGAATCGTTATGACTGATACAGAGCGCATTGCGATGACGCAAGCCTATTCCCAAAGCATCAGCCACCTCCAGTATATTGATGCCTCTAAGTTTAGAGAGCGTGATTGAATCTATATATTCTGCCATATAATAATTGATTTTTTAATACGTGAAAATCTATTTATCAGGAATATCATCATCAGCTGCATGAGTAGTTTTCTGCTGCGTTTTTCTAAGCACTTTCTTGTTCTCACCCTTTTTAGGCTTCTCGAGCCATCCCCATCTGCGCCAGTTGCATACCATGTTGCGGGCAGGGGTCTTGAGCCCCTTCTGCGTCAGAAATTCCTCCAGGAACTGATAAGAAAATTCCTGCGGCAACTCGCTGAAATAGTCTACTGTATGATAAGGCTCTCCTTCGCCCTCGGCAGAAATCTGCTCGAAAGCCTTGCCCCACCGCTGCAACATATTCTGCAAGATGCGGTCGGCACAAGCCAGATAGGTCTGCCTAACCAGTTTCCGGATTTCCTTCTCGCTCTTCTTCCCTTCCACTTTGTAAAGCACTTGCATGAGGGCAGCGATGCGGAAGGCTGAAACCGAACTGCGCTTGTAGAAGACATCCATCGACTTGGACATGGTTTTCACCACCTGCTGGCGGCAGTCGTTACACCATTTTACCACCGTCTTATAGAGCCAGCTCATATCTTCCTCTATCTCCTGATGGAATTTTCCATCTTCCTCGTAGCACAACCCGAAGAGCTTATCCAATGTATTCTCCAGCTCATTACGCTGCGTATCGGTCAACGCCTGAAACTGTGGCGGATTGTCGCCCAGATGACTGATGAGCGGGCATAAGATGGTTCGGGTTACAGCACCGCCCTCAATGGCAGCCTTGTTCATATATCTGCTCACCGCACTCTGGGTGCCGCAGAAAACGAACGACAGCAAGGCATCTACCATGGCACTATAGCTGGATTCGCTCATGAAATCCTGACCATATACGCTGCCCAGATCGTATGCCGTCTTGATAACCTGCGAGAGGTCGGCAAACTGGCGCTTGGCAGAATGCACGATGGCAGAAATCTCATCGGCAAATTCGAAGAGCGTCTTCGGAGCACCATAGAGCTTGACGGCTGCATCGCATCGCTTGATGAACATGGTGAGCGATACGGTTTCGGGCAGGATGGTGATGTCGGTCTTCGGTTCGGGTGGCAGCTTGCCATCCTTCTTTCCCTGGCGTCGCTTCAGGGCAGCATACTCCTGCTCCTTGGCTCTCATTTCGCTGTCGCGCTCGATGAAAGGTTTCATCAGGGTACGCATGATGTATCTGGCAAACGACTTTCCGCTCGACTGCTCGCCCTCTACGATGACCTGCAACACGATGGCCGATTTTTCTCCCTGATTATCATACACATACTGTATTCTGACACGTGTAAGATAAACGCTGAGCATGGCAGCAGCCACCACCAGCGTAGGATACTTGAGGTCAGAAGGCGAAGTGATCATCCATTCTCTGATGCCCGACGGATAATCCTTATCGGCAATCAGGTGATGCATGGGCATCTCTTCATTCTCTTCTGCCTGTTCAGCCAGCTTTTTTCCTATCAACCCAGATGATACCTTGTTATTGATTCCGCCCTTGGTATCCTCAGGCTTTGCCACTGGATTAGTCTGAGACGCTTCCTGTGGAGGTATTTTCTTTCCTTTTTCCATAATCCCAATCATTGATTATTTCTGTATGCAAAAGTAAGGAAAAAAAGCCTCCCCGGCAATAGGCGTCCTGCCGGTTCGCCTCCTACTAAGCCTCATCGCCGGCAACTAAGCCTTCCGCTAAGCCTCCAGCTCATCTGAAGGCAAAAAAAAAGCACTCTTTGCTTGCAACGAAGCAAAAAGTGCTGATACTGTATTATTTTCTAAAAACGATTAATCTCATCCTCAGCAGAACCGCTTCCGTTGTATTTATC
>OLGI01001399.1_pt1 | contig 21082 bp, 15 predicted proteins | sample 1605221 | NCBI WGS metagenome assembly OLGI01 (sample SAMEA3888915, study PRJEB22519) | human gut metagenome | biome: human gut; feature: human-associated habitat; material: faeces | place: Denmark | collected 2010 | reverse complement strand
TCGTTCATTATGAGTCTATGCTTGGTCATACGATAGAGTATATTCCGCCAAGAGTTAAGATAGAGATTAGTTGCTTGTCTATGAATGAACCTACGGAAGACCGTTTGATTTCATCATATATTGAGCAGACTTTCCCTGGAGAAGATGCGGCGGCTACAGCTACGGTCAGAACAGTTGTGCCTACTCGAACATTCCTAGAGAAGGCATTCCTGCTATGCGAGGAGTTTCAGAAACAGACTCCTCGTCATGTCCGAATGTCTAGACATCTTTATGATCTCGAACGCTTGATGGATACAGGATTTGGCAAACAAGCCCTGCAGGATATTGATTTGTATGAGCGTATAGTTAAGCATCGTTCCATATACTATGCTGTTGGGTATGTAGATTATTCTAAGTTGATGCCTAGTGAGATTGATTTCGTTCCTAGGCAAGAGTTGATGAAGGATTGGGAAGGTGATTATGCAGAGATGTGTAACCACTTTATCTATGGTCAGACTTTATCTTTCGAAAAACTTTTAGAGCGAATCAAGGAGTTGCAAGATAGGTTTAGAAAAGCCTTTTAGCGACTTTTACTCCTTAATAAAATGTTCAATAAAAAAGTTAGAAGGCTATAAGTGTTTGGTATTCAGCCCTAATATTCCTCTGGAATGATGACGAGTATTAAGTGATGATAGGGCTGCTCTTATGGATAAGGGCAGCCTTTTTCATTTTATTTTTTATCTCTATTCCCAATTCATACAATATTTTGAGAAAAAATCCGTTATAGTATCGTGTATAAAAGAATTAAAATAGCGACTTTGTTGATGATACTGGGTATAACCACCTGTTATGCTCAGTACGATCCTTCTTTTAGTCATTATTTTGATATGGAACCTTCCTTCAATCCTGGTGCGGTAGGTAAACAAGCCAAGATAAATGTGAATATTGATTATGCATTAGACATGGCTGGTTTTGAGCATAATCCCCGGACTATGTATGCTGGAGCCGATTTGCCTTTCTATGCCTTGAAGAATTATCATGGTGTCGGTGTGCAATTCATGAACGACCAGATAGGTTTGTTCACTCATCAGAAGTTGGCTTTGCAATATGCTTTCAAGAAACGGCTTTTCAAGGGTATGCTCAGTGCTGGTATTCAAGCTGGTTTTCTAAGTGAAAGTTTTGATGGCAGCAAAGTGGATTTAGGAGAATCTAATGACCCTGCTTTCTCCACCTCTCAGATTGATGGTAACGGACTGGATCTTGGCTTTGGTCTTTATTATTCGCATGGTGCCTGGTATGTGGGAATTTCCGGACAGCATCTGAATGCCCCTAAGATTGAAATGGGTGAAACGAATGAAATGCAGATAGATGCAACTTATTATTTGACTGGCGGATACAATATTAAGTTAAGAAATCCGTTTTTATCTATAAAGCCTTCTACTCTTGTCAGATACGATGGCGTGACCTGGAGAGGAGATGTAAGTTGCAGGATGGTCTATACGCATGAGAAGAAAATGATGTATGGCGGTGTGTCTTATAGTCCTACCAATTCCGTTACGTTCCTTGTTGGTGGAATGTTCCACGGAGTGGTGTTAGGTTACAGTTATGAAATGTACACGTCGGCTATCAGTCCTGGCAATGGAAGTCATGAGCTGTTTGTCGGTTATCAGACTGACATCAATCTAGTAAAAAAAGGAAGAAATAAACATAAAAGTGTAAGAATACTATAGTATAAGAATAATATGAATATGAAGAAAGGTATCATGTGGCTTTGCTCAGCCTTTGTGCTGGTGGCATTGACTGGATGTTTCGGTGCCAAATCTACCTCGATGGCAGGTCGTGGTGGTGAAGTCGTGGGCGTATCTGGCAGGGGATTTACCGAGCCAGCTCCTTACGGCATGGTGAAGGTGAACCGTGGCTTCCTGAAGATGGGCTTGGAAAAGCAAGACTCTCTTTGGGGTGGAAAAACGCCTGTGAAGGAAATCTCTGTGGATGGCTTCTGGATGGACGATACTGAAATTACCAACTCTGAATATAAGCAATTTGTTGCTTACGTGAGAGATTCTATCTTGCGTACCCGTCTTGCTGACCCTTCTTATGGAGGCGATGAAACTTATATGATTACGGAAGATAAGAATGGTGAACCTGTGCCTCCGCGTGTCAACTGGAAGAAGAATTTTCCTAAGAAACCTAATGAGGATGAACTGCGTGCCATTGAGAGTCTTTATACGACCAATCCTGTGACGGGAGAAAAGTTGATAGACTGGAGTCAGCTCAACTATAAGTATGAAATCTATGATTATGCTGCCGCTGCCTTGCGTCGCAACCGTCTCAATGCTTCTGAGCGTAACCTCAATACTGACATCGAGGTGGATCCGAACGAGGTGGTCATGATTTCCAAGGATACGGCCTATGTGGATGATGAGGGTAGAATCGTGAGACAGACCATCAACCGACAGTTGAGTGGACCTTGGGATTTTCTCAATACCTATATCGTGAATGTTTATCCGGATACTACCTGTTGGGTGAATGACTTCAAGAATTCTGATAATGAGACTTATCTCAGAAGTTATTTCAGCAATCCTGCCTATAATGATTATCCTGTGGTAGGCGTAACTTGGGAACAGGCGAATGCATTTTGTGCCTGGCGTACGGACTATTTGTTGAAAGGCTTGGGTCCTGAGGCACGTTTCATACAGAGATATCGTCTGCCTACTGAGGCAGAGTGGGAGTATGCAGCCCGCGGTAAGGAGCAGAATGAATTCCCTTGGGAAAACAAGGATGTAAAGAATGGGGATGGATGTTTCTATGCCAATTTCAAGCCAGACTGTGGTAATTATACCAAGGACGGAAACCTGATAACAAGCCGGGTGGGTATCTATTCTCCTAATTCTAACGGGCTGTATGATATGGCAGGTAATGTGGCTGAATGGACCAGTACGATTTATACGGAAGCGGGTGTTGATGCCATGAACGATCTGAATCCAACGCTTGTTTATAATGCAGCCAAGGAAGATCCTTACCGCTTGAAGAAGAAAAGCGTGAGGGGTGGATCTTGGAAGGATCCAGAGTCTTTCATACGTTCGGCATGGCGCTCTTGGGAATACCAGAACCAGCCTCGTTCGTATATCGGATTCAGATGTGTGAGAAGTCTCGCAACAACATCAAGTGCAAAACAGAAACCTACAAAATCAAAGAATAGGAGATAATAAAAATGGGCGATTACAGTAAGTTTAATATCGTTTACCGTCTGCAAAAGTGGATGGATAGCGTGCCTGGACAAACATTCCTGAACTATGCATATAGTTGGGGTGCATCTATCGTTATCTTGGGTACACTCTTTAAGTTGACTCACTTGCCGGGAGCCAATCTGATGTTGTTCTTGGGTATGGGTACTGAGGTATTGGTATTCTTCCTGTCAGCTTTCGACCGTCCTTTTGATAAGACTGCCGATGGTCGTGATATTCCTACACATATTACTGAAGAATATCTGGAGACGGGTAAGGTCACTTATGATACAAATAATTCTGTAGCTGGTTCTCAACCGGTTTCGGGTTCTCATCCTGTTTCCGGAGATGCTGTGGTTGTGGGACAGCCGATAGTCTTTGCTCCAGGCGCTACTGCTTCTCAGGGCATTGCTTCTGCAGCAACTTCTGAAGGCACGACAGCTACTTCTTCAGTCTCTGCATCATCTTCTGATGCTAAGGATGCAGATGTTGTCGCTCTGCAGCCTGTTGCTGGTTCTACAGCATGGGTTGGTGGTCAGCAGCAGATAACTCCAGAAATGGAGGAAGCACAGAATAACTATGTGGAAGAGTTGAAGAAGCTGGTAGAAACTCTCGAAAAGGTAAATGAACAGAGCAGCCGCCTGACCCGTGATAGCGAGGAAATGGAAAATCTGAACCGTACGCTTACCGGTATCAGCAAGGTATATGAAATGCAGCTGAAGGGTGCCAGTCAGCAGATTGGTACTATCGACCAGATCAATGAGCAGAGCAGAAAGATGGCTCAGCAGATAGAGCAGCTCAACAAGATTTATACTCGTATGATTGAGGCAATGACTGTCAATATGAGAGCTGCTGCCCCACATGTAAGTGAAGAGTAAAGCATTCAATCGAATTTATCAGTTATAAATAAATGGCAATAAAGAAAAGACCCGTTTCACCGCGCCAGAAGATGATCAACTTGATGTATGTCGTCCTCATGGCCATGCTTGCATTGAACATCTCTACTGAGGTGCTCAACGGATTCTCTATTGTGGAGGAGAGCTTGAACCGTACCACGGCCAATTCTTCTGCAGAGAATGCTGCGCTCTATGGGGATTTCAGCAATCAGATGAAGAAGAATCCTGCCAAGGTGAGAGAATGGTTTGAGAAGGCTACTCAGGTGAAGGAAATGAGTGACTCGCTCTACAACTTCGCACAGCAGTTGAAGGAAGCCATCGTCAGAGAGGCTGATGGAAAGAATGGCGATGTGAAAAACATCGAGAACAAGGATAATCTGGAAGCTGCGGGCATCGTGATGCTGGCTCCTGGTACGGGGAAAGGCAAGAAACTCTATGATGCCATCAACCGTTATCGTGAGCGTATCCTCACCATGGTGACTGACGAGCATCAGAAGAAGATCATTCAGAGCAACCTCGCTACAGTTGTGCCAAAGAAATCAACGACTTTGGGCAAAAACTGGCAGGAATATATGTTTGAGAATATGCCTGTGGCTGCTGCTATCACTTTGCTTTCCAAACTGCAGAGTGATGTGCGCTATGCTGAAGGAGAGGTGCTCCATACCCTCGTTTCTAATATAGATATGAAGGATATTCGCGTCAACAAACTTGATGCCTTCGTGATTCCGGAGAAGACTACGCTTTATCCTGGCGAGCGCTTCAATGCCAACATTGTGATGGCGGCTGTGGATACTACCCAGCAACCGGAAATCTATGTGAATGGTATGCGCGTGAATACGGCTCATGGACAGTATTCCTTTACTGCTGGAGGCGTAGGCGAACACCAGTTCAGCGGATATATTCTGATGCACAATGCCAAGGGAGATGTCTTGCGACGCAATTTCCTGCAGAAGTACAGTGTGATTCCGGCTCCTAATACTGCTACTGTGGCAGCCGACATGATGAATGTGCTCTATGCCGGTTTCCACAATCCAATCAGTATCAGCGTCCCGGGAGTTCCTGCCAATGCGATTTCTGTCAGCATGAGTGGCGGTTCCTTCATCTCCAAGGGAAATGGACATTTCGTGGCAGTTCCATTTGCTGTAGGCAAGGATGTGACGATTACAGTTACGGCTCGTGACAAGGGACAGACCCGTACGATGCCACCGTTTGTTTTCCATGTCAGAAAACTTCCAGACCCAACTGCTTATCTGGCTTTGGGTACCAACAGATATAGAGGCGGTGCTCTGTCAAAGGCTTCTCTGATGGGAGCAACAGGCATTCATGCCGCGATTGATGACGGATTGCTCGATATTCCGTTCAAGGTGCTGAGTTTCGAGACTGTATTCTTCGACAATATGGGAAATGCGGTTCCTCTTGCTTCAGCAGGTGCCAATTTCTCAGAGCGTCAGCGCGAGGAATTCCGTCGCTTGTCCAGAAACCGCCGTTTCTACATTTCTCATATCAAGGCAGTTGGTCCTGATGGCATTACCCGCAATCTCTCTGCTGCAATGGAAGTGATTGTGAGGTAAGAGAGAGTCTGGAATAGGAAAAAGGCGAATCTGGACAGGAGATTCATTCTGGGCGGGATGGAAACTTGCCAGAATGCATAACATAATGATCAAAGTAAATAAAATCAATGTGATGAAAAAGATATTTATGCTTTTGATGCTTGCAGGTGTTACGCTGGGAATCAGCGCTCAACCTGAAGCGCGCCGCCAGGCACAGCAGAAGGCTCAGCAGAAGTCGAATGCCAACAACATGACGACCCGTGCACAAATCATGTTTCCTACTACTGCTTCCATGGATGAGGATGTGGTATGGAGACGTGACATCTATCGTGAGTTGAATCTCAACGATGATGCCAATGCGCCTTTGTATTATCCTGTGGAACCATTGGGCAGTCAGACAAACTTGTTCACCTATATGTTTAAGTTGATACTCTCAGGTCGCATCAAGGCTTACCAGTATAAGTTGGACGGCAACGAGAGTTTCAGTGATGCTGACTTGGTGAAGCCAAAGGCATTCCTGGATAATTACCATATTTATTATGAGAAGGATGCAAACGGAAGAATGCGTCTTGACAACAGTGATATTCCTTCCCGCGAAGTGAAATCTTACTATGTCAAGGAATCTTCTTATTTTGACCAGCGTACTTCCACCTTCCATACTCAGGTGTTGGCACTCTGTCCTATCATGACCCGTGAGGATGATTTCGGAGATGGTGGCAATAAATATCCTTTGTTCTGGGTGAAGTACAGCGACCTGGCTCCTTACTTGTCTAAACAGCAGATTATGACCAGTAATCTGAACAATGCTGCGACGATGAGTGTGGATGATTACTTTGTCAGAAATCAGTATAAAGGAAAGATTTACAAAACCAATAATATGTTGGGCAAGACTTTGGCTCAATACTGTCCTTCTGATTCGGCTATGAGCAAGGAGCAGAAGAGGATTGAGGCAGAATTGGCTGCCTTCGAGAAGAATATCTGGGGCGATCAGGCGAGAAAGGATTCTCTGGATAGTATTGCCAATGCCGGTAAGAAGGATGCAAAGACTGTCAAGAAGAACCGCAGAAGTTCTTCTAAGTCTTCAGGTTCTTCTTCGAGTGTAAGAAGCCGTCGCCAGCGCAGTTCTGGTTTTTCTACCTCCAGTGCAGCCCGCGTTTCTGTCAGAAGAGAGCGCCATTAATTGGATTGTTCTGATTGTTGGAAATAATTATGATTGGAAATATCAATTGATGAAATAACAATGATTGGAGTAACAATCGTTGGAATTATGTGATTTGAATAACAATTATTAGAAATAAAAAAAGAGAAATAGGTATGAAAAAAGTATTGACTTTTATGGTGTTGTTGGCATCATTGCTGTTCGTGCAGCAGGCTAACGCACAGGTTAAGTTTGGTTTGAAAGGTGGTTTGAACGTTACCAATATGTCTTTCAGCAAAGATGTATTCGATGCTTCTAATAAGACCGGTTTCTTTGTAGGGCCTATGGTGAAGATCACCTTGCCAGTAGTTGGCTTGAGTTTTGATGCAGCTGCTCTCTATGATCAGAAAGAGGCTGACGTGAAGTATCAGGGAATTGATAATTCATATTCCAAGGAGAATGTGAAGCAGAAGTCTCTCAACATTCCTGTGAATGTACGCTATGGTTGGGGATTGAGCAACGTGGCAAATATCTTCCTCTTTGCGGGTCCTCAGTGGGGAATCAACGTAGGTGATAAGAATTTCAAGTGGGATACTGGTAGCAGTTATTCTTTGAAGAAGTCTAATTTCAGCGTCAATGTGGGTGCTGGTGTTACTTTGTTGAGCCACGTACAGCTTTCTGCTAACTACAATATTGCTTGTGGAAAGACTGCAGATGCCTCTCTCGAAAAGGTGGGCGAAACAGTTTTGAGTAGCGATAGAAGCCGCAACAATTCTTGGCAGATTTCGCTTGGCTACTGGTTCTAAAAATCGGGACCAGTTCAGTTTGGCTTTCTTAAAATATATAAAAGCAGATATCCTTTATTGGGTATCTGCTTTTTTATTGTTATCTTTGCACAACGATATAATTCTCAAGATGACTTTTCTGTATGAAATACGTAGATGTGATACTTCCTTTGCCGCTTCCAGGCTTGTTTACCTATTCTGTTCCTGAAGGAATGGAAGGGAGGGTTGTGTTTGGCAAGCGCCTGCTCGTACCCCTGGGAAGGAGCAAGAAGTATATCGGTATGGCGGTGAAAATGCATGATGAGAAGCCTGCTTTTGAGGTGAAACCGATAGAGCAGGTGCTGGATGAAAACCCTGTGCTTCTGGAAAGGCAATACCGGCTCTGGTCGTGGATTAGCGATTATTACATGTCTCCATTGGGTGATGTCTATAATGCTGCTTTCCCGGCTGGACTGAAATCTACAGAGAAGTTTAAACCCAAAATGGAGCTATATGTCGGTTTGTCGAGTGCTTATCGCAATCCTCAGACGCTCCGTGTGGCGCTTCAGATGATGGGGAGGGCTGTCAAGCAAATGAAGGCTTTTACCACCTTCCTCCAACTGTCTCATTGGGATATTCTTCTCGAAAACGAGGTAGATGAAAACGGACTGCTGCGGGAGGAATTCTATGAATTGAGAAATATGCAGTTTCCTGATATTCCTTGTTCAAATGGAAGCCAGCCTTCTGATGTTTCTTCTTCAAATGGAAACCAATCACCTGATATCCCTTCTTTTATAGAAAAAGTAACGAAGGAGGAACTGATGAACGAGAGTCATTCCACCTCTGCCATTGTTAAAACTCTGATAGATAAGGGATTTCTTTTCACATATGAGATAGAAGTAGGGCGTCTGAATACATCTGGCGAATCTCATTTCGAGTTGATCAAACCGCTCTCGATGCCCCAGCAGGATGCTTATAACCAGATTCTGATGCAGATGATGAAGAAGAATGTGGTGCTCTTGCATGGTGTGACTTCCAGCGGTAAGACGGAGGTCTATATTCACCTCATCAAACAGGCGCTCGATGAGCATAAGCAGGTACTTTATCTCTTGCCGGAAATCGCACTTACGGTGCAGATTATGGAACGTCTTCACCGGGTTTTTGGAGACCGACTTGGTATCTATCACTCGAAATATAGCGATGCAGAGCGTGTGGAAATCTGGCAGAAACAGATGTCTGATCATCCTTATGATGTCATCTTAGGAGCCAGAAGTGCAGTCTTCCTGCCTTTTCAGAAACTCGGACTTGTGATAGTGGATGAGGAGCATGAAACCAGTTTCAAGCAGCAGGACCCGGCTCCTCGCTATCATGCCCGCAGCGCAGCCATCGTTTTGGCAAGTATGTATCCCGAAGCCAAAGTGCTCTTGGGTACGGCTACTCCTTCGATGGAAAGTTATTACAATGCCCAGCAGGGAAAGTATGGTCTGGTGGAGATGAAAACGCGATATAAAGACATCCAACTGCCGGAAATACAGGTGGTGGATGTGAAGGATTTACGCCATCGCAAGATCATGAAAGGGGCATATTCGCCACAACTTTTGGCAGCGGTAAGAGAGGCCTTGCAGCGTGGCGAACAGGCTATTCTCTTTCAGAACAGGCGCGGTTTTGCACCGATGATTGAGTGTAAGGTCTGTGGATGGGTGCCGAAATGCAAAAACTGTGATGTGTCGCTCACATTGCATAAGAATATCAATCTGCTTACCTGCCATTATTGTGGCTACACGTATCCCGTTCCTACGGAATGTCCTAATTGTGGAAGTACCGAACTGACGGGGCGTGGTATCGGAACAGAGAAGGTGGAAGACCAGTTGACTGAAATCTTCCCTGAGGCGCGTATTGCCCGTATGGATCTTGATACGACCCGCACCCGCAATGCCTATGAACGCCTGATAGAGGATTTTTCTTCGGGAAAGACCAACCTGCTTATCGGTACGCAGATGATTTCCAAGGGACTGGATTTTGACAAGGTGAGCGTTGTGGGTATTCTCAATGCCGACTCGATGCTCAATTATCCTGACTTCCGGGCCTACGAACATGCCTTTATGATGATGGCGCAGGTGAGTGGAAGGGCTGGCAGAAAGGGCAAGCGAGGACTGGTGATTCTGCAGACGAAATCTCCGGAATTGCCTGTTATCTCGCAGGTGGTTCACAATGATTATGCCACTTTTTACCGCGACTTGCTGGAAGAACGTAAAGCCTTTCATTATCCGCCTTTCTATCATCTCATCAATGTCTATCTGAAGCACAAGCATGAGAAAGTCTGTCAGCAGGCAAGTATGGAGCTGGGACAGACCTTGCGAGGATGGTTTGGAGAGAGAATCTTAGGACCTGACAAGCCTGCAGTGGCTCGTGTGAAGACAATGAATATCCGTAAGATAGTGCTTAAACTGGAGAACGGCATTGATCAGAAGAAGGTGAGGGAATACCTGAAGTATGCCCAGACGATGATGCTGAAGGACCCAAGGTATGGGGCTTTGCAAATATACTATGATGTGGATCCGCAATAATCAGACAGATGATTGCGGATACAAAATAAAAAAAAGGCTATCCCAATCGAAGGAAGGGGATAGCCTTTTTTGCATGTTTGTAGTTATGAACTGATCTATTATGTTAAGGAAACATAAGTCTAATTCTACTTTTTTCAACCTCGTCTTTAGAAATTGATGTCGAGACCTACCGCAAACACGTTGTTGTTACGGGTATAATCAGAGGTGTAGTCTTTTCCTGTTTGCTTTACTGTCTCTGAGGTTTTCTTGTGCTGATAGAATGTGTGGAAGTAAGCCACGTTCAAATCCATTTTCTTGTTGATGTGGTAAACACCACCTACTGCTACTGAGTTGGAACTTGTGACGAACGACTTGTCGTCCATGTAGTCTTCTGTCAAGCCGTAGTTTGTGTTTTGCCAGCCTGTACTAAGTGTAACTTTTTTGTCAAGGTCATACTCAATGCCGGCATTATATTCCAATGTACCACGCTTTAGTTTCTTATGACGATCTACTCGGTTTGCTTCACCATCTTTGTCTGTCCAAGAGTAAGAAGATGTTGCGTTTTTATCGTCGAACCAATGGAAGCCCACGTTGATGCGAAGAGCATCAATTGGACTGTATCCTGCACCGATGGTTAAGAGTGAAGGGATATCGCCAGCCACTTTCTTGTTTTGGTCTTCATCATATTCAGCGATCAACTCATTGATGCTGTTTTTAGCTTCTGCAATGGCAGGGGCAACTTGTGCCAATGCTGCTGCAGGAACACCATATTGCAAGAGGTTAGGACCAACATCGTTAAGTTTGCCAACAGGACTGATGACTGTGCCTTGGTTCTTTAAACGGAGGCGAGTCTTAAATTCATATTTTGCAGAGAAATTCCAGCGTCCAGTCTTATAATCGATGCCGATGATTGGAGTGAAACCAATACCACTTTGGTTAGTGTTCAATTCTATGTCAGAACTCTTAGGGTCGTTTTTGTCTACAATGGTTGACAAAGGAAGAAGTTTACCTTCATTCCCGACGAATGTGATATTTTCTACGTATCCGTAATAATTGCATGTCGCATACACTCCACGTACGCCGAGAGCTACAGCCAAATGCTCATTTACTTTGTATGCTGCGCCAAGAGACAGGCCAAAGTAGTATTGGCGGCCATGCATATAGCTATCGTATGAGTACATATAACCGCCCATCTGTTTTGTTACAGGGTTCGGAATGTTTGGATTGGTTGGCAAGATGTGACCCATATATGGAGCAAGTGCGTTGCCAAGTAGGCCGATGTTTGCCACGACTTTCTCGAAAGAGCCAAGACCATCATCAAAAGTACACTTACCACCACCGCCAGTGAGGGCGAAATTAGCCTGCCAAGACCATTTGCCCTTGTTGTAAGCATACTGGAAAGATGGGATAACTGGGGCAAATGCCTTACCCTTGAAGGTACGAGGAGTCTTTGGATTCTTTGCATTATAATTAAACAATGCATAGTCATTTTCAATGTTACGTGTTTGATAAGCCAACTGCCAGTTGATGGCAAGATGGTGACCGTCACCCATGAATACAACGCCTGCTGGGTTGTAATAAACACCATCAATACCGATAGAAGCCTCACGGCTCATCATTCTATTGAATGCTACATGTTGGTTTGTATTAGTGAGCAAACCACCTGCAAAAGTAGGTGCTGCACTTGCCATCGCAATGGCAACACAAACTAATTTTAGTTTCTTCATTTTAATAAATTTAAATAAAAACGTCCGCAAAGGTAAGAAGAATGTTCTATTTCGCTACTACTTTTATTTCTTATTTAAAGTATATTAACGATAAAATCCCGATTTACTGCACAGAATAAATGATATGTGCAATAAATCGGGATTTATTTATGTTCAATAATCATCAGTTATTTATTCAGATGCGGATACGAAATTCGCGTATGATAAATGGATTTTAGACGCTCTGTGAGCACCACTTTGGCCAGGGCGATGTCGCGGAAGGTGATAGGACATTCCTTGAAGAAACCTTCTGCCACCTGACCGTCGATGAGCTTGTTGATGAGCGTGCTGATGCTTTCCTCGGTATATTCGTTGAGCGAGCGGGAGGCGGCTTCCACCGTGTCGGCCATCATCAGAATAGCCTGCTCGCGGGTGAATGGATTCGGCCCCGGATACTGGAAAAGCTCCTTGTTTACATTTTCATCTGGGTGGGCATTACAATAATTAATATAGAAATACTTGGTAAGTCCGGTGCCATGATGGGTGGAGATGAAATCCTTGATGATGCCAGGAAGGTTGGCCTTTTCTGCCATTTTCAAGCCTTCGGTCACGTGGCTGATGATGATCTGTGCACTCTCCAGGTCGGTAAGCTGGTCGTGCGGATTGACGCCAGCCTGATTTTCGGTGAAGAATACCGGATTGCTCATCTTGCCGATGTCATGATATAATGCACCCGTACGCACGAGCAGACTGTTGGCATGGATGCGGTTGGCAATTTCGGCAGCCAGATTTCCCACGGTGATGGAGTGCTGGAAGGTGCCTGGAGCTATTTCGCTCAGGTTGCGCAGCAGTCCCTTGTTGGTATTCGAAAGCTCAAACAATGTGACATTCGAGATAAATCCGAACAGCTTTTCTATCAGATACATCAGCGGATAGGAGAGTAGCAGGAAGATGCCGTTGATGGTGAAATGGGTGTACATGCTGGTGTCGATATTGAATACCTCGTTGTCCTGCATCAGCTGCAGTGCCAGATATACCACTCCGCTTGCCACCGTCACCAGCAGGGCGGTGATGAATATCTGCGAGCGCTTGCTCAGCTCACGGAGCGAATAGATGGCCACCAGTCCCGCAGCCAACTGCACGATGATGAATTCATACTGGTATTTTACAGCCGCCGCACATATCAGAATCATCGTGACATGGGTGATGAATGCCGTGCGGGAATCCATAAATACTCTTACGAAGATAGGTACCATGGCAAACGGGATGATATACACAGAGAAGAAATTGTGCTTCATCATCAGCGATACCAGAATAGGGAAGAGCGTGATCATCGCATAGAGCATCGTGATGCTGCGCGGTTTTTCGAAATAGTCTTTGCGGAAGAGCGAGAGGTATGACGTAAACATCATGACGAGGATGAATACGAAGAGCACCTGTCCGATGATGGTGGTGGTGATTTCCTCCTCAGTGGACGTGCGCCGCTTCATTTCCTTGTCGAAGGATGTGAGCACGCGGAAGGTGTAGTCGCTGATCACCTCGCCTCTGTCCACGATTTTCTGTCCGCTCATCACCATTCCGCTTGCCAATGGAATGCTGCTCAGCAGGTCGTTTTTCTCGGTTTCGCTTTTCTCTTTTTCGTAGATGATGTTGGCCTCTATATAGTTGTTGAGGTTGCAGCGGGAGAGCAGCGGTCGCTGGGCAGCCAATTTTTCGTTGGCAAAGAGATGCTCATAGGCGGCTATCGTAGAGTAGAACGACTTGATAGGCACGCTTTTCACGTTCTTTCCGCTGATGATTCGGATGGTGCTGGTAGAATCCTTGAAGATGCGGTTGTACTCCGTGGTGTTGATGATGCCCATCTGATAGGCATTGTGCAGTTCGTTGGCTATGAGCCCCACAAAATCATTAGGCAGACCGGGTATTCCCTTCTGGAAATCGTGGAGGAATCGGTTCACCTGCACGTTTTCCACCGTTGGATTCAGGCCATAGTAGGGCTGGAACTGGTTCATCATCGAATCCTGTTCGTGCTTGATAGCTTCGTCGGTTTTGTAGATAGGGAAGTCGAACTTGGCGATGACAGAGCCGTACATCCATGGTTTTCCTACATCGTATCGGTACTGACGGCCCTCGTTGCGAGGCAGAAACCATACAATGACAGCCACGGTCATGCAGATCAGTATAGCCTTGGTCACCAGGTTGCGCCAATAGTTTTCTTCCGGATTGTTGAATATACTCATATTTCTTTGTTTTTGTTTTTCTTGTTGGAATGGCGGGAAAGTTTCTTCACTTTTGAATATTTATGGGTAAAAAGGAGCATTTCTTTGAATAAAAATGCCGATTTGCCCCATATTTCCCTTTTCATGTGCGAAAATACGAAAAAAAACTATTATAATCGCAAAAAAAGATGTAAATTTGCAGAAAATTTTGAAAATAGCTATAAAATAAGACATGGCAGATAGAAAAGTAAGAGTGCGTTTTGCCCCAAGTCCTACGGGTGCATTGCACATTGGTGGTGTTCGTACCGCCCTCTATAATTATTTGTTTGCTCGCCAGCATGGTGGTGAGCTCGTGTTCAGAATTGAGGATACAGACTCTCATCGTTTCGTTCCTGGAGCTGAGGAGTATATCCTGGAATCTTTCAAATGGCTCGGCATCCAGTTTGACGAGGGAGTGAGCTTCGGTGGTGAGCATGGTCCTTACCGTCAGAGCGAGCGTCGTGACATCTATAAGAAATATGTACAGCAGCTTCTCGACAATGGCAAGGCTTACATCGCTTTTGATACTCCAGAGGAACTGGAGGCCAAGCGTGCTGAAATCCAGAATTTCCAGTATGATGCCCACACCCGTATGCAGATGCGTAATTCTCTCACCCTTTCTCAGGAAGAGGTGGACCAGCTCATCGCAGACGGCAAGCAATATACCGTACGTTTCAAGATAGAACCTGGAGAGGAAATCCACGTCAACGATATGATTCGTGGCGATGTGAAGGTGATGAGCGATATCCTCGACGACAAGGTGCTCTACAAGAGTGCCGACGAGCTTCCTACTTACCACCTGGCTAATATCGTGGACGATCATCTGATGGAAATCTCTCATGTGATCCGCGGCGAGGAGTGGTTGCCAAGTGCACCATTGCATGTACTTCTCTACAAGGCTTTCGGCTGGGAGGATACCATGCCTCGCTTTGCCCATCTTCCATTGCTTCTCAAGCCAGAGGGTAAGGGTAAGTTGAGCAAGCGTGATGGCGACCGTCTCGGTTTCCCTGTATTCCCATTGGAGTGGCACGATCCTAAGACCGGCGAGGTTTCTTCTGGTTATCGTGAGAGCGGTTATTTCCCAGAGGCAGTAGTCAATTTCCTTGCATTGCTGGGCTGGAATCCTGGCACAGAGCAGGAAATCTTCTCTCTCGACGAGCTGGTGAAGGCTTTCGATATCTCCCGCTGCTCTAAGGCAGGAGCCAAGTTTGACTTCAAGAAGGGCATCTGGTTCAACCATGAGTACATCCTCATGAAGAGCGATGATGAGATAGCCAATCTCTTTGCGCCTATCGTGGCTAATAACGGTGTGGAGGAGACAATGGACCGCGTGAAGCAGGTGGTACACATGATGAAGGATCGCGTGAACTTCGTATATGAGTTGTGGCCATTGTGCTCATTCTTCTTCATTCCTCCTACAGAGTATGATGCCAAGACAGCCAAGAAGCGCTGGAAGGAGTATTCTGCTCAGCAGATGACCGAACTGGCTGAAGTGTTGGAGGGCATCGAGGATTTCTCTATCGAGGGTCAGGAGCCTGTTGTGATGAAATGGGTAGAGGATAAGGGCTATAAGCTCGGTGATGTGATGAATGCTTTCCGTCTCACGCTCGTAGGCGAGGGTAAGGGTCCAGGTATGTTTGATATCTCAGCCTTCCTCGGCAAGGAGGAGACTCTGAAGCGTCTCCGCAGAGCCATTGAGGTTCTCGGATAAGGCATCGCAGTCAGCATATTTTATCTCTTTCTGTGGAAAATTTCTGCTTTTGTGTGGGAATTTTCCTCAGAGAGAATTCAATTTATATTTAGATATTTATAGATACTAACCGAAAAAAAAGAAAAACATGATCTATAATGTCGTCATTTATTTCGTGCTTTGGGGAATCGCCATCGCCAGCCTTTTCAATGAGAAGGTGCGCAAGATGTGGCGAGGTGAGCGCGATGCCTTCAGAATTCTGAGGGAAAATGTGGATCCTACTGAAAGGTATATCTGGTTTCATGCCGCATCACTTGGCGAGTTTGAACAGGGTCGTCCTTTGATGGAGCGCATCCGCAGAGATTATCCCCAGTATAAGATTCTGCTTACCTTCTATTCGCCTTCCGGATATGAGGTGCGCAAGAATTATGAGGGCGCTGACATCATCTGCTATATGCCGGTGGATACCCGCCTGAATGCCATCCGTTTTCTTCGCCTGGTGCGTCCTGTGATGGCCTTCTTCATCAAGTATGAATTCTGGTCTAATTTCCTCCATATTCTCAAGTACCGCAACATTCCTACATACAGTGTGAGCAGTATCTTCCGTGAGGATCAGGTCTTCTTCAAGTGGTATGGCAGGAGCTATGCGAATGTCTTGAAGTGCTTCACCCGCTTCTTTGTGCAGAATGAGGAGAGCAAGCGATTGCTCGCCGGCATCGGTATTACGGATGTGGATGTGGTGGGAGATACCCGCTTCGACCGTGTGCTGCAGATCAAGGAAGCTGCCAAGCATCTGCCTATCTGCGAGGCGTTCAGAAAGGGAGTTTCTGCTGATGGGTATTCTTCTGATGGTCCTTTGACAGAATCCCCTGCCGGTAAGTCTGCATCCGTTCCTTCTCAGGATTACAAAGTATTTGTAGCAGGCAGTTCATGGCCTCCTGATGAGGAAATCTTCATCCGCTTCTTCAATGAACATAAGGATTGGCGCTTGCTGATAGCTCCTCATGTCATAGCCGAGGAACATCTGAAACTGATTCTTTCTCTGCTGAAGGATAAGAAGGTGGTGCGCTATACTCAGACTACTCCTGAGGAAGCTGCTGGGGCTGATGTGCTGATTATCGACTGCTTCGGACTGCTGAGCAGCATGTACCATTATGGTGATGTGGCTTATATCGGAGGTGGTTTCGGAGTTGGTATCCATAATACCCTGGAGGCTGCCGTATGGAATATGCCGGTTATTTTCGGTCCTAACAATAAGAAATTCCAGGAAGCTCAGGGCTTGCTGAAGTCGGGTGGCGGATTCGAAATCAACAATTTTGAGGACTTTGCTGTCTTGATGAAGTCGATGATGAATGACGAAGCTTTCCTGAAGTCTGCGGGAGAAAAGGCAGGAGAATTCGTAGCGAGCCTGTCTGGCGCTACAGATAAGGTTCTTTCTAAGGTGCAGCTTTAAGTATAGTCAGTATAGGAAGATTTTCTTTTCGCAAAGAAGTAAGCCCCCTTTCTCAGGGAGAATATAATTTTATGAAAGCAGTACTTTTGTATTTATGGTGCAAAAGTATTGCTTTTTTTGTAACCAGCAAATTTTAGTGTGCATAAACTTGCGATTTTAAGCAGAAGTGATAAATTTCTACCTTCTGAAGTGATAAATGACGGTTTTCAGATGCGGTAAATGACAGCAAAATGAGGATATGTTTTGTAAGTCATAGTTTTATGACTTACAAAACATAGTTTTATAGCAGAGAACTCGTCTGGCGCATTTTTTTTATATCTACAAAATCAGTAATCAAAAGGGGATATTGTATTCAGTAAAATGAGACTGAAATATCTTTTCTTACTTTATGATGCGGTAATAATCCTCTTTGCGAGGCTTCACGGTATGCGGATGAGCAGATGCATAGCCTAATGCCAAGGCTCCAACTCCTATCAAACCTTCAGGAAGCTTCCATTCCTTCAACAGATTTTTGCCCTCCTCGGAAGCAAACATGGCATCCTCGCGATTGATCCAGCAAGAAGAAAGACCGATAGAGTGGGCTGCCAACATCATATTGCCGAGGATGAGACTGCCGTCCTTGATGGCGTTCGCATTGCTCTCTGGAGCCAAAACGATGACGATGGTTGGTGCTCCATAGTAAGGATCACTCTCTACACCCATCACCTTAGCATTCATCTTGCGAAGCTGGGCGCAGGTCTCCGGATTCTGTACTGCGATGATGAATGGTTCCTGAGTGCCATGACCGGTGGCAGCCCATGTGCCTGCCTCCAATACGGTTTTCAGTTCCTCATCTGTGATCTGATCAGCCTTGTATCTACGGATACTTCTTCTCTCCTTAATGGCTTTCAAAACTTCATTTTCCATTGTCTTTCAGTTTTATATTTTAATTGTTTATATTCTAATAGAGTGAAGCACGAAAAGCATTTGAATTCTTCACTCTTCGTTCTTCACTCTTCACTCAAAATTACATCGGACAACCTGTGTCCTCATCCTCCACGTACTGGCTTAATACTCGGGCGATACGGATCAGTCCCTGCATCAGGGTCTTGCGAGGACAGGCGATGTTGAGGCGCAGGAATCCCTGACCGGCTTTTCTGCCATACATGGTGCCGCTATTCACAAATACCTTGCCGTCATTCATCAGCTTCTCATAAGCCTCGTCGCTCGATAGTTCGAAAGGCAGGATGTCGAGCCATACCAGGTATGTGCCTTCCAGACGGGTAACTCGAACCTGAGGTAATTCGGAATTGAAAAATTCCTTTACAGTCTGATAGTTCTCATAGAGATACTGATTCAGTTCGTCCAGCCATTCCTCGCTCTCATTGTATGCAGCCTGGAGAGCAATGACTCCGAATGGGTTAACATCACACACCTCGTTGATATTGATAGCCCTGTTGATGCGGCGACGCAATGCGGCATCCGGACAGATGATGTTGGCTATCTGCAGACCGGCAATATTGAATGATTTGGATGGAGAATTCAATACCACGCAATTGTCTCTGCCGGCTTCGCTGATGCTTGCGAAAGGAATATACTGATAGCCCGGCATCACAAGTTCGCAATGGATTTCGTCGGCAACTATCTTTACGTTGTGCTTCAGACAGATGTCGTTCATGCGCTCCAATTCCTCCTTTTTCCATACCCTTCCGGCAGGGTTGTGAGGGTTGCAGAGGATGAAAACAGTCGTCTTTTCGTCAGCACATTTGCGCTCGAAATCCTCGAAATCTATCTCGTAAGTGCAGTTTCCTACTCGTCTCAATTCGTTTTCTACCACCTCGCAACCACTGTTTTTGATGCATGAGAAGAAGCAGTTATATACAGGAGTCTGCACCAGCACTTGTTCGCCAGGCATGCAGATGGCCTTCAGGCAGCAGGAAATGGCAGGCACTACGCCCGATGTATAGAGTATCCAGTCTTTCTCGATGTTCCAATGGTGGCGGCGGGCAAACCAGCTGGTGATGGCCTCGTAGTAAGAGTCCGGTACCAGGGTGTATCCGAAGATGCCGTGAGCCACTCGCTTCTGCAGGGCCTCAATGATGGCAGGAGCAGTCTGGAAGTCCATATCGGCTACCCACATAGGGATAACATCTTCCTCCTTTACCAGGTCCCATTTGTAGGAATTGGTGCCCCGGCGGTCAATGATTTCATCAAAATTGTATTTCATATTTCTTTTTCTATTTTCTTTGTTAGTCAGGTTCTTTTAAAGAACGAGGATATGGGTGTATCGCTTTTTTACGGACCTTCATAAAAGTTAGGTCCGTAGAATTTGATTATTTACCTTCCGATTTGTCGATTATTTCGCAGGCGCCCTGAGGAGCTTTGGCAAACTCGGTGTAGGTGATGCTGCCCACTTTGTCGGCCTCGATACGACCGGAAATAGGGTTTTTGATATTGGTGATACTGCCCTTGATATGTGCATCGATATTGCTACAGTCCTCGAAAGCACGGTCGCATTCCTTGTCGAAAGTGCAGTCTTCCAGTATCACATGATCCATATAGCAGAGAGGTTGTTCGCCGCTGATGTGGCAGCGCACCAACTTGATGTTCTTACTGTGCCATGCGAGATATTCTCCGTTCAGTTCAGAATCATATACGGTTACATTCTCACATTCCCAGAAACTATCTTTGGTGGTAATCTTGGCGTTGTGAATTTCTACATTCTGGCAGTACTGGAATACATATTTCGAGTCGCTTTCCAGTCCGTCCACATAGATATTCTTTGAGAACATGAATGGGTATGTACCTTCGTGCAGTTTTACATTCTTGATTTTCAGTCTATCCACTTTCCAGAAAGTTTCGTCAGCATCCGTGATATTGACATTCTCCAGTTCGAGGTTTTTCATTTCCCTGAAAAATTTCGGTCCGTCAATAGTGCAGTCTTTCATCACCATATTGTTGCTGTACCAGATAGCAGATCGGCTTTCAGGTGCGAAATAGCAGTCTGTGATGAGAGAACCGTCCACGTGCCACCAAGGATATTTTCCATAGAATTTAGAGTTGTGGCATTCTATGTTCTTGCAGCACTTGATACCTGATTCTCCATCAGTGATAGTGATATCTTCCAAACGGGCGTCGTGCGCGCCAAAGAGTGGGCGTTCACCACCGAAAGTTTTGTTTTTAATCAGTTCCATTTTCCTTTCTTTAATATTATGATTTGTCTTTCCCAACTATTTCCCATTTTTTTGTGGAAAGATTTTCTCAATTCTTCCCATGTTTTTTATGGAAACGGAATGAATTTCCTCTATCCGTTGGGATTTTTTTTCTTGATTGTTTCCCAACTTTTTCCCATCTTTTTGGGGGATGAATTCTTTCTCGTTTGCAAAATTACAAAAAATATGCCAAAGTCATTTCATCTAAATTACGGAAAAAATAACCATTATGGGCTGATTTTGAACCAGCAAGCCATGACCGTAATAGCATTATTGACAAAATACAGCTGATGACAGTAATGACAGATACAGTAATGACAGTTTCTTTAAGGAATAAAGAAAAAGGCTGAATCGCAAGAAATCATCTCACAATTCAGCCCTATCTCATTCACTTATAAAAATTCTAAGAAGAAGAATTACAAGTTAGGGTTCATCTCTTTCCACTCAGCTACTGGAGGAACGATACCAAGCTCTACGATCTCATCGCGCATCTTGCAAAGGTGCTCGTAAGACTTAGCGAGGCTAGCGAGCTCTTCCTCAGTACCTGTAGGCTCTGTGAAGTGAACACCAGTCTTGTCGATAGTAGTAGGCATAGCCATCATTACGTTCTTGAAACCGAGCTTGTCGTGGTTTACATAGCAACCTGCTGGCAATGTGAACTTCTCACCACCCATAGCAGCCTCG
>OLGI01001378.1_pt1 | contig 21253 bp, 10 predicted proteins | sample 1605221 | NCBI WGS metagenome assembly OLGI01 (sample SAMEA3888915, study PRJEB22519) | human gut metagenome | biome: human gut; feature: human-associated habitat; material: faeces | place: Denmark | collected 2010 | reverse complement strand
ATACTCTGATGTCTTTACTATTCAAATTTAATTAACTAAGTACAAATATACAATGAGAAAAACATTCCTGACGAAGGGTTTCGTCCGTTTTTCACGCGGATTGGCCGGAGCCGCATTAATCGCGGCGGCAATCGGCATCACGTCGTGTGAAACGCATTCGAACTCCGATCGTAACGAATCGATCAAGGTCTACGCGGACCCGATCGCAAAAGAGCCTATCGACGCCGGCATCGTCGGCGTGAAAGGCGGTCTCGCCAAACTCTACGTGGACGCCAACATCGACTTTGTCGCAACGTGGGAAGACGACGCAGCGACGCCGTGGGCCAAGGTGGTGGATTACTCTTCGACAGACCCCCAGACGGGGCTTCGCGTGATAACCCTGAAGGCCAACCGGCGCAGCACGACGTCGAGCTACTACACGCGGCGCACGGGCATGCTGATTCTGGCAGCCTCCGACGGCGAACTGAACTACAACCGGATAATCCCCATCCACCAAGGCTCCACGGCCCGCGTGAGCAACGATTTCGCGACCCTGAAGTACGGCAAGACCGACCCGCGCTTCACCGACGGCGAAACCCCGATCGACAACTGGACCACGGCCCAGAAAAACCTCGGGTTCACGTCCACGACGATCGAAGGGGAGGAGGTCGCCCACTGCTACGGCAAGAACGGCTACCTGAAACTGGGCGACGACAAGGGCCACGGAGCCGACCTGATTTCGCCCTACACCAACACGCTCCGCAGCGACTCGCTGCTGATGGTTTCGTTCCGCGCCGTGGCCTTCACCGATTACATGACCGGCGCCCGGGACGACAACAAGATCACGGTCGAGGTGCTCGGCGGGGGCGTCATCCGTGATTTCGCCCAATCCGAAAAGACCACGATCGACCTCGAAGCCGGCTATTACGACATTTCGAGCGAGGAGTTCCCCGAAGACATGTGGGAGGGTCACGATTTCCTCGTCTTCGTCGCCGGCACGAAAGCCAACCCGATTACGGCCAACACGCGGGTCCGCATCATCTGCGGCTCCCTCACGCAGAACTCCGCCGTCAACAACCGCATTTACCTCGACAATTTCTACATCCGCCGTCTGCAGAAGGTCGAAGAGGACTACTTTGCCGAAAACAACGGCAGCGGTAAGGACATCATCCTGGGAGCGCCTTTCGACGAGGAGGAACAAGAGTAAAAAAGAGGAACAAGTCGTTTCAACAAAAAAAAGCCTAAAATGAATAAAATTCTTCACTCAATAAGAGCATCCGTCCGAGTGATGTCGCTGGTGGCGGTACTGATACTGCTCGCGGCGCACACGGCGCCGGCAACGGCTCAACAAAAGGCCCAGACTGTCAGCGGAACCGTCCTCGACCCGGACGGCAACCCGCTGATCGGCGCCACGGTCGTGGTCGTCAAAGGCACGCAGGGCGCAGTCACCGATGTCAAAGGCAAATTCACCATCAAGGCCAAGCCTTCGGACAGCCTCCAGATTTCGTACCTGGGTTACAAGACCGAGACCCTGAACGTGGGTTCGCGGACGAACTTCACCGTCAGGATGGAGAAGGACTCCTCCACCGACATCGACGAAATCGTGGTCATCGGTTACGGCCAGGTCGCCAAAAAGGACCTGACCGGTTCGGTCGCGACGGTCAAGATGAACGACATCAAGGACGTACCGGTTCTTTCGGTCGACAACGCCCTTCAGGGACGTATCGCCGGAGCCGACTTCATGTCGACCACCGGTGAGCCGGGCGCCACGACCACCATCCGCATCCGCGGCACGCGCTCGATCAACGCGTCGAACGAGCCGCTGATCGTCGTCGACGGCGTGATGGACGCCATCCACGACCTGAACGACATCAACTCCGACGACATCGCAGGCATATCCGTCCTCAAGGACGCCTCCTCGACGGCGATCTACGGTTCGCGCGGCGCAAACGGCGTCATCCTCATCACCACCAAGCGGGGTCTCGGCTCCAAGGGCAAGGTCAACATCACCTTCAAGACCGACATGGGCTTCTCCCAACTGCCCCGTCAGCTCGACATTATGAACGCGTCGGAATTCGCGCAGTACCGCAACGACTACGCCTATTTCGGCAGCGACGCCAACCACCCCGACGTAGGCAAGGACACGCCCCTCTCCGGTTCGGTCTATTCCGACCCGCTCTCGCTGGGCGAAGGGACGAACTGGATCAACGAGATCACCCGCACGGCCCTCTATTCCAACTACGCCCTCTCGCTGTCGGGAACCAGCGACAAATCGTCGTATTACGCTTCGTTCTCCTACAACGACACCGAAGGTATCATCCAGGACAGCGGCCAGCAGCGTTTCACGGGACGTATCAACCTCGAACGCCAGTTGTTCAAATGGATGAAAGTCGGCTATACGGGTTCGTACACCTGGCGTCACAACGACCAGAACAAATCCTCCATCGGCGGAACGGCCTGGTACAGCAGCGCCCAGTATCTGTCACCGCTGCTCAAGCCGAACGACACGTATAACCCGCTGTATTACAACGGGCAGAAGATCAACACGCAGCGTGCGCTGATCGACCTGAACACCTATTACCTCGAACGCCACTCGAACAACCACGCCTTCACGCTGAAACTGGAGCCGGTGAAGAACTTCACGATCAACAGCACCTTCTCCTACTATCTCTACCAGCGGCATACCTACCGTTACTATCCGGGAACCCTTCCCCTGAAAGGCGAGAACGAAGGCGGCGAGGCCTACCGCGCCGAGTGGGACGAGCACTCGTTCTCGTGGGAGACCACGGCCGGCTACAAGTTCGAGAAGAACGGCCATTCGTTCGACGTTCTCGGCGGTTTCTCGGCTTACAGTTTCGCCTCGCACGATTTCAACCTGAGCGGCAAAGGCTACATGGACGACGCCATCCTGTGGAACAACATGAACGCCGTGCAGGACAAAGAGACCTATTCGGCGGGCACTTCCTACTCGAAGAAAACCAAAACATCGGTCTACGCGCGTCTGAACTACAACTGGAAGTCGCGCTATTACCTGACCGTGACGGGACGTTACGACGGAGCCTCGAACTTCGCGGCCAACAACAAGTGGGCGTTCTTCCCGTCGGCCGCCCTCAAGTGGAACATTTCGAACGAGAATTTCCTGAAGGACTGCAACTGGATCGACGACCTGTCGCTGCGCCTGAGCGCCGGTCTGACGGGTAACGACGCGATCAGCACCTACCGTTCGCTCGCCACCCTCTCCTCGACGACGGGCGGCTATCTGTTCGACGGATCGCAGCCCGTGGCGTTCTACCGCAGCCGCCTGGACTCCCCGGACCTCACGTGGGAGAAGACCACGGCCTACAACGTGGCGATCGACTGGTCGATGTTCAAAGGCCGCCTGAACATCACGGCCGAAGCCTACAAATCCAAAACGACCGACCTGCTGATGTCGCTGGCCGTTGCGGCCCAAACCGGTTACACGTCACGCTGGACCAACATCGGCTCGACCTCGAACAAGGGTATCGAGCTGTCGGTCGAGAGCCACAACATCGTCCGCCCGAAGTTCCACTGGTCGACGACGCTCACCCTGTCGCACAACGAACAGAAGGTCGACGACATCGGTTCCGAGGACTTCATTTCGGCCTACAACTCGCCGGGCAACAACCCCTACATGATGTACGGCTACGTCAAGGGCTACCCGCTCAACTCGCTCTGGGGATTCAAATACGGCGGCACGTGGAAGAGCGCCGAGGAACGCGAGGAAAACGCGGTGACGAAAACCTACGTCAGCCCGGCCAATACCGACGGAGGCCCGCGCTACTACGACACCAACCACGACGGCGTGCTCTCGCGCGAAGACCTGATCTACCAGGGCAACGCCGACCCGTATCTGTACGGAGGTTTGCAGAACACGTTCTACATCCACGGTTTCAAGCTGGGCGTCTACTTCGCCTACTCGCTCGGCGGCAAGATCTACAACTATTCGGAGATCTACATGGCCGGTTCGCAGTTCGCTAACCAGTACCGCTACATGCTGAACGCCTGGCATCCCGTCCGGAACCCGAATTCCGACATTCCGCGGGCCGGAGCGAAAAGCGACGCCGCGCTTCCGAGCGACTTTATGATCCACGACGCTTCGTACCTCCGGCTGAAGAACGTCACGCTGTCGTACACGTTCGACCTCAAGAAAAAATGCTCGTGGATGAAAGACCTCACCCTGAGCGTATCGGGCGAAAACCTCTTTCTGTGGAAAAAGTACAACGGATTCGACCCCGACGTTTCCAGCGAGGGAACCTCGTCGACGCTGCGCCGTATGGACCTGGGCGCCTATCCCAAGCCCCGCACCATCATATTCAGCCTTCAGTTGAGATACTAACCTAACAGAATTAAGACGATGAAACTCAAACATATATTCTACACGGCCGCGGCCATGGCCATGCTTTCGTTCCAGGCATGTACGCTGGACGAAGACACATCGGGCATCTCGAATCCCGACGACTTCTTCCGCAAATTTTCGGAATGCCAGTCGGTCGTAAACGGATGCTACATTCCGATCAAGTCGATCTACACCTATACCTACATGATCGCCACCGAGTGTGTCACCGACATCGCCTACTGCCCATCGGGAACGCTCGACGCCAGCCTGGACATCTCGCCCGCCGTGCCGCGCATGGGTTCGACGGTCTGGCGCAACGGCTACCTCGGCGTACAGCGCTGCAACTTCGCCGTCAACGGCATCGAGCGCGCCTATAAAAACGAGGTGATCAGCGAGGAGCAGTACCACCAGCTGCTTTGCGAGGCGAAAACCCTGCGGGCGTTCTTCTACTGGACGCTGACCTGCTTCTTCGGCAACGTTCCGTTCTATTTCGACGACGTTACGGACAACGAGGTTTTGAGCCGGATTCAGGTGCTGCCGCGCATGGACGCCAACGAGACCCGCAACAAGGTCATCGAAGACCTTCAGTCGATAGCTCCCCTCGCCGCCCAAACCCGCACCTACGACAACGAGGCCAATCGTCTGGGAGCCTCCTGCGCCTACATGCTCATCGCCAAGATGGCCATGTGGAACAAGCAGTGGGACGTGGCGCTGGACGCGCTGGAGCAGATCGAAACGATTTACGGTCCGCTGTCGCAGTACGACTACGCCGAGAATATCCTGTTCCGGAACAAGAACACCCCGGAGTCGATCATGGAAATTCAGCACACCTACACCCAGGGCGCCCTTACCTACACGTCCAACGTGGCCTGCATCTGCCAGCCCTACCCGCGTGCGGCCAATTCGGCGGTCTACGACGGCGTGGAGATTCCCGAACTGGGCGACCAGGCGACCGTCTGGTCGGCGATGCGTCCGAACGTCTATTTCAGCCAGGGTCTCCAGTCCAAAATGGGCAAGGACATCCGCGCCAAGTACAACATGGCATGGGGATACGAGGACAAGACGTTCAACAGCACCAACACCCGCCCGTGGTGCGGACCGAAGTTCTGGTGTCCGAACATGCAGGCCTCGAACGACGGCAACAACTACAAGGTCTTCCGCTATGCCGACGCGCTGCTGATGATGGCCGAGTGCTATTTCTACAAGGAAAACTACGAAAAGGCGGTCGAATACCTCGACATGACCCGCACGCGCGCCAATCTGTCCAAGTACACCTTCCGCACCCCCGCGCGCCTCGAGGAGGAGATCCGCAACGAGCGCGCCCGCGAGCTTTTCGGCGAATTCCAGCGCAAGTACGACCTGGTCCGCTGGGGCATCTGGTACGAAGCCGTAACGGACAACAGCGACTACGCCTATCTGCAGCTCAACACGGCTAACAGCCGGATCAAACCGTGCCACCGCTACTACCCCATTCCCGACACGGAGGTCACCTACTCGAAGAACAACCTCGACAACAACGAATACAAGGCTTACGGCTTGTAATAATCCGAAACTTTCAGACGAATGAAAACAATATTCAATAAACAGAAAAGATCGGTCGCCGGCGTACTGATCGCCCTGACGGCCCTGACGACGGCCCTGACCGGCTGCCAGGAGGATTTCGAGCTGGACCTGCCTCTGGCGGTCTCGGCGCGCGAACTTTCCCTGACCAAGGATGCCGGCTCGACGCACGTGCTGGTCTACTCGAACGGCGACTGGACGGCGCGCTTCACGCGTCCCGTGAAGTGGGCCTCCCTCAACAAACTCCAGGGATACGGCAATAACGAAATCGTATTCACCTATTCGGCCAACTACGGCATTTCGAGAAAGATCGGCGTCGTGTTCGAGAAAGGTTCCCTGACCGATACGGTGATGTTCTCGCAGGCCGGAGCCATCACCGACGCTTCGCTCTCGTTCTCGAAACCGGCGGTTACGCTGCTGAAGTCCCGGTCGCAGATCTTCACGCCGATCAGCACCAACCTGCGCTACTGCATCGACGATCTGGAAGCCAGCGTCACCTATTACGACAACGACGGCCTGCCCAACGATCCCGTCACCGTCCTGACCCGCGCCGAAGAGGGCGAAGAGGGCGGCGAAGGCGAAGGCGGCGACGAACCGCAGGCGCAGCCCGTCGAACCGTGGATCTCCAACGTCTCGGCCACCTACAAGGGAATCACGTTCGAGGTCACGGACAACGACTCCGGATTCGCGCGCATCGCCGATCTGACCCTCTTCATCGAAGACGCCAAGGGCGAGATCACCAAATCGGTGCTCACCGTCACGCAGGGCATCGCCCTGCCGGCGCTCAAGCTGGACAGCAATGCCGAAACGTACGAAGGTTACGCCCAGGATTGCGCGGTTCCGGCCACGACCAACAACCTCGTGCCCTACTCCGACCAGATCGGTTACGACGTGGCGTACGACGTTCCCGTCGCGGAGGGCGCCGAGTGGATTCTGAAGCCCGCGATCACCGACGACGGCCTGACGTTCTCGCTGGCCAAAAACGAGGGTTCGGAGCCGCGCACCGCCACGATCCGGCTCAACTTCACCGACGAACACGGCAACTCCGTTTCGGCCTCGTGCAAAATCACCCAGAAGCCCTACCCGACCGCTGCCGATTTCGCCGCGGTGCGCGCCCTGACTCCGGGCGAGATCACGCTCCAGCAGTATATCGAAGGCTACATCGTCAGCGACCCCGACAGCAAGAACGTCGTTTCGAGTCCCCAGACCCAACAGTTCTTCTTCGACCGCGGCGAAAACGACCGGACGGCCTATATCGAGAGCCTCGACGGCAAGTGGGGCTTCTGCCTGAAATTCGCCTCCTCCGAAGACAACACGCCGGCCCGCTTCTCGAAGGTGCGCCTCTCCCTGAACGGGGCCACGCTCGAAAAGAAGAACTCCCCCGAGTGCTACACCATCACGGGACTTACCGCGGCCAACATCCTCGAAACCTCGACGCCCGACGAGTTCAAGATTCCGGTCAAGACGAAGACGATCGGCGAACTCACCGACGACGACATCTTCACGCTGGTGTCGGTCACCAACCTCGAAATCATGTGCAAGGACGGCGCCTACACCAACTGCACCGACGGCTATTCGTTCAAGGACAACATCAACCCGATCGGCACGGCTACCGCCCCGCGCTGGGACGTGGCCCCGCTGATGTGCTACGACAACACGGGCCGGACCATCTACATGCTGACCAATACGGCCGCTCCCTGGCGGCGTTTCAGCTCGGGCCGCGACCTGGATTTCAACTCCGTCGTACCGCAGGGTTCGGGCACGTTCCGCGGCATCGTCGTGGCTGACGACGTCGCCCCGATCCGCTTCGGCGACCTGGGCCGCTACCAGCTGCGCGCCATGACCGCCGAGGAGATCGCGCTGACCGACGAACCGTTCTCGAAAACCGTCGTCGAGTGGAACTGGAACGACCGCAAGACCGACCTCATACCGGAGATCGGCGAAGGCGAGATCAATAAATACGGCGCCACGCAGGGTGCCGCAGCGGACTTCAACAACGTCGTCTGCTCGGGCAATGGAGGCAGTACCAAAGAACAGAAAGGTCTGGTGGCAAACGGCGGCATCACGTTCACCCAGCAATGGTGGGATTTCGACGCCGACAAGGGCAAATACTTCGACATCTCGTTCTCCACGCAGGGAATCAGTGGTTCGAACATGGTCTTCGGCATCGTCTGGGGCCACGGCTCGATGAGCAACACGACCCTCTCCGGCCCGGCGCACTGGAACCTGCTCTATTCGGTCGACGGCGGAGCGACGTTCCAGGCCGTTCCCGACAGCCCGATCATCAAGAAGCGTTCGATCACGTGGTGGTCGACCACGTCGCAGGATTCGACCCCGGGCTTCACCGAGCACCTGCGCAAACTGCCCGCCGACTGCTTCGGCCGGGAGAAAGTGGTTCTGCGCTTGCAGGTGGCCGACAAGGTTACCGACATCGACCCCAAAGCCACGTCTTCGAACTACCTGACGGCGCTGGGCATCGAGAAGGGAACGCTGACGCCGTCCGTTGCGGCCGGTAACAGCCAGGCCCGTATCGGAACGATAACGGTACGCTACAACTAAACGAATTGCGGTCGCGCGGCGGATGCACCGTCCGCCGCGCACGGCCGGAACAAACAACAACGAATAAAACGTATAGAATATGAACTGTCGTAAATCGATATTTAAATTTTTAGGCATTGCGGCCGTATGCGCAGCCTCGGCGGCCTGCAGCGTCGACGACGCCGACGATCTGGCCCTGGTCAAACTGGGCGCGCTGAAGAAGGAGTTCGTCGTCGAAGCCGATGCGAATACGTTCGACATCGACATCTACGCCAACAGCGCCTTCCATATCGAGCGTATCAACCAGGCCGACTGGATCAGCCTGACCTGCGGTGAGACGGAGGACGGAAAGGGCGCCATCACCGCCGAATGCGAATTCAACGAAGGCTTCAAACGCAAAGCGGGCTTCGTGCTCTGCTCCGACGTGGACGCGCGCCGCGACACGGTCTACGTCAAGCAGAAGGCGCTCGTGGACGCCAAGATCGAGTTCGCCAACTCGTCCGTCATCGTCGCCGGAGCCGGCGGCGAGAACATCTCGCCGATCGAGACCAACATTCCCTTCTCGGAGATCACGGTCGACATCGAATATGCCAAGGCCGACAACGCCGATTGGATCGAGAGTCTCGAAATCGTGGATTCCGAGAGCGAAAAGCGCAGTCTGTCCATCACGACCGAGGCGAACGCCGCAGATGAAATCCCGCGTTCGGCTGCCGTGTCGCTCTCCTTCACCGACGGCTGGGAGGAGACCGTCTCCGTCGAATTCAACCTCCTGCAGCGCACGGCGAAGGAGACCCTCGGACGTCAGATCACATTCGAGGAGTTCCGCCAAACGTATGCCATGAACAAGAAGGTCGAAGACTACGTCATCCTCGAAGGCATCGTGGTGAGCAACACCAAGAGCCACAATGCGGGCGAGAACACGCAAAGCACGACCGCAAAGATTGATTACAGCATATCGGACCGGACCGTCTACCTCGAAACCTACGACGGCAAATACGGCATCGCCGTCCAGACCGCCACGGCCGAAGACAACGTCTTCGAACAGTACGACCACGTGCAGATCCTCATTCAGGGCGCCTCGGGCTACCTGGTCGAGACCCCCGACCGCTATGAACTGCGCAACGTCACCAAGGCGATGGTCATTTCGCGCATTGCGGGTTCGGCATCGGACGTTCCCGTGAAGGAGAAGTGGATGAGCCAGCTCACCGACGACGACATCTACACCTACGTCACCCTGAAGGACGTCGAGTTCCCCGTACGCAAAGGCGCAATCACGCCCATCAACGAGGGCTATGCGATCGGCACGGGCGCAAGCCGCATCAGCAAATACCCGCTGCTCGTGCGCGACATCAACGGCGACGACATGTACATGCTTACCAACACCAACTGCGCCTACCGCAGCGACGGCACGCGCCTGCCCTACGGCTCGGGCAAGATTTCGGGCGTCATCGTCCACGAGCGTTTCTCGCGTTTCGAATGGCGCGACGGAGCCGACCCGGCCGAAATGGACGACGATCCGACGCTCGGCTTCATCGGCCGCTACCAGATCCGCCACCAGACCAAGGGTGACATCTGGGACAACATGCAGAACAGTGTCGAAGACGGTTTCTCGGCCCTGCTGACGGAGTACCGCTACTGGAATCCCGACAAAGAGAACAAGGTCCAGAAACCCACCTACGGAACGAACGGCTACCTGACGCACACCTATCAGGAGAAGTACACCGGCTCCGCCAGCAAAGAGTACCTGCAGGCCACCTTCCAGCAGCACATGTGGGGCGGCGGAACCTACGAATACCTGGGTCCCGTCGGCAACAATGCCTCCTATATCTTCGGAGCCAACTTCGGCAACAAGAACGGCATCGGCGTAGTGATCGACCCCGCGAAGGAGAGCTGGAATCCGCTGATGGACGATCTGGTGAGCCGCAATCCCGACGGAACGCTGGAGTGGTGCGGTCCCTATGCCAAGGATAAAAACGCGGCAAACGGCACGGGTGGCTGGCCGGGCAACAATGAGATTGCGACGAATTCCACGCAAATCAACTACAACGGCAGCACGGGTATGCGCGGCAAGGGGAATGTATACGGTTCCTGCTACACCGCCTTCGCCAACCACTTCTGGTGGGACGACGACACCGACCGCCCCTACGCCTGGCTGATCAACTTCTCGACCGAAGGCATCACGACATCGCATATCTCGATGCAGATTTCCGTTATGAACACGCAGCAGAGCTTCTTCTCGCCCCGTTTCTGGTGTGCCGAATGGTCGCTGACCGATTCGCAGGCCGCAAAGGACGACTCGCAGTGGAATCTGATCGGCGAATACACCATCCCCGACGTTTCCGTCTGGGCGAACACGCTCTATTCGTCGTGCGTAGCCTACAAAAGCATCGACTTCGAGCTTCCCCAGGAGATTCTCGGCCACGAAAACGTCTACATCCGGCTTCGCCCGACGAGCGACCTCTGCAGCGACGGCTCCGACTACGCCAACGCGCGCCTGAACCAGAGCGCCAGCGGCGCTGCCCTGGCCGCGGAACACGCCAGCAGCCTCGAATATTTCGCCATCCGCTATAACAAATAGCGGCGTGTAACGAACGGTCGAAGCGGGGAGAGGACGACCTTCCTTTCCCCGCTTTTCCCGAAAGCCGTCCCATGCCGCAAACCGCAAAAACCGCAACCATGAAAAAACTGTTGCTTTTATTGGCCGCCCTGTTCGCAATATCCGCCGGCGGCATATGCTGTTCGGGTTCGGGCGACGATCCCGGAGAACAGGAAAAACCCGTCGATCCGCCCCCTTCGCCCGACGACGGCGTCGACTGGTCGAAGATCGACCCGAAAGCCACCGTGCGCGGGGTCGTGACGTGCGCCGGCGCCGCCGTGCAGGGCGTCGTCGTGACCGACGGCGTGAACATGACGCGCACGAACAAACAGGGGGCCTACGGGCTGCGCACGTCGTCCGACAAGTCGAAACTGGTCTACCTGACCGTCCCGTCGGGTTACGAGGTCGAATCCACGCGCGGGTTCATCCCCCGCTTCTACCGCAGGGTCACCGCTCCCACGAGCGTGGAGCAGGTGCAGCGGCACGACTTCACGCTGAAAAAGGTGAACAACGACCGCCACATTATGATCGTGTCGGCCGACATGCATATCCGCAACCGGGCGATGATCAAGACCACATCGTCGGCCACGCCGTCGATCTGTCCCCCGAAGGGCGAACTGGACTCCACGACGTTCCGCCGCACCTACCTCAAGACGCTGCGCGACTACGTCAAAGCCCTGCCCGCAGGCGTGCCGGTCTACGGCATGAATCTGGGCGACATGACGCAGGAGTCGCACTGGACCAACGCCAACAAGGCGACGCTGGCCAATTTCGTCAACGTCTGCGAACGCGGGGGCATGCCGATCCAGACCTTCCACGCCATCGGCAACCACGACCACGACATGGCCGTGCAGAACATCGCCGGCGACGACGATTCGGCGGCCGAACTGGCCTATATCTCCGCGCTCGGGCCGACATACTACGCCGTCAACATCGGCAAGGTGCACTACGTCGTGTTCGACAATACGCAGTATGTCAACACCGGCGGCGACCGGTCGTTCGCCGTCCGCCTCAACCGGCGTCAGATGGACTGGGCGCAGAAGGACGCCGACTACATGCCGTCGGACGTCGAGCGCATCGTAATCGCGTGGCATTGCCCGGCCTTCCGCCGCAACCCGGGGGCCTCATCGCCCAACCCGATGGACAACGCCGACGAATTGCTCGACATCTACAAGGACAAGCAGCTGCCCGTCACGATCTGGTCGGGCCACAACCACATCGCCGAAACGGTCACCGTACCGCGCAGCGACATGAGCGTGACCGAGTACACGCACCCGTGCGTATGCGGCGCATGGTGGTATTTCCCGCTCTGCCACGACGGCGCCCCGGCGACATTCACCCGTTACGATTTCAGCGGCGGAACGATCACGGAGCGGCGGAGCGTGAATTTCAGCGACAGCGACGAGCAATACTGCCGGGTCTACAACTCGGGGCTGAAAAACGCCGAAGGCAGGCCGGTCGTGCGCCTCAACGTCTGGGACTGGCATCCGACGTGGAAATTCGAATGCCGCGAAAACGGAGCCGCGGTTCCCGCCTCGCAGCTGAAGGCGGTCCGGGAGTACGACGACTATTACGTCACGGTCCACGACGCCTGCGGCAACGACATCTCCTCGTTCAGCTTCCTCGACAAATACCGCACCGACCACATGCTCGAATACACGCCCGTAACGCCGTCCGCCGAGATCCGGATAACCGCCACCGACGAATACGGCCGCCAGCTCTTCACCGTCACCACCAAGGCGGAGAACTGACCGGACGCAATCCGGCCTGTAACGAAGCGTCCCGGAGCGAATGCTCCGGGACGCTTTTCAATCATCGGGCAACCCCTACTTCGTCACACAAATATCGTCGATGAACCAGCGCGAGAACTCGCCTGAAGCGGGTTCGCTCGTAAAGCGCAGGGCCGTGGAGGCCGTCGCGCCGTCGATCGTCAGCGAATAGGTGTTGAACGCATCGGTCGCCAGTCCCGACACGACCTTCTTCGTCGCGCCGTCGATCGTTCCGCCGCCGATCACCTCGACGATGACCGACTTCAGGTCGCCTCCCATATCCTTGGCGCCGCTGTTCGCATGCACCGAGGTATTCTTATAGGCCATGGCGTCGAACGAAACCCGAAGCGTTCCCGAAGCTCCGAAGGCGGGTGTCAGCAGCGATCCCACGCTGTTCGTGTAGAAACCCTGGGCGACGGTTTGCGTCTCCACGAAGCCGATTTGAGCATAGCCCGGACGCTGACGGACGTTCACGCCCGATAACCCGTTCTTCGCCGCGGCGTCCCATACCGAGATGTCGCTGCCGCAGAAGTTGAGCATGCCGGCCAGTTTGTCGCCGTGGCGGTAGTCGAGTCCCGTCGTCAGGTTGTCAAACGGCTCGAAATAGGTGGCTCCGGCCGGTTTTTGCGTATTGAAAGCGGGCACCTTCTCCACGACCGCGCACGAATGGAGGCGGATTTCGCCGCCATTGCCGATGGCTCCGCCGCTGCGGTCCACACGGGTTCCGTCGTAAGGCGAAACACGGATATAGAGCGTCCCGCGACGTTCGAGCGGAATTTGCGGTACAATGTCGATCGTCCAGTAGAAGAAGTTCTTTCCACCGCCCACGGACTTTCCCTGCGGGATGACGAAATGAGGTTCGTCCGTCGGGACGGGCGTATGCCAGGTGACATTGTCGTTCGAGTAACTCAAGTACCAGTTTGCGGGGGCCGATCCGGATCCGCTCCATCCGAAGGAGAAGCGGAACGCACCGTCGATCGTCTCGTTGAGCGGGAAGGTGAAAAGTGCGTAATCCTTGTCTTTGCCGCCCGTCCACGACTTCATCGGCAGGTTGTGGTGGCCGCTGTTCTCGTTCCAATAGCGGAAGCCGAGGTTACCGCCCGAGGAACTCAACCTGGCCGTGATGTTGGCTCCCGTGCCGTCCATGGCCGTCGCCGCCACGCCTTCGATCGACCCCGTGCCGTTCGTGCCGGAATAGAAGATATACTTGCCGTCGCCGTTGGTCGCCGTTTTGGTCATAATCGAAAGTACATAGGGCAGCGTGATGCCTCCGTCGAAACGGGGTGAGGACATCGTGATGTCACTCCCCGTACAGGGCATCACGGCGTAAGCGCCCTCATATATCCCGGCGATGCCGCAGAGCCTGCCGCTCCCGACGGGGACGGCGTCGATACCGAACGTGCTGGCCTGCCGCGCGCAGAGCACGAAACGCTCGTCGTCGACCGTCTGCACGGTGACGTTGTCGCTCAACAGTTTGTTCAAATCGCTGACCACCACCTGCACATCAAGCGCAACGTACATCGACTCGTAATCACCGGACGCCAGCTGCGCATAGCTGACGGGCACCGCCGCAGGGGTCACCTGCGTCGTCTCCGTGCGGCTCACCTTGTCGTCCGCGGCGGGTTTCACCTCCATCACGCCGGTTTCGGGATTCACCCCGACGACCGCCCCCTTCAGGTCGATCTCCAGCTCCTCGCCCGGCTTGCGGTAGAGCACCTCGTCGGTGCGGAGCGTAATGCCGCAGTTGGCTTTCAGGGCGCTCTGGAGCGCGATGCAGTTGTCGTAATAGTTATTGTCCTGGACGCTCGACACCACGATTCCGCGCATCTTCACGTCCTGCGTCACGGAGTAGTCGCCGTCGGCGGCCAGTTTCCGCAGATCGGGGATCGAGAGATACCCCTCGGCCGTCGCCGAAGCCTGCACGAAGGACAACTCCTCCACGACCGCGGCATTCCGTTTGGCCGCAACGCGTATCGTCAGCGCACGGGAGCCGGAAGTATTGTTTTCGGCAATGGACACCGCCACGGTCGCCATGCCCGTGGCCTCGGTCTGCGAGAGTTCGGCCCACGAGGTGTCGTCGCCCGCGACGGAGATCGTCCAGTCGCAGTTGGCCTCGACGTCGAACGAGAGCGTCGTGGCGAACGACGGCGCGAGAATCGCGTGCGTGTTCAGCGCTACCCGCTGCATCGGCAGCGCCACGTCGTCCTTGCACGCTCCGGCCGCGAGCAGCAGCGCGAAGGCCGCCGCCCGGAAAAAGCTATTCAAGAGTCTGTTTTTCATAATCGCTTACTTTTTGAGGTCTACCAGTACGGGAAGGTGGTCGGAGACCGTCATCACGTTGATCTCCTCGTACGAGGGCACGGCGGTGCGCAGCACCTCGTACGACGGCGAATTGCCCGTGTAGACGAGCACATAGTCGATGCGCGACGGCGAAGAGGTGTTCACGAAGGTATTGGCCGAGGTGCTGATGATCTTCCACGATTCGAGCGCCGCTGCCGGAAGCTTCGACGTGTTGAGGTCCCCCGCCAGGTAGATCGGCTTGGTATAGGCGGCGTAGTTGGCGGCGATATACTCGGTTATGATCTCGAACGACCGCTGGCGGTTCTCATCGCTCTGGTGGCAGAAGTGCGTGGCGATGAAGATGTAGCCGTCGAACTCCGCGAGGAAGAACTTCCGCGCCTCGGTTCCCGGCAGATCGCCCGCATAGGTGTTTTTAGGCGCCGTCTTGCAGAGGATGCCGATGCCGTAGTCGCCGCCGCGGTAGCTGATCGTCTTGCAGTAGTAGGGCCGCATCCCCGTGCGGTCGGCCAGTTCCTGCAACTGGTCGGTCTGATGCCACGTGGTGTTCTTGTCCAGTTCCTGCAACGCGATCACGTCGGGGTCCATCAGCGAGATGACCTTGGCCGTGTTGTTGTAGTTCGCGCGGTCGGTCCCGGAGTTCTGGGTCCATCCCTCGCAGCGGTGGGTGTTGTAGGTCGCCAGCCGCACCGAGTTGGGCAGGCGGTCGTAACCCTGTCCGTCGTAGGGATTGTCGGGTGCGTCGGAGGTCATGTCCCCGAAATCGAAGTCGGAGTTGTCGCCCTCCAGCCCGGAGCAGGCCGCCCCGGACAACGCCAGGCAGCAGCCGGAGAAGGCGAGCAGTATGAATCGCTTGATTTTCATAATCATTCTTTTTTTCAGGTTAGAAATTCAGGCCGTCGTTCCAGCCGGGGTTCTGCGTAATGGCGCCCTGGGTCAGCACCCGGTCGTCGGTGGGCACGGGATAGAGGTAGTCGCGCTCCTCGTTCCACGAACGGGCGTAATCCGTATGGATAATGATGTAGCCGCTGTCGCCCCCGCTCAAGAAGATCTCCTTGTTCAGTTCGTAGACCGCCGGGGCCGAGGTCGCGGGCTTCGAGCCGGACCAGATGCAGACGTCGTCCACGCCGTCGTTGTTCAGGTCGTAGGACCCCGTGCCGGGGAAATACAGCCCCGTGAAGGGTTTTTCGAAACGCTTGCCCTCCTTCCAGCGCATGATGTCCCAGTAGCGGAGGTTCTCCATCAGCAGTTCGACGGTGCGTTCGCGGCGGATTTCGAGGATCACGCCCTTGTTGTCGCCCGTCACATTGGCATAGCCGGTCTCCGGCGAAGCCAGATAGGGGTCGGGCGAGGCGTTGGCCTTCGTGAGCGAGAGGTTGGCGACGCCCGCACGGTCGCGCAGCGGCTTGATCGCAAGGTCGATGTCTTCCTGCGTGAGGGTTCCCAGCTCGGCCTTGGCCTCGGCGTAGTTGAGCATCACCTCGGCGGCGCGCAGCAGCGGCAGGTCGTTCGTCGAAGCGTTGTACGAATCGTACTTGGCCGACTGGAGGTACTTCACCAGCTGGTATCCGGTCATCGTCGCCGCAAGGTTCGGGGCCGACAGCGCCGTGTCGTCGATGCGCTTGTACCCGGGCGTGCGGACCGTCTGTGCGAAGCGGCCGTCCCGGTTTTTGCTCTCCTCGGGGAGCTGCATCGTCTCCCAGCCGGGCTGCGAGGTGAAGGGCGTGCCGTCCTTCATCAGATACATGTTGGCGATGTTCTTCAGCAGGCCGGGGCGTCCCATCGTGATGCTCGTGAGGTAGCCGTTGACGTCGTGCTTCAGACCGATAGCCGTGTTGTAGGCCCGGGCGAGCACGATTTCGGTGTCGAGGGCCTTGAGCGACGAGAAAAGGTTGAGATACGGCGTCGTTCCCGTCGTGTAGACCGAGTATCCGCTCTCGTCGATGAAGCGCTTCGACGCCGTCGCGCAGGCCGTGAGATAGCTTTCCCAGTCCTTCAGCCCGTGATACTTGCGGAAGGTTCCCTCGAACAGGCAGACGCGGCTCTTGAGCGCCAGCGCCGCCCAGCGCGTCACGCGGTAGACCGACCTTTCGACGGGCAGGTTGGTAACGGCGAAATCGAGGTCTTCGATCACCTTCTGCATCACCATCTCGCGCGGATCGCGGCCCTTTTCGAAGAGCAGCGGGTCGCCGGCGTCGATCGGACGGTCGACCCAGGGCACGTCGCCGTAATGCTTCACCTTCTCGAAGTAGAACCACGCCCGGAAGAAGCGCGCCACGCCCTCGTACTCGAGCCGCATGTGCTCGTCGGCACAGTTGGAGGAGTATTGGAGGAAGAAATTGATGTCGCGCAGCTTCTCCCACTTCCAGGAGCCAGCCGTCGCGGGCACGGTGCGGTTGCCCAGCACCTCGCTCGTGAGCGTGGTCTTGGCGATGATGTCGGCCGTCTCGCCGTAGATGGTCCCGGCGGAGGGAAACATCGTGTAGAAATCGTTGGTGTAGAGCTGGCACTCCTCCTCCGTGTGGAAGAAGTTATCGGGAGTGAGCCGGTCCTTCGGGTAGCGGTCGAGCGCGTCCTCGCAGCTGCAAAGTCCGCACGCCGCCACACCGGTCAGTATATAAAGAATGTATTTTTTCATAACGGCAATCGCTTTAGAAGGTTAAGTTCAGACCCACGGAATAGGTCCTGCACCAGGGATAGACGTTCGACTTCTTGTCCGAATCGGCGGCAGCCTGCTCGGGATCGAGGAAATCGTTTTTCAGGGCGCTCCACGTGGCGAGGTTCTCGCCGCTGAAGTAGACACGGCACTCCTTGATGCCGACCTTCGAGGTCAGCCGCTTGGGAATCGTGTAGCCGAGGGTGAGGTTTTTCAGCCGGCAGTAGGCCAGATTTTGCAGGTAACGGTCGTTGGTATAGTAGGCCGTGCCCTGCGTCGAGTTGAGCGACGTATAGGCGCGGGCGCGCGGGAGATAGGCGTCGGGATTGCTCTCGCTCCACACCTGACTCATAAAATTCTTCGGAATGAAGGTCGCATAGGGACGGCTGTACGGCCCCCAGAAGCGCAGGTTGTCCGCGCCGGGATACCAGTCGAGCCGGCCGATGCCCTGCATGAACACCGAGAGGTCGAATCCGTACCACGAAAGGTTGAGCGTGAGTCCGTACTGGTAGCGGGGCGACGAGTTGCCGATCACGCGGCGGTCTCCCGGGTCTTCCAGCGTTCCCTTGCCGCCGTCGACGATACCGCTTCCGTCCAGGTCGAGGTACTTGATGTCGCCTCCGCGAACGCCCTTTCCATAGGCTCCCGTCGCGGAATAATATCCTGCGGCGACCTTCGAAAGGTCCACGCGCGAAGCGTACTCGGCGGCCTCCTCGTCGTTGCGGAACAGCCCGTCGACCTTATAGCCCCAGATTTCGCCGTACTTCTTGCCCACATAAGGGCCTCCGATCAGCCCCGAGGGGTTGTCGCACTTGGTGTACTCGGCCGTGTAGTCCGAGAACGTCCCCGTGATGCCGTAGCTGAAGGTGCTTCCGGCGAGTTTGAACGAGTCGCGCCAGCCCAGCACCAGTTCGTAACCTTTCGTACGGAGGTTGTTCGAGTTGACCTGCGGTTCGTTGGCGCCGTAGATCGAGGGCAGCGACTTGCCCTTGCCCAGGATGCCCTTCGTGTCGCGGATGTAGAAATCGGCCGTCAGCGAGAGACGATTGCTGAACATGTTGAGATCCGCGCCGAGGTTCTTCGAGATGACCTTCTCCCAGGTCTGGTTGCCCGACACGGGATCGCTCACCGTGGCGTGCTGGCCGAGAATCGTACCGTCGAACGAATAGTCGCCCATCGAGCCCTTGGTCGTGATGGTCTGGATGAAGTCGTAGTAACCGATCTGCTGGTTGCCGAGCGAACCGTACGAAAGTCGGATCTTGAGGTTGTCGACCGTCTTGCGCAGCGGTTCGAAGAACGCCTCCTCGCTGATGCGGTATGCCGCCGAGAACGAGGGGAAGAAGCCGTAACGCTTGCCGCGCGGGAAACGCGACGTACCGTCGTAGCGTCCGTTGACTTCGGCCAGGTACTTGCCCTTGTAATCGTAAGCCGCGCGGTAGAACCAGCCCATGATGGCGTATTCGTTGCGGCCTCCGTTGAGCGTGAAGTTGGTCGTACCCTTGGCGAGGTTGAAGTCCGAGAGGTCCTCGGACAGCAGTCCGTCGTTGGCCGCCGTGAGGTCGCGGTAATACTTGGCCTCGTAGTTGTAACCGGCGATCAGCGTCAGGTTGTGCTTCTCGCTGAAGGTCTTGTTATAGGTTCCGTAGACGTCGGCCACATAGTAGTTCTGGTCCCAGACGACCTCCTTGTACTTGTTGGGGAAGCTGCCTTCGGGTTCGGTCATCACCTCGCCCGGATACTGCGAATACTGGACATTGACGCTGCGGTAGTCGTTGTGGAGGTATCCCTGCGTATAGCTGAAGTCGGCCTTTACGTTGAAGTTTTTGTGCAGTTTGAACGTGGCTTCGAACGTCGTGGTGATCTCCTGCGTCTTCTTGTTGCCGAAGCTCTTGCCCTTCTGCATCATGGCGCTGTAACCGTCCATCAGGTAGTGGGTCGACGACTGGGTCATCGAGGTGTGCGACACGGCCGTACCGTCGGGATTCACCGGCACGAACGACGCCAGGGCGTGCAGCGTGGGTTTGCGGAAGTTGTTATACTCGTCCTCGTAACCGTAATACTTGTAGTTCGACTGGAAGAACTTGGTGTTGCTGGCGATGGTCAGCCAGGGTTTGATCTCGGCCTGGAGCTTCACGCGGAAGTTGTAGGACTTGAACATGTCCGGCTCGATGCGGTTGACGCCCTTCTGCTGGTAATAGCGTCCGCTGACCATGTAGGAGAGCGCCTTGGTTCCGCCCTTGATGTTGATGTTGTGGTCCCACGTCGGGCGGCTGTCGTCGTAGAGGTAGTTGTACCAGTCGAAGTTGGCCAGATAGACATACTGCTGACGGCCGTTGCGCCTGTCGGTGACGACCCACGGACGCGCCGGGTTCTCGGTCTTGTCGTTGCGCCGCTCCCAGAGAGCCTTGTAGTCGGCCTCGGTGTAGGAGGTGTAGGGGGTGTTCTGCGTGGCCATCATAAAGAAGTCGGCGATCTTGGCCGAGTAGTATCCGCGCGTCTCGTAGTCGGTCGAGGTCGTGGGGCTGGAGACGGAGAAATAGCCGTTGTACGACACTTCGGCCTTCTCGTTGTACTTGCCGCTCTTGGTGGTGATCAGGATGACGCCGAAGGCTCCGCGTGCGCCGTAGATGGCGGCGGACGAAGCGTCCTTCAGGACCGTGATCGACTCGATGTCCTCCGGATTGACATCGGCCGCCTGGTTGCCGAAGTCGATCGAGTTGTTCAGATCCTGCGTTCCCATCGTGGAGTTGGATACGGGAACGCCGTCGATGACATAGAGCGGCTGGTTGCTGCCGGCCAGCGACGAATAGCCGCGGACGATGACCTTCTGCGAGGTGCCCGTGCCGCCCGACGAGGAGATCTGCATGCCGGCGACCTTGCCGATCAGACCGGTCATGGCGTCGGCGGCGTGTCCCTTGGCGATCTCATCCGCCTTGATCGTGGTCGAGGCGTAGCCGAGCGTGCGTTCCTGCCGCGTGATGCCCAAAGCCGTGATGACGACGTTGTCCAGTCCTATCGCATCGTCCTGCATGGTGACATCGACGGTCGTTTTGCCGTTGACCGGAATGCGCTGAGTCTGCATGCCGATAAAGGAAACTTGCAGAACATCGCCGGGGCGGACATTCAGCGTATATTTGCCGTCCGCATTCGTACTGGTGCCGACATGGGAACCTTCGATGACGACCGTAGCGCCTGCGATCGGCTTGCCGTCGGCTGAGGTGACCGTACCGGAAACTTTGCCGTTCTGGGCGAGAGCGCAGACGCAACATCCGAAAACGGCCATGAAGAATAGTACAAATTTTCTCATAAACCTGAAGTTTGAGTTAATAAACCTTTAATATCTCCTTCTAAGAGATATGATTTCACGGGCAAAAATAGGCAAAAAATCGTTACGATCAATATGCGGACTTATAATTTTGAAGCTCCGGTTGCAGAAATGTTCGCATTAAAGGGCGATTGTTGGCCCAAAATCGGCCTCTGGAATCATTAACAGCCGTCCG
>OLGI01001372.1_pt1 | contig 21314 bp, 15 predicted proteins | sample 1605221 | NCBI WGS metagenome assembly OLGI01 (sample SAMEA3888915, study PRJEB22519) | human gut metagenome | biome: human gut; feature: human-associated habitat; material: faeces | place: Denmark | collected 2010 | reverse complement strand
TCTTGCCAATCTCATAGACACCCTCGAAACCACCTACGATGAGGCGCTTCAGATAAAGCTCGGTAGCGATACGCATGTACATATCCTGATCGAGTGCGTTGAAGTGGGTGATGAATGGACGGGCTGAAGCACCACCGGCAATGCTCTGCAGGGTAGGAGTCTCTACCTCTGTATAACCAGCGTTGTCAAGTACGTTGCGGAGAGTGCGGAGCACAGTGGCACGCTGCAGGAAGGTTTCCTTCACACCATCGTTTACGATGAGGTCAACATAGCGCTGACGGTAACGCAACTCTGGATCGTCGAACTTGTCGTAAGCCACACCATCCTTGTACTTCACGATTGGGAGTGGCTTCAAGCTCTTGGAGAGCAGGCACAACTCCTTGGCGTGAACTGAAATTTCGCCAGTCTGTGTGCGGAATACGAAACCCTTTACACCGATGAAGTCACCGATATCGAGAAGCTTCTTGAATACTGTATTGTAAAGGTCCTTGTTCTCGTCTGGACAAATCTCGTCGCGGGCGATGTAAACCTGGATTCTTCCCTTTGAGTCCTGCAACTCAGCGAAGCTGGCTTTACCCATTACGCGGCGACCCATCATACGGCCAGCGATAACTACCTGGCGTGGCTCGTCCTCGTCCTTAAACTCAGCTTTGATGTCAGTGCTGAATGCATTGGTTGGAAACTCTGCTGCTGGGTATGGGTCGATGCCCATCTCGCGCAATGTCTGAAGACTTTGTCTGCGAACGATTTCCTGTTCGCTTAACTCTAAAATGTTCATACTTTATTTAGATATATCTATTTGTTTTCTTTTTGTTGGTGCAAAAATACAAATAATTTTTCGAACTCTTGCCCTATTTTTATGCTTTTTAATACAATAAGGTAATTTATCTATGCAAATGTTGCGCAAGCCTATAGTTTGATGAAGATTTTTCGGTGATACATCCAGATACCCATTGCTGCGTGGATAGCTACAAAGAAGAGGGCGTAGGTGAGTGATGCTACATACTCATCGCTGATGACGCTCTGGATGCCAACGAAAATCTCTGCCTTGATGTCAAAGCTTCCAAAGAGGATGGCAAGTGCCTCGCTCATCACATAGAGAAAAAGCGGATTCATGCCAAAGGCAAGCAGACCCTTGGTCAGGATGTTGTCCTTGCTGCTCGGCTTGTTGTCGATAAACTGCAACAGGATGCCCAATATCCAGGAGGCGAATCCGCAGGTTACGAATACGTAGCTGGGACTCCAGATGCGTTTGTTGATGCCGAAACCAATCAGGGAGAGTCCGAAGCCTAGAGCTACCATCACGAGACCTGCCACCTTCAATACCTTGATTTTCGAATCTACGGTCTGACCTGCTACGGAAATGTACTTGCAGCAGAGGAATCCTATCATCGTATGGGCGATGGATGGAATCGTGCTCAGTAATCCTTCCGGGTCTACCGGACTTCTTTGATAGAGATGGTTGATGCCGAAAATGCTGCGGTCTACCTGTGCCAGGATATTGGTGGATGCATCGTATGCATAGCCATTGCCAAACACCAGAATGCCCATATAAACTACGAGTAAACCGATGATGGTATGGATGAAATAGCGATGGTTCAGGGTGATGGCGAGCAGGGCCACGACTCCGTAGCAGATGGCTATGCGCTGCAATACTGCCCATATTCGCAGGTGGGCAAAGTCTAGTGCATCTCCACTGCATATCATGTCAAACCAGTTGATACCCAAACCGATGAGGAAGAGTAGGATGGTTCGCTTGGCTATCTTTCTATAGACGTGGGCTGAGGGCTTGAACTCTGTCTTCTTCAGGGATATGAAGGTTGACATTCCCATCATGAAGAGGAAGAACGGGAAGACAAGGTCGCACGGTGTGAGACCATTCCACTTGCTATGCTCCAGAAAGCTGTAGTTGTGCTCCCCGCCATTGTTAACCAATATCATGAGGGCTATGGTGAGTCCTCGCATCACGTCGAGTGATTTTAATCTGTTCATATATTACTTGATGACTTTCACGAATTACTTGATGAAATGAATAACTTCTTTTGCTACATCCACAGGGTTCCCTTCTGGCTTTGAAGAGTATGGATTCTTCTGCAGGGTCCATGGTTCCTCCAGCGCATACCAGTCGATTTTCGGTGCGCTAGGCAATGCCAGCTGGAAGAGCTCTGCGGATGTTTTTCCTGCATTCTTGCCACTGCCCAAGGCATCGTAATCGATGTTGGTGCAAGCTGCCATCTGGTCGGCGAGTGCTTTCATATAGGTACTCCATCGCTTGTAGTAGAAATCCTTCAGCAAACCTTGCCATTCCTTGTGTCCATAATCCCGTAGTCCGCCATCGTCTGCGCAGAAACGGTTGCCCCAGGTGGTAATCTGTACTCGGGCATTCCATTCGTAGAGGTCTTTCTCTTCAGCGGTCTTGCCCAGGTTGCGTGCTTCCTCTATCCAATGTCCCAGACGGAATTCTGGACGGGTACCGAGCAGTTGGTCCTGTAGAAGAATCATCTTCAGAAAACGGTCAGCATCCTTGTCGAACTCCTTACGGGAGAAGGATTGATAGTCTGCAATGGCTTTCCAGTACTGTTTGCGCCCCTGGTCGGCAAGTGCCTGGCGGCAGATATCTACCAGATCATACTCATAGTTGTTGTTGCCACGGTATTTGTCTGCTACGCTGGCAAAGAGGATGGCTGCCTGCCGGGTATCCTCCGGGTCGTAATAGTTGCGCATCTTCGACCAGCTGGAAACCTGGAAGTTGTTTAACGAAGGGCGTCCGCAGAAGATGCTCTCGTGAGGACCCTGCTGGTTGTTGCCCATCGGACAGTTGTAGATGCTCTGAGCCAGAATTGTCCATGCTTTCTCGATGGTTGCATCGTGTACCCCATATCGGGCATAGCAGTATTCCTTGAGCCAGTCTTCCTTGGTAGTCTTCTCGGCACGCCAAGGCAGTTCGCTCATCAGTTCAAACATCACAGGGTTGTTTTCTGAACCTTCCATCGTGAAGCCCCATCCCTTAAGTGAAGAGTGAAGAGTGAGGAGTGAAGAATTCTCTTGTTTTTGGGTGTCCTTTTTCCCCGTTGCCAGATAGAAGTTGTTCAGCAGCTGGTCCATTCTTCCATGCAGACCCACATTGCCACCGAAATTCTCTAGCATACAGAAGAGCCACTGGTGCTTGCCGTAACCACCATCGCGCTTCAGAATGCTGGGACCGCCAAACATCGGACGGCATTCGGAGAAGAGGTCGAGCACCAGGATGTCGCCTACCTTTAAGTCTTCAATCATCTGAGGGCGAGGATTTTCGTTCCATCCCTGTACCACCCAGATGGCTTTTGGGTTAGCACGTTTCATTGCACTCATCAGTGCCTTTCCTGCTTTGGCATAATCCACGGCTGCATCATCACCGCTCTCGTGGAAAGGATCCATCGAATAGAATTCTGATTTTCCGTAGAGCTTGGTCAGTTCCTTATAATATAGGTCGGCGATTTCTGTAAATCTGCTATCGGTAGGAGAGAGGTTGGCAGGGCGCTGGTAACCGTTCCACTTGCCGGCATCCGTCACGTTCAACCCCAATCTCTCTTTGGCATCGTGAGGTACCATACCGCAATAGCCAGGCAAGACAGGTTTCATTCCCATCTCCTTCATTCTGGCAAGAATCTTCTTCTGGAGAGTTTCCTGCTGCTTATACCAGCTCAATGGAAGCGGACCTCCCCAACCTTCCAGGTTGTTCATCTCCCACCAGGCAAGGAAAGCGGGTCCGGCGATGAACTTGCCCACTTCTTCTTCTGAATATCCCAGTTTCAGGAGCATGTTGCGCCACACGCATTCTGTGCCCACGGCTGCAAGTGGCATGTTGATGCCGTGAAGCGCCATCCAGTCTATTTCTTTCTGCCATCGGTTCCAGTCCCAGAAAGCCATCGTGTAGGAGAAGGTACAGTAGTTGAAATCGTAGCGCAGTTTGAGGTCGGTCTCGTGGCGCTCCTTCTGCTTGACGGCTGGCAGTGCTGCTGGCAGTTTGGTGTTCATGCTGTTCCATGTGATATGGATGCCGGCATAATGCTTCAGATACCAGTTGATGCCCACGGCAATATTCACCCAGGAGTTACCCCGGATGATGATGGGATTGTTTCTACCGGCAGATTGGGATGCTGTTGCATTCTTTTCGCTTCTAGCTTGGTCTATCTCGAAGAAATCTTTGTCAGACTTGACAAGTATTGTCTTGAACTTGGCTGCAGCTCCCTTGTCTATGCGATTCAGAAGATCGTCTGCCGGATTTGCGTATGCACCAAAAGTAATAGTACATAATAGTCCTAGGAGTAATTTTTTCATAAAATCGTTTGTTGTTGTTTCAATATGCTGCAAAGATAGTAAAAAAATGCGGTTCATACCAAGTAAAAGTGCTTAAAAGTATAAAAAAGGCTTATTTATTTTGTTTTGTCTTTTATTTGCATTAATTTTGCAAGAAAATGAGGTGAGGAGTGAGCTGGACATCCGTTTGCTCTTATCCCCCTAAACAACCAACTTTAAATTTTGATAAGGATGAACATAGACGAAGTAGTAAAAAGAATAAGTAAGACCGATGGACTTTCTAAAACCCTCGGCATGCATTTTATCTCAACTCCTGAGCCTGATACGCTTCAGGCTACGATGAAAGTGGATGAGCGTAATCGCCAGCCATTCGGATTCCTGAGTGGGGGTGCTTCTCTGGCACTGGCGGAAAATGTGGCAGGTATCGGCTCCTTGGCTCTCTGCCCTGGTCAGATAGCTGTGGGCATCAATGTGAGTGGCACTCATGTACTAGCAGTGAGCGAGGGAGATACGGTTACTGCATATGCCAAGCTGGTTCACAAAGGCAGGACCCTGCATACTTGGGAAGTTGCAATCAAAAACACTGCTGATGAGTTGATCTGCACCGTACAGGTAACCAACTATGTGTTTACTCCTAAGAAGAAAGATACTAAGATGGAGGAATCTAATAAGACAGAAGAATAAAGTATGACGGCATTTGCATACTATCGTTTGCCTTATCTGCATCACGCTCATTATGTGGTGCAGCATGAGGGTGAGCCGGAAGTTCTCTCCTCTGTGGCAGAACTGAATGGTAAGGAGGGGTTTGTAATAGCTCCCTTCTCGCCATCCAGCGATTGTCCTGTGCTTTTGATTCATCCTGATGAAAGCAAACTGATTGCTGTGGGGAACGAAAATGGCCCTGAAGAGAAGGTTCCGGAATCCTCTCCCGATGGGGCTGAAAATGCATCCCGACGTAGCTCTTCATACGTCGGGACGCAGCCAGAACTGCATCGGGACGCAGTAAACGCTACGTCGGGACGTAATTTTGAGGCTTACGCCAGAGAGTTTGAATGCTTTCATCAGCAGTTATCCGAAGAGACATTCAGCAAAATTGTTTTGGCAAGAAAAGTTTCTCTGGTGAGTGATAAAATCAGAATTAAAAAGATAGATAGTGTTGATGCTCAGGATGTTGCGTCTTTAAAGGCGCTTTTCCTGAAAACCTGCCGTATGTATCCTCGTCTTTTCGTTGCCTTGGTTTATACTTCCCAATCGGGTATGTGGCTGATGGCAACTCCGGAAATCTTGCTCAAGGGGGAGGGAGATGAGTATCAGACGATGTCTTTGGCAGGTACGCAAAAGGCGGAGCCTTCCCGAACCATTGCTGATTATCCGGTAGAGGGCGTGGAATGGTCGGAGAAGAACAGGGAAGAGCAGCAGTATGTTACGGATTATATCGAAGACTGCATCAAGGGCTTTGCTGGGGATTACAGACTGAAAGGTCCGTATACCACGATGGCTGCCAATCTTTATCATCTCCGTACCGATATCTCTTTCAGATTGCTGGATAAAGGCAGATTGGGGGATGTGCTCAATGCTTTGTATCCTACGCCTGCAGTCTGTGGTATTCCAAAGGATGCGGCTCGCCGGTTCATATTGCAGCATGAGCTTCATTCCCGTAAATACTATAGCGGTTTTGTCGGTCCGATTTCTTCGCAGGGAAAGACTCATCTCTTCGTTTCTCTCCGCTGCATGAACATCTTACAGGATGGCATCTGTGAACTATATGCCGGTGGCGGATTGCTCAAGGAGAGCGAGATGGAAAAGGAGTGGAAGGAAACTGAAGCTAAAATGCAGACAATCAGACGGGTTTTGCTTTAGCAGAATTGGCAATTGTTAATTATTAATTGTAAATTATATATTATAAATTAGTTTTCGTGTTTAGTAATATCGATAATGTCAATATCCTGACGGGTGTTCTCGCATCTCATGGTGTGAGAAGAGTAGTGGTTTGTCCTGGAAGTCGTAATGCGCCCATCGTACATAATCTTAATGAGATGGATGGCATTACCTGCTATCCAGTCACCGATGAACGCAGTGCGGGATTTGTGGCTATGGGTATTGCCTTGGGTAATCCGTCACCGTGTCCGGATCCGGTAGCGGTCTGTGTTACTTCCGGCTCTGCATTGCTCAATCTCTATCCGGCAGTCTGTGAGGCTTATTATCAGAAGTTGCCAATCATCATCATTTCGGCAGATAGACCGGAGGCTTGGATAGGCCAGCAGGATGGACAGACCCTGCCGCAGGCTCATGTCTTCGGTACGATGGTGAACAGAAGCGTGAATCTTCCAATCGTATCCAACGAGGAGCAGGCTTGGTATTGTGAACGGTTGGTGCATGAAGCGGTCATCGACTGCGTGCACCGCAAGATAGGTCCGGTACATATCAATATCCAGCTTTCTGAACCTCTCTATCAGTTTACGGTAGACAAGCTGCCGAAAACTCATTGGGTGGATTACGTGAAGACCAATCTCTTTGGCGGCAGTTTCCATTACGGTGATATGCTTGATTTTCTGAATGCCAGAAAGCCGATGATCGTGGTGGGACAGGATTATCCATGCAGTCAGCTTTACGGTATCAAGCAGATTGATTCGTGGGCAGTTACGCTCATCGAACCGACGGCTTTAGGTACGTCAAGCGAGGATCCTGCATGCCGTGAATTTTCCAGCAATCTCCTGGTTACCAATTTCGATGAAGTGCTGAATAAGGTGGGGGATAACGTGGATTATATGCCCGATTTTATTCTCTATGTAGGAGGCACCCTGGTGAGCAAGCGCCTCAAGCTGTTCCTTCGCCTTGCCGTGAAGAAAGGTGCTAAGGTGTGGCGGGCAAGTACTGATGGTGATTACATTGATACTTTTATGCGTATTGACCGTATCTTCCAATGCGATACCACACTGCTGGCGGATGCCATGACCTCTTACGATCGGGTTTATCGGGATGAAGTGGATGCGTATAAGGAACGTTGGGAGAAAGCCCTGTTGGCGGCTAAGCGTCATGCTTTCGATTATGAACCGTCTTTCAGCAGTATGGCTGCCGTAAAGGTTTTCCAGACGGAATATCTGGCTCATTCGTTGGATGATACCCGTGAATGCCGTCTCTTCTACGGCAACAGTATGGCAATTCGACTGGCTTGTATCTACGCCCGTCAGTACGTGCATTGCAATCGTGGCGTGAATGGTATCGAGGGTTCGCTATCTGCAGCTGCGGGCTTGTCTATCTATCTTTCGGAATATCATCATCCTGATGCCAGGAGCCAGCAGAAGGTTTTCTGCGTGTTGGGCGACCTGAGTTTCTTCTACGATCAGAATGCCCTCTGGAATCAGAATCTCAATGGCAGTCTTCGCATCTTGCTCTTGAATAATGGCGGCGGAGCCATCTTTGCCAAGTTCAAGGGATTGAAGGAAAGTTCTGCACGCGAGAAACTGGTGATGGCTGAGCATTGCACTTCTGCTTATCACATCTGTCTGGCACAAGATGTAGACTATCAGAATGCTGATGATATGAAGTCGCTCTGTGAGGGCATCGATTGGCTCATCCATACCGAGTCAAGCAGACCGATGCTTCTGGAGGTTCTTACGGATATAGAAACAGATAATCAGGTTCTGGATGAATATTATAATAGTTTAGAGTTATCATCAGAGAAAGAAGGATGATCCATCCTTTCTGAAAGTAACCTGAAAGTAATCATAAAGTTCAAAGTTCAATAATCAAAGTTCAAAGTAAATGAGAGAATGGAAAAAGATAGAAGGTTTTGATTTCAAGGAAATCATCTTCGAGGAGTATAATCACATTGCTAAGATTACAATCAATCGTGAGCGTTATCGCAATGCCTTCACCCCATTGACCACCTGGGAGATGGCGCAGGCTTTCAACTACTGTCGTGACTGTCTGGATATCCGTGTGGTTATCCTGACGGGTGCTGGCGACAAGGCTTTCTGTGCCGGTGGAGATATGCATGTGAAGGGTAGAGGTGGATATGTTGGCAACGATGGTGTGCCTCGTCTCAACGTGCTTGATGTACAGATGCAGATTCGTCGTTTGCCAAAGCCTGTTATCGCCATGGTGAACGGTTATGCCATCGGTGGTGGTCATGTGCTTCATGTGATGTGCGACCTGACCATCGCTTCAGAGAATGCCATCTTCGGACAGACTGGTCCTAAGGTAGGAAGCTTCGATGCAGGTTTCGGTTCTTCTTATCTGGCAAGAATGGTTGGTCAGAAGAAGGCCCGTGAAATCTGGTTCCTCTGCAAGCAGTATTCTGCGAAGGAGGCAGAAGAGATGGGAATGGTCAACAAGGTGGTTCCTCTCGAACAGTTGGAAGATACCTGCGTAGAATGGGCTGAAATCATGATGGAGCGTTCTCCTTTGGCTCTCCGTATGATCAAGGCTGGCTTGAATGCTGAGTTGGATGGTCAGGCTGGTATTCAGGAGTTGGCTGGTGATGCAACGATGCTCTATTATACCATGGATGAGGCTCAGGAGGGTGGCAAGGCTTTCCTGGAGAAGCGCAAGCCTCGTTTTGAGGATTATCCTCAGTTCCCATAAATGGCAGAGTGAGTAATCGAATATATGGATATATAAACCATATAGGATGCCTTCGGTCATCTTGTATGGTTTATTTTTTTTCTTCACTATGGATGCTGGATGAAAACCAATAGGGGGAAGATGAAGATAAATGGGAAATGTATGAAAATAAAAAAGCCAACCTCTAATACTAGAGATTGGCAATCTTAATGCTTTATGGGTGGAAGGTGGGACTCGAACCCACGACATTCAGAACCACAATCTGACGCTCTAACCAACTGAACTACGTCCACCATGTTAGCTTGCTTAATTGTTATTTCTTTTAAGCGAGTGCAAAGGTACTACATTTTTTTGAATCCACCAAATTTTTTCTAAACTTTTTTCTGAAAAACTTCATTTTTCTGTAAAAAAATAGCATTTCCCCTTAAAACTGCAGTTTTTTTGATGGGAAAATGCTATTTATAAGTTTACAAGCTATTACTTAGCAGGGCTAGCTGGTACTGTTGGAGTTGCTGCTTTCTGAGCATCTGCTGCACCATTAGCTGCTGGGGCTGCTTTCTGAGCACCTGCTGCAGCATCCTTGCTGGCACCTGGCATAGCAGGAAGAGCAGTCTGCTCCTGAGTTGCACCTTCCATAACGCTGCTTTCGCCAGCTGCCTGAGGTGCTACATAAGCACAAACTATGCTGATAACTACCATGGCACCAGCGAGACCCCATGTTAATTTCTCTATAATGTCGGTTGTCTTACGAACGCCCATGATAGAGTTTGTTGAAGAGAAGTTACTTGCAAGTCCACCTCCCTTTGATTCCTGGATGAGCACGATGAAAATCATCATGATTGCTACCAGGACGATTAATACTACAAATAATGTGTAAGCCATTTTTTAAAACTAGTTTTATTTATTATTTTTATTTGTTATTTTTATTATTTCCGTTTAACATCAGTTTCTCGAGAAATCTTAGCTGGTCCACATAGTAGGCACTCTTGTGTGGATGCTGCTTGTAGAGTCGCTCGATAATTTGATAAGCTCGTTCATACTTGCCCTGTTTGATGTAGATGCGGGCGAGGGTTTCTGTAAATACACCACTATTTTCAGTTTGTTCCTCGTTGTCATTGTCATCTTCCAACTGAGGCGTGTATTCAGGCTTGTATTCCTCTCCTTGCTGTATCTTTGGCAATTTGAATCCTCCATCTTCCATGAAGTCATCAATCAGACTGATGGTTCTTGAAGGTTTCTCTTCTTCTTCTTGATCTTCAGTCTCCATCAGATAAGCTACATAATCAACAGCTGCATCTGCAGGTGTTGGCTTCCGCTTTTCTTTCTTAGCTTCTTTTTCTTCTGCATCTGTTGGTATAGAACCTAGGAAACTGTCGATAAGGTCGCTTGTGCGGTCTGCCTTAGATGTATTGTGCAAGTTGCTTTTCGATGCTTCTCCTTGAGTAGGATAAGCCTTGCTCTTTTCCCCATAGTTTTCTTTCTTGAACTGATAGTGCGCTGCTTCAACCATTTCGAAGATGACCTTGCGGTCGGTTATGTAGATGGCTGCACGGCGTAGCTCTTCGTCGAAACTAGGGTCGTGGAGTAGGTACAGGTTTTTCAACATCAAGAGGCGAGCCGTTTGATAATAGGGATATAGAGCCAAGAGGGCGCGCAAGTCGTAGAGCGTCTCCCGGTTCATCTCCTCTGGGTGTTGTATCAATCTGCTTAATTCCACTTTGTTCTATTTAATGTTTTGTTACTATGAACTTTGAACTTTGAATTTTGAACTTTGAGCTTTGAACTTTATGATTTGTATAGCTGTTGAATTCTTCACTCTTCACTCTTCGTTCTTCACTTACTATTTCCTTACCAGTTAGCTACTGTAGCGTTGAATATCTGGTCTACCAAGTCTTTTACCATCTGGGTGACCAGTTCTTCCTGAACAGAAGCTAAACTTTGTGTGGTATCGTAGGTCTTTGCAGAGGTGAATGACTTTTCGAAGTCCTCGGTATGTTTCTTGTTATTCGTGAAGCGGACATTGACGGTGATACTCAATTCTGTCTGTGCAGAATAACCTTCAGCAGATACCGACTTGTTGCGCTGTGAATATTGGGTGATTTCACCCTCAATCTTCAGGTCGCCATTACGGGAAACCTGTCGCAACTGGGTGTTGTTGGCAAATTTGTCTTTCAGCTCGTTGTTGAACATTGGTCCCATTGGTCCCCAAACGTATGAACTTCTGATAGGGAAGTCTGCTATTTGGATGGTCTTTGTCTGGGTATAGTCAATGCTGGCGCCGTTGAAGCCGTAGCTAACGGAACATGCAGTCATGATGCCTATGACCAATGAAATCCCTAATATATATATGTACGCGCGTAAATGCTTCATAATTTATATTTGTTTATTTTCCGGTAAAGGGTTCTGTCTGATATACCCAATTCCTCAGCGGCTTTCTTTCGATTGCCATTGTTGCGTTCCAGAGCCTTTTCTATCATTTGTTTGCTCAAGTCATCGAGATTCAGTGAGTCGTTCTCTTTGATTTCTTCTGCCTCGATTTCTTCTGGTTCCGATTGTCCCATTTCGTCAGCTCGGATGATTCCCGGTTCATGTCGGATGATTCCTGTGTCATGCCGCATCATTCCTTCTGCTGGTGTGATAGACTGTGTTTTTTCAAACTCTGCCGGATAGGTTGTTGGACTCATGCTCGATACAGAGGTAGGACTGCTGAATCCTTCTGCTCCTCTTAGTTGACGGGCTTCATCCAGTTGCTTGCGCAATGATCCCACCTCTCTTCGCAGGTCACTCACGTTTCCTCTTAGTTCGTAAAGAATCTTATAGAGAAATTCTCGTTCGTTTTCATAACTGTGCGAGGTGTTGTTGCTCTGTGGAATGGTGGCAAGTTGAGTAGTCTCTTCATCGCGTGGGATAAAATGCATGAGTGTCTCCATGTTAATTTCCCGTTCGCTACTTAATACCGACATTTGCTCGGTAATGTTCTTGAGCTGTCTCACGTTGCCTGGCCACTTATATTTCAGCATGAGTTTCTTGGCATCTTCTGTCAGGCTGATCTTTGGCAGATTGTATTTCTCTGCCATTTGCATGGCGAAAAGGCGGAACAACAGTAAAATGTCATTTCCTCGTTCGCGAAGTGGAGGCATCTGGATAGGAATTGTATTCAGTCGGTAATACAAGTCTTCGCGGAATCTTCCTTCGCTGATTGCCTTTCTCATGTTGACGTTGGTGGCAGCAACGATTCGTACGTTGGTCTTGCGAATCTCTGTTCCACCTACGCGGATATATTCGCCCGTTTCCAGCACTCTCAGCAGTCTTGCCTGAGTCTGTATGGGCAGTTCGCCCACCTCGTCAAGAAATATAGTACCCTTGTTGGCTATTCCGAAGTAGCCTTCGCTTTCTCCTATGGCTCCGGTAAAGGAACCCTTCTCATGTCCAAAGAGCTCACTGTCTATAGTGCCCTCAGGAATGCTTCCGCAGTTGATGGCAAAATACTTTTCTCTTCTTCTTGGTGAGTTGTCATGGATCACCCTCGGAATGATTTCCTTACCAACTCCACTTTCTCCGATAATAAGCACAGAAAGATCTGTCGGTGCCACCTGTAAGGCGACATCGAGAGCATGATTCAATCCGTCGCTATTTCCGACGATATTGTAGCGTTGTTTTATTTTCTGTAGTTCAGATGTATCCATTTAGCTGCCAAAATTACACATTTTTTTTGAAATATCAGCATATATTGCCCAAAAATAGGTCTTTTTTAACGTTTACCTATTCTTGGGCATCATATTTTGCTTTAAATTAAGCTTCTGGGGCTACTTGCTGAGCTGGTTCAGTTGTAGCTTGCGGAGCTTCCTGACCTTCATTCTTTGGACGAGGTGTAAAGTTCTTTTCATTCTTTGGAGGGAATGGCTTGCCGCCCTTCTTTGGGATTGAGAATCTTACCTTTTCGCTCTCGTCACGCTTCTCGTGATAGAGTTTTGGAAGTGGATTTTCTATTGCCTCATCATAGCTGTTTCTGTTCTGGAAAGCATCAATAGCCAGGAATACTGCCTGGCGGAACGATGACTCGTCAGCTTCATTGCAGCCTGCAATGCTGTAACTTGGTGCCATGTTGGCTGCTGTATGGATGATAGGCAAACCTGCAGTGTAGATGACGCCATCCTCTGTATAGAGAGAATGGAATGGGGTAGTGGCTTGGTCATGATACATGGCCATGATTCCGTCAAAGTCGCTGAAATATCCCTTACCGAAGAACTCGTCTGCTGCGTATGGACCAAAAGCCTGAATGCCTTGTTCTGCTAATTTGTCAATAGCAGGAATGATGATTTCGCTCTCCTCTTTGCCGCAACTTTCCTCTTCGTTGCTGCGAGGATTGAGGGCAAGCACTGCTATGCGTGGGTTGGTGATGAGGAAATCTCTTTTGATGGTTTGTTGCATGAGCTTTACTCTTTCGATAATGCGTTCCTCGGTGATTCCGGCTATTACATTTTTGAATGGAGTCTTCTCTGTAACTGATGCTATGCGAAGGTTGCCACCTACGAGGATGGAAAGGGCTTCCTGTCCTTCGCCAAGACAAGTTTCGATATAATGCTTGTGTCCCTTGAATGGGAAACCTTCTATCTGGGCATTCTGGTTATTGATAGGGGCTGTGATTAGCACATCATAGAGATTGTCTCTGAAATCAGTCATTGCTCTGTCGAGCGCTTTGATAGCTGCTGCGCCCGATTCGGTGGTAGGCATACCCATGTCTACCTTTACCTCTTCATCTACAGCTGCAAGCAGGTTGATGCGTCCTTCTTCTGCATCTTCTGCTTTCTGGATGATAGAAAACTGTGCTGGCAGGTTCATCGCCTTGCGATAATAGGCTGCCACCTTTGGTGAACCGTAGATGATTGGTGTACAGAAATCCAGCATCTCTGATTCAGCAAATGTCTTAAAGATGAGTTCATATCCGATACCGTTGGTATCTCCGTGAGTGATAGCCACTCTGATTTTCTTATTGTCCATTGATGTATTTTATTTTATTGTGGAAATCGCAGCTTCGAGCTGCTTGATTAATATTTTCTTTTTCATTTCGGGTGCATAGACGAAGCCGATGACATAGAGGTTATGGATGCGATGCATCACGTAAGGTCCTCCCATGGCATCCCCTTTCATCTCCCAGAGTCCTCTTTCTAAAAGAACAGGAATGGTCATATACATGCTGTCGGTTTCGCCCGGCATGTTGGTTCGAAGAATGCTATCAATCTGAGCCTTGTCATTTACATTTACATGAAAAGCATTTGAATTCTTCATTCTTCGTTCTTCACTCTTCACTTTCATCACGAGCAGGTTCTGCATTCCCGTACTTGCGTTGTTCGAAATCCAGAGGAAGTCTTTTGCCTTCTTGCTGGCATTCATCGATACCGGGATTTTCATGTCAAGTCCGAATGTCTTCTTTACCTCTTCCTGCATCTCCTTGTTCTGCTTGCTGGGATTGTTGGAGATCATCTCTGCCAGATGTTTCAGTTCAACTTCATCTACAATTTGGCGGAGCTTTTCGCCATTGAGTCTTTCTCGCAGCTGCTGTACGGAATGGGCATTGATGCGGATGATGTTTTGCGGTTCCGCATTCTCATCGTGGCTCAACTTGACAGCGAAGTCTTTATCTGTGATATTGACGATGATGCGGGTTCTGACGAGCAGGTAGCTGCCTTTTGTCTTCCCCTTCTTCACCTGAATCAGTTTGCAGAGAGGCTCGGGTTGGGGAAGGGCTGAAACGTCTTCCGTCAGTATCCTGGTAACGATGCTGTCGGTATCTCCTTCCAGTACAATCTCGTAAGGTTGCCCTGTACTGGCTGGCTTTTTCCTGTTCTTCCCCGTTAAACCGCAACTTGTCAAGAGGAGAAATATCAGGCAGAACGGGAAAAGAAACGTTATCGTATTTCTCACCATTATGCTATGTTCTTTTCGTCTACTCTTTTTTCTCTTCGTCCTCATGCTGGCGTATTTCGCCAATCTTCTTCGAGGTACTCAGCAAGCCGCAGGCTGCATAGATGTCTTGTCCACGGCTGGCACGGATGGTTGTAAACACGCCGTGCGAGGTAAGGTAATCGCGGAACTGCTCCATCTTTTCGTCATTCACGCCCTGCAGTGGAATATCTGGAATCTGATGAAAGCGAATCAGGTTGAAACGGCAATCGAGTCCCTTTACCAACTTGATGATTGCCTTGGCATGCTGCATGCTGTCATTCACTCCCTTGAATACGATGTATTCGAACGAGAGGCGACGCTGGTGGGAGAAGTCGTAGTTCTTCAAAAGCTCTACCACCTGCTCAATACCCATACCTCTTTCTGCAGGCATCAGTTCTGCGCGCTCTGAAGGAATAGGATCGTGCATGGAAATAGCCACATGGCATTCGCTCTCTTCCAGGAATCGCTTCAGTTTGTTCTTCACGCCCACAGAACTTACCGTGATACGCTTCGGACTCCATGCCCAGCCATAGTCGGCAGTCAGAATCTCAGTAGCACGAAGCACGTTGTCGAGGTTGTCCATAGGCTCGCCCTGTCCCATGAATACGATGTTGGTGAGTTTGTCTACCTCAGGCAATGAGTAAATCTGGTTCAGGATGTCGCCGGCAGGCAGACTTCCCTCGAATCCCTGCTTACCTGTTTGGCAGAAGAGACAGTTCATCTTGCAACCCACCTGCGAAGAAACACAGAGCGTGGCACGGTCCTTATCTGGAATATAAACCGTTTCCACAAACTTGCCGCTTCGGGTAGGGAAGAGATACTTGATGGTACCATCCACAGAATGTTGTGCATCGGAATATCCGAAGCAACCTATTTCGTATTCGGCAGCGAGTTTTGCACGGTTGGCTTTCGAGATATTGGTCATCTCGTCAATGCTCTTTACATGCTGCTCATAAAGCCACTTCGCCATTTGTCCGCCGGTGAAGGCAGGCATGCCGAGATCCTTTGCCACCTGCTTCAATTCGGCAAGTGTAAGGCCTAAAAGATATTTTTTTTCATTATTCATACTGCAAAGATAGTGTTTTTTGCCGAAAAATTGTTATCTTTGCCACATATTTTAAGATAATAAGTTGAAATAAAGATAAAAAACATAGTTTGATGCCCCCAAATGGGACGAAAAACGAAAAAATAGAAACAAAGAAATGAGACAAAAAATAGACCTTTTCTTGCCTTGTGAAGACCTGGATGTTGCCCAGGAAGCACTCTTGGAACTTCATGACAACAAGACAGTTCAACATATCAATCTCTTGGTGAGTGCTGATTTCGCTGCTTCTCATCAAGTGCCTGATGGTTGTACATTTATCGTTGTCGACCGATTGGAGAGTTCCAATACTGTTAGTAGTATTGCTGAGAACACCGATGCCGACTATGTAATCATTTGTACCAAAGCCACTCCTATCCGTTGGGGATTGTATGCCTTGGAACGTTTCCTCCGTACCGCAGATGATACGGGAGCAGTCATGGTATACTCCGATCATTACTCCGTACAGGAGGGTAAGCTGGAGAAGCATCCGGTCATCGACTATCAGGCTGGTTCACTTCGTGATGACTTCGATTTCGGAAGTCTCTGGCTTGTCAAGGCACAGAATCTGCTCGACTATGCAGCACAGCAGGACAGACAGGAATATCAGTTTGCAGGACTCTATGACCTTCGTCTTTATCTGAGTAGAGTGGGAGAGATTTTCCATATCAATGAATTCCTTTATACAGAAGATGAACTCGATACCAGAAAGAGTGGAGAAAAGCAGTTCGACTATGTGAACCCTCGCAACCGGGAGGTACAGATAGAGATGGAGAAGGCTTGCACCCATCATCTCGAAAAGGTGGGAGCCTTGGTTGATACCAATTACTATCGACAGCCTGATTTTGATGAGCAGGAGTTTGAATACGAGGCTTCTGTCATTATTCCGGTATTCAACCGTGAAAAGACGATAGCTGACGCAGTGAAGAGCGCACTCAGCCAGAAGACCAGCTTCAAGTTTAATGTTATCGTGGTAAATAATCATTCTACCGACCGTACGGGCGAAATCCTTTCAGAGATTGCCCATGAGATGGAGGAACGGAATGATAAGCAGGCAGGACGCCTTGTCCAGATTGTGCCTGATCGCAACGACCTTGGCATTGGTGGCTGCTGGAATATGGCTATCAACAGCGACCATTGTGGTAAGTTTGCCGTCCAGCTGGATAGTGATGACCTCTATTCTTCACCTAAGACGCTGCAAAAGATAGTAGATGCCTTCCATAAGCAGAAGGCTGCCATGATGATCGGCTCTTATCGCATGTGCGATTTCGATCTCAATACACTGCCTCCTGGATTGATAGACCATAAGGAGTGGACCGAAGATAATGGCTGTAATAATGCTCTGCGTATCAATGGATTGGGTGCTCCTCGTGCCTTCTTTACCCCATTGGTCCGTCAGATTCAATTTCCTAATACCAGTTATGGTGAGGACTATGCCTTGGGATTGGTGTTCTCTCGTCGCTACCGTATTGGCAGAATCTACGATGAACTTTACCTCTGCCGTCGTTGGGGAGGAAATAGTGATGCTGCCTTGAGTATCGATAAGGTAAATGCCAATAATCTTTATAAGGATCGTCTTCGCACCATGGAGTTGAAGGCGCGCCAGCAGATGTTGCAGGGCAAGGCTGATATAATGGAAGATAGCAGTATCTCCCGTTTCTTCAATCGCCAGATGGAGAAATGGGCTGATGCCCGTCACCGCTTCCGTGATCTCAAGCATGTGGAGACCCATCAGCTTTCTGACCAGTTGAAAGTGCAGTGGAATCCGGCACGCATCGTGAGCACCGGAGCCAAGATTGATAAGAAGACATTGGGTGATCGTCCATGTTTCCTTTGCGACAAGAACCGTCCTAAGGAGCAGATTTCAAAACAGATAGATGAACGCTTCCTTCTCTTGGTGAATCCGTTCCCGATTCTGCCTGTTCATTTCACGATTCCTGCAAGAAAGCATCAGCCACAGTCTATCTATAAGAATTATGGTGAGATGCACCGGTTCCTGAGCTTGCATAGCGAGTTGATGGTGTTCTATAACGGTCCGAAGTGTGGAGCCTCAGCTCCTGATCATCTTCATTTCCAGGCAGGTACCAGTGGCATCTTGCCTTTGCAGGCTAATTGGCAGCGACTTTCTCGCAACCTTACTGATATCATTTCTCTGAATGATGACGAAAAGATTGCCTTGATTCATGACTTTGTTGTTCCAGCCTTTGTCATCATCTCCAAGAGTGAGGACAGCGATGAGGCTCTTTTCCAACGTCTCTATAAGTCGATGCCTGTTCGTGGTGATGAGACTGAACCAATGATGAATATCATCGCATGGCGCAAGGGGGATGAGTATATCTCTGTGGTTATTCCTAGAGAGAAACACCGCCCTGAGGCTTATTTTGCAGAAGGCGATGCACAGATGATGGTTTCTCCTGGAGCCTTGGATATGTCGGGACTCATCATTACTCCCCGTGAGGAAGACTTCCGTAAGTTGACCGAAGAGAGTGCTACTGCCATTCTGCAGGAATGTGGTGTCTCTACGGATAAGATGAACAGCATCGTTACCAAACTCAAGGCTTCAAAGGAAGCTGAACTGCAGGTCGGTACTTCTGCCTTATACAGTTATGACAAGGAACCTGAGGTGAAGGTGGGTATTGTGAGCGGACAGAAGATTCATTTCTCTCTCAATAAACCTTATCTGGCTAAGGGCGAGACTGTAATCGGCGAACAGGAGGTGGAATTCTCAGAAGGTGGTGTACTCTGGAACGGTAATCAGTATAGTTCCTTGACTTTCCATCCACAGAGTGCGGACGCTTCCTTCTCGCTGAGCGATGTTACGATTGGTGTCAACTTCCATTGGGAGCGCAAGGAAACCCAGACTTTCCTCGGAACATTGCGTTTCGTGGTCGAGTCGGATAAGATTTGTGCCATCAACGAACTGCCTGTAGAGAAGTATCTGGAGAGTGTAATCAGTAGTGAGATGAGTGCCACTTCCAGTCTCGAACTCTTGAAGGCACATGCCGTTATCTCCCGTTCCTGGCTTTTGGCGCAGATGAAGAAGCGTAGGGATGTTGCAGAGAGTGGTAACAATTTCTTCTCTTTCACCAAGAAGGAAGATATGCTCATCCGCTGGTACGATCGCGAAGACCATACAATCTTTGATGTTTGTGCCGATGATCATTGCCAGCGTTACCAGGGAATCACGAAGGAAACTTCTCCACATGTTGCTGAGGCTATTCGTCAGACCAAGGGACAGGTGCTCCTGGATGGTGATGAGATATGCGATGCCCGATTCTCTAAATGTTGCGGTGGAGTCACAGAGGAGTTCCAGTACTGTTGGGAAGATACACCGAAGAATTATCTCACTGCGGTGAGGGATATTGCATTAGGAATAGAATCTACTTTGCCTAATCTGACAAATGAGGAAGAGGCTGAGAAGTGGATCCGCTTCAACCCTCCTGCTTTCTGTAACACGCAGGACAAGAGAATCCTCTCACAGGTGTTGAACGATTACGACCAGGAAACGGTAGACTTCTATCGCTGGAAGGTAACCCTTACTCAGGAGAAACTGCAGCAGCTCATTGCTGATAGACTGAAGATAGACTTGGGTTCTATACTTGATATGAAATCCGTAGAACGGGGAACGAGTGGAAGAATCAGTAAACTCCAGATTGTCGGTACGGAGAAAACCTTCACCATCGGTAAGGAGCTCGAAATCCGCCGCACGCTGAGTGACAGTCATCTCCTCAGTTCTGCCTTTATCGTGGATAAATATGATATAGATGAGCAGGGAGTTCCTCAGCGTTTCGAACTGATCGGAGCTGGATGGGGACACGGAGTAGGTCTCTGTCAGATTGGTGCAGCCGTGATGGGCGAGGAAGGCTATCTGTATGATGCCATCCTCCTGCACTACTATCAGGGTGCTAAAATCAAGAAACTCTATAAATAGTGATGTAAAATGGTAACAAAGAAAAATAGTCGGAATCCATGGGCTTGGATTCCGACCCTCTATTTTGCAGAAGGACTGCCTAATGTCATCGTGACAGCCCTCTCTGTCGTGATGTATATGCAGTTGGGCTTGACCGATGCCCAGGTGGGGCTCTATACCGGATGGCTGGCTTTGCCATGGGTTATCAAACCCTTGTGGAGTCCTTTCATCGACTTGCTGAAGACCAAGCGCTGGTGGGTATTGACCATGCAGGCACTCATCGGAGCCGCCCTTGCTGGCATTGCTTTCTCGCTGCCTACTGCCTTCTGGTTCCAGGCAACGATGTGCTTCTTCTTCCTCATCGCCTTCTGCAGTGCCACTCACGATATTTCTGCGGATGGTTTCTACATGATTGAGTTGGATGAACATACGCAGACCAAGTTTGTGGGACTTCGAAATACCTTCTATCGTCTTGCCATCATCTTTGTGAATGGATTTCTGGTGATGCTGGCTGGTGTTCTCCAGGTGATGTTCCGCAACCAGATTCGCTTCTCATGGGCGCTCATCTTCTACGGTCTGGCAGGTATCTTCATCGGATTATGGCTCTATCATAGCCGATTCATGCCACGTCCTAAGGAGGATGTGCAGACGGACAGAACGGTGGGTGAAGTGGCTCACGAACTGAAGAATATGTTCCGCACCTTCTTCGTGAAGTTCGGATTGGGAGAAACCATCTGTGTGATGCTCTTCCTCTTGCTCTACCGATTCCCAGAAGCGCTTCTGAACACCATGACCAAGACCTTCATCCTCCGTCCTAATTCGCAGGGCGGACTGGGACTGTCACCTCAGGAATATGGCTTTGCCAATGGTACTGTGGGATTGATTGGTTTGCTGCTGGGTGGAATTCTTGGTGGTATTCTGGTGAGCAGGGATGGAATGAAGAAATGGCTCTGGCCTCTGGTTTGCGCCATCACCTTGCCTGATGTGGTTTACATCTATCTGAGTTACTCGCTCAACAGCAACCTCATCGTGGTTTCCAGCTGTCTTTTCGTCGAGCAGTTGGGTTACGGTCTGGGCTTCACGGTTCTTACCCTTTACATGTTGTTCTATAGTCAGGGCAAGTTCAAGACTTCCCATTATTCTATCTGCACGGGTATCTCTTATCTCGGATTGATGTTGCCTGGTATGGTTTCGGGATATCTGAAAGATATGGTAGGCTACCGCATGTTCTTCATCATTGTGATGGCATGTTGCGCCATTACCTTCCTGGTTACTGCTTTCCTGAAGATTGATCCTAATTTCGGAAAGAAAGAGAAAGAGGAAATCGAGGAGGAAGAAATGGAAGTGATAGAATAGTAATCCTATATATAAAATAGGTGAAAATACAGGAAAAGGTCGTTGGGATTCGTCTCAACGACCTTTTTACGTTAAACTAATTAAAATTTTGGGTTCCTTCTCTTGTGATATCATTTTAATATCGTATATTTGCGATATCAAAATGATATCAACATC
>OLGI01001343.1_pt1 | contig 21658 bp, 29 predicted proteins | sample 1605221 | NCBI WGS metagenome assembly OLGI01 (sample SAMEA3888915, study PRJEB22519) | human gut metagenome | biome: human gut; feature: human-associated habitat; material: faeces | place: Denmark | collected 2010 | reverse complement strand
CAGAAGATTGACAAGAATAATATGGATGTAGCTCTGGCCAACCCCATGCTGCGCTATGCCAACTTTGCTCTGATTAACGCCACCATCAACGTGGTTCTACCCGCTTATGTTCAGGCCACCTTTGCTCCCTTCGTGGATTTCCGTACTGTTGGCTATGCTGATGTTGTGAACCTGAAGATTCCTCCCAAGACTCTGTATACTGTGTCTCGTGGTGCTCGTGGTGAGCGCACCTCCTTCCGTCAGAAGAAGTATGCTGGCAACGTTGAAATCAGCCCAGTTGAGCATATTATCACCACTTATGTTGATATGGCTCGTGTTCTGGCTGGTAAGGATGACCTCGCTGAGGCCGTTCGTGCTATCATCATCTCTATCGAGCTTGATATGAACGCTGAGATTATCGCTTCTCTAAACGCTGGTCTGGTCGCTGGTACTTATCCCACTCAGTTTAAGGAGACTGGCGCATTTGACGGCAAGAAGCTGGTTCAGCTTGCTCAGCGTGTTCAGGCTTATAACATGATGGCCAAGCCCGTTATTATGGGTACTGCTGCTGCTCTAATGAACGTTCTACCAGACAGCACTCTGGGTGGCCGTCTGGTTATTGATGGCCGTGACCCCGTTGTGTCTTATGTGAAGGACTTCTATGGTTTCGGTATCTACGAGCTACCTCAGGCTCCTACCGGCTCTGCTGACTTTGGCATGGCTCTGGATGACAACACCCTGTATGTTGTTTCTGCCGCTGTCGCTAAGCCTGTTGTTATGGCTATGAGCACCACTCTAACCAATAGCAATCAGTTCTATGACAACGCTGACATCTCTCAGAATTTCACTATTCGGAAGTCTTATGCCGCTGAGTTCGTTGGCGCTGCTTACGTTGGTGAGTATAAGATTACTGAGTAATCTTTAACTTTTATTAAGGGGCCTGAAATATGGCCCCTTTTTTGAATTAAATGGAAAGAATGGAGATTAAATAAAATGGCTAACACTAAGAAAGTCAAGTCCACAGAGGCAGAGGTTGTTGAGACCAATCCCGCTATTGAGGAGAACGAGGCTCTGAAGGCCAAGATTGCTGAACAAGAACAGCAGATGGCCGATTTGATGGCCCAAATCAAGGTTATGATGCAAGCTCAAGCCGCCACCAATCCTGTAAATATTGAGGAAAAGGCGGCTCGTGGTATTAAGTTTATTAGCCTTGTGCCCGGTGGTCTAACCCTTAAGGGCAATAGAATGTATCACATTGATAAGCAGTTTGGCTATAAGATGATTCCTGAGTCTGAAGCCAGAGCTATTCTGTCTAATATGCCAAACACTGTCGCAAGTGGCATGGTGTATATTGCAGACAAGGAGTTTGTGAATAAGAATGACCTGAGTGGCGTTTATGAGGAAATTCTAAGTGACAAGCAGCTCAAGGAACTGCTTCAGCAGAACGCTAACGATGTTTGTGAGATTTATAAACAGGCTTCTATGGCGCAGAGAGAAATTATTGTGGATATGGTTGTTAATCGTAAGCTAAACGGCCTACCTATTGATGCTAATATCGTTGTTGAGATTGGCAAGCTCTGTGGAAAGGATTTAATGGGCATTACACCTGAAGAAGAGGAATAAGGGGTGATGTTAGTTGACAAGTTTCGACCAGATTGAAACATTGGCCCTCAGTATTGTCGAAGATTATAAGCTGAATAAGCTCTTTGAGAGTAGTTATGATAATTTTCAAAAATTCTGTGACGGCCTACTTTTTAACGCCCTTCCTCAATTTACTGAATGTCGGCAAGACCTGACCTATAACGTTGAAACTCGTGAGTTTAACGTTGATTTAACTAATCTTGAGATTTATATTCTTTCTCGTTATTGGGTGATTGCTTGGTGGGAGAGAGAAAACAACAATGCGGCGCAGATTGCGCTAAAGCTGGGTATCAAGAATCAGTATTCTTATAACAGTGAATCTCAGAATTTTAAGGAAAAGCAAAATGTCATTGATAAGCTAAGAGAAGAAGTCGATAGGGCAACCCAAGAGTATCTACTACTTGACCTTGATTCTTACGGTTTTTAAGGCGGTGAGGGCATGAGTCAGAATAAACGGGTAGATGGAATTTATAAAATTTTGCCCCTTTTTGAAGCGGCTATTCGTGAAAAAGATGATTTTGCTTTACAGTGTTATCGGTCTTATTTAAGCCGAGTATATATTCAGTATGTTGGGCGGGGCAATGAAGAAATCTGTGATTTAATCAAAGGACTTATTCATTTGGGCGATGAAGCTAAACAAGAGGACGTTCGGCGTGTTGTCTTGCACATGATTAAGCTCGTTGAGAAAGAAAAGGAGGGCTATCGTCATGCTTATCGAGTATAGCACTATTGGCGGGGCCACTCCAAATGATTATTACCGGGATTTGGCTCAGTCCTTTATTGACCAGTCTTGGACTAATAACGCCGCAAAAACGCCTGAGAATGGTGGAGAAATCAAAGAACAGGCCGGAATTGGGTCTGATGAATATAAGATTATTGACGCATGGGTTAAGACAACTGTTGGCGATGTGACCACTGGTATGAGAGATTCGGGCGATTTCCTCAAGATTTATTTCCGTGATATTGAACATGAGGTTCCTCGTGGGCTATATTATCAGTTTTACAATTCTTGGTGGATTTGCAATGAATTTGGCCATTTCAGTGGCATTGCTCAAGATGCTGGGTTAAGAAGATGCAACAACGTTCTAAAAATCGTTGACCCTGAGAATGGTTCAGTGTTTAGCATCCCTTGTGTGGTTGATTATGATATGTCAAGCCCTTCTGTACAGGTGTCCAGATATATCTTAACACCAAACAACCATGCTACTGTTATGGTACAAGGCAATGTCAATACATTACGGTTGTTTAAGACCAATACAAGATATGTTCTTGGCGGTCGTCCCTTTAAGCTGTATGGTTATCAAAATGCTCTGAATCTTAACTTAACCACAGATTATGATACTCTACTGTATCTTGATTTGTATTTGGATGAGATTCACGATGGGGATGATTTGGTTAACGGCGTGGCTTATAATGGGGACTACAACTATAAGGTCAAAATCAACTCTGCCGACATGACATTAAGTGCTGGTTCTACTGGCGCTCTGACTGTTGATGTTGTGTTAAACGGCAAAGAGGTTGGTAGGCCAGTTGTTTGGGAAACCAGCAATCCTGAAATTGTCACGATTGACCAGAACGGTAATTATACTGTTGCTGGTGAAGTCGGTCAGAGTGTGGATATTGCCGTTGCATTAACTGGCAATGAGGTCGTTACAGACAGTATCAAGATTACTGTTGGCGAAGAAGTTGTTGAGCCTGAGATTTATCTTGACCCAGCTTTTAATAAAATTAGAGAATATCAAACTATTGAGTTTAAGGTGAAAGTATCGGTAGGCGGCAAAGAGATTGAGCCTGATACTGTTGGCGTGGGCTTAGAAAATAATGGCAATGAATACTTAGGCATTACTCAAACTACGTCTGGGTGGAAAATGACTTGCTATAAAAGAAGCTCTACACCAATATCAGTATTGGTTGACGTTACAAGCCTATCACACAATATCAGCAAAACGGCCAAGTTTGATATTCAAGCTGTAAGCATGATGGGATAAGGAGGTAAGTTATGTATAATTCATTATCGGCTTTGCCTTATATTCCATATAATATACTTGTTTATCTTGCCCGTCAAGATGCGGCTGAAGATTTGTGGAAATTGCTGAAATATAATAGTTATGATGCTCTGTCTAAGCCCAATTTGAATTTTGACCAAAAGTTAGAGTTGATTTGGCGGAATGGGCCTCAAGAGAAATTTGGCGTGTTCTTTACGCCGCTTGTAGAGGATGCTATTTGCGAAAGCAAGTGTGTGCTTAAAATCTATGACTATTATATTCATGCCAAAGAGCTATATAGTAGCACAGTAGTATATGCGTTTGACTTCTTGTATGGAGGCCAAATGAGCCTTGTAGAATATAATGGAACCCCTGTTAGTAGGGGTGATTTGTTTATTAATAGGGTGATGACTGTGTTGAATGGCGCTGAGGTTGGTGGCGTTGGTAAATTAACGTTCTTTGATGATATGTCAAGATATGCGTTAGGCCGTGCTACCATTGGCAATTCTAAAACATTCACTGGCGTTCAGCTTTTCTTAGCTGTTAATGTTGGAGATACAGGTGAGGAGTATGGGTGCGAATCTTAATTTAGACCTATATCGCAAAGCATATTTTTACTTTGACCTCCCTGTTGAATATAAAATAAAAGATAAAACATTACTTATTTATCCCATCACTGTGAAAGACAGTGAAATTTTTTTATCAAGTATGTCTGTAATAGATATTGATAAAAACGCCTCAGATTCAGTTGAAATTATCCAGATGTCTTATTTGGCCTTTATCTATAATGTTTTGTTTCAAGACGAAATTAACATAAGTAAATTTGTCAATATTCTCAAGTATTGCTTGCACGTTGAAAACCCTTATGTGGGGTTTGATGATAATTCAAGGCCGTATTTGAAGATAAATGATGACTTTTCAATAGGGCCGAAAGATTTTGACAATATTCGTAGAATCATTATGTATCAGAACTTGATACATTATGATGATGAGTATATCAACCCTGAGATTAAGAAGATGATGGTTGAGGTTGATGCTGTAAAAAACGCTGGTGTTGAATCGCCCACTATTGAGAGGCGTATGGCGATTATTACAGCACATTGCGGGATAAGTAAACAAGAACAAATGAATATGACTTATAGAAGTCACAGTCTGTTGTTTGAGGAAGTTTATGGCGAGGTTGAGTTTGAGACAACTCGACCTATTTTGCTATATGCTGGTAAGGGTAACGAAATTGACCATTGGATTTTCAAGAAAAAGAAGGATAAATATGATGGTTACATGACGGATGCCGACAGCTACGCTCAGTCTATGGGCGGTGATAGAAACGCTATAAAAACGGCTTTAAGCACAGAACAAGGAGACAAATTGTCTCAGCAATATAATAACTTTGTAAATAAATAAGGAGGATGTTATAATGGCACAGAATCATTATCTTGCTGGTGTTGGCACTGCTCTGCTATTCAAGGGCAATGACCTCATTGGCGTTGCTAAGACTCTAACTGAGTCCACCTTCAACTTCGCTATTACCGCTGAGGACATCCGTGGTGGTAAGGGCAACGGCCTACTCGGTCGTTATTTCCACGATTCTACTCTGACTGCCACTCTGACTGACGCAATGTTTGACCTAAACTACATTGCTCTGTCTCTTGGTGTTAATGTTGAATCTGGTGGCCTGTCTGTCAAGGAAGAGGAGCTAAAGGTTGGTGCTGATAACACTGTCACCACCACCGAAACCCCTGTTGCTTTTGACGGCACTATGATTGGCTGGTACAAGAAGCCCACCGACACTGATTGGACTATCGGTACTATTGCCGGTAATAAGATGACCATTACTGGCGGCACTCAGGATGCTGTTTATTGCGTCAAGTATTTCTATCAGAATGCCAATGCTAAGAGCATCACCATTAAGTCTCAGTATGTCCCCGCCACTCTACACGTTGTTGTTCTAACTGACCTGTATAGTGGTAAGGTTGGTACTCAGTCTGATGCTACTCGCTATGGCCGTCTGATTGTTGATATTCCTCAGTTCCAGCTTGACGGTTCTCAAGACTTGTCTCTGACCGCTACTTCCGCTGCGACCGTGTCTCTGTCTGGTCAGGCTCTTGCTGTACTGGATGGCGCTACTTGCGAGGACGACCCCTATTATGGCACTATGACTGAGGAGATTTATGGTGCTAAGTGGCAAGATGATGTTATTGCTCTAGCTATTGAGAATAGCGACATTCAGCTTTCTCATAATGGCACTGAGACTCTAATTGTCCGTGCTGTTTATGGCAAGGGTATGGCTTCTCAGCGCAAGGACAACAGTAATTTTACCTTTACTGTTGCTAATACTCCAGCATCTACCGCTACCGGCACAGCTGTTGGCGCTAATACTGGTATTATTACCGCTGGAAGTACCGATGGTGTGGCTGTTATCGAAGTAACCCTAACTGGGGCTTCTAACGTGCCCCCTGCCTACGCCACTGTTGACGTTTCTGCTTAATTTAATCTTTCTTTTTTGGGGGGGTTGGTGAATAACCTTCCCTCCCAATTTTTTAAGGAGTAAGAAATGTGTGAATATATAAGTGGAAATCAATGTAGAGTGACCCAATCTGTATGTCCTTATATGTATTATTGTGATAAGATTAAGGGCTTTAAACCATCCCCCAATATGCCTGACGATTGCAAGGTCAAGCAACAAGCTAATATTCCAACAGGGTATTGTAGAGTGAGAGATGAGCGTAAGGGTTGGCTATATATTGATTATAACGATATAACTATTAAGGTAAAAAATCCATTTGACCACACACCTCTTTATGTCCGTGTTAGGAAAATGAAGTCCGGCGAATATAAATTAAGAGAGTGAGGGAGCGATAATGGCAGAGGGCGATACCAGCAAAATTTACGCAAAATTAGATGACCATGACCATAGAATTACAAAACTTGAAAGCACACGGCCATTTCTTCAAGATTTAATTCAGCGTAGTGTCAAAAGCAACGAGATTTTGACTCAGACTATGCAAGATGTACAAATGTCCATGGTTAAGCTGAATGATAAAATGGACGAACAAGCAAGGGAAATGAAAGAAATGAAAGCAGACTTTGAAAGGGCTAATAAGGCTACGGCTGATAAGTTAAGCACTGTTGAGTCCAAGGTAACAACTTTGGAAGAGGCTGGCAAGTTTGATATTCGAGCTTACTTAAAGCATAATTTCCCTTGGATTGTGGTTGTTTTGGGTATGGGTGTCTTATATGTTTCACAATATGTGAAATTTTGATTGAATGAAAGGAATGAATGGAATGGTAGAGTTAAAGAAAAAGGTAATCCATAGCAATACTTATGATATTGATATTCGGCAATATCTAACTTATGCTCAGATTCAGCAGATTGTTAATGCGGTTGAGATGGCAAGCAAAGAAGATGATAGCTGGTCTGCAAGACAGACTAATATTGATATGCTTGTACTGATGCACACCACTGATATTGGTAAAGAGAAACTTGAGGAAGTCGGCCATGAGATGTTTGTCATGAGTGGGCTGATGGACTGTGTAAGAGATAATGTTATCAATATTGATGAGGTTTACAATGCACTTGATTATACAGAATCTTTAACCCGTGCTGGCTATAAACTGCTGAAAGATGCCTCTAAAGTTGTCAAGACTGATGCTTTTAAGGCCGCAATGAAAAACTATGGCAAGTGATGCGAGAAACGATGCTCAAGTCAAGGCTATGCTCATGCCAGCATTAAAAGGGGCCGTTGATTATGTTGTTAAGCAAATTTTGGCTGAAAATGAAAAGTTAATTCAACAGATTGTTTATGATGGATATACCCCTGTTGAGTATGATAGAACTGACCAATTCAAAAAGGCGTGGGATATCAATACACATATCACAGGCGATATGGTAACAGGTGAAATGGCTTATGACCCCGATAAGATGACGGCTTATGGTAATCACCATGCGTCTATTGTGGATGGCCAACCAATACAAGAGTATTTGGCCGATATTATCTATGAGGGGTTGGCTGGCGCTATCTATCAAGAGGGGTATGCTAAAAATAGTAAACGGTTTAAGGGGCAAGCATGGACTAAAAAGCGCAATGTATGGAACGCACTAATTAAGTGGCTTGGGCCAGATAAAATGAGAAAACTATTTGAAGATGGTATGAGAAAGCAAGGGTTAAACTTTACCCGGCATAGGTCTGCCATTTTCTTTGTAAAAGATTAGGAGATAGTTTATGGTGGTTTGCGGAATTGATGCGTCCACTAAGAGCACGGGTTGGAGTATCTTTGATGGAAAAGAACTGGTAGCTTATGGCGTGATTAAGCCCGAAGGCCAAGATTGGCGTGAACGCACTGTTAATCAAGCCCCCAAGCTAATAGAGATATTGAATAAATATCATCCTGATAAGATATATATGGAAGATGTGCCCTTAAAGGCGCAGAATCCTAAAGTCCTTGTGCAGTTAGGCGCTGTGCAAGGATTTTTTTATGGTGTTGCGGCCTCGTTTAATATACCTATTGAATTTTTAATTCCAAGCCAGTGGCGTAGTCCTATGGGTTTGTTTGATGGGACAAGAAATGGTACTAAACGGGCTGAAATGAAAAGAAAGTCAATAGAAAAAGCCAATGATTTGTTTGGGCTTGATTTGGTGTGGAAGTCTGATAGTAGTAAATTTAATCAAGATGACCAAAGTGATGCAATATTGATTGCTTATAGCCAAGTTAAAGTCAAGCACATTGGCAAGCCAAATTCACTATAAAGGAGTGAGTGAATGGCGAACTACTCAATACTTGTAGACGTTAATCTACAAACACAGCAAATTAAAGAACAATTAAGTAAAATAAAAGGCGCTAAGATTGACCTTGACACAAGTAGTGTTAAGCAAGCAAGCAGAGATATTCAGGATTTAGAGCTTAACTTTAACTCAGCTAACGAGGTATTTTCTAAAACCATAGATATCATAAGTTCGCTTGCAAGTCAAGTATTAGAGCTTGATAATTCCATAACTGAATTTAAGAAAGTATCTGACTTATCTGGCAGTTCCCTTGATGACTATGTATCTAAGTTATCAAAGATGGGGCTGGCAGTAGGACGAACCGGTAAACCAAATCGGTCTGAGCCGGGGTGATGGGATGGTAAACCAGCACCAAGAACAGCTCCTAAACCCTTGAAAGCCTTAAGAGCCTTATCACTACAACATAAGGATGAGATAAGCCTAAGTGTGAATGTGAGAAATCATTAAAACGATAAGGATGATATATGGTCGAAAGACCTAAGTATTGTGTCACGAATATTGTATAATAAACGTGACAAAAGGGCAGATTGGGCACGAAGTCCTGATGAGGGATGTGTCAATCGAGTATACAGAGCGGCCCTCCAATTACAGGGGTGAAGAATTACTCAGGCAAAGCCTGAAAAACTTTGGAAAAATTATTGACATTTAATCTTTTATATGATATTATGTATTCACATTAGAAAGGAGTATATAATATGATTGGTGCTGTTATTTGGTTTGTGTTATGTTTGATTATGGGCGTTCAGGCCAATAATATTGGTTTGGCATTGGGGTTCTGGTTGTTTACTATGGCGTTTGTTGCTCTATCTACTGGTAGTAGCCAAAGCACCAGAAATCAATTCAGACAGCAAGACGAATATGACAATGCTTATCGTAACTATGTCAAAGAACGCAAGGAATCTAAAAAGGGCACAATCGAATTTGAAGAAAAGATTAAGCGTTAGTAATTAACCGTCAGAGATGGTTAGTGCGGCAACTGAATACCGTAAAAATGGATTTAATGACAAAGATGCTGCCCAATTAGCACAGGTCAGCTCTATGTTCCAAAACGTAGCAGATGAATCTATTTCTACTGGTGATGCCGCACAGTTTTTAATTTCTCAATTAATAGCGTTTAATAAAACAACTGGCGATGTAGAAGGCAATGCTATGCACATTGCTGATGCGCTGAATGAGGTGGCAAACAACTTCGCCGTAGGTACTGGCGATTTGGCAACTGGCCTCAAGGTAGTAGCTTCTTCGTCTGCTGGTATGAACAACAGTTTTGAGCAAACCATCGGCCTCATGACCGCAATCACGGAGCAAACCAAGAACGCAAGCAAGGCTTCTCGTGGCCTTAACTCTATCATGGCCAACCTTGCTCAAGTTCTGGATGACGCTTCGTCTAACGGCAAGAAAATCACAGAAATCTTTGAACAGCTTGGCGTTGAGATGTATGAGAATGGCCAACTTAAAAGTGGCTATGATTTGCTTGCTGGTTTGGCTGAAAAGTGGGACACTCTTGACAATAACAGCCAAAAGTATATTGCTACTACTGTTGCGGGTACTACTCAGCTCAACAATTTCTTGGCTTTAATGAACAACTTTGACCACGCAGTTAGCGCAACCAACACAGCCCTTGAATCTCAAGGTTCTGCAATACGTGAGAACTCTGCGTACATGGAGTCTATTCAGGCCAAGCTATCTCAGCTTCAATCTACATTCCAAGATTTTGCTAATAACGTTATCAGCAGCGATTTGGCTAAAGCCGTCCTTGACTTAGCTAATGGTCTGTTACAGATAGCAAATACCGACCTTGGCCAGATTGTTACACAGATTGTGTTGCTTACTGGTTTGGGCTGGGGTGCAACATCTCTTGTAAAAGCCCTTGGTATTTTTAAGGTTGGTGCGGCTCAGTTCGCCGGTTTTATTCCTATTTTAAAGAATATAGGTTTAGCGGCTTCTGGTGCGGCTGGCCCGATGATGGCTGTTGGTTCTGCCGCTTCTTTTGCATTGCCTATTATTCTTGCCATTGCTACGGCTTTGGGTGTAGGCGGTGCTTTGTGGAAGGCCACTGAAGATAGTAGAAAATCCTTTAGTGAGCTAAACGAAGAAATAAAAGATAACAGCACTAAACTTGAGACCAACAAACAACGCTTACAAGAAATCTCTAATATTCCTTGGAACGAAAAGACCCAAGATATTATTGATGAAAAGACCGCCTTAGAGAAAGAGAATCAAGAGCTACAAAACCAAATAGATAAACTCGAAAAGCTCCAAAAGGTAAAAGCTGGCCAAACTGGTGGTGGTACTGCTGGCGGCATTACCATTACTGGCATGGGTAGTGTGAAGGGGTATAACGAGTTTGTTGGCCGTACTTTCAAGTCCATGGAAGAGCTTACGGCCACATTACGTATTGTGTCTGGCCAAGCAGTATATACGGCTGAGGACTTAGACAAACTTGGTATCACTTATACTACTCTTGAGAGTAAGGCCAAAGACTACACTCGTGAGTTAAAGCTGACTAATCAAATTAGTGAAGAACATCAAGCTGACTTTATAGCGGTAAAACAAGCCGCTCAAGACCAGATTGATATTTATGATAAACTTATTGAGTCTGGCCAAGACTTGACTGATGTTCAGCAACAAGAGTACGATACATTACAGGCATTTATTTCACAGGTTGATAAATCTTCTCAGGTTTGCTCTACTTATAGTGGCACTGTTAGTCAGTTGTCTTATGACACATCTCAGGCCGCTGTTCGTATGTTTGAATTTGGTGTTAAGACTGGCGAGACCAAAGAGAAGATGCGAGACTTGGTGGCACAACAGGTCATCTTTAATAACTCTGGCCTAAATGTTACTGAAAAGATAGCCGCAATGCAAGACTTGGCTACTGCCGCTGGTGGAGCTGCTGCTGCTATTGCTGCTGTAAGCACTGTTAGCAGTTCTGACTTTGAGCGTACTGTTAGTGGTAAGATGGCCCTGTCTGGTGGCAAACTCAGTAGAGAAACCGCTACTCAACAGGTATTGCAGAGTATATGGAAATCCATGTTCTCTACAGGAACCGCAACTAAAACAGGCATTAACACTGGCAATGGCTCTGGCACAAGTAGCGGTTCTAAATCTTCTGCCACTAAAAAATACACTGACGCAGCCCTTGAGCAATTCAAGTCTTTACAAAAAGATATTGAACATCAACTTAACCTTGGTGAGATTACTGAGGAAGAGTATTATGCTAAACTTGAGGAGCTTGTAAAGCAGTATAAAACCAATGCTACTGCTCACATGAAAGAGTATGGCCTCAATGTAAATCAAATCAACCAAAATATGTATCAGTATGAGGAAGAGATTTACAAGGGCCGTGCTAAGTTGGCCGATAATTTGGCAGACCAACAAAAGCAAGCCGCTGAGAAGGCCGCACAAGCTGAGAAAGAGGCTCTTGAGCAACAACGCTCTGATTATGAGAAGGCCGTTAATTATATTGTTAGCAAGATTGAGGAGCAAATCAGTAAACTTGAGCAACAGAAGTCTGACATAGAGAAATTCTATGATGACCAGATTCAAGCACTACAAGACACCAATGATGAGCTTGAGCGTCAGATTCAATATGAACAACTGCTCAATAATCTGGCTCAGGCCAAGGATAAAGGGCTTTATGTGTTCTCTAATGGCCAGTTCCGGTATATGCAAGACGTTGAGGCCATATCTGCGGCTCAGGCCGAACTTGACGCTTATGAGCGTGATGAGGCTCTACGCAAAGAGGTAGAGAATCTAAATAAGCTCAAAGACCAAGCAACGGCTAGCATTGATGAGCAAATCAAACAGTGGGAGAAATACAAGGAAGAGTGGTCTAATGTTGTTAATCAGTACGATGAGGAACAGAATAGACTACTCGCTTCTCAGGTATTAGGCATTGATACAGAAAAGGCGAACTGGGAGACCAGATTGGCCAACGCCCAAGATTTTGTTAGTCAATACAACTCTATTATGGCCGGATTGAACGCTGGCGGCACTACTGCCACAAGCTCTGGTGGTGGATATAGCTTTAGTGGGGCTGGTAGTGATGGCTGGACTGAGGCTGAAATGAATGAGGGCTTTGTGTCCTCTGGCGGTTCTTCTAAGGGTAGTAAAAAGAGCATCGGTCAAATGCGGAGTGAGGCCAATGCCGCACTTGCCAAGTCTAAGTCCACTGGTAAGAAAGTCAGTCTTGGTGGTGGTGTCAGCATTGATTATAGTAGGGTCAACAAACACGCCGAGGGTACATTAGGTACTCCCGGTGGTCTTTCTTTGGTTGGTGAACAAGGCCCCGAGTTAAGGGTGCTTGGCCAAGGTGATGGTGTTCTCCCTGCCGATATAACCAGAAATCTATGGGATTGGGGCAAGATTAACCCCAAGAATATGGTTGGAAATACCAACAATATCTTTAACATTGACAACTTGACGTTGCCCAATGCGAATGATGCTAAATCTCTGGTTGCTGGGTTGAAAAACCTTGCTTACCAACGTGCATATAAGAGGGCGTGAAATGCGCCCTCTATATAAAAAGGAGGTGTTGGATTGGACATTGCGAATGAAATCTTAGACGCTATAGAGATTATAGTTGACAAGAAAATACGAGACAATACAGCACAGATATATAGCGGTGTTTGTAAGAGTATAAAAACCAGCACTTGTGTAATGTCCATCAATGGCAAAAACAACACCGTACAATATTATGGTGGACAGCCCGTATTAGGGGCAGTATATAGGGTTTTTGTGCCAAATGGCAATATGTCCAATGGTTTTATGATTGTTCCCGGTGATAAAGGCAGTACGCCTGTTGAAACTGGCGATTATAATAAACTTATTAATCTACCCAGTATTAACGATGTTGAGCTTAAAGGCAATAAGACCACATCTGACATTGGTATTATTTCTGACCGAACTTATATCTATACACAAACTACACCAAGCACAATTTGGCGTATTTCTCATAATATGAATAAATATCCCGCTGTTACCGTTAAAGATGGCGATGGTAGTATTGTTATTGGTGAACTTGATTACACCGATATTAACAATGTTAAGATTACCTTTTCTTCTGCTATCAGTGGCACAGCCTATCTAAACTAAGGAGGGACGAAAATGCCAAAAAATTTAGGAAGATATGACAATGATTTATCTGTCCCTCGCAAAAAGGACATTGATGATTTAGCTAATGTTGTAGATGGTAAGGTTGACAAAACTGGCGATACTATGACTGGTAACTTGACAGTAGGTTCGGCTAAACTTGAGACAAACGGCTATGTTACTGGTACATGGTTTAAAACTACAGCTGACATAGCATTATCTACAAAACCCTCTAAAATTGCTGTTATTAACGGCGGTTGGATTTATAGCCGAACCCCAGAACAGATTAAAGATGATATTGGGCTGGGCGATGTAGTTACATCTGTCAACGGTCAAACTGGTGCGGTTACATTAGGGGCTGGTGACATTGGTGCACTACCTCTAACTGGCGGCACTATGTCTGGTGTCATTGATATGAATGGGGCTAAGATTACAAACGTTGGAACGCCTACTGCGGCCCAAGACGCTGCAAACAAGGCATACGCTGATTCAGTCAAAGGTGTAGAGGTTCTTACTCAGTCTGCTGAACCAACAACTCAAGTAACTGGTGATTTCTGGTTCCAAGAGAGTTAAGGAGGTTACATTATGGCTAATGGAGACCTCGTTAATAAAGAATATATAGACAACGGCGCAAGAACAAAGATTATCTTATCTCTTAAAAAGCCTCAAAATGTGCCTATTGGAACAATATGGTTGCAATTGCCTCCTGTCCAATACACATGGGGTGATGTTGATGCGCTTGGTTATACATTCCAAGATGTAGATAATCTTAACATAACGTGGGCTGAAGCTGATTTGGGTGGTTGGTAGAAAGGAGTGATTAAATGGCTTTAACTACACCTATTTTATATAACGTTCCAGCGTTTGACGCAACCAAGGAACAAGTATTCACATTTGCGGTTGTTGGTGGTTCTCAGGTTGTGGCGAACACACTGACTATTAAAGACAATGCAACCTTAACCACTGTCTATTCTCAGACTCAGACAACCTATCGGTTTGAGCATACACTACCAGCCAACACATTGACTAATGGCACATATTATCAGGCCACTTTGACCACTAAAGATGCACAGGGCAACGAATCCAGCCCATCCAATCCCATTCAGTTTTACTGTTATAGCGAACCCACGTTTGTTATTAGCAATATGCCGTCTGGTAATGTTGTGACTAATAGTAGCTTTGCCTTTAATGTGACTTATAATCAAGAGCAAGGCGAGATTCTAAACGCTTATGTGTTTAATCTATATAGTGCGTCTGGCGTTTTGATTAGTACGTCAGGCACGGTGTATAATACCGACTCTACCTTGCCTTTGACTCTTTCTTATTTGTTTAGCGGCTTTGAGGACAAGGCCAGTTATAGTGTTGAGGTGACTGGTGTTACCACTAACGGCACACAGATTACTACTGGTCGAGTAGGATTTACAACCAGTTACACCACCCCTGATACATTCAGTTTCTTGTTCTTGACAAATAACTGTAAGGGTGGTTATATCACCATTGAGTCTAATGTTATTGGTATTGATGGTGAAACCAACCCTGACCCGGCCACTTATATTGATAACAAGGAAATTGATGTAAGGGCTGATGGCAATTATGTACAGTGGGTTAAAGGCTACGAAATCAATGGCAACTGGACTATGCGGTTGTGGGGTCGGCACTATCGGCCTAATAAGGAAATCTTTAGGTTTAGTAATGCCAACGGTGATATTATCGCTGTTGTTTATTGTGTTGACGATACGCAGTGTTGGTTTGAGATGAGGGCTTGGCATAGCGATGACACTTGGGCTTACACGATTGAGTCTCAACATATTGCCTTGCCTGAGAATACTGAACAACTGTTTACTTGGCTAAGACGAGTAGACAATCTATATGAACTAAAAATTGAGAATCGAGGTGTTGAGGTTTGATTGGGTTTATTAGATATAATTTTTGTAGCGATGGCAACTCAGCAGACCCAACGCCTACTAATATCAACAATATTACCAATACAAGACTGCAAAACGGCATTTTTGACCATTTTAACGTGACACGAAATGTAGCATTTGACTATAGCAGTATCGTCCCCACTGATTGGGATTTGGATACTATCATGAACGCTGATTTCAAGGGTAATGCGTCCGCTGGTAATGTTAGTCAAGTGGCCGCTGGTATTACATCTGTTCGTGTCAAGCGCCGTGTTAAAGGCACATTTGATTGGATTACAATTAAACAAATCCCTATTTCAAAACCAGAGGATTTGAGCTTTGTTGCAACCGATAATCTAAACGCATATAATACCGAATATGAGTATGCCTTTGTACCTGTCATGGAAGATGTTGAGGGCAGCTATATCATTGAGTCTATCTTGAGCAAGTTTGAGGGCGTGTTTGTATGTGACGTGGACACTGTGTTTAAATTCCATGCCGGGATTGAATATAACAACAATACCTCTAATCAACAGATAGGCGTTTTCCAGCCCTATAACCGTAAATACCCAGTGGTAGTAAGCAACAGTATTATGAACTATCAGACAGGGGCGATTGGTGGTTGGGTATTACCTGATGACTTTGACGATAATCGCCAACTTAATAGAGCTGACATTACTAAGGAAAAAGAGGCCCTGCTGAAATTCTTGCTGAACAAGAAACCCAAGATTATCAAGGATATGAACGGCAACAGTTGGCTTGTTTACTTTACCGGTAATCCCACTTTAAGCTATGATAATAATTATGGCCAAGGAATGGTTAAGGTAAACGCCGAATGGACAGAGGTTGGCGACCCCAACGATAAGACTGACCTATATGAAAATGGTCTGATTCCTACGAAGAGGTGATGGTATGTTAAACATCACTCAGAATGACTATAATATCATCAAGCAACGCAATGTAGAGCGATATATTAAGCTCAATCTGCTTGACTTTCAGTACAGGACGGTAGATGAGGTTAGCGGTAATATGTTGTCTTGCTCTATTCAGTGTGACGCTGAAAGTGACTTGAGGCGCAGTTGTAATGTAAGCCTTGTGGCGGCTAATAAAACATTTGACATTCAGCCCGGAGGACGCATTTTCTTAGACAGGTATATCCAAGTATATATCGGCCTCAAGAACATTTATACGGATGAAATTCAATGGTATAATCAAGGGATTTATCTGATTGATGCGCCCACTTGGCAATACGATGCAACTAATAACACCCTATCTTTCTCCGGCCTTGATTTGATGTCTAAGCTGACTGGGGCCAGAAATGGCCAACTTGAGGGTATCCCTACTGTTATCAAGAAGGGTGAGTCTGTGCGTGAGGCCATGATTGCAACGCTCAAATTGGGTGGGTTCACCAAATATATCGTTAGTGAGTGCAAAAACAGAGATGGCAGCATACAGGCCGTGCCTTATGATATTGAGATTGACCAAGGCGGTTATGTGTTTGATATACTGTCGGCTTTGAGGGACATTCTACCCCAGTATCAGATTTACTTTGATGCAGATGGCGTGTTTCATTATGAGCTTATCCCCTCTGGTGAAGATGAACCTGTTATGATTGATGATGATATTTGGGATAGCGTGTTGGTTGGCGAGAACGTCAATACCGACTTTGCCAGTGTAAAGAATTATATTGAGGTATATGGCCGAACCCATAATCCTGAGTATTATCCATCGGCTATTAGTGTGGCCGGGGCTGTGGTCACTATGACCATTGCTAAGTTGACAAAACTTAACGAATATGATATAATAGGTTTTACTCCCAATGCTGCTGTATCTGGTAATGTGCAATTGGCCGTTAATTCGTTTGGGGCTAAGGACTTGGTTGATTCTAACGGTAAACACATTACTTCACTTGAAAATAATGTGTATTATGTTGCACAGTATCAGGCTAATGGGACATGGCTGTTCTTAGGCCACCAACAAGCCAAAGCCACATGGAAGGATGAAAACCCTGATAGCCCGTTTTATGTGAATGGGTCGGTTGGGGTGATTAGACAGGTGTTGTGTGGGGGAGATTATGACAATATCATGTCTGACGAATTGGCTTTGGAAAGGGCCAAAATAGAGATATATTGGAAATGTAGGCTGAATGACAGCCTTACATTAAACGTTGTCCCTATTCCTTGGCTGGATGTGAATATTGTTGTGTCTCATGCCCCTAAAGACAGTACAACACAAAACAGATACATTGTCAAGTCCTATTCTGTGGATTATAGTAGCGTTAGCTCAACCATGTCAGTGTCAATGATTAGTTTTTACCCATATTATCCAATTTATTAAAGGAGGCGATAAGCGATGCCGAGCCTGTTCCCAAATCAGGTACAAACATTTCCGCAAATGATTGATGCAAGTGCGTCTGATGGCACACTTATCCAGCAATATCAAATTGCTATGCAAGCTGGCAACTTATCCCTTGCCAAGCAAATTCTTGCTCAGATACCAAACAATCAAAGCAAGATTATTACCGCTGACTATCTTAATACTATTAACGATACTGTTGTGGCGGTAGAACAATATTTTAGAGTCCGGTACAGCCCAGCATACATTGTATCTGAAGAACAACCAGCATATCAAGAGGCCACTGATTTTTGGTTCCAAGTTACAGAATGAGGTGGTTGAATGAAATTTTCAGATATTCAACTGGCCGATAAGACGTTATGGCAACAAATTCAAGAAGAATGGGGCAAAGGCAATTTTGCCTCTGCTCAGGCCATAATGTCCAATACACAACTTGATAAAAAGGTCTTAACGGCCAAAAGCCTAAATGACCTAACTGATAAAATTGTAGAAGTCGAACAACTAAATGACCCAACTTATGCTAATGATAGAATCAAGATTGAGCGTCAAATACCAACAAACCTAACTACTGGGCAAGTATATTTTGAGTGGACAAACAGCCCACCTTATACTTGGGCCGAAGTCGATGCAAGAAATTATACTTTTGCCGATGTTGACGCTCTTGGTATAAATTGGGCTTATGCTGATAGAGGAGGATGGTAAAATGGCAGTTACTCCGTTTAAGAGTAGTGATAATTTTAATATGGCCGGGTTTAATGAAAAGATTACTGAGGCCGATAATACCTATGTTGCTAAAACCGGTGGTAGTATGAGCGGTGCTCTGAGCATGGGTAATAATAAGATTACTAATGTGGCAAGTCCGGTGAATGAAGGGGATGCAGTTAATGAGGGGTATGTGAACCAGACTTTTTTAAAATCTATTATAGGTTCATATACTGGGGATGGTGATAGAAGTAGAACAAATGTAATAACCTATGAACAAAAGCCTAAGGTTATTTTAATATCTGGTTTAGCTGATAATTATTCTGGTGGAGGAGCAATATTATTTGCAGACAATCAATATTCAAGTGCATATGGAGTCTCTTCTAATACAACAACAGTGAGTGCTGTTAAGTGTGTATGGAACAGTAATAGTCTTGACTTTGTCGCAATCACTAATAAAATTAATCTTTTAAATTTGAGTAATGTAAAATATAATTATATTATGTTATATTAACTTTCCAATCTTTAAAATTTAACTATCCCTTGAAAATTTTCATCTTCCCCTTGACAAACCCATCTCAATATGTTATAATGCAACCAAGATAAGCGGAATACCCGCTATCAATAAATTAAAAAGGAGAAATATCCATGAAGAAGTTTAGCGAAATTATTATCGAAGGCCAGAAGGCTAAAAAGACTCTTGACGAAATCAATGCCGAGCTAAAGGCTGCTGGCGCTACTTTCCATCTTGAGAGCATGGATGAGGCCACTGCAAAGGCCAAGGCACTAAAGGAACAGGAAGAGGGTTTTAAGCCCGGTAAGGAGCCTCTAATGGTTGATGGCGTTCTGGCTATCATGGCCTCTGATGGCAAGCCTATTAAGATGGAAGGTGGTAAGAGCGCTTCTGTTAAGACTCCCACTATGGCTCGTGACATTAGCCGTGCTGGCACTACTATTGAGGCTGGTGGTTTCCGTCTAACCTATGATGAGAATGGCTATTGCAAGTCTAAGGTTCGTATCTAATCTAAGCTAAATAAGAGGGGTCGAAAGGCCCCTCTTTTTTATACGAATAAAAGGAAGTGATTGGATGTACACAAAAATTCCACTGAATAAAATTAAGAAAATCGCCATAATCCAAACAAACTGCAAAAAGACTATGGCCCAAGTTAAGAAAGAATATGGCTGTCAGTACATCGTTAATGGCGGGGTGTATAATTTTTCTACCCGCAAGCCGTGCTGCAAACTCAGGGCTAATGGCGTTACTTATGCAAATGATAAGTACGGGTATTGGATGTTTGCTTGGGATAAGGGCCAAGATATTAAGATGATTCATAGCAATGATATGGAGCATTATCTAAATGGCATTGCTTGTGTTGCTGTATTAAAGGATGGGAAGAACACTATACTGAGTTATAATGCAGATATGGGCGGGTCTCGACCCCGCACAGCAATCGGCCTTGATAACAGCGATAATCTTGTGATGTATTGTAATAAGACTAAAAAGACGATTGAACAGACCCGTGAGATTATGAGGGGTTATGGGTGCGTGGACGCACTGAACCTTGATGGGGGCGGCTCAAGCCAAGCTGATTTTAATGGGAGTAAGCTGACCTCAAGCCGTAGAGTAGCCAACTGGATTTGTGTGTGGATTGAACAGGACACTAAAAATCCCTATACTGAGCCTATTGGCCTTGTTAGATATGGCAATCGTGGTAATGCAGTGAGATGGGTGCAGTGGGCCTTGAACAACAGAGGATATAACTGTGGCAAGGTTGATGGTATCTTTGGCAAGGGGACGAAGTTGGCTGTTATGTTGGCTCAGAAAGTCAATGGATTGGCAGTAGATGGGATTGTTGGAGATAAGACTAAGGAGGTCTTGAGATGATTAAAATTCCTACGAGTAAAAAGGGATTGGCATGGTCTTTGGGCATGGCTATCTTCTTTTCTTTGTGTGTTGTGGCCTTAACCGCACTGACAGATAAAGACCTAACTGCAATGGGCATTGTTACCTCTGCTGCTTGGGCTGAGGTATCTGTGTACAGTGCTATTTATCTACAAAAGAGCAAACTTGAGAATAAGTGTAAATATAGTCAAAAGTTCGTGGCTGATTTGGCTGATAAGTATGGTATTGAGCCTATTGCCGATTTGGCCAAATCTATTATTGAGGACTGATAATATGGCAGGACAAGTTGTTAAAGTATATAGTAAGTCCAAAGAGGGCAATGTTAGACTTAGCAAGAATTTTACTGTCAAGGAATTTGCTTGCTCTGACGGAACTGATACAGTATTTATTTCTTTGGCACTGGTCAATCTACTACAGAAGATTAGAGACCATTTTGGCAAAGCCGTGATTATCAACAGTGCATACCGTACTGAAGCCCATAACAAGAGCATTGGTGGAGCAACATATAGTCAACATAAATATGGCCTTGCGGCTGATATTCACATCAATGGCGTAACACCTAAAGAGATTGCGGCCTATGTTGAGACACTACTGCCCTCAAGTGGCGGTATTGGTATTTATAAGAGCTTCTGTCATGTTGACGTTAGACAGGTAAAATCCCGTTGGAACGGATAAAGGAGGATATATGTTAATGTTAGACACAATTCTTCATAACCTTGAAAACGCTGGCTGGGCTATGCTTATTTTTTTATGTGCTTATGTGAGCAATATGGCCTTTGGCCTATATCATAATATTAAACAACTGCAACAGCCTTTTGATAAAGAAAAATTGATTAACTCTGGCCTCAAGGTAGCCAGTATTGTTGTGGGCTTGGTTTTGCTTGTGGTGGGCATTACAGCCCTACCCGCATTTGCTGATTGTGTGGGCTGGAAAATCCCTGAAGAATATAGTAAAGTCTTTAGTGATTTGGCCGTGATTGGCGTTTGTTTGGTAGTAAGTTGTAAATATTTTGCTGAGGCTATTGGCAAGTTTACGGCTATTCTTGATTTAGACACCAAGAAGGAGTGATAAAATGGCGACTAATAAAAATATTACGATGAAGCAATTTAATGGGGTTGATTATGATACCCTGTATCCTAAGACGATTGCAAGTCAGATTGATGATGTGTATAGTAAGGATGAAATGAGTAATCTGTTCTTGCCTAAGGCTGGTGGGTCTATGGGTGGTATTTTGGATATGAATGGGAATCGGATTACTAATCTTCCCTCTCCTACTTCCAACTCTGACCCAGCTACTAAGGAGTATGTGGATG
>OLGI01001342.1_pt1 | contig 21664 bp, 18 predicted proteins | sample 1605221 | NCBI WGS metagenome assembly OLGI01 (sample SAMEA3888915, study PRJEB22519) | human gut metagenome | biome: human gut; feature: human-associated habitat; material: faeces | place: Denmark | collected 2010 | reverse complement strand
GTCTGCTGACTGCAGTCGGCACCTCTGTCGAGCCTAGTGGGAACACCTTGTTGTCCTACAACTATAACCTCTTTAGTCGTACAACTATAACCCCTTTAGTCGTACAACTATACACCCTATAGTTGTACAATCGTAGCTTTATAGTCGTACAACTTTAACATAAAGCTCTAAAGCCCGTATGCCAGCTTTGTTTCTATACTATCGGCAGGCTGATGCCGTTTATCTTCTGATAGATATCTAAGGCATAGATATCCGTCATGCCGCTGATGTAATCCAATACGGCCATGAGGCGATCTTCCAGATTCTCGTTCTCGATGTCGTACTGGCTGCTTACCCGGCGCAGAAGCTGCTTGGAGTAGAAACGGGACGGGTTGACGGCGGCATCGATGAATACCTCCATCAGCGTAGCCATGATCTTGTAACCCGAAAGCTCGATGTCGAGAACGGGCTTGCTGGCATAAATCTTCTTTCTCGAAACCTGAGTGCAGGTGATGTAGGCATTGCGCTCGTGCTCCGAGATGTGGTCGATGAGGGCTCCCTCGAAGGTGCCGGCAAGAATCTCTTCCTCGTGGTCGAGGAATGCCTTCACGCATTCGTTCTCCAGTTTGCCTATCACGCAGGCTCTCATGTAAACCACCTGCTCGTTTTCATCGGTCAGTTCCTCGTCGATGATGCGCTGGCGAATCTTGTTTCTCGTGGTTTCATCGAAGAAACCGAGCAATAAATCGGCGGTTTCATCGAAGGAAAGAATCTTCAGCTTGTGCGAATCCTCGATGTCCATAATCTCATAACAGATGTCATCGGCTGCCTCTACCATGTACACCAGCGGGTGGCGGGCGTACCTCAGCGGTTCGCCTTCGGCAGACAGGCGGCGGATGCCCAATTCATCGGCAACCTTCTGGTAAGTAGCCGCTTCCGACGTAAAAAAGCCGAATTTACCGTGGTCGCCAGCCAGACTGCTGGCAAAAGGATATTTCACGATGGCGGCAAGCATAGGATAAGTCATCACAAATCCACCCTGGCGGCGGCCCTTGAAGCGGTGCGTCAGGATTCTGAAGCCGTTGGCATTACCCTCGTAATGGGTGATATCATCCCAAAACTCCGATGAAACCGCCGATTTCAGGCTCTGGCCTGCTCCTTCGCTGAAGAAAGTCTGGATGGCTTTTTCGCCGGAATGGCCGAAGGGAGGATTGCCCAAGTCATGTGCCAGACAGGCTGCGCTCACGATGGTTCCTATCTCTTCGAAGAGGGTATCCTTCAGCTCCGGACGCTTCTGGATGATGCGGCGGGAGATGTCGTTGCCCAGCGACATGCCCACGCTCGATACTTCCAGGCTGTGGGTGAGGCGGTTGTGTACGAAGATGCTGCCCGGCAGCGGGAATACCTGCGTCTTGTTCTGCAGTCGGCGGAACGCCGACGAGAAGATGAGACGGTCGTAATCGCGCTTGAATTCAGAGCGATCGTCGTGGCGTTCGGCATGCTTATGTTCCTGTCCGAAGCGCTTGTTTGATATGAGTTGTTTCCATTCCATAATCCATCTGCTATATAAGTGATTCTTACTATCCTTTCATTTCTGATGCGCAAAAATACATGAAAGTGCGCATAAATCAAAATAAAAAACAATAAATTATATCATTTTCACTTATAAAATGCGATTATTCGCCTAAAAAGCAGTATTTTTGCAGAAAATTCTAGAATTATGCTGAAAGTAAAGATTATCAATAAGGGGCATCAGCCTCTCCCTGCGTTTGCCACACCTCAGAGTGCGGGCATGGACTTACGTGCTAACATCGGCGAAGCCATCGTACTCCATCCTATGGAACGCCGACTGGTTCCTACAGGGCTTTTCATGGCTCTGCCAGTGGGTTACGAGGCGCAGATACGTCCGCGCAGCGGTCTTGCCCTGAAGCATGGCATCACCGTGCTCAACACGCCGGGCACCATCGATGCCGACTATCGCGGCGAAATCATGGTGCTGCTCATCAACTTCTCGCAGGAAGACTTCGTCATCAACGACGGGGAGCGCATCGCCCAGATGGTGCTTGCCAAGCACGAACAGTGCGATTTCATCGAGGTAGAAGAGCTGGATGAGACCGAACGTGGCGCCGGTGGATACGGACATACCGGAGTGAAATAACATCAGAACAGAACATTAAAAAATAGAGAAAGCGAAAGGGAAAGATATCGTGAAGAGAATTTATGGAAATAAGGGCTTCTGGGTGGCTGTGGCGCTGGCAGGCGTGATGGCCTTGCCTTCGTTGGCCCGTAAGAAAAAGGTGCAGCCAGCGAAGCAGCAGACTGTTTGGGTGGATTCGCTTTCACCCAACGACCGCAAGCGATTTGAATACTTCTTTACCGAGGCGGCACGACAGCATGCGGCGGGCAACCTGACTGCTGCCTTCGATCTCTTCGAGCATGCCCGGAAGATAGACCCTCGTGCGGCTGAGGTATATTTCTACCAGTCGCTCTATTATACCCAGTTGAAGAAGGATTCCCTGGCGCTGGAGTGCATGAACAAGGCCATCGCCCTGAATCCCGACAACCTGACCTATGTTGAGCGCCTTGCCCAATATTATATAGGTATGGGGCAATACGACAAGGCCATCGGTTCTTACGAGGCACTCTATGCCAAGAACCACAGCAACACCGATGCCCTCCGCATCCTGGCGCAGCTCTACCAGCAGCAGAAAAACTACCGCATGATGCTCAACACCGTGGGCAGACTGGAGACGGAGGAAGGCGAGAGCGAGCAGCTTACCCTGACCAAGATGCGCATCTACGAGATGATGAACGACCCGAAGGCGGCTTACAACGAACTGAAGACGCTGTCGGAGCAGCATCCCCTGGACATGGTGTATAAGACGATGCTCGGCAACTGGCTGATGCAGCACAACCGGCAGAAGGAGGCATTCAAGTATTTTACCGATGCCCTGAAGGAAGAGCCGGACAATGCCTACGCCCAGATGTCGCTCTACGACTACTATAATGCCACCAAGCAGGAGGAACAGGCGCACCAGATGCTCGACAAGATATTGATGAGCAAGAAGACGGATACCGAAACCAGGATTATGATGTTCCGTTCCTATATCCAGACCAACGAGAGTGAGGGAGGCGACTCTACCAAGGTGCTCGCCCTCTTCAACAGGGTGCTCAACCAGCCGGAACCATCATCAGAGGTTGCCGAGTTGAGGGCTGCCTATATGAGTTTGAAGCAGATGCCTGCCGATACGGTGAATGCGGCATTCCAGAAGGTGCTCGACATCGCACCGGACAACGTGAACGCCCGCCTGCAGCTTATCCAGAGTCTCTGGAACCAGCGCAAGTATGGCGAAGTCATTACCCAGTCGCATGCAGCCCATCAGTATAATCCCGAGGAAATGGTTTTCTACTACTTCGGAGGAATGGCGTATTATCAGAAGAACGACGAAGACCATGCGCTCAACGAGTTCCGGTTGGGAGTGGCGCAGCTCAACGAACAGTCGAACAAGGATCTGGTTTCCGACCTCTATGCCGTGATGGGCGACATCCTGTATAAGAAAGGAAGAACAGAGGAGTCGATGGCTGCCTACGATTCCTGTCTGCAATGGAAGGACGACAACGTGATGGCGCTGAACAACTACGCCTACTATCTGAGCGAGCAGGGCAAGGACCTGCACAAGGCAGAATCGATGAGCTACAAGACTATCAAGGCGGAGCCGAACAACGGCACATATCTTGACACCTATGCCTGGATTCTGTTTATGCAGGAACGCTATGCAGATGCCAAGACTTATATCGATGCAGCGCTGAAAAACCGCGATTCCACCGAGAATAACAGTACGGTTCTTGAACATGCCGGCGATATTTACGCCATGAACGGAATCACCGATGAAGCCGTGGATTTTTGGAAGAAAGCCCATACCGACGATAACCCGTCGACTACGCTTGATTGGAAAATAAAGAACAAACAATATATCTCTGAAGAAGAATTCCAGAAAAGGATGAATCCGGCTGTAGCCGAGGTGAAGAAGCAGAAAACCACCGGCAAGGCTACGGGCAGAAAAACAAAAAGAGGTAGAAAGAAATAAGAAAGGATAAGAAGAAAATGAAAGTGATGAACAATTTGAAGATGGCAGTGGCTGCCGTGGCTCTTCTGCTGATGGCTTCTTGCGGCTCTACCAAGAAGATGGAAGGAACGGGCAAGGTGAATGCCCAGAACAGGAAGACCGAGACCAAGGCTGCGGATGCAGCAGAAGTGGCTTCGATGAAGAACCTGGCTTTCGTGCAGAAGGTTGCCGACAACCAGGTGTATGCCAAGAACATCGTGGGCAATATGACGTTTAATCTGCAGGCGGCAGGCAAGGACATCACCGTGCCTGGCAAGCTGAGCATGCGCAAGGACGAGGTAATCCGCATCCAGCTCTTTATCCCAATATTGGGTTCCGAGGTGGGCAGACTGGAGTTCACCCCAAACTATGTGCTCATCGTAGACCGCATGCACAAGGAATACATCAAGGCAGACTATACGCAGGTGGATTTCCTCAAGAAGCAGGGCATCAACTTCTATTCGCTCCAGGCACTCTTCTGGAACCAGTTGCTCGTGCCAGGCGTGAAGAAGGTATCAGATTCCGACCTGAAGAAATTCTCGGCAAATCTCGATGAAACCGCCGAAAATGTGCCTGTTTCCATCAGATATGGCAACATGAGCTACCAGTGGAAGGCGAATAGAAACAGCGGAAGAATCGCAGAAGCCAACGTTACCTACAAGGATAAAGGCAACGGCGATTCGAGACTCAACCTGAAGTATAGCGACTTCAAGAGTGTGGGCGTGAAGATGTTTCCTGCCACCCAGCGCATGACGCTTACCACCATCCTGAACAACAAGCCTCAGGAGGCAAAGCTCAACATCGAGATGAAGAGCGTGAAGACCGATGACAAGTGGGATGCGCAGACCGAGGTATCGGGTAAGTACAAGCAGGTATCACCTAAAGATGTACTTGGCAAACTCATGAGCATGTAATCGCATGATTGCTGGAAATAAACATAGAAATCATTCCTATTCATCATGAAGCGAATCATATTATTCATATTGGCAATGACGTTCTCGCTGGCGCCTTTTGCACAGCATCATGTGCAGAAGAAACCTGCGAAGAAGACTGCCGTTGCCTCAAACAAACAGCACAACAGAAAAAAGCCGGCTGCCAAGGCACCTGCCCGAAGGGGCAAGCAGCATGTGCAGGTTTCTACCAAGGCTCCAACGAAGGCAGAACGCAGAGCTGCCACCTACAGCAATGCCAACATCAGGGGATTGCAGGGACAGCGTGCCAGTATCCAGAAGCGAATCAGGGAACAGGAGCAGGCGTTGCGCAAGAATCAGGCCGACGTGAAGAAGCGACTGGAAGACCTGATGGCTCTGAACGGCGAAATAGACCAGAGCCAGAAGAAGATTGATGGAATCCAGAAGGATATCCACCATATCGACGGAAATATAGGTATTCTGCAGGCGCAGTTGAAGACTCTTCAGCAGCAGTTGCAGGACAGAAAGAACAAGTATATCCGCTCTATGCGCTATATGAGCAGGCACCATACGGTGCAGGATAAGCTGATGTTTATCTTCAGCGCCAAGAACCTGACTCAGATGTATCGCCGCCTTTCGTTCATCCGCCAGTATTCTTCCTATCAGAAGGTGCAGGGACAGGCCATTCAGGCAAAGCAGAAGCAGGTGAACGAGAAGCATCGCCAGTTGAAGAACGTAAAAGGTCATAAGAACACCTTATTATATAAGGGCAAGCAGGAGAAGACGGCATTGGAAGGCAAGCAGACGCAGCAGAAGGAGATGGTGCAGGGACTGCAGAAGCAGCAGAAGACTATTCAGGCTGTCATCGCCGACCAGCGTCAGAAGGATGCGGCCATCAATGCACAGATTGACCGTCTGGTTCAGCAGGAAGTGGCAAAGGCTCGTGCCCGTGCTGCTGCCGAAGCTAAGCGCAAGGCTGCTGCTGCCGCTGCAGCCAAGAAGCGTGCTGAGGAATTGGCCCGCAAGAAGGCTGCTGCCGAGGCTGCCGCAAGAGAGAATGCCCGCAGAATAGCTGAGGCGAAAGCCCGTGAGGCTGCTGCCGAGGCGGCAAGAAGAAAGGCTGCCGAGGAGGCTCGTGTTGCAGCCGAGGCTGCAAGAAAGGCACAGGAAGAAGCTGCTGCCCAGGCGGAGGCGAAGGCGAAAGCCAAGGCGCGTGCTGCTGCCGAGGCGGCACAGCGTGCTGCCGCAGAACAGGCGGCCCGTGAAGCTGCTGCCGAACAGGCGGCAAGAAAGGCGGAAGCTGACCGCAGGGCTGCCGAGTTGAAGGCGAAGGCGGATGAGGAGCGTCAGGCTCGTGAGATTGCTGCTGCCAAGAAGGAGGCGCAGGAGGCGGCTACCTTGAGTTCGGTAGACCGTATGCTGAATGGTGGTTTCGAGGCAAACCGTGGTCGTCTGCCGATGCCTATCAGTGGAGGTTATCGCATCGTGAGCCATTTCGGTCAGTATAACGTGCAGGGTTTGACGGGTGTTAGGCTTGATAACAAGGGTATCAACATTCAGGGCAAGCCGGGTTGTGTGGCTCGCAGCATCTACGATGGTGAGGTGAGTGCCGTATTCGGTTATGGTGGCATGTGGAACGTATTGGTTCGTCATGGTGCCTACATCTCAGTATATTGCAACCTGAAATCGGTAAGCGTTCATAAGGGACAGAAGGTTAGTACCCGCCAGGCATTGGGTGCCGTGGGTTCCGACAACATCCTCCAGTTCCAGCTTCGCAAGGAGACTGCCAAGCTCAACCCAGAGGCTTGGTTGGGAAGATAAAAAATAAAAGAAAATATTCAGGACCTTCTAATTAAACATATTCGTTTAGTTAGAGGGTCTTGTTGCTTAAAAACTAATAATATGATGGGTCGATTTAAAATGTTGATATTTTTCATGCTGCTTTTGTTGGCAGCATGTGAAGAGCCTGTTTCTCCTTCTTTTCGCCAGACAGATGCCTTGTTGTCTACAGATTTGGTGAAAGGAAAAGCTATGTTAGATAGTCTTTTAACTCAAGAAGGATTATCTAAGTCTGAACAGATGTATGGTAGTCTGCTTCGTATTAAGGTTAAAGATAAAGAGTATCAGGATATAAAAGGCTACAAGTGTCTTATGGACTCATTGGTCTGTTATTTTGAGAATGTCAAAGATGATGGCATCTTGTCAGAGGTGTATTTTTATGCAGGTAGAATCGGCTTTGAAGATGGTGAAGTTTCTCAGTCTTTGCAATATTATCAGAAGGCAGTAAGCCTTGTGCCAGAGGATAACTATGCTTTGCAAGGTGATATTTATTGTCAAATGGCAAACATCTATCGTCTTTGTAATCTTCCACATGAAGCTTTGCAGGTATTGGATAAAGCATATTGGGCAGATTCTTTGGATGGCAATAGAAGAAATGTTCTATTTGACTTACGCGATATGGGACAGTGTTTTATATATTGCAAAGATTATAAAGCAGCACAATGTTATTTGGAAAATGGTTTGTCTAAAGCTCATGAATACCAGGATAGTGTAATGATGAAGTCTTTCCATCATGTTTTGGCTTCTGTTTTCTATGAAAAGGGTGACTATAAGAAAGCCAAGCAACATCTGGAGTTTTGCCTTCGTGATTCAAATTCCATTGGTGATGGCAGAAGTGGATTATATATAATAGCTTTAGATGTATATGGAAAAACTCATGAACCTGAAAATGCTGATCTTTATGCTAAGTGGCTTTTGGATTCGGGTAATGTTTGGGGTAAACAGGCTGCTTATCGATATTTGATAGAAACGGCTAAGCAAACCGATGGTAGCGACAAGCTGAAGCATTATTTTGTAAAGTATAAAGAATATAGTGATACGATACAGGATATAGAAAATACTCAGGCGGTAAAAAAGATAGAACAGCTTTACAACTTTTCTTTGAAAGATGCTGAAAATAAACAATTGAATCTGAGGGTGGTTATTTATCGTCTGGTGATGGGGAGCGGTATTGTTATATTTGTTTTGTTGCTGTTGTCTATAATGCAGTTTTATAAAGTAAAGATAGGAAAGTCAAAGCAAAGGGAGATGTTGCTGGAATTGATTATTGCCAAGTATAAAACGGAGATAGAAAAGTATGATGAAGTAGCAAATTGTAATAAAGTGGTGAAGGAACAGAAGCTTCAAGATTCGTCCATCTATCAACATGTATTGAAGGAGAAAAATCATAGAACGTATAAGCTGACGGATGATGACTGGGTAGAACTTTTCAAGGCAATTGATGAGGCATATCCGGACTTCCGCAGAAAGCTCGACAATTTTCCTATAGCGAATGAGCTTGGACTTAAAGTTTGTTATTTGCTGAAAATTCACATGAAGCCTGTGGATATAGCGGGTTTTACGAATCGTTCCAAAGAGGCTATAACGGCATCTCGCAGAAGAATGTATGTAAAATCGTTCAAGAAGGAAGGTCGTCCTGGTGATTGGGACAAAATTATAGATAATATGTAAGTTCTTGTTGGCTAGGCTTGTACAATGGATGTGCAAGCCTGGTTTCTAATTTGTACACAAAATGCACATTCTTATTCTTTGCGTTTTGATTTGTTTTCATACTTTTGCATCGTTCAATTTTAATGTAGTGGCTTATGAAACGTATATTATTTTTTTTCCTGTTCCTACTAGTATTGAGTACTGGACAGGCTATGACAAGAAGTGCATCTCTGATTGCTAATGCTAATCAAAGAACTCCTTTTAGAAATGAGGATGGAATGAGACATGCTCCCACTTTACCAATTATTGTGTGTGTGGATGAAAACTCATTTTCGATTAAAAATTTTAAAGTAGGAAAAGCTGTAGAAATTATCTTTTTTGATGATATAGGTTCTACTTTATACGAAGTTAATGTTGAAATCAATGATTCGTATATAGTTCTACCTATGTTTTTAAATGAGATTCAAAGTATTGATAGTGTAGCGATATTAAGTGATGGAATTATCTATTATGGTAAGTTTAATTAATAGGATTTTTATGAAAAAAGTTATTTTTTTATTCTCATTTCTATGTGCTTTATGTGCATGTAGTGATTTAGAGACTGCTTATACTAACAAAAGTGTTAGTCTGAATAAAAGCAAAGAATTAGTCGCTTATCCAATGAGAAATCTTGGAACAAGATCAACTGTTTCTTCTGAGGTTAATGTTGGGGATTGGGAAAATTGGAAAAAAGTTAAACTTGTTGGAGTGGATTCAGTAAGTACTCCTTGGAATGATCTATCAACACCAGGTTGTGTCCCAAAAGAAATACGTGAAGACATAAAGTATAAAGATGGATGGAGATTGATAGCGCATACTGTTAATGGTCGTGGGGAGATGGGCTTGAACTATTTGATATTTTATAATAAATATTCTGGCATTTTGAAAGGATTTTATTATTTAGAGCAGAAAGTAAGTGTGCCGAATAATACTGGCATATGGCATTTGCATTTTGAGCAGCCGCAGGCATTGTTGGCTTTCTCTAATCCTATAGTAACGACTACTAGTTCAAGGGGATTAAACGATATATATATAGTTAATGTTACTAATCAAGCTTCTAAAGCTTTTACTCCTGGTTGGAATTGTTTCCAAACAGAGCTGGCGTATGATCCGAACTTTTCTGTAGGTTCTTTGCAGATAATACCGATGAATATGTCGTCTGCTACTATTAATATGGGAGGATCCCTTGAAGCCTATACGAATGGTACCATAATATCTACAACTACTTCTAATCCTTTGAATGGCGTTGTGAAAGCTGTTGCTAATTTGACAGGAAAAACTGCCGAAAAATGGGTGAAGTCTGCAATTGACTCCAAGAAGTTTTCCGCAATTGGTAATGCTGTAATAAATGGTGCTGGTAGTATTGTAAAGTCAGGCGCGGCATCTCTTCTTGGTTCTTTTATTGGTGCTTTTGATAAGAATAATCAGACTACTCAGACAGTACAGTTGCATACGGCTGGAAGTGTTACTTTGAACGGGGAAATCAAAACGTTGCAGTCTAGTACAATAATGCCTCTCAGTATGTCTATCTCAATAAAAGATGTGGGACGATTGGGAGTATGGTGTTTTACGAAAACGCCTAAGATTTTTATGAATCCTTATGCATGTTTGATAGGAAAAGATCCTAATAGTTCTTTTTGGTTTAAGTATCGTTTGGAGCCAGTAGTGGATTATTCTCAAACAGCTTGTGTGACATTAAACCCGGATTTACGTACAGAACTAGGAAATAAAAGTGTTAGTGTTAGTTTTACTCCTTATTTGTCTAGGAGTTCTAAGTCTGAAGTTTTAAGTGGAAAAAGTTATCCTGAACGTTACGCTTATATCTCTAAGTTTAATAATTTATTGTATGAAGATACTTATAGTTCAAATGGAATTTATTATACGATATCTTTACCATATTTTGATAAAAATGGAAATGTCTTAGAAAATATTGATGAGATGTTTGCCCCTTATGAGATATTTTTCCCAGATGCTCCGGATAATCATAAAGTAGCCTGTCCTGATGTAAGTTGTCCTTCTCATTATAAGTTCATATATGGGGTTAGATTGAACTTAAAAAATGGTGATACGGTTCAGTTGTATCATACAATCTTCCCGGATTTTGAGTGGGATTATGATTACTTTAAAAGAGATAAAATGTATCTACATGAGTATCCAACGATACCTATTGGTGAGTACCCGGATGAATGATTATATGTAAAAACTGAAGTTTCGCAAGTAGCATTCTACCGTCCCCGAAGGGGGCGAATGTGAATAACCGCGGGTGGAATGACCGAAGGGAATGGAACCTGCGGATAGTCACAGATACTCTCTTATCGTCCCCGAAGGGGGCGAACAGGAGCAAGACTGGATGTGGTTCGCCCCCTTTGGGGACGCTTTCTCCCTACTATTGGTTGTCCGCAGGTTCCATGACCTTCGGTCATTCCACCAGCGGTTATTGAAAGTTGGCCCCCTTCGGGGACCGGAGGTTACTTGCGAAACTTAAATATATTTAAAAAACATTCTTATACATTGAGTTTTGATTTTTTTTCCATACTTTTGTGTCAATCAATTTTAATATAGTGGCCTATGAAACGTATACTGATTATTTTTGTGGCTCTTTTGGGCTTGCTTTCATCTTGCAAGGATGACGATGCGCAGCCTACGATTCTGCGGGGAAGCCTGATGGAAGGAACTTTTGTGGCTTCGAAAGGAATGTTTAAGTTGAATGGTAAGGAAGTTACCTCTAATGACGTGACATTGGAGTTCGTAAGTTGGGGAGGAAAGGATTCTGCCTATTACACCCTGACGATATATGGATTGGTTCCTTATGAGAATCGAGGGATAAATACTACGGTTTTGATTTCTCCGAAGGAAAATGAAATAGAGTTTGAGGGTGATGATATCCATGGCTCTTTCAGACCAACTCTAAGCAATGATAGTATCAAGGGGTATCAATTGGCGGCAGATTATACACTCAAACAGAACAATAAGCCTCTTTTAGATAATCTTTTTGTGTTTAATAATACAAAATCCTGTCATACTCATGCTAATGAACTGGATGGTGATATTGAGGTCGATGGCATTCGTTATTCAAGGCAGGGATTGCTGGATAATCTCTGTGAACAGATTGCAAAGCTAAATGCAAAGTCAGATTCTTGTATGAAACTGAGTTTTCATAACGACCTTACGATGGATATTACTTCGCTTAATAATAGGGCAGGAGTAACCGTAGAGGATAGTTTGATGAAGGTTAAGTTCTGGGATTGGGGCTCAGAGGCAACTTTGGAATTTACCAGAGAACAGGCAGAGAAGTTTGTGGCAAAATGGCTGAACGATAGGGAGCCTGAATCTTGGGTCGACTATGTTTTTGCCCGTTATGATTCTACCGAAAGGTATGCCTTAAATGTCTGTTGGTCCTTAAATGAATATGATGACAAGAAAATATTCTGGTATTGTTTGGCACCTGATTTTAGACTTCGTGCCTTGTTTGTGTTGATAAATGGTAAATTTAAGGATACTCTTTCTGAAGAAGAACTAAGAAAGATAAAGGCTGCCTATACCGTGATTCGTCAAGATGGGGTAAATGAAAGACTATTGCCGTTCTGGCATTCTGAATTTCGTTATATTTCCCGCTAGACGTACCGCCGGATTTGCATGCTTGGAAGAAAATATATTTAGCCTTAAGGGAAAATAAATTTAGCCTTAAGGGAAAATAAATTTAGCCTTAAGGGAAAATATATTCAGCCTTAAGAAAAAGAACTATGAGGATGTGCCATGTACTTATGACACATCCTCATATAGGATATAGATAAGGCACGGATTACACGGATTTATAGTGCTAATATAACTGAACTTTCGCATGGGGTTTAAGTATGAAATCCGTGTAATCCGTGTAATCTGTGCCTAAAAACTGTAAAGGACTGACTTTATGACACACCCTTTTCGTCTTTTTTATTGTAACCTATATAATAAGGTGTAGTCAGAACGAATGTCTCTTTCAGATGCTGGCTCCATCCAAGAGTTCCTGGTATTTAGCTACAGCATCCGAAATCTCGCTTATTTTGATGAATTCATCGGCTGAATGGGAACGGGAGGATTCGCCCGGACCCAATTTGAACGAAGGGAAATGCATCAGAGCCTGGTCGCTCAACGTTGGACTGCCGAATGGCTTCATGCCCATGGCTACACATTTCTTGATAAGAGGATGCGCCGGGTCGATGCGGGATGACTTCAGACGGAAGCTGTGAGCCTTTACCTCGCTCTTCAGGTGCTGGCAGATAAACTTGTAAACCTCTTCGTTATCATAGAACTCGTTGGTGCGGATATCCACGAGCATCGTGCATTTATTCGGAATCACATTGTGCTGGGTTCCGGCATTCACCACGGTAAGCGTCATCTTGGTAGGGCCCAGGAACTCGCTCACCTTCTCAAACTTATAGTCACGAATCCATCGCATGTCATCCAATGCCTCGTAGATGGCATTCACTCCCTCGTTTCTTGCCGCATGTCCGCTCTTGCCGTGAGCTATCACATCCAGCACCATCAATCCCTTTTCTGCTACGGCTGGATTCATACCGGTAGGTTCGCCCACGATGGCTAAGTCGATATGCGGGAGCAAAGGCAGGGCACGGGTGATGCCATCCTTACCCGATACCTCTTCTTCGGCGGATGCTAGATAAATAAGGTTATAGTGCTGAGGCTTCTCTGTCAGCATTCTGAATATCTGAAGAAGCGAACAGAGACCGCCGCCGCAATCGTTGCTGCCTAAGCCGTAAAGTACACCCTCTTCTACATCCGGTGAAAACGGGTCGCGTGTCCACGAAGTCACTGGCTTCACGGTATCGATGTGGGCATTGAGCAGCAGGGTAGGTCGGCTCTCATCGTAATGAGGGTCTATAATCCAGATGTTGTTTGCCTCACGCTGAGGCTCAAGGCCATAACTGCGGATGGTCTGCTCCATGATGTCGGCAGCATCCTTTTCGTTTCTGCTTACCGATGGGGTGGCGATGAGCTTTTTCAGCAGTTCCACGGCATCGCTAACATATTCTTCTTGTAGCATCATAATCTCTCTTTTTAATATTTTGGGGGCAAAGTTACGAAAAAAAGAGCAGATAATGTGGAAAATATATCTTTTTATTTTGTGTTCTTAACAAATTCTATTATCTTTGCACACATATTTATAAATATTAGCTTATGCAGATTAATAGTCATCTTTCAGTCCTGGTTCATGACCTCGCTAAGAAGTGGGGAGAGAAGCCTGCGCTTACTTTCAGAAAGTTTGGTAGTGACCAGTGGCAATCGGTTTCGTTTAACCTTTTCTCGTTGAGAGTGAAACAAGTGAGCAACGCCCTTCTCAATCTTGGGGCTAAACCACTCGACAAAATCGCTGTCTTCTCGCAGAACTGTGTGCATTACCTGTACACTGACTTCGGTGCGTATGGTATCAGAGTTACCTCTGTACCTTTCTATGCCACCAGCAGCGAGCAGCAGATTCAATATATGATTAACGATGCACAGATTCGCTTCCTCTTTGTAGGCGAACAGGAGCAGTATGACAAGGCTCATCGTATCTTTGCCCTCTGTCCATCCCTGGAGCGTATCATCATCTTCGATTCCAGCGTGCGCATCAGTACACATGACCCTGCAGCCCTCTATTTCAAGGACTTCCTGAAGCTGGGTGAGAATCTTCCTCGCCAGACTGAAGTGGAGGAACTCTACAAGCAGGCAAGTATGGATGATTTGGCTAATATCCTCTATACCAGTGGTACAACGGGTGACAGTAAGGGTGTGATGCTGACCTATAGCCAGTATAATGCTGCTTTGAAGGCAAACAATGAGTGCATTCCTGTTACCGAAAAGGATCGTGTCATAGATTTCCTTCCATTCACCCATATCTTTGAGCGTGGATGGGCATATCTCTGCTTGAGTGAAGGTGCCCAGCTCATCATCAATACTTATCCTCATGAAATTCAGGATAGTATGCGTGAGATGCATCCTACCTGTATGAGTAGCGTGCCTCGTTTCTGGGAGAAGGTTTATATCGCCGTGAAGGCTAAGATGGACGATGCAGGTCCTTTCCAGAAGAAACTCTTCTATCATGCCTTGGCTGTAGGAAAGAAGCGTAACATTGATTATATCGCCAACTGTAAGCGTCCTCCTTTGGCTTTGGAGTTGGAATATAAGATTATCAACAAGACTATCCTGAGCATCGTGCGCAAGCAGTTGGGATTGGATAATCCTAATATCTTCCCTACAGCAGGTGCTTATGTAAGTCCTGAAGTAGAGGAGTTTGTACACTCCGTGGGTATCAATATGGTTGTGGGTTATGGCTTGACCGAGAGCCTTGCTACCGTATCTTGCGATCATCTCGACAAGAAGCGCAGTCTGGGTTCGGTGGGTCGTCCTATCTCCGGCATTCAGATTAAGATAGGTGAGGATAATGAGGTGCTTCTCAAGGGTCCTACCATCACACCTGGATATTACCATCGTGATACCACCAATGCGAAGGCATTCGATAAGGATGGATTCTTCCATACGGGAGATGCCGGCTACATGAAGGATGGCGAGCTTTACCTGACAGAGCGTATCAAGGACCTGTTCAAGACATCGAATGGTAAGTATATCGCTCCGCAGCAGGTAGAGTCGTTGCTCCTGGTAGATAAGTTCATCGACCAGGTTGCCGTTATCGCCGACCAGCGCAAGTTCGTATCAGCCCTCGTTGTTCCTGAGTTCCGCCTCGTAGAGGATTGGGCGCGTGAGCATCACATCGCCTTCACCTGCCGTGAGGACCTGTGTGCCAACGAGAAGGTGCAGAAGATGCTGATGGACCGCATCAAGATTCTTCAGCAGCACCTGGCTTATTATGAGCAGATTAAGCGTATCACCCTCCTGGCTCACCACTTCTCTATGGAGTCGGGCGAGCTGACCAACACCTTGAAGATTCGCCGCCCTATCATCAACAAGAACTATAAGGCGGAGATTGACAAGATGTATGAGGAGTAATCATAAAGTTTAAAGTTAAAAGTTTATAGTTAAGAGTTAATGATTACAGCTGACCAATTGAAGGATGTGATGGACAGAGCCGACGCTCTGCATCGCTATCTGAATATAGACCAGAAGAAAGTAGAATTTGAAGAGGAGCAGCTCCGCACCCAGGCTCCTGACTTCTGGGAAGACCCGAAGTATGCACAGGAGCAGATGAAGAAGGTGAAGGGCATACAGAAATGGCTCGATGGCTACAAGACCGTGCGTCTTTATGCCGACGAGCTGAAGCTTGCCTTCGATTTCTATAAAGACGAGATGGTGACCGAGGAGGAGGTGGATGCCGACTATGCCAAGGCCATCAAGGCCATAGAAGACCTGGAACTGAAGAACATGCTGCGCCAGAAGGAAGACCCGATGGACTGCGTGCTGAAGATTAACTCGGGTGCCGGTGGCACCGAGAGCCAGGACTGGGCACAGATGCTGATGCGTATGTACATGCGCTGGGCTGAGGCTCACGGCTACAAGGTAACCATCACCGATATGCAGGAAGGAGATGAGGCTGGCATCAAGAGCGTGACCATGACCATCGAGGGCGGCGAGTACGCCTATGGCTATCTGAAGAGCGAGAATGGCGTTCACCGTCTGGTGCGTGTATCGCCTTTCAATGCCCAGGGCAAGCGAATGACCAGTTTTGCCAGCGTCTTCGTCACCCCATTGGTGGATGAAACCATTGAGGTGTATGTTGATCCAGCCAAACTCTCGTGGGATACCTTCCGTTCGAGTGGTGCCGGTGGTCAGAATGTGAACAAGGTGGAGTCGGGAGTGCGCCTCCGCTATTGGTACACAGATCCTGATACGGGTGAGGAAGAGGAAATCCTCATCGAGAACACCGAGACCCGCGACCAGCCAAAGAACCGTGCCAAGGCATTGTTGCTCCTGAAGAGTCAACTCTACGACCGCGCCATGAAGAAGCGCCTGGAAGCCAAGGCTAAGATTGAGGCTGGCAAGAAGAAGATAGAGTGGGGAAGCCAGATAAGAAGTTACGTCTTCGACGACCGCCGCGTGAAAGACCATCGTACCAACTATCAGACATCGGATGTGGATGGCGTGATGGACGGCAAGATAGACGACTTCATCAAGGCATACCTGATGGAGTTCCCTACGAATGATGACGAACAACAATAATAATCTAAAAAATATACGACTATGAGTGGAAATAAAGACTTAAGAAGAGCCAAACATGAGGCTTATCAGAAGAAACAGGCTGCAAAAGGCGAGAAAGTAATCAAGTGGATATTTATAGGATTGATAGTCCTTGGTATGCTATTCGCTTTCTATGCAACAAGTTTAGTATAAAACTGAACTTTGCATGTGGTTCAAGTACGGGCTGAAGGCCCAAAAGCTCCAGAAGCAGCACGCCCTGAAAGGGCAGAAGCTCCTAGCCCAGGGCAGCGCCCTGGGTATAATGGCAATCAGTAAGACGCCCTGTAAGGGCAAAAGCTTTATGTTTTGCCTGGAGTTTTAAAGCTTTTGCCCTTACAGGGCGACAGGTTTGCGTCCGTAATTACCCAGGGCGCTGCCCTGGGCTAGGAGCTTCTGCCCTTTCAGGGCGTGTGGAACTCACTTGCGAAACTTGAATATAAAACTATGAGTGGATTAGAAATAGAAAGAAAATTCCTCGTCAAGAAGGGCGACGCTTACAAGAGCGCCGCCTTTTCTTCTAGCCATATCCAGCAGGGCTATATTCCTGCCGAGGGGGCTACGGTGCGCGTTCGCACACGGGACGAGAAGGCTTACCTTACCATTAAGGGCAAGTCGGTGAATGGCGGAATGACACGCTATGAGTTTGAGAAGGAGATTACGATGGACGAGGCGCACCATCTGCTGCAGCTTTGCCAGGGTGGTGTTATCGATAAGCGCCGCTATCTGGTGAAAAGTGGTAATCATACCTTCGAGGTGGATGAGTTTTATGGTGACAATGAGGGGCTGGTGATGGCTGAAGTGGAACTGGAAAGCGAGAGTGAAACCTACGAGAAACCCGACTTCATCGGTATGGAGGTAACGGGCGACAAGCGTTTCTATAATTCTCATCTTCTGGGCAATCCTTTCTCGCAGTGGCGTGATACCTTGCCTGAGGAATATCGATAGAAAAAGTGAATAAACTGCCTTTTTTATGCGAAAAAGCATGCTAAAATGCATAAATATTACTAATTTTATGCTTTTACTTTCAAATATTTCTATTATTTCAGAAATATTTTATAATTTTGCAGAATGTTATACGAAAAGTTAATGAAATTAGTAAGAAAAAAATAGAAAATGGCAGAATCAAATAGAGGAAGTTTTGGTAGCAAGATAGGAATGATACTTGCTACTGCAGGTGGCGCCGTAGGTTTGGGTAACGTATGGCGCTTCCCTTATATGGCTGGTCAGGAAGGTGGCGCAGCCTTTATCTTGGTTTATATCGGATGCGTACTCCTGTTGGGCATCCCTTGTATGGTTTCGGAGTTTATCATCGGCCGTCATGGTGCTTCCAATACGGCTCGTGCCTATACCAAGCTCGCCAATGGAACGGCTTGGAAGTGGGTGGGCTACCTGGAGGTGCTCACGGGCTTCCTGATTACCGGTTACTATGCGGTGGTTTCGGGCTGGTGCCTGCAGTATGTATATGCCAGCATCATGGGCGAACTGCATGGCGACCCAACCTTCGTGGCTAATTACTTCAAGGAGTTTTCTGTCGATCCTATCCGTCCGGTGATGTGGACGGTGGCAATCTTCCTGATTTGTCACTTTGTGATTATCCATGGTGTGCGCGGAGGAATCGAGAAGGCATCCAAGGTGATGATGCCGCTTCTGTTCATCCTGCTTCTCATTATCGTGGTGTCTTCCTGTCTGTTGCCGGATGCGGGAAAGGGTATCGAGTTCCTGCTGAAACCTGATTTCGGAAAGGTGGATAGGAATGTATTCCTCAATGCTTTGGGACAGTCGTTCTATTCCATGAGCATCGGTATGGGTTGTATCTGTACGTATGCATCTTATTTCAGCCGACAGACCAATCTTCTGAAATCGGCGATTCAGATTTCTGCCATCGACTTGATGGTAGCGGTATTGGCAGGATTGATGATTTTCCCTGCAGCTTTCTCGGTGGGTATCTCTCCGGATAGTGGTCCGTCGCTTATCTTCATCACCTTGCCGAATGTCTTCAACGAGGCGTTTGCATCGATGCCGGTATTGGGATGGATTATCTCGCTGATGTTCTACGTGCTTCTTTCTGTGGCTGCGTTGACATCGCTGATGTCGCTCCACGAGGTGAATACTTCTTTCTTCTATGAGGAGTTGAAGATTGACAGAAAGAAGGGTGCCATGATTGTTACGGTATCTTGTGCCATCATCGGTGCATTCTGTTCACTCTCTTTGGGAACTACGGATAAACTGTCGTTCGGCGGCAAGACTTTATTCGATTGGTTCGACTTCGTAACGGGACAGTTGTTCCTTCCTACGGGAGGTCTTCTCACCTGTTTGTTCCTGGGCTGGTATGTTCCGAAGAAGGTGGTGAAGGATGAGTTTACTAACTGGGGAACCTTGAAGGGACAGGTATTCCATGTCTATCTCTTCCTGATCAAGTTCGTTTGCCCTGTCCTCATCTTCCTGGTATTCCTAAACCAGTTTGGTGTGTTCGGATAAGCATTTCGCCCAGGACGGCGCCCTGGGAATCAATAGCAATTAGTCATGCGCCCTGTAAAGGCAAAAGCATAAAAATATAAGAAACAATGGAGAGTAGAGGAAATTTCGGAAGTAAATTGGGTGTCATTCTCGCCACGGCAGGTTCTGCGGTAGGTTTGGGAAATGTATGGCGTTTTCCTTATATGGCAGGTCAGAATGGAGGTGCCGCCTTCATCCTTATCTACCTGGTGTGCATCATCCTGCTGGGTTTGCCTGGCATGATGAGCGAGTTTATCATTGGTCGCCATTCGGCTTCCAATGCAGCACGAGCTTATAGCAACCTGGGTAAGCATAAGGCTTGGGGAACCGTGGGACTGGTGGGTGTCATCACCTCCATGATTATCCTGGGTTTCTATGCCGTGGTGGCAGGCTGGTGTCTGCAATATCTGTATGCCAGCATCATGGGTGGCGTTCATGGCGACCCGGAGTATGTGAAGACCTACTTCCAGACCTTCTCCTCCGATCCTATTCGTCCTACCTTATGGGCGGTGGGCTTCATCCTGCTTACCCATGCGGTGGTAGTAAGAGGTGTCCGCAATGGAATCGAGAAGGCATCCAAGATTCTGATGCCGCTGCTTTTCATCCTGCTCATCGTCATCGTCATTGCCTCCTGCTCTTTGCCGGGAGCGATGAAGGGTGTGCAGTTCCTCTTCCATCCAGATTTCTCTAAGGTGGATGAGAATGTGCTGCTCGAAGCTTTGGGACAGGCATTCTTCTCTCTGAGTCTGGGAACAGCCTGTCTGTGTACATACGCATCTTACTTCAGTCGCCAGACTAATCTCCTGAAATCTGCCAGTCAGATTGTGGTGATAGATACCGTGATTGCTGTATTGGCAGGATTGATGATTTTCCCGGCTGCTTTCTCGGTGGGCGTGCAGCCGGATAGCGGTCCGTCGCTTATCTTCATCACTTTGCCTAATGTCTTCCAGCAGGCGTTTGGTGATATGCCGGTGGCAGGTTACATCATCTCGGTATTGTTCTATGCTCTGTTGGTATTGGCGGCGCTCACTTCTACCATCTCCATGCACGAGATTGGTACGGCGATGATTTATGAGGAACGCAAGATAACCCGTTCCAAGGGTGCGTGGATAGAGACCGTCACCTGCAGCATCATAGCCGTATTCTGTTCCCTTTCCCAGGGAGCAGTTCCGGGATTGGGCTTCTTCGGCAAGGATTTCCTTACCAATTGTGATAACTTCACGGCGCAGCTGCTGATGCCGCTGGCATCCATCATCACCTGTCTCTTCCTGGGCTGGTATGTTCCGAAGAAGATTGTGCGTGATGAGTTTACCAACTGGGGTACGGTGCGTGGCAGGTTATTCCCGGTCTTCCTCTTTATGATCCGTTTCGTCAGTCCTATCTGCATCCTCCTTATCTTCCTCCATCAGTTTGGAGTAATCTAGAAGATTTTAGAAGCAGACATAAGGTTGGAGCCTTTCTATTTCATCAGGTGGGAAATCCTTGAGGAGTTTCAACTCTTCCAGGCTTTTGATGGGGCCTCTTTGTCTTCGGTAATCGCAGATTTCCTTAGCCTGATAGAAGTTGATGTAAGGATGATTGCGAAGCTGGTTGAGGGTAAGCTTGTTGATGTTGAGCTGGTGGATGTGTTCGGCATCAATCTGGATGAAGCTGATGGCAGCTTCCGGGAAACCTTCGATTTCTGCGAGTTGTTCAGCAGAGGCAAAACCGCCTAGTTTATCTCTGTATCTTACGATGGTGCGTGCATAGTAGCTGCCGATGCCTGGAATCTTCATCAGTTCCGTGGTGTCGGCATTGTTGATGGCGATGTGTTCGCCCGCCTTTAACTTGTGGGGATAATTGTATACCTTGGAGTCCCTTTCATCATACCCCCTATTATAATAAGGTGTATGTCTTCTTCCCCTGCGCTCATATCTTTCATTTCCGTAAAACTCGGAGGCTTGCTTGAAATCGTCTGCTATCCGGATGAAGGGGAGCAGGGCTTCGAAGGTTCTCTTGGTGATGCCATAAACGCGGGCAAAGTCGGACGGACGGGAGAAGGCTCCTCCTTTCTCTCGGTATCGGTAGATGCTTCTGATTTGCCAACTCTTCAACCCCAGTCGCTTGAAGGTTGTAGAATCGGCAGTGTTCGGATCGAAGGGAAAGAGTTCATGCACCTTTCCTTCTTCCTGATAATACAGAGGATGCTTGGAGGTGGCTTGTTGGATAAGAGCCTGCTGGGAGGATTCACGTAGAGTGAGCGGTTGCCCGTTGATGTCTCTGGATGCTGACGCATCTTTTCCGTCATCGGAACCTCCGATGACGACCACAAGAGAAAGGCATACGATGAGAATGGCTAGCAAGGCGAAGACGGCTTGTCGGTCATTCTTGGAGAGGTAAAATAGGTCTTTTATGTTCATAAGTCCCACTTTTTGGTGAATAGTCGGGATTACTGGACTCGAACCAGCGACCTCATCGTCCCGAACGACGTGCGCT
>OLGI01001327.1_pt1 | contig 21793 bp, 16 predicted proteins | sample 1605221 | NCBI WGS metagenome assembly OLGI01 (sample SAMEA3888915, study PRJEB22519) | human gut metagenome | biome: human gut; feature: human-associated habitat; material: faeces | place: Denmark | collected 2010 | reverse complement strand
TTAGTTTTTGTGTTGAGTGCTTCCTCGTCGGCGGACGATCTAGGAAGCACTTTTTTATTTACTGATTTTCAGTTGATTACAAAGCTAATCGAACCTTTTCTTTCTTAATTAGTATTTATCATTGAGAACCCAAAAACGTCACTTTTGACGCTAATCTATTGCCGTTTTATTGCCGTTTTATTGCCGCAATACCAAAACAGCAGTCAAATACTGATAAAAAAACGTATTTTAACATGGCTAATCTATTTATAACAATCGTGCCCACTAAACAAAAGAAAAACGGGCAACATAAGGTAAGAATTGCAGTATCTCATAATGCAGAAACAAGGTACATACCCACAAATATAATCATTGATTCCGTTGACCAGCTAAAAAACGGGAAAGTGATCAAAAGGCCAGATAAGGAACTTCTAAATGCCAAACTCAAAAGAATATACGATTCTTACTATGAACGTTGCATAAGTATTGAGTATATAGATTCACTCACATGCACACAGTTAGTTAAGATAATAACCAGTCCCATAAATGGTGAACAGCATCGCAAATTTGAGGATGTCGTCGAAGAATTCATCTCACAGATAGATGAGGATGACAGAGAAAAAACGCATAAACTTTATAAGCTGGCCGCTAAACGTTTCCTTCAGTTCACTGGTCCCGGCTCACTGATGGAACATATAACCCCAATTCGGATCAATGGTTATCTAACCCATCTAAGAAAGAGCAAACTCTCTCCTACTTCAATCAAAATCTATATTACACTATTGAAAGTAATAATAAACTATGCTATCAAGATGAGATACGTAGAATATAAGGTAGATCCATTTATCACTGCTACAATCCCATCGGCAAAAAGAAGGGATACTTATATAACTGTCGAGCAATTAAAAATTATCCGAGACATGGAACCTAATAAATATAATGTATCAGTAGTACGCGATATCTTCATGCTCACTTACTACTTGGCCGGCATGAATCTAGTTGATATGTTGGCTTACGATTTCCGAACTAACGATATTGATTACATCAGAGTCAAGACTAGGAATACAAAAGATGGAGATCGGTTGACCTCGTTTGCTATTCCGGATGAAGCAAAACCACTCATCAAGAAGTATATGAATAAGAATACTGGAAAACTCCAATTTGGAAAGTATAAAACTTATGTGTCTTGCTATAATACACTCACACGAAAAATGAAAGAACTGAAATCTGCAGCAGGGGTAACCCATAACCTGACTTTATATTCTGCACGAAAAAGTTTTGTTCAGCACGGATACGATTTAGGGATACCACTTAGCACCCTTGAATACTGTATTGGTCAGTCTATGAAAGAGGATAGACCAATATTCAACTATGTGTCAATCATGAAAAAGCATGCAGATAAAGCAATCCGAGAAATACTTGATAATTTGAAATAATTTGTATCTTTGTGGTATCAAAGTAATTCGGACATAATTCGATTATTTTGGTTTGACTTTAGTGAGGGGGTGGTTCCCCTCACTTTTTTTATCCACTCATCGAACTTTTCGCTAATCAATTAGTAATACTCTATGTAACCCATCGGGAAGTTTGTTGATTTGTGGTGTTGATTACATGGGTTACATAGAGAGGGGATATTACGCCTCTTCTCTATTTTTATATATTATTTCCCTACTAGATTAAACCAAAGAAGAAATTACTAAAACAATCCTAATTCATTTTCCTATCTTCGTTATAAAACTTATACCTGTGAGCAAATACCAAACAATTTTGTTTATAGGAAAAGAATTAGTTATGAAAAAGCAAATAGAAATACATAAGATAGACATATCCAGCAGCCTTCCGTTGCAATTTGCCGATGAAGGAATAAAGGCCGGCTTCCCCTCCCCTGCCCAGGACTATATGGAACAGGCGATTGACTTGAACAAAGAACTGATCCGTCATCCGGCGTCAACGTTCTACGGACGTGTGACGGGAGACTCGATGAGAGACGAAGGAATAGAAGAAGGTGACATACTGGTCATCGACAAGTCATTGGAGCTGATGGATGATGATTTGGCAGTATGCTTTATCGATGGCGAGTTCACCGTCAAAAGAGTGAGACTGGAACCGGAAGCTATCTGGCTGGTCCCTTCCAATCCGGATTATCCACTGATAAAAGTAACCAAGGAGAATGACTTCATGATCTGGGGAATCGTTACATTTACAATCAAAAAGAATCGGAGGAAAAGATAATGTTCGGACTAATAGATTGCAATAACTTTTATGCTTCCTGCGAACGGGTATTCAATCCGGCTCTCAACGGAAAACCTGTCATTGTGCTTTCCAACAATGACGGTTGTGTGATAGCGCGCAGCAACGAAGCCAAGGAACTGGGAATTAAGATGGGCGTCCCCGCCTATCAGATTAAGAATCTGATAGACAGCCACGGAATCGCCGTCTTTTCGTCAAACTATACCCTATATGGCGATATGTCCGGACGAGTCATGTCGATACTTACCGAACTGGCTCCAGAAATCGAAGTCTACTCGATAGACGAAGCGTTTCTAAATCTGGACGGCATAAAGGAATTGCAACCGCTGGGGACAAACATCGTAAACAGCGTGACCCGTGGTACCGGCATCCCCATGAGTCTGGGAATAGCCTCCACAAAGACGCTCGCCAAAATAGCGAATAAATTTGCGAAAAAGTATCCTGCATACAATCGGGTGTGCATCATCGACACAGAAGAGAAGCATCTCAAAGCCCTGCAACAGACAGAGATAAGAGATGTTTGGGGCATCGGGCACAAGCAAGCCGCCAAACTCGAAAAGCAAGGGGTAAAGACGGCTTATGACTTCATCCAACTTCCCGAAGCATGGGTGCGCAAAGAAATGACCGTGACAGGCGAACGCACCTGGAAGGAACTTCGTGGCATTTCCTGCATCCGCATGGAATCCATTCCTCCGGCAAAGAAACAGATTTGTACATCCAGGTCTTTCGGAAAGATGATCTCCGACATCGATACCCTGATAGAAGCTATCGCCACACACGCATCGACCTGTGCCCGAAAGCTCCGGAAGCAGAAAGCGTATGCCCATTCTCTCATGGTATTTATCCACACCAATAACTTTCGGGAAGACCTTCCACAATACTGGAAGAACACCGTCGTCCATCTTCCCGTACCGAGCAATGACACGCAAGAGATTATCCATTACGCACTTATCGGACTGAAAAACATCTTCATGCAAGGCTATCAATACAAGAAGGCAGGCGTCATTATCACCGAAATAACGGAAAATGCGCAACTCGGACTTTTTGATTCCGTCGACCGTGAAAAGCATCATAAACTCATGCAAATCATAGACAAGATCAACGGTGATCACGGTCAACGCATCAAACTGGCCGTGCAAGGAAACGGAAGAGAATGGAAGTTAAAACAAGAACAGCTCTCCGGACACTATACAACCGATATAAACCAAATAATAAATATTAATTGTAGTATATAGAGGTAGCTTATTCGGCTACCTCTTTTCTCGATCATGCTTACTTTTCTCTTCTAAATTTTGCTGAGCTTGCTGTACTTTGCGCAACGCATCGAATGCTGGTTTTGATTTCATTCGGTCAATCGAAAGGCGCAGGTGACATGACGGGCACGACAGAGTGCTCGAAGTGAGCAGTTCAAAGATAGATGTCTCAATGAATGCACCGCATTGCGGGCATTTCATCCCAGCTTTCTGTTCGTGGGCGTGTTCTTCTACATTACTCATAATCTATTCTTTTTTTGATTCTATTTTCGTTCTGATACAATATTGGTTTTAGAAAGAGTATCCTAATAAAAAACGACTATTCAGACACTTCTTTATTTTCATCATAGTCCTTATCCGATGCTGAACTAGATTCAGTGGCCTCCATCTGAAAATCTATATCAACACGATCAATTAAAAGAGAGGGAATCGGGACCAAGCCTAGAAAAGGAGTACTTATCTCATGCTTCTCTATTTTCTTGCTACTATTTTTATCCAAAGAGTGTTCTTGCTTACTATCTTCTGCCATAGTTCTATTGTTTTTAATTAGACATTCTACACAAAAGTAGGTTATTGAATGATTGGTTGTTATTTATTCTTTGATGTTTGTAAACATAAAAAGCCCCGACTACGTTTAGTCGAGGCTCATTCTTTTTGGAGTAAATAACGTATTATCTCCCGATCTTGAAAACTAGCAACTTTTCCGTAGAGAGATGATATAACAGACATCCACGTCTGTACACAAATATACTATTTATTTTTTAATTTGAACTGAATCGTACATTTTTATTAAAAGGTTGCGAGAAATATATTCGTTTTTAACTACTGTTTGGGATATAATGGGTGGGAAGTTTATATATTCTATACGAGATACAGATTCGTCATATGCTCCCTCTTTCAAACGTACATCCCTTAACTCAAGATTATTAAATAAGTCGGCATTCAGGTATAATTCTCGTGTCTTGGAAGTTGATAGTGAACTAAATGAGTTGAAGAACAGGAGTGCAAGTTCATATTTAGACAATTGCGCCCGGAATATTTTCGAATATTTTTGTGGCGAATTGAATTCCGAAGCCATTTCCAAAATATAATAAGCGTTTCTAAAATAAGTACCAAGTTGATTTTGATATGGGGTAAAACAATGGTCAGCGGCTTTGCTGCAAGCTTCAGCTATAGGTTTGAAATTATTCTGTTCAAAATAGATCTTAATCGCATTTAGACACAAATAATCATAGGCATTTATATGTACTGGAAACGTAGTACTCATCCCACCGTGCATTCTCCAATTGTGTTCTGAATAAATGTTGTTGATAGCAGTATTCAAATGACTAAACGTTAACATCCATTGCTCTCTTGAAAAGTTTTTTGGAATAATATATTCAGTGAACTCCTCTTTAGAAAAATTATTTGGGATGCTTCTTCTTATTTCTAGATAGAAAATATGGTATAACTCTACATAAATCTGTCGATAAGTTTTTTCGGGTGTACAATACTCATTGTAAAGAGTTATTTTCCATTCACATTGTTTTTCATCATATACCCAATCTGTTCTTTTCACTTGCAAGGCATCCCGATATGAAATGAAAATCTTAAGCAACTCAAAAAAAACAGACCTATCCTCACTATTCAAGAATTGCTGTTTATTTTGTTTTAGTGTAAAAAGAACTCCGACGAATGCTATTAATCCAGCAATCGCCCCTAATAAACTTCCAAACTCACCCCAGTCGGTCTTTTTATCTGCAAAGTCACCTCCTGTTTGATTAAAATAACAAAAGACAATGACTATTATGAGCAATACAGAAATAACAGCTACCCAAACAAGCCAATCTTTTACATATCTTTTTATTTTCACCATAAATCAAAATCCAATAGTTCAATAAAGAATAATATTGCCAGTTTTCAAATATAATCACTATTTTGATATATAAAAAATATTTTCTGAAATAATCAAAGTGCTCCAAAGAAACTATGCCGAACTGTAATATTTAACATTTCAGCAATAAAAACACCCCGACTTTCCCAAGCCGAGGTATCCAAAAGTTTTTTTATTATGAATCTTAGTGTTATTTTTAGTAGTTATTTCTTCCGACGGATTAGCCAGACAATTATAATGATCAAGCCTATAATTACGCCTATAGCTATTTCTCCGACTTGTAGCTTAACAGATTGCCACCAGGAAAGTTCACGCTCGACTGGGAATGGCACCTGCACTTCCTTCTGCTTCTCACTAAAAAGAGAATCATATTTTGCCTGCAACACAGAGTAATCACGTGACAGTTCCTTGTACCAGTCACGGTACCTATATAATTCGGTCCGGATAACGTTTCCGGATTCATCGACTACGATTACCGTAGAGTCCTTTATTACAACTGAGTCTTTCCGAACCGTTTGTTCCTTGATTACAACCGAATCTCTCGTTATTACCGAATCTTTTAGTTGAATTTTGGTTTCTACTGGAACATACTGAGGACTCCGGCAGGATGACAACCATATTCCCGACATAAGGAAGATGGTTAGAATGTAGATTAGGCGTCTCATGGTCGAATGATTGTATTGCGCAAGAAGTTGGTAAACTCAGAACGTACATCAAAACAGGGGCACGCTTTGATATATTCTGCCGGCTCTACTTCGCCGCTGCTATCCAAATCCGGCGAAGTATCACGATGCCCAAGCACTTCAATAATAGGATACTCTTGACAGAGCTTCGCTACCAATTCGCGCAGTGTAGCCCTTTGAGCAGAAGTACGTGTATCTGCCGGCTTTCCAGATGCGTCCAGGCCTCCGATATAACAGATGCCAACACTATGCTTATTATACGAAGACTCTGAAAATCCTTTGGTATTACAATGCGCACCGTCAATGGAAAGCGGGCGCCCATTCTCTACCATTCCATCAAGGTCAATGACGAAGTTATAACCGATCTGACTAAAGCCTCTTTGCTTGTGCATCCGATCAATGTCTTTAGCTCTCAAATCCTGTCCGGCACGTGTTGCTGAGCAATGGATGATAATAGCATCAATTTCCTTCATTTCTTCTCCTCCTTATAGTTAATAGTCACTTGGCGGCTGCCGGTTAGTGCATCCGTGTACATCACATTTCTTTATCTCAGCTTCTTTCAATCTAAGCTCCAGTTCATGCTTCTTATGAATATCTTCCAAATGAGCGGACTGTTCCTGACGGAGTTCAACATAAATAGCGTCAATCTTGGCGTCACGTTGAGCGATACGATCTTCAAGCCATGCGACTTGCTTGCGTTCATTTTCATCCTCCATACTATCCGCTGTCGCATCTTCCTTTCTTGCATTCGTTCGACGATTCACATAGAAGTTAACTATCCATTTGATTGCTTCAAAACCTCCCAAAGCCCCGATCAGAGCCAGCCATTCATTTAATCCCATATTCCTTTTCTCTATCTAATTATTAATACTACTTTTGTATCGCTTATAAGGCGAAGGGGTGTGCCCTTCGTTATTTGTTTTGTTTGTGTTTTATATCCGTCTTACTCGTGATGAGCAGGACGGTTTTTTATTTAAAGACATATCTCAACCAACCACTGAAATAGCTGCAATTTTCCAGGTAGTTGTTATCCTTCTCCGCTAACCTAGCCTCCCGTTCGAATGAGATCAGCCGGTAAGCATCATAATCTTCCCGGCAATCGGCGAGTACACTAGCAATCATCTTGCGGATACACCACTCTAGTACATACCATACATAGAACGTGGCTGCGGACAGCGTTAACCACCATGCTGAATATCCGAACACCAGCATTCCGACCCACAACAGGATACCGGATGCGACAGTCAGCTCAATCCATTGCCGGGCATGAACACATTCGTGATTGATTGTAGACTGCCTAGCCTCTGTCTTGGACCATTTCGTGAATACCCACGCAAGCAGCGTGATAGTTGTACAGTTGTTGATCAGCAGATGTTTTGCGATCCAGCTTTCGTAAAATACCTTTTTCATAAGTTATATTTTTAATAATAAGTAATTTGTTCCTAACTAAATGAACCTCCGGATGTACAATCTGATAAAACCTGCCATACACAATTGCCTCCATCTATTGGTTCACCTACAGCAAGGAACTGTATGGTTCCACCTCTTCCCATATTTATTTCAGTTGTTAGTTTTAATCCGTAATCACCGACATTTAGCGGATGATACATTTTCCCTTTTATTTGAACGGCAGCGGAACTTCTTGTTTTAACCGGATAATCGTATATTGTGAGAACTGTGCCGACATATTTTCCATCAGTCGGCAAGTTAATTATATATAGATAATCCTCAGTTCGGTCCCCATCAGCTTTAAGATTAAAATAATCAGATACAATATATTCTTTAGTGACAGGGTCTTGAATAGCTCCTTCCCCAAATGTCTTGAATGGTATTTTCAAGAATCCTTCAAAGGTTCCGCTTGTGGCATTAATTTCACCGTTTACAGTAACTTTTGCTTTCTTATTTTCATCTACAGTTACGACAAACTTATCATCAATATTAATACCGGTGGACATTATAGCATCAACTATAAGATTACCGTCTATCTCTATCTTGTCACCTTTAATTTTGATGTCTCCTCCGCTTGCATTGATAGCTGCAAGTATTGTATTCGGATTGCCGTCCTTATCGGTACCCATGATCTCGACTTTCCACTCTTTTGCGTTTTGGGTGACCTGGGTACCGATTTCTTTAATGATGTCCCCTTCTGCATCGGTAACGGCTTCCTCGAACTTGGTAGTCAACCTTTCAGCAGTCAAGTTAAGCTCAGATTTGCGGCTTTCTGTTGTCGCGTCAATCTCACCTTTTGCTGATATCGTTTTCTTCTGAACATTCTCCTCAAAGGTTGCGGTCAAGTTCTTAGCGGTGAGTTCTACTTCCGATTTAGCAGCATTCTTAGATGTCGTGATTGCTCCGTCGGCTTCCTTTACCTTTTCCTCTGCATTCTTATTGAAAGTAGCTGTTAGTTCTTCCGCTGAAGCCTGAATGTCTGATTCAGCAGATTCTTTTTTATCAGTGATCGCTCCGGTCGCTTCTTCTGTTTTTTCTTCTACTGTTTTCTTGAATTGTAGATCAAGCTGTTCGGCAGTCATGGTTAATGATGACTCTGCACTCTTTTTAGCTTCGGAGATCGCATCGGTTGCCTCTTCTGTTTTGGTATCTACCAGATTGGTAAAGGCGAGTACAAAGTCCTTGGCTGTGAGCTGAAGCGTACCGGTTGCTTCTTCCGTTGCTGATGTAATAGCACCGAGGGCATTCGTCGTCTCGGTATTAACCTTATGGGTAAAGTCAGCAGACAACTTCTCATAATTGACATTAAACTCAGAAGATAGCTCTTCGATTTTGGTTACATGTTCACCTGCGGTGGTAGCTGACCCGGCAGCAGAGCTGGCAGAATCAGAAGCTTCCTTCGCGTACTTGATGACTTCTTGCCATTTGCCGGTGATCCCATCCTCCCTGATTTCGAAGTCGCCGCGTATCTGAATCTCACGACCGTTCAACTCGTCTTCGATTGTCTTGTCATTGTGCAGGATGAATGTACCACGAATGATCACTCCATCGGCGATCAAACCAAACCATCTCTTAACGCTTCCTACAGCTTCTCTCGCCCATGCCGGTATCAGACCGATATCGGCATGACCGAGTGTGCATCTTACATGTTCCGGATCGGAATAAGCCGCCCAACTGTCGATACCGTCATAGAAGTATTGACAATTTGTTCTTGATGAGATACGGATGAATGATTGACGTTCTGCATCGATGAGATTTCCGACACGTGCAATGATCATGTGCTGGTAAGGGATGCTGTCACCTTCAGCTTCAAGGAGAATAGACTGATCGCTGCCCGGATCAGAGATGGCAGTAAACTGCTGAACCGAGTAAATTATGCCGGTGTTGCCGGGATTATGATAATACCCTATCAACAGGTCACTGTCGGCAAGCGGGTTATTGTCCGCTTCTCTCAAATCCGGATAGACTGTGAATATCCCGTCTCCGTTATCGAAGTAAGATGCGATCTTGATACTGCTTGTGACTATTTCTTCATCTTCTGTCACCCGGATGCGGTTGTATACAAATTCGTTCGTGATGAATTTCTCGCGTACAAATACAGATTTAAACTCAGCATTGCCGAGCTTGTCAATCAGCCAGCCGGAGACACCTGATACGAATGTACTTACCCATTCATCTACTTCTTCACCGGCAGCATTCAGTATCTTCTTCCCTGTTGCTTTAGCGGAGGAGATAAATCCCCAAATACCAGTGTTTATTAATCCTGCCATTCTGTTCCTCCTATCATTTGAGTTAAGAGTGCCACCTGCTTTTCTAGTTTATGGTAGTCAGCTACGGTGATTCTCTTTTTTTGTTCTATATCAGGTTTTGGTTCATCCTCTATGGTTATCGCTTCTTCAATATTTGTATCCTCCAGCGGTGTATCTTCATCGATGAGGATCGTTTCTTCCTCAGCTGGATCATCTATCTCTTCATAGTGTTCAGAGAGTTCCAAAAGCGGTTCTTCTAGTTTCTCACCTGACAAATAGTAGGTGTATCCGAGATAGATTTCATTTCCGAACAGCTGGCTGTCGGAAATTCTGCGGAGTACTTTGCCTTCTTCCGCAGTGATATGGTTGTTGTTTAATTCGTCTATTTTCATATTATACCTCCTCATTAGGGAAATCGGTTGCAAATTGGCTCATAGGTTTGATTCTGTCTGCTAATGCAGTCCAGTTAGTTGCTGTCTTATAAATGTCTATAGACTCGTCAGGGACATAGAACGGACAGTTGTTAGTCGAACTAAACGTATTTACCGTAATAGTTGGAGGTGTTGCTGTTGTTGCGATGATATATTGCATAGAAGAACAATTGGAGAATGCTTTATTTCCTAAATTAAGAGCATTTGCTGGTAACGTGGCTTTCTTTAATGATGCACAACTATAACAGAAAAGCTCCATGCTTCCTATCGTTTGTTCGTCAAGCAGTCCAGACGGGAGTACTTCTATTTGTGAATTGCGGAAGCATTGAGTTACACCTGAAGCCTCAGTATTTGAGAAAAGTCCAATAGGTATTGTTTTTAAATTAGTATATGCAAAACAACCGTCAAATCCGTAGGCATTTGGATTGTTGATAAAAAGATTTTCAGGTACCGAATCTATCGGGCAATATGAAAAGCACCCATAGGGTCTTTCTTGATAATCTGATGCTCCGAAACGAGTTGCATTGGGACAATAATAAAATAACCGTTCGGGAATTGAAGTGACCAAAGTTTTATTAAAGCAGGATACAAATTCTTTAGCTGCTATATTATATTTAAACAGATCTTCAGGAATTGAAGTAATCTTTGTACCCTCAAATGCATAGCTAAATGTTATAGCTTTAGGACAATGATCAAACAAACCTTGTGGAATATAGGAAATTTTTGACAATGCAAATGCACGTCCTAAATATTTAGCCTCAATGCAGTTGTCTAGCAACCCTTTCGGAATAGAAACAATATTTGTTTGATCGAATATACTTGAAAAATCTGTCCGATCGGTATCATTCTTAAGAATAAGACCAATATATCGGAGACTGGAATGACGCGTAAAAGAAAGTCCTTTAACGGCACTATTCCCAATACTCCAATAGGCAACAAGGTCGTATTGACCCTTTTCTGCTGCATACGTCACATTACTGCTATTTCTTATCTCTATTTGATGAAAATCTGAATTATCATAGGTGTGTTCATAGGTTTGTTTCCCTGTTGCAGATGCATTGTCTTCCATTCCATCTCCCCATGAAATAATATAATCAGTAGTATCTGAGGTAATATAAAGGGAAATACTTTTCCTTGCAGCCATCATCTGTATATTTCCATTCTCTACCGGTTTAAAAGATTCAATATCAAGCGTCATGGCAGCATTGACTGTGATAGTTGTTAAGCTAACTGTGACGCTGCCTGTCACATTGAAATATCCATTTTTAGATACGGTGTACTCATGAGTTTTTTTACTGCCTATTACCAATACCGCTTCCCCTGACGCATTTGTAATCCCTGTTTTCCCATCGCATTGAATAGTAGCTCCGGGTAGTACAGTATCATCTCTGACTATGAATTTAACTTCGACCGTGTTTGGTTCTACATATACAGTTAAGGATGTTGCAGACGTCCCAACAGTTATATTACCTGTCTTTTCATAATATGTGTCATGGGTAACAGAATATTCATAGGTTCCTTTTCCCAATGATAAAGTGCATTCACCGTACTGGTTAGTCGTCCCTGTCACTCCATTACATTTTACGGTAGCACCTTCTATGAGCAATGAACTGTATTTTACGATAAACTTAACATCCACAACACCATATACATACACAGTGTTTGTTGTATCAGATGTTATGGAACCATATGAGAAGGTGTTGCTTGCATATCCGTATGCAGACACGGTTCCGGATATAGCCGCACCTCCACGAGGTAAAGTAATATATCCGTCTGCATCAGAAATGTATGATTGGTCCCCAATTGTGACAGTAGCACCTTGAACATATACCGATTGGTTATAAACTCCTACCCGAATCTTTCTCAGTGGAATATATGTCACAGTATAACTCTGAGAACGTGTACCGGCTACAAGATATGAACCCTTAAAATCTTCGTGATTTTCACATTTGAACGTAAAATCAATCGTTATGTTGTCTTCAGAAGTTACCTTGTAGGTATATTCGTTTACTTTCTCAACTTCGTAGGCGCATTCGAAGACTGAATTTTTAATTGTATAATTCCGAGAAGAACTGAAGGTGAAAGTCGTCACAGGAGCAGGTTTCAATTGACCGTATGTGATAGCTAATTCGGGAAATGCCGCCTTCAGTTTGTTGATTTGTGCATCAGTAGCTACAGAGACATAACATTTACCGGTGATGACCGCTTTGTCTACATTGTTGCCGTTTTCGTCCAGTCCCTTCAAATTGATTAGTTTTATGATAGGATCAAGGGTAGATAATGTCCAGTCTACACCGATCAAGCGTACACGTTCTAACTTCATAGAATCAAGCGCAAAGCATCTGTCAATTATGGATAAGACATTAGCTTTGTTGGTGTTCTCCCATCTGATTGTCGAAAGATTCTGCACTCCTGCGAGTACCAATCCCGCATCAGTCAGTTCCGTTTGATTTCGGACCGTTAAATTTGTAATGGTGTCCGGCAGGTGAAGCAACGTCAAGTTACCGCCTTCGGGTAATACTACAGCGGATGTTCCGGTTCCTTCCGCCCATATCTCGCGGATGTTGGTACATAATGCAAGGTCTATTGCCTGCTTCAGGTTCGGGCAGTTGCGGGTATCCAGCTTTCGGAGCAGGTTGTTTGCACCAACTGAGAGCACTTCCATATTCGTGTTTCGATAGCCTTCCGCTCCGGACCCGATAATCAGCTCCACCAGTTTGGTCATCTTCGATACGTCGACCGAACCGGGATACAAAGAGGATAGATCCCCCAGGCTGCTGATCTGACCGGCACCAAAAATGATCGTTTCAGTATCGTTGAACTGGATGGCGGGAACTTTAATATGTACCGGTACATTTTTCTGTGAACGAGTGCCGACTGTATATGATCCGTACTGGACGTTGACATACTGCCCGGCATACGACGTGATGGTCATATCCGCATTAGGTTCTACTCCTTCCCACTCTGAAGGGGTGTACAGACGCAGAGTTGCGAAGTCATTCTTATAGTCTCCGGCAATGTATTTAGAGTCCATGTATTTGAATCGGTTGTACAGCCACCAGCGACGGTGCATCTTGCGGCTTCCCTGGGCAGCATACAGGTATGATCCGTTCCCTTCATCCAATAATGGGCGAACATACTTGTACCAGCTGTCTTCATTGTAGACCGCTTCACACCAGGCATCTCCCTGTTCGGTGTCGAAGAAGCGGATACATTCTTCATAAGTGAGCAGCTTCTTTGACCGCATTTCAGCATACATGGCTGCGATCTCTTTGGAATATGCCTGCTCGATGTTGTTCCAGAGAGTTGACTCTGCACCGTTCCAGACGTCCTTGTTGCCGATCTGATCGTGGTACTCAACCGTATAGTCAAATGCTGCTACGCCTTCATTATTCAGTCCGCACACTGTATCATTATCATAGAAGATGCAGATCCAGCGTATTCCGTCGAAAGTAGTCAGGAACATATTCTTGGCACGCTGGTCGACCATCGCAAAGAGTTCTGTTATCGTGTAGTACGATAACATGAAATTCATGTCCAGGTACTGATCAGCTTCGGCCCGGAACTTCGTCGGGTTATCCTTTACGGAGACAAGCCAGTCGGTCAGACGCTTTAGATTCGTGTAGTCTTCGTTTCCGTCCGGATAACGAGCTTCGAAGTCTTTCAGCCATTCTATATTACCTTCCGAGTCGACGGTGATATAGTCCGAACGTTTGAAGAGTACACGATCGGAGGTATTGTTCAGGATCTCCCAACTTTCACAGCCGGCCTTGAATCCGAATGTTTCATCCGTTGACTTGTCGTTATTGAAGTTGTATTTGCCCAGTGATGTTCTCTCAGCATCTTCTGATGTTTGATGCCACATCACCGACGGGCGGCCGTTGACTGTCGTCCGGACGCGGGGATCAGCCTTCTGTGCTTCAGTAAGGAACCCCATGCCACGAAGGATATAGTCGATCAAACGGGCCATACCGGTATTGTGTACACCGCTAGATTCGGCGAAGTCCGCTTTGAAGCAGAATACGTTTACAGGTATTTCCTCTTCGAAGATGGCAACTTTATCGGCATGTTCACCGGTAGCGGTCATGGTGAATCCCTGCTTGCATTTTGTCTTGAAGTTCTTTCGAGGATACCATTGAGAGGATGTTCCCTGTACGTCGATCTCTACTCCGGTTGCTACCCAGCTGCGTTCAGGATGTTCCCTGTCCTCATAAACAAGGGTGACAGTCTTCTTGTCTCCTTTGAAAGTCGGAAGCTCACCGACGATGGTGAATGAGATATTCTGATTCGCCAGCTTCTCATAGCTGAGATTCCCATAATCATCATAAATGTTGTTCCGGGCATATAGCTTGCGCTTCAGTTCAAGATTGTCCATATCGGCAATATAATTGTCGAGAAGCTGATAGCGGTTTAAGGCATTGTCATAGACACGGATATTAAAGATATCTGCGGTACAGTCACTGCTGCCGATTGAGATCCCGGCCGGATTGGGCTGAGTAAAGTTGTCTTGTTCCGGATACTGGATCAGTCCGCAGATCTCACCGTTGATGTAGACGAAGATCAGCCGGTTCTCCGCTTTCTTTTCGATCACGAAGGAGATCCGGACACGTTCATCCTCTTTGAATTGTGTTTCGATAGAGGTCTGTTCTGATCTGAATATGGCTTTCTGTGCGGTCACTTCAAGTCCGATGCCGGCATTCATGCAGCTGAGGATGACTGAATCATAGTCGGTAACGTCTCTGGTTTCAAATTCGAATTCGATTGTTTTACCGGTAGAACGGAAGTCGTTGGCAAAGGAGTTGTAGGGGATGGTTACACGTGCATCGCCATTAACGCGAAGAGCTACGAATCCGTCAACTGTCTTGATCCATCCGTTCGTTGCGTAGTTGAATGCGGTAAGTACAGCGAAGATCTTTCCGTAGTTCCAGATGTTTTTTCCTTCTTCGTTGTTGCTGCGGTTTACGGAAGTGAGGAAAAGAACGAGATCCGCTTCCTCCGGACGAACATCGATCTCTGATTCCCTAACCGTCAGGTTGAATGTTTTGGTCACAGATCCGCATGCAATTTTCAGTTCCAGGTCTCCGGGAGTTTCTGCCCGGTAACTCCATGTTTGTCGCGTGCGGTCGATCGTTTGATCACTGATCATGGTTCCATTAGCTGACAGGGTGATATCACTTGTCGTTGTAGCAGGATTATAAACGATGTAGGGGATCAGGAGTGTGCCGAATTGTTCGACTTCGGCAGTCCTGAAGGATGACGCAATAACCGGTGTGTTGTTTCCGGATACAATGCTGATAATATCATAGCGTAGATGATCGCTTTCTACTTCGGTATCATTGATCGTTGCCGTCGCATAAACGTCGAGCGTATGTGCACCATGCGCCTGTGCCGGGATTGAATATGTCTGCTGTCGGTTAGATACAGATGTGATGTAAATACCAGTTTCCTTATCATCTACAAGAAAATGAATTGTCTTCTCTACTGCGCCCATCGGGGTATATGGGAATGAGATCGCTCCGGTGTAGGCCTTTGAATCGTCAAATGTAGACGTTACGGCAATGCTTACTGCATTGATCTTGAATGTCAGCTTGCGGGTAGCTCCGTAACTGTCGGTAACTTGAACGACGAGGATGTTATCACCGAGTATCAGGTATTTGCCGATGTTGAATGAAACTTCGCCTTGATTGATTGTTTCAGAGGCTACCTGTTTATTATTTAAGGTATAGGTTGCAATACCTTCGCCGGTTTCCTCTCCGGACAAAGTAGATGAGTATGTGTACTTGACCAGTGTCTCCTTACCATGAACGGCCGTTGCATTTGACGGAGTGACAAAGGCAAGCGTGAGCTTTGTTCCTCCGCCACCTGCGGCTGCTTTCACGGGATAGAATACACCTGCTCGTTTCTGCATCATATAGTTTCCGTCCGGAACTAGATCGAATGATTCATCTGTGTTGTCCATCTCACCCAGTGAGGTAGAACCGAATCCGCTATTTTTAGGAACTTCTGTTAATCCTATTGCCATAACATTACTATTTTCGGGATTATCTTTTTCTGATTCAGTAACTCCATAATCGGTGTCGGCCATCACGACGACACCACCGGACAGCCGGGTCATTTTACCGACATTCAAGCCTCCTTCGACATCACAACCTTCTTTGGATGTAAAGCCTTTCTTGAAAGTATCTTTGATGTCTTTGCGCATAAATCTATCATCCATATGAGACAAAGACACAATCGGTTCAAGTTTGCAATGTACGCGTTTATCAGCAGTAGAGAAAGATTCATCAAGAACGAGAATATAAGCACTAATTACCCCATTTTCTTTGACTGTTATCATTTGTCCTTCATAAGGTACATATGCGACTACATCAGTATTTCTAGCATATTTTTCAGCTTTTTCTAATGAGTCCCATACTGCAGTAGAATCTATTGGTAAGCTTCTTGTACGCTTATATTGGAGAAAGAAACTCGCCCCGGCAATCACAAGACTAGAGTTAAGCGTTACTTTCTTTATTTCTGATAAATATTTTATTATTTCAAGTTTTTCTTCCATAATCAGGTCGTTTTAAAGGTAAACGTGTCTGGGTCATTTTCCATCGTAGATTCAGCAATCCACATTTTATAATCTATAGCATCACTACCATTGGCACCTTCAACAGGAATTGTGATAGGACCTATAGCACCATCTTCAACAAAATTTCCTGGATACGCTGTTAATGTTAACTCAGACAATATATCAGCAGGAATACATATAGCAAACATTTTCCATTTATCTACAGGGAATTTGTAAGTACCAGGCCCCGTATATAATCCACTAGATTGCAGCGCACGTACGTCATTTGATGTTTTAGGAACAGACGTGCATATGCCAGCAAACCACTTACGCCTTACGTTTACAGATATGGAGTCATTTAATTTTATTTCTGTCAGACTCCCATCTGCACTAGCATCATATTCAACAGTTACAATATATGTTTCTTTCTGTGTATAAATGCCGGATAGCTGACGAGTAGCAGTTTGGATTCCATCTACTTCTTTCGAGAATGTAAGAATATTCGCTTCATTGTTATCATAATATGCCTTTTTCATTGCGCCTTGACCGTTTCGAACAGCCGTATATGAAATGTATCCTTTTGAAGTTCCATATTCAACCTCCTTAGACGTAGACAGGATTCCTGATAGTTTAGCCGATGCCTTTTTCGCCAACATCGTTACAAAAATATCCTCATAAGTAGTACCTTGAAGTATGACATCGCCTGTTTTAATATGCCCGGTTTGTGGAGCCGTTACAATGATATTCTTAGATAGTTTGAATGATGCGTTACTTCCTCCTTCGGTCCAATCACTCCCCTGCCCTCCATTTACAAATTGATTATCAAATTTTATTTTATCATTATTCTGGACAGTCATCAATGACAATGTGAAAACATAACTGTTCACCGTTTCTGAAATTTGATTCATCTCCGGCACACTACTCTCATTCCTGACAAAGCGCTTGCCATTAAAAAAGACATATGAACAGCTCATTATACGATTTAGCAATTCAGCATACCAAACAGGGCATCCTTCTGCGTTTCCCAAAGTGAAAGTCTTTAAAGTATTTTCCGAAGAATACAAATCTATCGTATCTTCGTCAGTAGAAACAAACTGTTCGTTAGTTACTCCGAATGACCAACCGGAATCTTTAAATCCTCCAGGTGCACGGAAATCAAACAGATATTGCTTTCCTTCAATTATAAAGACACAATCAGTACGCTGTTTATTGTCTTTCATTGAATATTGTATTAAAGTAGTATGCGAGAGTTTAAATTCATCGTCTGTTACCTCAAACAATTCGCTTGATATTCCATTTAACTGGAATTCATAGTAACCAGTACTCAGTCCAGTCATATTACAATAATATAATATGATGCCATCAGTCATTTCCCACTTACCCCAAGTAACTGGAGTCTTATCACCAGTTATAACATTGATCATGCAACCTGTAGGCTCACCTTTCTCTGAAAAAGCTATGACTTCTATAAATATCTGGTCGCTCGGAGCAAATTTTTGGACATACTTACTCTGTATTCCGAAAATATCATCAGAAGGATTGAAAAACAATGGTGTAAAAGGACTTATCTTAAACATATCATTCTATACTTTTTACTAATAATTTATATTTCATTCCATCATACTGACCGTATTTACACGAAACATCGTCTATATATCCTAGATAGATATTTCCATCGTACGTCGTTCGGACTAAATCACCAACATCAGCCGGAAGCGCATCATCATCAGTCGTTACTTTCAGGACCCCAACGGTAAATAAGGAGCTAGATATATCAATATCTCCATTCTCATTTACGCCATTTATCACTACATCGCTATTACCATCCGAAGAAGCAAACTTGAGTTTTTTAGCAAATACACCAATAAATGCACTATTAGCACCGACCATGGACCGAGGAGAGTACATTGCGTTGAACATTAATGAAGAATCAAGTACACCTTCTATATTATATCCATTGCGTAAAAGCAGATACTTATCGTTTTTAAGTTCTGCACACACAAAAAAAACATCATTATCACTATCGTTATCGGTGGTATCTTTTCCACGTTCTTGAACCAGAAATTCGATACCATACGGATCTGCACGAAAAGGGCTTATCAATTCATAAGTCTTATCAGAAAGTGTTATACCTGTCGTATATTCATTAGTGAAATGAAACTCATCACGACCGTTAATACTATTGTAATCCTGTTTATCATACCCTATTTTTACTGTCGAACAAATAAGAGAAGAATCTAAGGAAAAAGAAGTACCCTTGTCTATGTTTACGATCTCTTTTGAGACTACACTACCAAATAACTTGTCCCTTTTTGTGAAAGTCACAGTCCTTCTCTCTTCATCAACTACGGGTATAAATCCAAAAACAGCCTCCATCCAGTCTGTGAATTTGTTATAAGAAGTATATATTTTAGCTTCAGGAATGCCACGTAAACTTTCAGCAGCGACAATCATACTTTTATCAAGCCGATCATCTATGTTCGTTGCAATCATGCAGGATATATCTTTTGAATCCTCATTGATATTCTTTATTATACTACTTAGAAGATTAATAGGACTGATTACATCAACTAATACCGGCTTATCAATAGAAGTGTATTTAACAGAGAACTCTTTAAATTTACTGATCTTCAGGTATGAGGTTCTATTTCCATCATTAGTAAAAGTAATCTTTAGCAGATTCCCAGAACGAGAATATATTCCAGGAATCTTAAACTTTCCCTTAACGTCAAACTCATTTCCATTTCCTTTATAAAATGCAGAAAAATCATGTTGCATTGATCCTTCAATGATAGTCGCTGTAATATTGAATGCACCGTTAGAACTACGTTTCACATGAAAGTCCATCGATATCTCAACCTCCATTGTAGCATTAAACTTCATAATTGCACTATTGTTTCCTTCGGTCAGATTTTCCAACAGAGTTACATTACTGGTATTATACATTTCTGATTCGTCACCACTCATCAAAGGTAATACAACAGGATTTCTTGACGTTGCCCCATTATAGCTGATTACAATTTCATCTTCTTCAGCAGGAATCTGCTCATAGCTGCCAAAATCTTTATCATAAGCAAAGTATTTCACAGAATTAAAAATCAGGATTCTATCGTAATAGAACTGATTATCATTCTTTATCTCACTCACAGGGATTTCATACTGAGTACTCTTCTTTGCTTTAAGCAATGAAGCAATACTGTCATCTATAGCATTCATCGAAAGTGTCATATTCCCTATATTGAGAGAAGAAAAATCTAAGGGACAACTAAAAAGCTTATCATATCCGTGGTTATTTGTAATAGTATAAACCTCTATAACAGCCTTTGAATTCAGGTAATTCTTTCGATATTCTGCAAATAATACATCATACGCATTATTTATAAACTCAAATTTTGATGTAAAAGTCCGCTTGGTTCCCCCATAGTCAACCCTCTTAATAGAGTAACTTATTTCTTTCCAATTCTTAATATCAGAATTGGATAACTGATAGGTTATATTATTAATCACAAGCTTAAATTTGCAAAGCATACTATTGTCTAATAACGTTTGCGAGCAAATATATAGAAAAAGCCAACCGATTTCCCAATTGAGCAAAATCTTGAAAGTTACTCATTATCAATTTATCATATAATCATCTATTTATCAAAGAAATACGTTAAAAAAAAGAAATTCTCATTTTAAAACTCCCCATATATAGTTATTAACTTTCAAAAGGAATATAGCCATTCGCATCACAGCCCCCTTCTTATACCAATGTCTATATTAAAAAATTATCATAGCTTTCAAAAGTGAGAATATTTCATATTAGCATTTTTGTTATCAATTAAATATTTATATCTTTGAAAAAAACAAATACAATAATTAAAATGGAACAGAAATTATCAAATGTCGATTTAATGAAGATTGCAATAGAGGAACAGTCAAAATGTACTTCATTTCCTAAAGTTGGAGCTGTAATAGCAAAGGACGGAAAAGTATTAGCCAAAGCTTTTAAAAATGAAGAACAAAACAAACATGCTGAAAGAATAGCAATAGAAAAACTTGATCAATCTATTCTTAGTGGAGCAACCATAGTGACTACTTTAGAACCATGCGTAAATATAACAAATGAACAGCCATTTAAATCTTGCACAGATTTAATCATAGATAGTGGCATCAATACTGTAATTATTGGTATTTTAGATCCAAATGGAAAAGTCTACTGTCAAGGTTATAAGAAGCTACTAGATAATAAAATTAAAGTCGATTTCTTTACCTCAAAACTAAGAGAAAATTTAGAAGCTACAACCTTCGAATATGACGATTGTGGAATCGGCTATGGACCTGGAGGACAAAGACGTGTTGCAGTAGTTGCGAGTGGCAAAAACTTCAAAATTCAATTTTCCAAAGAAGATTCACGTTCTATAGAATTCCAATGGAATACATTACAATTCCAACATGGATGTGTTGATTTGTATAAAGGAGATAAAGATTCAGTACGTTGTGCTATTGGAGCTAAAAATTTTAAAGATATTACAAAGCCTTTAGTATTTAGAGAACCCTCTCATTATGCCAGAATGAAAGTTGGAGATATTGCCATTATTGCCCCAACAAATAGCACTTTTCTTATTTTAATAAAATTATTAGGCATAACTGAAACAGATATAACCTTCCAATGGGAAGTTAGAAACAAATAATGAATTTGAGTAAATTACTGGCTGGAGATAAACAATCGATAGAAATGCTTTGTCACTCCCAATTGCCAGTAATTATTATGATAAGATTAGTCTTTAAGTTCTTTACATAATTGTTTTCGTCCAGAAGATATGCGACTCCTAACAGTACCAACAGGTATATGTAGTATTTCGCTTATCTCATCATAAGTATATCCCTTTGCCCAATAAATAACACTATCTATACAGCGAGATTTTTGGGAACATCGCCTAATTACAGCCATAATATCATTATATATGATCATATTATAAGGATTGCCAACAGAACGATTCTCAGCAATAATATCATATTCAGTAAAATGCACTGTAAGCCCCCGATAAAGTACCCGTTGTCTTTGTATCTTTAAGTCTCGATCTTTGC
>OLGI01001304.1_pt1 | contig 22021 bp, 27 predicted proteins | sample 1605221 | NCBI WGS metagenome assembly OLGI01 (sample SAMEA3888915, study PRJEB22519) | human gut metagenome | biome: human gut; feature: human-associated habitat; material: faeces | place: Denmark | collected 2010 | reverse complement strand
AGAAAAAATACAAGAACATGTCCCTGATCCTGAATGGAACCGAGGGAAGCGGTGGCCGCTACGGATACCGTTACGGCTATCGGTATGGTTACCACTACGGCTACGGCTCGGGATACCACTACGGCTACGATGAGAAACGTGTTGGTGTTGGGCGATAAACAGTTGGTTGTCAAATAATTAGCAAATAAGTATTTCAAATAAAATCTTCATATCATTGTGTGGCCTTTCAGAAAACGCATCCCGCTGAAAGATAGCGGCATATTCGAGGGTTTTACCGACTGGCACTCGCACATCCTGCCGGGTGTGGACGACGGGGTGCGGACTGTGGAAGAAGCGTTGGAAATACTGCGCCTGTATGAAGAGTTGGGCATAAAATCCATATGGCTTACACCGCATATCATGGAAGATATGCCCAACACCACAACGCATCTCAGGGAGCGTTACGCTGAACTTCAAGCCGCCTATAGCGGACGGATAAAACTACATCTTGCCTCCGAGAATATGCTCGACAACCTCTTCGAGGAACGGTTGGAAAAGAACGACCTGCTGCCTTTGGGTGAGAGCGGCGACCATCTGCTGGTGGAAACCTCTTACTTCAGCCCTCCAATGGGATTAAACAACATTCTGCTCCGCATCAAGGCCAAAGGCTACTATCCCATTCTCGCTCATCCGGAGCGGTATGTTTATATGGGTGAATCGGATTATCGACAATTAAAAGGCATAGGGGTGAAGTTTCAACTCAATCTCTTTTCTTTAGTCGGTGCATACGGCGTGGAAACAAAAAAGAAAGCCGAATGGTTGTTGAAAAACGATTTTTATAATTTAATGGGTAGCGATATACATCGCCTTGCTCTTTACGAAGAAATGATAAGAAAGAAAATGCAAAAAAATATCTTGGAACGATTGAAAGACCTTTCTAAATAATAGAATATATGAAAACTTATAAGATTGCAGTAGCTGGAACAGGCTATGTCGGATTAAGTATTGCTACGCTATTAAGCCAGCATCATCATGTAACGGCGGTAGATGTCATTCCGGAGAAGGTAGCCCTTATCAACCAGAGAAAATCACCTATACAGGATGACTATATAGAGAAATACTTGGCTGAAAAGGAATTATACCTGACAGCTACCCTTGATGGTAAAACAGCCTATCAAGATGCAGACTTTGTGGTAATAGCCGCTCCGACCAATTACGACCCAGTGAAAAACTATTTTGATACCAGCCATGTGGAAGAAGTCATAGAACTGGTGAAAAGCGTGAATCCTCGTGCCATTATGGTTATCAAAAGTACAATCCCGGTTGGCTATACCGAGAATATACGCAAGAAACTGGATACGGAAAATGTGATATTCTCACCGGAGTTCCTGCGCGAAAGCAAGGCTTTGTATGACAATCTGTATCCCAGCCGTATCATTGTCGGTCGACCGGAAGGAGATAAACGCTTGGACGAAGCAGCCCATACTTTTGCTGCTTTGTTACAAGAAGGCGCAATCAAAGAAAATATAGACACCCTTTTCATGGGACTTACCGAAGCGGAAGCGGTAAAGCTGTTTGCCAATACTTATTTGGCCTTGCGTGTAAGTTATTTCAATGAACTGGATACATACGCCGAGATAAAAGGGCTGGATACGCAGGCCATCATCAACGGGGTAAGCCTTGACCCACGAATCGGTACTCATTACAACAACCCGTCATTCGGTTATGGAGGTTATTGCCTTCCCAAAGACACCAAACAACTACTTGCCAATTATGCAGATGTACCAGAGAACCTGATACAAGCCATTGTAGAGAGCAACCGTACCCGCAAGGATTTCATTGCTGACCGTGTGTTACATATGGCAGGTTACTATGACTACTATAACCGTGGAGATTTTAATCCTAATGACGAGAAACGATGCGTTATTGGAGTCTATCGCCTAACGATGAAGTCCAACAGTGACAATTTTCGACAAAGCAGCATTCAGGGAGTAATGAAACGTATTAAGGCAAAAGGAGCAGAAGTCATTATTTATGAACCCACGCTGGAGGACGGTAGTACTTTCTTTGGAAGTAAAGTCGTGAATGATATTGAACTATTTAAATCAAAATCTCAGGTTATTATAGCCAATAGATACGATGATTGTTTGAATAGTGCAAAAAAGAAAGTATATACAAGAGATATTTTTAGCAGGGATTGATAAGTTTTGATGTGTGGGATGAAAAACTTTTAGCATGAGCGACATTTCCGTTTTAAAAAAAGAAGGACTCAAAGGTAGTGCTTGGAATTTCTTGAATATGGCTGTCAACCAAACGAGAAACTTTATTGTTTCATTGGTTCTCGCCAGATTACTAATGCCTTCTGATTTCGGTTTGATTAGTATGGCGTTGGTCTTAAATACCATACTTGACTCTATCGTTGATTTTGGATTAGGGAATGCAGTTATACGCAAAGAGAAAATTACGGAAACGGAATTATCCACAGTCTTTTGGATTAATATTCTGTTAGGAGGATTTTGTACATTGACTGTTTTTCTTTCAGCCCCTCTCTTTGAGTACTTTTTTGAAATGCCACAATTAGGTAATATTGTAAGAATTACTTCCTTTTCTTTCCTTATCAGTTCATTTGGAACTTTACAAACAGCCCTTTTTCAGAAAAAGTTAAACTTTAAAGCCCCCTTTATTGCAAAACTAATTTCTGGCCTTATTTCAGGAATTGGAGGTATAATATTGGCCTTATTAGATTTTGGCGTATGGGCATTAGTTTTTTCAAATACCGCAGGTTGGCTTTTTAATTCGACCATACTATGGATAATCTCTTCTTGGCATCCCAAAATGCTTTTTCAACCTTCTCAAGTCAAAGAACTTTGGAATTTTGGATGGAAAATGACATTGACCACTATTATAAATAGAGTATTTAGACAATTAGACACATTTATCATTGGTAAATTATACAGTGCGGCCTCTTTGGGTCTATTCAATCGGGCTAAGTCTTTAAATAATTTGGTTATAGAATGTTCTTTTTCTGCTATCCGGAGTACAATGTTACCAACATTCAGCAAACTTCAAAATGATGTGGAATTGTTACGTAATAGCATTATAAAGCTCATTCATGTGATTTCATTCCTGACCTTTTTATTTGCAGGTCTTATGTATATGTGCGCTGACGATTTAATTATAATACTTTATGGAAATAAATGGGAAGGAGCAATTGAGATATTTAAGATTTTAGGCTTGTTTTCTATTACAATTTGCCTCCCTGTAGTCTATGATGCTATTATTTCAGTAGTAAATCGTATGAGTTTATATTTATGGATAGGAATTATTCGGAATATGATTTTATTAATAGCCATACCCTTTGGGATTATTTATGGTTTTCATGCTTATATATGGAGTGTATCAATTGCATCAGGAATTAATTTAATTCCTTACTTTTTTGCAGCAAACACCTGCATACAATTACCTGTAGCATCACAAATATACACTATTGTACGATATGTGGCACCTTTCATTTTTGCTATATTACTATGGCAGATTATAGACTATTCAAGTAGGAATCATTTTATTGACATTTTTTTGAAATCCATTTATTTTTTATGCACATATGTAGGATATAATATGTGGGCGAAAAACAATGGATATGTAATCTGCCAAACTTTAATCAAAAACACAGTGGCTAAAAATAAGAAATGATGAATCTACTTTGCAAAATTTATCGCAAACTTGTGGAAACTCATTGGTCCTATAGAAAAAAACATTCACAAGTAAGAATACAAACAGGAGGAATTTTCCGGGTCGGAAAAAATGTAAGGATTCAAAAGAGTACCATTTATGTAGACAGTACTTCTGAATTAATTTTAGATAGTCATGTTCAATTAATTGGCGTAAAAATTTTTGTAACAAAAGGATCGCATGTTCATATCAGTGAGTATTCTTGCCTAAGTCAGGGAAATAATATTGCATGTCCATTGTACACAATTAGCCAAGGGAAACTAATAGTGGATCATCATGTTTATTTACGACTTCAAAGACTGTGGATCCGTTTTGGGGGATTTATTCACATCGGACAATATACAAATATAAATAACGGCAGTGAAATCCGTTCCGATGAGCGAGTAGAAATAGGTAGTTATTGTATGCTTTCTTATAATCTTAGGATTTGGGATACAAATACACACTGCATCTATCCTTCTGAAAAAAGAAGAAAATTAACACGTGAGAAGTTCCCAAATTTTGGCGCTGAATATGAAAAGCCCAAAACAGCACCTGTTATAATAGGTGATGATGTTTGGATTGGTGAAAAATCATCCATATTGAAAGGTACATCACTCGGTAACAATGTGATAGTCGGATACAATACAACATTAGTGGGGAAACATATTCCAACGAATAAAACAGTAGTACAAAAAATAGAATTATCTATCATATAAATTATTACATGTCACCAAAAGTTTCAATACTTATTCCCTGTTACAATTCAGAGCGATTTGTTGCAGAAACTCTTGATAGTTGTCTCGCTCAAACTTATCGCAACATCGAAATAATTGTCGTTGATGATGGCTCAACCGACAACTCATTTGCAATCGCAAAAAGTTTTGAATCCAATATCATTAAAGTGTATCGACAAGATAATTCCGGTGCTTGTGCTGCACGTAATTATGCTTTCCGTAAAAGTTCCGGTGAGTATATCGTTTATTTAGATGCTGATGATATTATTAATCCTTCCTTTGTAGAGGAACATATCATACGCCTATGCGATGCAAATGAAAGATGTATAAGTTTTGGGAAATGGGATAAATTTAGATCTTCTATAGCAGAAACGACATTCCCATCTCGGCATTTTTATAAAGACTATATAGACCCTTTCCAACTTTTGATTGATTTATGGGAGACAGGTAGTATGTTACAAACATCATGCTACATGGTATTCCGACAGCTTGTCTACGAATCAGGAGGTTGGAAAGAAAATCTACTCATGAACCAAGATGGTGATTTTTTTTCGCGCATATTAATGATAGCCTCAAAAGCATATTTTATATCCAATGCTAAAGTTTATTATCGTATAGGCGAATACTCCACAGTAAGCAAAGCAAACAGTGAGAATAAATTAGTGTCATTACTTGATAGCTATATCAGTTATAAAGAAAACGCACTCATTCATAAAGATAATTTACGAGTACGTAAAGCATTGAGTTATAACTTCACGTATTTTATTTATCTATATGGCAACAAATATCCAGCCCTATATAAGAAAGCGAAAGACCAAGTGGAGAACTTAGGGGTTGGATTTCAATTGAGGAAAAAATCGCCCCGGATAAGGTTCGTAAGCAAAATTTTAGGTTTTGAAAATTTAATGGCTATACGAAGGATTATATCAAAAGAGTAAATTATGCAACAACTAAGTCAGCGGAAAATAAGCATTATCGTTCCTGTCTATAATTCAGAGAAACATCTTTGCAAAATGATAGAATCAATTATCGAACAAGAATATTCCCACTGGGAGTTGATACTTGTGGATGACGGTTCTACCGACAGAAGTGGAGATGTCTGTGATGAATATGCACAGAAAGATACTAGAATCAAAGTATATCATCAAAAAAACGGCGGAGTATCTGTAGCTCGCAACAAGGCATTAGACAAAATTTCAGGCGACTATGTTACATTTATTGATTCCGATGATTGGGTAGAACCTAGCTATCTTTTACGCTTTATGGAATTTCCATATGCAGATGACCAAATAGTCTTTCAAGGGTATTTCATGGACTATGTAGGAGCAGTAGCGAAGGAGTCAACAAAGGAAATCCCTAAACAAGGCCGAATTTTACACTTAGGGGCTATTTTGGGAAAAATGTTTGCTACACCAATCATTAAGTTGCATAATATTCGATTTGATGAGCGGTTACGTTTGCACGAAGACCATGTATTTTATTATGAATGCTTGAAATATGCAAGGCAGTTTGATTTTTCCTCATATGCGGGTTATCACTATATGCATTATGGAGAACAATCCCTTTCTCGAAGATTACAGTCAACTGATGCCTATTTTCTTGCATCAGAATTATTATTGGACTATTACCAATATGACATCACAGTTTCAGATAACGAATATAAACGCTTCTGTATTCAAAAATTTGGTCTAAACCAAATGGTAATGGGTGTGTTTTCACTCTATTTTTCATCGTTCACTAAAAAACATCGTTTAGATGTATTACGAATGATAAAAAAACATGTCGAGATATTCAAACAATTTTACGTTCCTAATTCTTTAAATGGAAAATTGTTTTTATTCTGCTATTTACATTTCACACCTGCCATTCAAGATGCAATATTTAAAATAGCCACCGCATTGTTAGGCAGAAAGTTTAAAACTCGACTGAATCTAAAATAATCTTTTTACATACAGAAATGACTACAAATACATTAAAGTTTTTTACTTTACTTCGGTTTCCACTAATGGTGGGTGTGGTGATGATTCATTGCGACATATCCGACCAGCTTGTGCCTGAGTTACGTGGGCAATGGGCACAAGATGTAATGTATTTCTTTAGCAATATAATAGGTCGATTTAGTGTACCAATGTTTTTTTTAATTTCAGGATTTTTATTCTATCGGAATGGAACACTAACACACAATGAGTATGCATCTAAATTACATCATCGACTATACACACTTCTTATACCCTATCTTTTATGGAATCTGATAGCCTTTTTATTTTTCATAGCGAAGCATTACCCCCCCCTATGTCCCGTTTTTCAAGGAATCACGGAAATTCCAATTTCGTTTGAAAATTTTCTAAAATCATTTTGGGAATTTCGATTTGAAGGATTAGGAGAATCTAAATCCATGCCTATAGATTTCCCCTTGTGGTATGTAAGAGATTTGATGATTGTAGTACTTTGTTCACCTCTATTATACAGGCTCATTAAGTGTGGCAGATTATTAGTAGGATTAATCGGGGGTATTTGGCTGAGCTTTAACCCTGAGTTTTGTGGCATAGATATGACTGGATTTTTCTTTTTCACATTAGGCGGTTATTTTTCTATGAACAAGGTTGATTTAGCTGATATTTTTAAATCAAGAAAAGCAAAAATATCAACTATGTTTCTTTTTGTCATTGTAATTATAGCAGATATGATTACCCGTGGGGAAACTTATCATTATTTGCTACATAATATCACCATTTTAACAGGCATGATTGTAATGTTTATATGTGCTGATTTAATCCTAAGACTAAGCATCGGAAAATCTACGATTTTAATAGAACATTTCGCTTCGACAACATTTTTTGTATATGCCTTGCATGGCCTGTTTGTAGCACCTTTGAGAAAGGGACTTTGTCTCGCTTTACAACCGACATCAAATACCGTAGCTGTTATGACTTATATGCTAAGTATATTAACAACCATTATATTGAGTCTTATTACTTATTACGTGTTAAAAAAATTATGCCCACAATTCTGTAGTTTACTCAATGGTGGAAGATAAATGAAACTTGTAAGATAACCCCCAAATAGAAACAAAAATGAAAATCGCAATATCTGGAGATTGCTTGAGTGTTTTTACTAGTGCATATCCTGTCAGAGGTATGCTGCTTGAACTAATAAAACAACGTCAAGATGATTTATTTATCATATTTTATACTCAAAGGCCAAGACCTAAAATGTTAAAGTCTTTTTTTGAGCAATTACATGCACTCCCAAATGTAAAAACACGCTATTTTAAATGGAATAGATATGTCGTAGGTTTACAGCGTTTCCTTACTCTATCAAACTATTTTCCAATAGATAACAGTTACGATATTTTTATAAATCCAAGCTATTTGGAATATGTCCGAGCGTTCAAAGGTGTACAAATAGCCAATATAACAGATTTGTCCATACTCCATTCCCAAGCATCTATTCCACATGCAAAAATATGGAAGTTACAAAACAAATTTGCAAAATCTTTCTATTTCAGATTGAAAGATTTGAATGTGGTTTCTATATCTGAATACACGAAGCAGGATATTCATAGATATTTCAAGAGAGTAAATACCCGTATCAATGTAATTTATAATGGTATTGATGATTTTTGGTTTGACAATCACTATATCGAAAACAGTCTTACCAATCAATACCAGAATCGAGCCTATTTTATTTGGTGGGGATTCATGTCCCGCAGAAAAAATTTGATCAATATGTTATTAGCGTATGAGGAATTGGTGAAAGAGAAATGTGAGGTTCCAGATATGCTTATCATCGGAAATATAGCGGAGCATCTTAAAAAAGAGATAACTCCCCTAATGGAACGAAATGCCAAGATTATCCATTTGCCTTTCCAGGAAGAATATGTGCTCAAAACATTAGTAAAAAACAGTAAAGGACTTATATTTCCCTCTTTTTACGAAGGATTTGGATTACCTGTCATTGAAGCATACTCACAAGGTGTTCCTGTCGCTTGTTCTAATGTAACTTCCTTGCCCGAAATTGCAAATGGCTTCAGCTTTCTATTTGACCCGAATAATCGAATAGAAATCAAAGAGGCTTTTCTTCATCTATTGAATTTTAACAAAGAAAGCAATTCACCTTTGTTGATCCAGTATGCCCGGCAATTTACATATAAGAAAGCCGCAGAAGCCTATAATAAATTGATAAATAAAATGGTATGATTTGGGAAATTATACGTTATGGAATATTTGCCTTGTTTTTATGTCTGACATGCTTCTTTGTATATAGGCAGAAACATGAGTATCTTTTATGGTTGTATTTCTTTACATTTCCATTTCAAAACTGTGCCTTTTATCTTATAACTACATGGAATCCGTACAAGGTCGTTGCCATAGGTATGCTTTTTTGCATACTGTTTCACCCAGCAAACAGTCGGACTTCGGATGTACTTAAAAGGATTGTTGCATACTTTTTTATCATGCTATTACTTAGTAATCTGTTTTCGTTACTCATGCCTCCTGAAAATGTTGGAACACGCACTTTGATTCGCCTATTGGTTCAAGATGCCACTTACATATTAGGAGTCGTTCCATTATTATTCATGAACCGGCTTCCAAGAGATTTTGATCAAAGGGTCATAAAGTGGTACACGTATGCCATCTGTACACTGATAGGAATAGGGTTTGTACATTATTTCTTTCTTAAAGCAGGCATTCCATTTGCTCCCATCATTCGCGATGTAGGTACGTCCAATGCTGTTGCAGCCACTTTTTTTGGAGGTGATACAGTCTTTCGCATATATGGCCTTTGTGGAGAACCTAAGAATATGGCTTTCGCATTAACTCCATTTGTACTTTTTCTAATAACAAATTTCCTCTACAAAAAGAAATTGGATCTGAAAGCGGCAACTATATTGGCTTTGGGATTATTTATTTTATTAAACACGTTTTCTTCTGCCGCTTTTATTGAATTTGCGATTGGACTAATTGGTGTAGTGATTTTAATATTATCAAGAACTAATAAGTTAGTTGCAATACTGACTATCAGTACCGTATTAGTGATAGGCTCTTTCGGACTATTCCTTTCAGAAATTCAAAAAACGCAACCAACTAATGCTAAAACCGAAATCTCTTTTATTAATTCTTTTTATGAACGCTCTTTTGGACGTGCCCAAAATGAAATCGAGGATGGACGGTCAGAGGTTTTAATAACAAAAGATTTTATAGAATCCAATAATCCTATTTACTATTTATTCGGATATGGGCCGGGACAATATTCTTTCCATAGCAAAAATCTAACATTCAGTGGCGGATATATTCCAGTTCAATCGGGATTGGTCCTGAACTTAGTGGATTTTGGCCTCATTGGATATTTGTTTTTCTTTTATTTGCTATATCAAGTATATACTTTATATAAGAAATCCAAATCCAATGATATATCATTCTATTTTATAGTCATAGGCTGCTGCACAATGATTGGAAATTTCATGTATTCAATGATGGGAGGAAGTATCCTGATAGGTATGCTTCCTTTTATAGGCATTGCATTTCAATCATACCATTATAATACAGAATATGAGGACTAAGTTGATCCTTTAGATATGCTTGTTTCATCGCCTTTTAAGAAAGATCTATTCTTTCTCTATCTCTGTAAACTCCAAGGTTCACTACTTGCCTCCTTTGTATTCTTTTGCCATTCGCAGTTAGATTAATATTTTTTATCTCTTAAGCATATGATGAAAATACTTCATTCAGGAACTCTTGATATAAAATACGGAGGGCCAGCATTAAGCACATATCTGACCATAAAAGGATTACACGCTAATCAGGTAAATGCAGAAATGCTTATGGCCCCTCTAACCAACAAGAAAGATTTAATAGCCAATGATGTGAAGATACATTATACTTCACCTACTTTGGAAACTCGCTTTGGATACATTCCATATCTAAAGACCTCATTGGAAAATATGCCCTTATATGATTTATACCATATACAAGGGCTATGGTTATATCTTGGACACGGAGTTGCAAATTTTGCCCGAAAAAAGAAAAAGCCTTATGTCATTACATTAAGGGGGATGCTTTATCCGCAGGCCTTAGCGCACTCTAAACAGATAAAACAACTGTCTTTGTTGTTGTATCAACGGGAAGATTTACAAAAAGCAGCCTGCATACAAGCTACTTGTCTTGAAGAAATGCACCATTACCGTAATATGGGTTTCACTAACCCTGTAGCAGTTTTACCCAATCCAATAGAAACAGACGGAATTATTGAACGCCCTATTGTCCAAAGTGATAAAATAAGAATCGGGTATTTAGGACGAGTACATCCACGCAAACGTATTGAAAGATTGATTTACGCATTCAGCATATTACGAAAAGAGATGCAAGATACCGAATTACTTATCATTGGTGCTGATGATGAACAATATGAGCAATTCTTGAAAGATGAAGTCAAAAGACTTAAATTGACAAATGTCCGCTTTACAGGTTTTTTGGCGGGTGTAGAAAAAGACAACGCAATAAGTTCATTAACTTATTTGGCAGTACCAAGCGACTTTGAAAATTTTGGAAATATTGTCACAGAGGCTTTAGTGAGAGGAATACCAGTCATTGCTTCCAAAGGTATGCCATGGCAAGAACTGGAAAAATACCATTGTGGTTGGTGGATTAGTAATGACCAAGAAACTATAAACCAAACATTACTCAAGGCTATCCAAACGCCACCTAATGAACGTCTACAAATGGGCCTCAATGGTAAAAGAATGATTCAAGAAAATTATTCTGTAACTGTACTCGGAGATAAAATGAGCCAATTATATCAATATATTCTCCATATATCAGAAAAACCCAATTTTGTGTATGAATACTGATTTATCCCACTATGATAATTCTTGGTATAATCCGGGAAAAGGAGGATTCATACGAATTGTCTGGTATTTTATAAACGTCCTGTTTTTTATAAACCCTCTGAATCCATTTTCCTGCATAAAAGTAAGACTGTTGCGATTATTTGGTGCGAAAATCGGAAAAGGAGTAGTTATTAAGCCTAAAGTAAACATAAAATACCCGTGGAGATTGGAAGTCGGGAACTACACATGGATCGGTGAAAACGCGTGGATAGACAATTTGGCAAATGTAAAAATTGGAAATAATGTTTGCATAAGTCAAGGAGCTATGTTACTTTGCGGAAATCACAATTACAAGAAAACTACTTTTGATTTAATCATTGGAAATATCACATTGGAAAACGGCACTTGGATTGGGGCACACTCCATTGTTTGTCCTGGTGTTACTTTGCACTCGCATTCTGTCTTAGGAGTGGCTTCGGTTGCCAATCACGACATGGAATCTTATTCTATTTATCAAGGAAATCCTGCTAAAAAAATCAGAATAAGAACGGTTTTTTAAATCAATATATATCCTTTATGAAAATCAGCATTATAACTGCTACATTCAATAGCAGTTCCACCCTCCGTAACACCATTGAAAGTGTTTTAGGACAAACTTATATGGATTTTGAGCATCTGATAATTGACGGAGGATCAAACGACAACACGATTGACATAGTACGAGAGTATGAGCCAATCTATAAAGGAAGGTTACGATGGATTAGTGAACATGATCGTGGCATCTATGACGCTATGAACAAAGGTATTGCAATGGCTACAGGTGACATTGTGGGCATACTTAATAGTGATGACTTTTACACTTCTTCTGATGTTTTGGCAATGGTAGCAAGAGCAATGTCTGATACAAATTTAGATGCCGTATTTGGAGATGTTCATTATGTGAACGATTGTGATTTGAATAAATGCGTCCGTTATTACACATCCCGGCCATTCCATCGAAGTTGGATGCGGTTTGGTTTCATGCTGGCACATCCGTCTTTCTACTGCCGACGTTCAATATATGAGGAATTTGGAACTTTCGACTTATCGTATAAAGTCGCTGCCGATTTTGAAAATCTGTTGCGCCTGATATTCATACACCACATCCGCACCCGCTATATAGCCAAAGATTTTGTAACTATGCGTATAGGAGGTGCATCTTCTTCCGGCTTTCATAGCCATAGGCAAATCATGCGTGATCATTTAAGAGCCTTGAAGCAAAATAGGGTGTTTTCTAATCCTCTATTCCTGTGTATGCGTTATCCTTACAAGGTGTGTGAAATCGTTGTAACGAAAATAAATAACATATTTCGATATAATTTAAAATGAAAGCTCTTATTACAGGCATCACCGGCCAGGATGGTTCCTTCTTGGCCGAGTTTCTTTTAGCAAAAGGTTATGACGTGCACGGCACGATACGGCGTTCGTCGGTAGACTTCCGTGAGCGTATCGCCCATTTGGAAGGACATCCCAATTTTCACCTGCATTATGCAGACTTAGGCGACTCCATGAGTATTCTGCAAGTAGTGAAAAAAGTAAGACCGAATGAAATCTATAATCTGGCCGCACAAAGCCATGTGCAGGTGTCGTTTGACTCACCGGAATTTACAGCGGATGTGGATGCGACTGGTGTATTGCGTATCTTGGAAGCTGTGCGCCAATGCGACCTGACTGATACTTGCCGAATTTATCAGGCTTCAACGTCAGAACTTTACGGCAAGGTGGAGGAAGTCCCTCAAAATGAGAACACCCCCTTCCACCCTTATAGCCCGTATGCCGTGGCCAAGCTCTATGGTTACTGGATTGTGAAAGAATATCGGGAGGCTTACAATATGTTTTGTTGTTCGGGCATCCTGTTCAACCATGAGAGCGAACGCCGTGGAGAGACTTTCGTCACCCGGAAAATCACCCTCGCTGCCGCACGTATCGCGCAAGGCAAGCAAGAGAAATTGTATTTGGGAAACCTCTCTTCATTGCGCGACTGGGGATATGCCAAAGACTATGTAGAGTGCATGTGGCTGATTCTTCAAAACGAAAAGCCGGAGGACTTCGTGATAGCTACCGGTGAGCAGCATTCCGTGCGCGAGTTCTGTCAATTGGCTTTTCGGCATGCCGGAATAGAACTGCGTTTTGAAGGAGAGGGAGAGAACGAAAAAGGCATAGATACGAAAACCGGCAAGGTGCTGGTAGAAGTGTCTCCCGACTTTTACCGTCCAACCGATGTAGTGAATTTATGGGGGAATCCGGCAAAAGCTAAACGAGAATTGGGGTGGAATCCGCAAAAGACTACTTTCGAGCAACTTGTTAAAATCATGGTAGATGCGGACATGGCCAAGGTGGCCGTGGAGCGTGCCGGAGAACATGTACGCACCAACTTGGAAGAATATCTGGAGAAAGGAATCGTAAAATGATGGAAAAGAACGCAAAAATCTATGTGGCAGGCCACCGGGGAATGGTCGGCTCTGCCATTGTACGTGAACTGGAACTTCAGGAATACACGAACATCATCACCCGGACGCACAAGGAACTTGACCTGACACGCCAAGAAGCAGTAGAGCGTTTCTTTGCTGAGGAAAAGCCAGAATATGTGTTTCTTGCCGCGGCCAAGGTGGGAGGTATCATAGCCAACCAATCTGCATTGGCGGACTTCATGTATGAGAACATGATTCTGGAAATGAACGTCATTCATGCAGCTTGGAAAAACGGTTGCAAAAAGTTGGAATTTCTCGGTTCGTCATGTATCTACCCCCGTATGGCTCCGCAGCCCATGACGGAAAGTTGTCTGCTGACAAGCGAACTGGAAAAGACCAACGAGGCATACGCACTAGCCAAAATATCCGGCCTGAAATATTGTGAGTTCTTGAACCGTCAATATGATACGGACTACATCAGTGTAATGCCCACTAACCTTTACGGGCCTAACGACAACTATCATCCCGAACATAGTCATGTATTACCGGCCTTGATCCGCCGTTTCCATGAGGCTAAAGAACAGAGGCTTCCCTATGTGATCTGTTGGGGTGATGGCAGTCCACTTCGTGAGTTTCTGTATGTGGACGACCTTGCCAACTTGTGCGTGTTCTTGATGAATAACTACAGCGGTAATGAGACCGTAAACGCAGGAACAGGAAAGGAACTGACTATTAAAGCCCTTACTGAACTTGTGGCCAAAATTATCGGTTACAGTGGTGAAATACGTTGGGATACGACCCGTCCGAATGGAACACCGAGAAAGTTACTCGATGTGTCAAAGGCAACCGCTTTAGGTTGGACTTACAAAACTGAATTGGAAAACGGCATACGTCTTGCCTACGAGGATTTTTTGAATAATCCGATGCGGGCGGAGAGATAAAAAATAACATAAAGTGGTGACTATAGCGGTAGGGAATACACCTCTTCCCATTCCGAACAGAGAAGTGAAGACTATTTGCGCCGATGGTACTACATTTAGTGGAAGAGTAGGTAATCGCCAAAGAGAGATAATTCTTTTTTATTAATAGTAAAGTATCTGAAATATGAAAAATATTTTTAGTAATTAGGGCAGCCTCTCACGTTGGAGGACGAGGCTGTCAGAATGGATGGTAGCAATACTTCTTACCCTTGCTACTGTATAGATGTCTTATGATGTCTATTAGTCCTATGTCGCATAGGATGAAACAGAGCGGTTCGCTGCACAGTTGAATGTATATGGATTATACGATAACTTAAAAAGTAAGCGAGAACAGGATGAACTACTTGAGGTTTGGAAAATCTAATCTTCCAGTGGGTTTGAAGGATCCCACCAAAAAAATCCTTCATTTTTCATTTACTGATATAGCTTTCAAAGATCTATATGCAAATCATACTGTTATCCGGCGGCTCGGGCAAACGCCTGTGGCCGCTTTCCAATAATACACGGTCAAAGCAATTCATTAAACTGCTGACTGCGCCCGATGGCTCGAAAGAGTCGATGGTGCAACGGGTGGTACGGCAATTACGGGAAACCAGCATCTGTGATTCGATTACCGTGGCAACAAGCCAGTTGCAGCGGGATGTCATCATCAACCAGCTTGGAGAAGAGATTCCTGTAGTTACGGAACCGGAGCGTCGTGATACATTCCCAGCTATCGCTCTCGCAAGCTCGTATTTGGCCTACGAACGAAAATGTTCCACCGATGAGATTGTAATCATCATGCCTTGCGACCCTTATACTGAAGCTGGTTATTTTGATACGATTCGCAGGATAGCGGATGCAGTGAAAAACAATGTAGCCGAACTGGTATTGATGGGAATTAAACCCACATATCCGTCAGCAAAATACGGATATGTAGTGCCAGCCAATGATGTACAAAACAAAGGAACATTTCAAGTATCACGCTTTACGGAAAAACCAGATATGATGACTGCTGAGAAACTTATTTCGGAGGGTGCTTTCTGGAACGGAGGCGTATTCGCTTTCAGGTTGGGATATATGACGGATATCGTAGCCCGGTACATTGAAGCCGACACATTTGCGGAGATCCGTTCTCGCTATGTGGAATTTCCGAAAATCAGTTTTGACTACGAAGTCGCTGAAAAAGCGCAGTCGGTAGCCGTCGTACCTTTTGCCGGAGAGTGGAAAGACCTTGGTACATGGAATACGTTGACTGATGAACTATCGGAACACACCATGGGCAATGTTATCATGGATGAAGAATCCGAGAATACCCACGTCATCAACGAACTTGGACTGCCAATCATGTGTATTGGCACACGGAATCTGGTCATTGCGGCATCGAATGACGGAATCCTGATTTCGGACAAGAATAAAAGCGAGAACATCAAGACCTACGCCGACCTTCTGCAATATCGGCCGATGTTCGAGGAACGTCGTTGGGGTGAATACAAAGTAGTCAATACCGCCGAGTTTTCCGACGGTTACAAATCCCTTACCAAGCAACTGAAAATCAAATCCGGTAAGGGTATCAGCTATCAGTTACACCGCCATCGCAATGAAGTCTGGACGTTTATCGACGGCGAAGGAGAACTGGTACTCGATGATATCAGGTCGGTTGTTAGCAGAGGCGATACGGTTACGATCAAGAAAGGTGTTAAACATACAGTCAGGGCTATCTCCGACTTGACATTCATCGAGGTACAGTCAGGAGAGCTACTTGTGGAATCAGATGTAGAACGTTTTGAATGGATATGGAACGACAGATAGACAAATCCAAACACCTGATATTCGAACACGATACTTATCAGGCGAATATCGAATCCTTAAGACAGGATCTGAAGGACAAAAAAAAGATTGTCCTGTTTGTAGGTGCCGGAATCAATTTAGGGAGCGACAGCAGCATTGATATCAGTTGGAACGGGCTGCTAAACATGATGCTCAAAGACGCTTTGTCCATATTGTCTGCCGAGAAAAGATATACGACTAAAGAGAAGGAACGTTTGGAAAACCTGTTATGTTCCTCACGAAGAATCGGTCTAAGAACTGAAGAAGAGCAATCCCTTTGGGAAACATTACACACTACCGTTGAAGGAGAGTTCACGTCCTTGGTGCGGGCTTCCATCATCAAATCCATTTTGGGTAAAAATTACATCCATACGATCCGCCATCAATTGTACCGGTATTGCGACAAGGACAAGATGACTGAAATCTTTTTGGAATGAAATCGTCACTGCATATAAATAACGGTTCTCCAAAGATAATTATTATCAGTGCCCTGACTTTTGTCTGTCAAAATAATGGAGGAATAATAATAAACATCTTCGACTTTCTTTTGAATGAAGCCAGCTTGAATATATGAGGTATGGTTACAATTCAAATAACCTTTATACCCCAACCGAGAAACGTAAAATTCTTCTTGATTGGGGTAATTTTTTAATATAATTACTGGTCGTGCAATCGCTGGTAGAAGCAATATGCAGGCATTCCGAATATACCTTTTTTCGGTAACCACAAATTGATTATGCAATTTCCCTCACTTAATCCCTCAACCTCCCTTTCTTGAATTTTTTCCAATCCTCTTCCCAAACATTTTTTATTTTTCCTTCGAGATTTTTTCTTTAATCAAAAAATATTCTTACCTTTGTTTAAAGAATAGTTGTTTCACGAGTATGAGACTGTAAAATACTGAAATTAGCACAATCTCCAAATCGTTACCTTAGACTTTTCAGAACTTCCATAAGCGTTTGTCTTTCAAATTAATCCATCAAATTGATAAGAATTTAAAGTAAATTCTTACTCAAGAGGATTAAAAGAGAAAACTCAGCCTAGAGATAATACTAGAATAAATAGTAAACTAGAACCTAGATTGAAGAAGAAAGAAGAAAAGGAGCTTCCAGATAATAGGACTTATTTATCTCAAGCTCCTTCTAAAGATATTAGAGAAGCAAATAATCTTAATCATACATTAAAACAGATTCAAGATTTTGGAGATAAATTGAAACAAGTTGGATTGGATTTAAGAGATTATGCAGCAGTTGGGACTTCTATGTTAAATCCAGCTGCAGGGATGGTGTTAGGTTTGGGTGATGCTGGGATTAGTGCAGCTAAGGGTGATTATGTTAGTGGTGGTGTACAAGCTGGGTTGGAGATGTTACCCGGAGTTGGGAAGGGAGTTAAGAGTGTGTTATCTAAAAATAAAAACATTGGGAATATATTTAATTTTAGATCTTACAGTGATTCTGCAAAGAAATTTGTAATTGAAGATGCAAAAGACTTTAAAGAAATTTACAATTATCTATCTAATCCACAGACACAACAAAGATTACAAAATATAGATAAGGAATTAGGCACTAATTATGAAAAAGTAGTTAGGGAATATCTTAAAGCAGCAGACTCTCACCCAAATAAGGAAGTGTTTATTAATAATGCTGATCAGAGTATAAGACAAGGATTTGCATCTACAAATAATGAAGGATCAAGTTGGGCTATTGATAATTCCTATTTATCGGATCCTTTAAATCCTTCTAACTATTGGATGTTAGTCAAATCTAATAGATCTCCAGGAACTATTGGTCATGAAGTTAAACACTTACTAGAAATGATGGAGACTGCTAGTAGATTAACAAAAGAGGATAGGCTTAAAATATTATCAGGAAAAGCTAAGATTGCTGATTATGTTAATAATTCTCCAAGACTTAAAAAACTCACAGAAAATAATACTATAGATTTTGATACATGGAGAAATAATATAATTAATAATGGAGGAGATGATGTCACTTTAAAAGATTATGATTACTTTAAGCAAGGAACAGAATTTAATTCTCAACTACATCCTATTGTTTTAGAAAGGATAAAACAAGGAAAATCTGGATTATTTAATTATAACAATACAAAAGAATTATTCGAAGATATAGACAACGCTGTAAAAAGAGAAAATGATCATTCTTTATATTATTTGGAGAATCTAGTGAAAGATAAGGGGAAATTAATTGAAGTGTTAAATAAATATGGATTTGTATCTATTCCTGCTGTTATAGGTGCTAATTCTATTAAGAATACAAATGATGGAAAAAGATAATTTTAAAAGCTGCATTCCAAAAGATGCAAAAGGATACATTGATGGATCTTGTTTTATCTCTCCTAAATTAATAGTTGGCAATAAACTAATTGAGTTCAATACTGAAGAAGAATATGTTAATTATATAAAAGAACATAATCTAAAAGAAAATGAGTACCAAGATTGTTCTTCTGGGATGTACTTTCATGTAAAATATAAATCTTCTTTTAAACCAAATAGATGTTTATGAACAATGAGTCCAGATGATAATTTAAATGAACTTAAACTTGTTACATTTTATAATTCTGCAAAATCTAATTTTGATGTAGTCACTAATATATTTGATTTTTTCAATAAAGATAAATTATTATGTGAGGCAAATAAAGATAATCTAAATTTATTATACCTTATGTTTAAAAATCTTGGGAGATATAACACAAACTATTCTGAATATAAGAATAGAGAAGAAATAAGACTAATCAAGTCAACATTCAGAATCTATCAAAACTTAAGGAATATATAATTACAGCTTCCAAGTTTTATAAATTATTAGATAATGATAAATATAATGAAATTATTGAATTCCTAGATACAAAGAAATTTATTCCAAAAGAAACTAATTAATGGATAATGAATGTAATTTAAACACACTAACAGGGGCAGAAATTCTACAGTTAATAGATAGTGGTAAATTTGGTTCTCCTATTAATAGTGTAGATGGCTTCTCATGGTGTAGTGAAACATACCGTAATGGTTATAAAAGAATTATTAGAGTTAAAAGTTCTTCAGTAATAGCAGATGAACCCGGAATATATCTATATAAGATAGATCCTATCACTAATAAACAAACTTTAATAGAATTTCTCCCAGAAGAAAAATAATAACTTAAAATGAATAACTGGTTTAAAGAACATTATAATGAACTATATGAAAAATATCCAGATAAATACCTTGTAGTAATAAATAATGAAGTTATAAAAGCATTCGATTCTTATGATGAATTACAGGAATATAAAAGATTTGCATCTCCGGGATATTATGAATATTATTGTTCTGAAAACAATCCAGAAGGGTGTTTAGGAACATTTTATTTCAAATTATTTCTAAATTAAATAGATATGGTCATAACAACAAAATGTAGTAATAATAGACTAATAACCACAGTAGGTGTTGTTAATAAAGAGAATGATTTATCATATAGAGTAAATGCAATTTGGGATACAGGAGCTCCTTTTAGCGTGTTAGATAGAGATATAATTGACAAATTGAACATGCCATTTATATCTTATACGACAATTGGAGGGATTGAGGCTACTCCAAAAGAAGTGGGCCAATATTCTACATATTTGCTACTACACTCTAATACTGAATTACTTCCTATCGTTGTCACAGAATTTAAACAAATTACCAAAGATAATATTCAGATGATAATAGGCATGGATATTATTAAATTAGGAATATTTACTATTAAGCCTGTAGACAAAAATGTTGTTATGACATGGGAGTTTATTCCAGAAGAAAAATAATAATTCAAATAATAAAAATGAATGATTATGGATATTGGAAGTGGATATGCTTTAACCTTAATGATCAAAGCAACAGAAGAATATATGGTATTTTATTCTCAAGAAGAATTTGATGAATATATAAGAGAACATAATCTATCAGAAGAGGATTATATAGATGGGTTTATACATTATGAACTTCCTCCTGAAAAACTAACAATTTAAAATGAACATGAGTATGAATAACGAAATAAAACAAACACCTCTCATGCAAGTAACATGGGATGGAACTTATGTACAACATAGAGATGGAATCTCTTTAGATCCGAATACTCAATATTTTCAAAATCAATACCCCAACTACTACAGTAGGATTTTTAATAGCAGAAAATGATAAAGTAATAGTTTTGGCATCCAGTATATATGGAATATGCATCCCAAACTCTATGGCAAAGAATTTTATAGAGATACCTAAAAGTTATGTAATAGAGAGAAAGGAATTAGATCCTAACCCTCTTATTTAAACTATAATGAACTATGATTAAACAAATAGAACATACAGGAAAAATCAAAATGAGTTTTGATGAAGAAGGTAGTCGCATAATAGAAGATACTCCGGTTATAGTATTTGAAGGAGAACTTGGCAGCACAAATGCAATTATAACAGATGATTCTTGTTATATATTACTATCACTAAATAAAGATGGCGTTTTTCGCCCTAATAAATATATTTCTCATGAGGCACATGAAGTGCTACAATCACTAGATTGCCCAGATAGATGGAGAATTGAATTATTAAAAAAGAAATATGAAGATCCAGAATGGAGAAGTAAAGTTATCCACCATTATAGAGTTATTAAAAATCCAGATACAGGAATAACTGAAACTATTCCTGTTTATTGTTCTGAAGTTGATTCAGATTAGGGATATATCCTTATTTTAACAAATTTTAAACAACTACAAATTGATTAAGAAAATAGAACACACAGGAACAATCAAGGTAAGAGAACTTAAAAAAGAAGTTACTCCAGTAATTATATTTGAAGATGAATTTGGGTTAATCTCTGCATTTATTGAGTATGATTCAAAATATATCCTACTCATGAAAACCCCAAATGGAGATTTTGTGCATAATATATCTATATCATACCCAGCCTATGAGGCTCTACTATCTTTAGATAGACCTGACAGAAAAAGATATGAAGAATTAAAAAAGCATGAAGATAATCCAAATTGGTTACATTCACATACTTATAGATGGGGATCTATAATAGATCCAGATACAAAGGAAACTATAATACCTGCATATCCTATTTTTGTTGATCCTGAAAAACAAACACAATAATGCCTTTAGATTTTGAGAAAGTAAATAAATTGTCAAAACTCCTAAAAGAAGGAAAATATACTTCTAAGGAATATAAAGATACTTATAAATCCATTGCTCCAAAAGGAGAAATAGTAAAACAAATATCAGATGATACATTTGAATCTTCACCATTAGAGGAGGTAATAGTAAGACCTTCTAACTATGATAAAGGAGAAAGATTTGGTAGAAAAGTAATTAATTCAACTAATGAAACTGGCAAACAAATGGCTCCGATTTTAGGAGGAATGATGGTAGCTCCATTTGCTATAGGTGGAATGGCATCCAATATACCTGCAACAATTGGAGGTGTGATTGGAGATGCTGTAACTCAAGGTGTTATTAAAGGAACTACTGATTACAATTCTTGGGGAGATATGATACAT